>Ga0306925_10005731_pt1 | contig 11445 bp, 6 predicted proteins | sample flu12Cox44000176_FD_203755 | JGI IMG/M metagenome (GOLD analysis project Ga0306925, IMG submission 203755) | Lab enrichment of tropical soil microbial communities from Luquillo Experimental Forest, Puerto Rico - flux8day.12C.oxic.44.000.176 (v2)... | ecosystem: Environmental > Terrestrial > Soil...
GCCGCCCTGGTGGCCGCCTTGATGCTGGCCGCCCTGACCGCCTTGGCCGCCCTGCTGGCCGCCCTGGTTAGGATTGCTCATGACCGCTCCTGTCTGAAGGTTCGCTCCCCGACACGCGTTAACGGTCGTCGTGCCTTATGGTTCCGGCAGTTTCTCTACCATGCTACCGGTACGGGGGCAGGCTCAACAGGGGAGAAAGCTAAGCTCCGGCGACCAGCACAGCACCGGCACGCCCACGTAACGCCATATTGCTTGGGGCAGAGGCTCACCTTCCTTGCAAGATTCGGTCGGATCGTGGCGCAATTGGCACAGCATGCCCGCGCCTGGCGTGGTAACCTGATCATTAATCAAAATTCTCAAGCTGGGGGGTTGGCAATGAGAAAACTCGCAGTCGGAGCGGTTGCGCTGGCAACACTGGGCGCTCCTGCAATCGCAGCGGACATGGGGGTGCGGGCGCGCTACGCGCCTGTCGTCGCCTATGCGAGCTGGACCGGGTGCCATGTGGGCGGCTTGGTCGGCTTCCGGGTGGAGCGCCAGCTGCACTTTTTCCTGGGCAGCCGTTCGCGCAGGGCTTCAACCTGAGCGGCGCCACCGGGGGCGGATACGCCGGCTGCGACTATCAAGTCAGCAACTGGGTGTTCGGCGTCGAAGGCGACTGGTCAATCGAAAATAAATCAGGCCAGGCAGGACCCGGGACAACGTCCCTAGCGAGCAGCGCTGGGCCAATCGGGTTGCCCCAAAACATCTACACTGAGGCGCAAGAGCGCTGGTACGCCACCGCACGCGGCAGACTGGGCTACGCGGTCGACAAGTGGCTGTTCTTCGTGACCGGCGGCGGAGCATGGACCAAGGTCGACAGTTCCTATTTCCAAGTCGGTGGACCGCTGGCCGGTAACGGTGGACCGGTGCCCACCTTTTTTGCCCTTCAAAACGATCGCCGGTCGGGATGGACGGTAGGCGGCGGCTTCGACTACGCAATCACCGGCGCATCGCTGATGCCGGGATGGTCGCTCCGCGTCGAGTACCCGTACATGAACTTCGGCACCTATAACACCTTTACAACTCCCGTTATTGCCGCCGGGCCTGTCGGGCCGGCCGGCGGGTATAGCTTCAACTTGAGCACCAAGCTGACCGACCAAGTCATTCGCGTCGGCCTCGCCTACAAGTTCGGCAACTACGCGGCGCCGGCGGTCTACAAATAAGGCACCTGCCGTCTCGTCAATGACGTCCCCCCGGATGGAATTGGTGCAAACGAGCGGTTGATTGAGAGCCCCGGATTGATGCTCCGGGGCTCTCTGCTTTTTCAGGAGACTTGCCGCAGTGTCAGCCCCTGGATGTAGCCCGGATTTCACTGCGTTCAATCCGGGCTAGACGCTGACCCTCCTCCTGTGCAATGAGAATGCGCTCGGTTGAGCAGCAGGTGATGATCGAGTAATTCTCCGGCGAGCAAACACTCGCCGTTTCTGCCGAGCACGATAAACTGATGAGCAAGGTAGCGTGCGCATCGACGGGCGCTCTGGCTGCTGCGCGCGCGCGGCGAGCGGCGCCGCCGCGTAGCCGAGGAGCGTGATGAAATCGCGCCGTTTCATAGGCTCAAGGCTATTACATTCAGTGAACGTGAGTGTTGTGCATCACAGCAAAGTTTGACTCCCGATTGGAAGCTATGGGTTCAAAGGCTGCGGATCAGCGTCGTCCAGTGTCTGGACGTTATATCCGTAACAGCCCTGTAAGACCTACCGGGCCGGTACTGAGGGGGCTCTTGAGTGCCGGGATTTCGGGATGGGCGGCGGCCCCCTCCTCAACGCTTCAGGGCGGAACAATCGCGACCTTAGCGAGGACCAAAAGCAGGATTCGTAGCGCTTGCGCAATGCCAAGCAGGCCAACTCCGATACCTATCATTCCGATTACCATTGCGTAAATATCTGAAAGGAACCGGTGTGTCGGCTTTCTGAGCCATCAACACCACAGCACCCCATACCCCAGCAACAATCACGGCAAGCCCCACGAAAGCCGTCACTATGGCAAGGATGCCAGTAACCACGGGTCACCTCCCTCCTTCCAATTGCCGATTCATAACAGACGCTTCACGAAGTGTCGCGCAAATCAGAATAGCGGTCTCTCAGGGGAAGGTTATCGCCGGTCCAATGCACCGTTCGGGTTGAATCCGGTGCTCATTTTCAAGAGCAGTCATAACAGGCACCAGATGCTATTCGCGTGCGTGCCATTGAAGTCACACCGCAGTATCGTCGCCCGGTTCGGATCAAAACGAGAAGCCGCTTGTTTCGAGCTTATGTCGGCTCTGGCCAGCTGCGGACATAACGCCGAAATTGCTTACCGCCGGTTTGTGCCAAGACCGGACGTGAGCAGATGCAGCAAAGAGCCAGGATCATTCGGCCATCCTGAGCAGCACGGTCGGAGCATCTATTTGGGCTTCGCAATAACGCGCCGAATGGTCGCGACCAGACTCTCAAATTCGATCGGTTTGGCATCGAACTCATCGCATCCCAAGGCAATGGCTTTCTCGCGCTCGCTGACCTCCGCATACGCGGACATGCCAATGATCGGGATGTTCTGGGTTCGCGGGTCTTTCTTGAGGGTCCGCACGGGTTCCCATCGATCCAAGACTGGCATCTCTAGGTCGATCAGAATTACGTCCGGGTGCTCGGTCACGGCCAACTTACAGCCCTGCTCACTGTCCTCAGCCGCGAGAACCTCGTAATTGCCGGACCGTTCAAGGCGCCTCTTCAGCATGTAGAGGTTATCGTCATCGTGTTCGACGTACAGGATTTTCATACCGCATCCACGCTCTGCGATTTGACGCACCTGCCGATCACGCGACTGAGCTGGCGCAGCATCTCGTCGCGGTCGCTCTTGCGAATGATGCGCTCGACGCCCCCGTTGAGGCGGCTGCGGTCCTCCTCTGTCAGGTCCTTCGCGGTGATCACCACGACCGGAATGTCCTGCCAGTCGCTCCGTCGGCGCAGCTCGTCAAGGAACTCGAAACCATCCATCTTCGGCATCATCAGGTCGAGAATGATCACGTCGGGTCGCGCGATGGCAAGCGCATCGACCGCCACCTGACCGTTCTCCGCATCGGTCACCTTCCAGCCGATCGGCTCCAGCGCCTGGCGCACGCCGCGGCGCACCATCTCATCGTCATCGACCAGGAGAACGCTGCCGGCGGCCGTGCCGCAGGCACGGGTCAGCGCCGCAACCAGCTTGGCGCGGTCGACGGGCTTGACCAGGTAGTCGGCGGCGCCGAGCGCGTAGCCGCGGTTCTTCTCCTCGACGATCGACATCAGCACCACCGGAACGCTCGCCAGCGCCGGGTCACCCTTGATCGCCGCCAGCACGGTCCAACCGTCGAGATCGGGCATCATGATGTCGAGCGTCACCGCCGCGGGCCGCAGCTCGCGCACCAGCCGAAGCCCCTCCTGGCCGCCGCGCGCGCCGACCACGGCAAAGCCCGCCCGCTCGAGATGGCGCGCGACCAGCTCGCGCACCGTCGCATCGTCGTCGACCACGAGGATCAGCGCCGCATCGTCGTCCGCCTCGACGGCCGACGCGGGCGCCGGCGCCGCCTCGGCCGCCGGCGACACCACGCTCTCGACCACCCGCGGCACGCGGATGGTGAAGGTCGAGCCCGCGCCCGGCTGGCTTTCGACGGTGATGTCGCCGCCCATCATCCGGCAAAACTGCCGGCTGATGGCGAGGCCGAGCCCGGTGCCGCCGTACTTGCTGGCGGTCGATGCCGACGCCTGCGAGAATTCCTGGAACAGCTTGCCTATCTGCTCCGGCGTCATGCCGATGCCGGTGTCGGTCACCGCCAGCGTGATCCAGGCGCGGCCGTTCTCCTGGCCCTGGTGAGCGGCGATGGTCACGGTGCCTTTCTCGGTGAACTTGTTGGCGTTGCTCGCGAGATTGAGCAGCGACTGCCGCAACCGGGTCTGGTCGGCATGGATGGCGCCGAGGTCGGCCGGGCAGTGGACGACGAGGCGGTTGCCGTTCCTCGCCGCCATCGGCTCGATGGTCTTGGCCACGTCCCTGATCAGCGGCACCAGCGCAAACGTATCGAGGTGAAGCTCCATGCGCCCGGCCTCGATCTTGGAGAGATCGAGGATGTCGTTGATCAGAGCGAGCAGGTGGCGGCCAGCGCCGAGCACCCGATCGAGCGGCTCGAGGTCCTGCTTTGCCGCTTCCGCGTCCTCGCGCAGCATCTCGGAGACCCCGATGATGGCGTTAAGGGGCGTGCGCAGCTCGTGGCTCATGTTGGCGAGAAACTGCGACTTGTGCTGGCTCGCCTGCGCAAGCTCGCGTCCCTTCTCCTCGATCTCGTGGAACAGTCGCGCATTCTGGATCGCCAGCACCGATTGCGCGGCGAAGGTCTGCAGCAGATCGACGGTGGCCTTGGAAAATTCACCCGGTTCCCTGCGGCGCACCACCAGTGCGCCGACGATCCGATCGGCGCCGAGCAATGGAACGGTCAACAGCGCGCGGAAACCGGCCCGCACGATCACGTCGAGAACCGCCGACGGATCGCTTTGGATGTCCGGGACCTGGATCGGCTTGCGCTGCTCCACGGCCCTGCCGACCGCGGTCTCGCCGAGGTGGATATGACGATCCCTGATCGCGGCAATCAAGGCATTGTCCATTCCGTGGGTCGCACGCAGCCGGAATTCCCGGCTAGCGTCGTCGAACACGTAGATGGCGCCAGCCTCGGTGCTGGAGAGCTGTGTCGCCTTGGCGACGATGGTGGTCAGGACGGTCTCAAGATCGAGCGTGGAGTTCACCGCCTGGCTGACTTCGCCAAGTGCACTTAGCTCTTCGACCGATCGAGAAAGTTCACCAGTACGCTCGCGCAGCTCGCTGAGCAGGCGCGCGTTCTCGATGGCAATGACGGCCTGCGCCGCAAAGTTTTTGACCAACTCGATCTGCTTATCGGTGAATGGCCGGACCTCCTGGCGGTAAATGTGGATTGCACCGATCAGTTCCTGCTCCTTGAGCATCGGGACCCCGAGGATGGTGCGGACTCCGGCGAGCTCGACGGTCCTGACCGCGCCAGGTTCACGCTGCTTGTAAGCCGGATCGTCGGCGTAGTCGGGAGTATGGACCACCTGTTTCGTGGCCGCGACCCGCCCAAGATTTGAGAGCGGGCCGGGACGCAGCGGCCCGCGCTGCGCGACCGCCTGAGCCCAGGCAGGCGGTGGGTTGTGCATTGCCGCCATGTGGAACGCGCCGTTTTCATGGAGCTGCAGGTATCCAAACCTGGCGTTGCAGATACGCACCGCATTCTCCAGCATGGTGTCGAATACCGGTTGTAATTCGCCCGACGAACTCGAAATGACGCTCAACACTTTTGCTGTCGCGGTCTGCTGCTCCAGCGATTCTGTCAGCTCGTGCGTGCGCTGCTGCTCCGCCTGGAAAAGCCGCAGATTCTCGATCGCGATCACCGCCTGGTCGGCGAAGGTTTCGATCAGCTCGATCTGCTTCTGACTGAAGGGCCGCGGCTCTGTTCGTATCACCGACAAAATGCCGACAACAACTCCCCCGCGCAGCAGCGGAACGCTGACGACGGTTCGTACGCCGATGACCGTTGGTGCCTGGGGGCGATTGAACTCGGGATCGGCAATGACATCAGGAATATGGACGGTGCGACCTTCGACGAGCGCGCGCCCGAAAACTGATCCGCGGTCCGGATTGGGAGAGTAACGTTTGAGATGATCGCGCTGTTCCTGCGAAAGGCCATACGTTGCCGCTACCGGATAGGTGTCGCTCATCCTCCGACGGAGAACGGCCAAATCGGCTTCGCAAAGTCGGACCGCCGACTCGGCCAGTGTATCGAGCACGGCCTGCAGATCAAACGTCGAGCGACTGATGACCTTGAGCACATCGGCCGTGGCAGTCTGCTGCTGCAATGATTCGCGCAGCTCGTTGAGCAGCCGTGCGTTCTCGATGGCGATGATGGCCTGGTCGGCAAAATTCTGCACGAGCGCGATCTGCTTGTCTGTGAAGGGCCGGACTTCCCGCCGCCACATCGCCAGCACCCCGATGCAGCCATCCCTTCGAACCAACGGCACGCCGAGGCCAGTTCGCCAACCTGCTTTCTGGATGACGCGTAGCCCGTAGGTCGGGTCGCTAGTGATGTCAGGGATGTGGATAACTGCCCGCTCCAATATCGTGCGACCACCAAGTGAATCCGGGGTCGCGGGCATCGGGTACGCCTGAAGCACGGCGTCCAGTTCCTCGGTCGTGGCATTGTGGTGCGCCACGATCGTCATCACCTGCCCATCGTAGCGAACCAGGAACCCGTAACTGGCCTCGCACAGGCGTGTTGCGCTCACTACGATGGCGTTGAAGGTCGACAGGAGATCGGTCGGTGAGGAAGAGATTGCGCGAAGGATCTCGCTGGTGGCCGCCTGTTGTTCCAAGGCCTCCTTAAGCTCGCGGGTCCGGCGGTCAAGTTGTTCTTGCAGATGGGCAACCGAAGAACCGCGACCATGCGCAGTCGACGGCCGTTCTCGGTGCTCAACCTTCTTTGGCTTCTGGCGGCGCGCTTTCACGGCTATCCTGCCTGCCGACGACGCGGATTAGCCGGCCACATGACTAACGCAATCGATTTGACGATCGACCAGGCTCTCATGAAGCCCTCCCATGACGCTCGGGACCGCGTCCAGGGCAGCGAAAGATATCACAGCTGTGCCGACCTAACGCATGGTTGCCCTCCCAAGAGCAAGGGATAGATGGCATCCATGATGGAAGCTGCGCTGTCCCCGCAACCCCGCTTGCTGCGCTGCGGTATTTCGACCACGGCACCCACGGTGCAAGGGAAAGGAATCTGACCTTTTCGCGAAACGATACGGGTGCAGTCATGTATCCGGCCTCTAAAGTACAGCCGTTCTGGCTGCGGGCCCTGATGTGATCCGCTGATCGGTCCCAATCAAAACGACGCGCTCTTTCCTCGCGTGACCCCAAGCGGGTTTTCCGATCGACGGTCTCGACCGTCTCGCATCAACGTCTTCATCACCCCTTGCAGTTCATGAAACGCACGGACACAGCCTCCCATCGGACAGCCTCTTCTTAGGCTGCCGCGACCGCGCTTGAGCTTTGTCGTCCTGCTGCCCCGCGTTTTTATGGCTGATAGAATTGAATTTATGCCCGCCAGCGCGGCATGCACGTTATCAAATTGGTCGGGATTAGTCAGCGAGCGAAACGACCAAAATGGACAGCCCCCGGATGGCCCAGGGGCGGCGCGTGATGAACGCGGCGCCTCATGGGCTCCCCTCAGTCCGAGGCGAATCCCGAAGTCACCTACTTGGCTCTTATGTCAGCTCCTCCCAGCTGCGGACATGCGGTCGCAAAGGCTTATGGCCGGTTTGTGCCACAACCGGACGTGAGCAGGTGCAGCAAATTGCGATCGAGCCCCCGACCACCGTGGGGGGATCGGGGGCATGATGGGCGGAGGTTATCGCCGCGCCCTTGGTTCTGGATTGGCGTGGCCGCTGGACGCCAGTCTTCATTGCACTTTCGTGATCACCATCTCGCAAAAGGATCCGGGCAACACACTATAGGTGTTGTTAGGGACCATATTGAGGACGCTGTTGGTCCCCGAAACCGAAATGAGCCGGTCCCCAACGAAATTCAACGGTTGGGGCCCATTCAACGGGATCCACGTAGCGACCGCGGCTGCTGGTGCAATGCCGTTGTTCAGGATCGCTTGGACTACCGGCGTCACGGGTACGACATCAATGTTAAACGATCCGGAGAAATGGATTTGATAGATACCTGGCTGCAACAGGAAACCGACAAATGGTGGCGCCGGCGCGGTGCTGATCGCCGAGCCAAAGGTGACGTTCCCTATACCTGGGTTGAAATTAATCGGCGATGAGAAATTTTGTGGAACAAGGCACTGGAAGTCAGCTCCGGCCTGGACAGTGTTCAAAATGGTCTTCGTCCAAGTTGGGCCTCCAGCGGAGGGTGGGCAAGGGGCGTTCGCCGCCACGATAGCAATGCTGCCTATTGAACTGACGCAAGCATAAATTGCTTGGGCATCAGCACTCCTGGGTACCAGCGCCAAAGCTACGGCAAATGCTGTTCCAACGATTCCCAACTCTCGTGTCATGATGTTTCTCCTGTCCGTAGGACGCACGTCTACTGCTCACCGTTCGCGTAGGCGCGACGGACGCCGAACGTGCGTAGCTAGCTTCCAGCTCAGAACGATGGGTGGTCAGACCGACAAAAAAGCGAAGCCGGTTTGTTAAGGTGTGATGCCTGCCGATGGCCCCCTACCGTCGCCCCCGCGGAAATCTCGGCTTCTTCCCGCGTCATAGGCAGTCTGGACAGGATTATTTCAATTCCAGAGCTTCGGTCAATCCGACAACTTGTCCAAAACGGTCAATTCCTCAGAATGGGTCACAGCTAAAGGAGTACCATCCGCACGGGACCTCCGGGCTTAATGAGTAATGGTTCGTGATGAAGGTCGGCTCACGCACATCCTGAGCCGTCCTTGAGACCGCAGTCTCCCTGTGCGCATCAACTGCGCGCACACCAAGCCAGCGCATCGTAAATTGGTAACTCCCTTGCGACAATCGCCCCAATCGGATCGTTGGATTGAGCAACAACGCGATCCGCTGCTGCGGTGCGGGATTTCAATTCGGACTACGTCTGCTCGGGGTCACCTCCGGAAGTCCCCGTCTCGGCTCTTATGTCAGCTCTCGCTGATAGCGGACGCGCCACTGGATCGGCTTGGGTCCGGGTAGTGCCAAGACCCGACGTGAGCAGATGCAGCAACACGAGCGTACAAAGGGTTGATTTACTCGATCACCTCATCGGCGCGGGCGAGCAGCGTGGGCGGCACGGTAATGCCGAGTGCTTCGGCCGTGCTGAGGTTTACGACAAGTTCAAACTTGGTCGGCTGCTCGACCGGAATGTCGGCCGGTTTCGCGCCACGCAGAATCTTGTCAACGAAATCGGCGGCGCGGCCCCACATGAATGGCCAGTTCGGTCCATAGCAAATGAGACCGCCTGCTTCGACCGGCTCCCGCACACCGTGCATCGTTGGTAGTCGCGCCGCGAGTGCGAAGGTATTGATGCGTGTCCGGTTCACGAACGCGAGCGGACCGGTTGAGACGTACAACGCTTGAGCGCGTCCCTGCAACGCTTTGAAAGCGGCAGCAATATCTTCTCGTCGCCGGATTTCGAACGCGATGGCTTCGAGCCCGAGAGTACGTGCTGCGCCCTGAGTTTCATCTACGTCGCGAGTAGTGAATGGGCTGTCAACATCTGCCAAGATAGCCAAATGGCGCAGATCGGGGATAAGCTCGCGCAAAAGTTCGACGCGCTTGCCCGCTGTATCGGCCGCCTGACCCGACAAGCCGGTGATATTGCCGCCGGGTCGCGCCAGACTTGCCACAATGCCGGTGCCAACGGGATCGCCCGCCGTCGCGAACACGATTGGAATAACCGATGTCGCCTGCTTGGCGGCAAGCGTCGGCGGCGTATTGTGCGTGAGTATCAGATCGACCTTGAGCCGAACAAACTCCGCCGCGATCTCGGCAAAGCGCTGGGGTCGTCCCTCAGCCCAGCGATACTCTATCCTTAGTTCACGGCCCTCCGTCCAGCCCAGCTCACGCAACCGCTGCAGAAAAGCGCTGGTCAAATGGCTCTGTGCCGCAGCCGAACCCGCGCCCATGAGCCCGATCACGGGCATCGCCGACTGCCGCGCGCGCGCCGCGAGCGGCCATCCTGCTGCAGCACTTCCGAGCAGCGTGATGAACTCGCGTCGCTTCATCATTCGATCACTTCGTCGGCGCGGGCGAGCAGCGGCGGCGGCACATCGAGCCCGAGCGCATTTGCTGTGATCAGGTTGATAACAAACTCGAACTTGGTCGACTGCACGACCGGCAGATCGGCCGGCTTGTTGCCCTTGAGAATGCGGCCGGCGTAGGCACCGAGCTGCCGATACACCTCTGTCAGGCTCGTCCCGTAGGTCATCAGGCCGCCAGCTTCCGCAAACTCGCGAAGATTGGAGACGGTGGGAATCGCATAGCGTGTCGCCAAGGTGGTCACCTGCAGCCGCCGGTTGTTCAAGAACGCATCGCCGCCTACCACGAGCGCGTCGGCTCGATTGCGAACAAGTCTCGCGAAAGCAGCCTCGATCTCGCGGCTGGTGCTGGCCCGAACGACATCGATCTGCACCCCGGCGGGCGCCGCCGCCGTCACGTCTTTCATCACCCCTTCAACATTCGCATTGGTTGGATTGACCAGCAGTCCGATGCGCGCGGCTGTGGGGAGAAGTTCGCGCAATAGCCCCAGTTGCTTTGCGCCCAGTTCGGCGGCGAAGTTGTTCACGCCGGTGGCATTACCGCCTGGCCGGGAGAGACCGGCGACAAGACCCAGTTTGACCGGATCCTCGGCGACGTAGAACACAATGGGAATCGTTGCGGTCGCAGCCTTAGCCGAGACTGCAGCAGGAATGGTGCTTGCGACGATCACCGCCACCTCACGGCGCACCAGCTCCGCCGCCATCTGTGGTAGTCGATCATATTGACCCTCGGCCCACAGGTATGCGGGCGCAACATTCTGCCCCTCCACGTAGCCGGCTTCGGCTAGACCCTGGCGGAATACCGCTACCCGTGCTGCGGTCGCTCCAGGCGAACCCGCATCGAGATAGCCAACCACCGGCATCGCCTGCTGCTGCCCGCGCGCAGCAAGCGGCCACGTCGCAGCCGTGCCGCCGAGCAGCGTGATGAGTTCGCGCCGCTTCAGTTGAGCAAATTGCATCCGACGCCCCCCAACCAAGGGCCAGAGCATAACAGATTGGTGCGGCAGCAAAGTCTCGCCGCAGTGCGGCATTTCGATCCGGCTTATGTCCGAATCGGGTCACCTCCGGAAGTTGCCGTCTGGGCCCTTATGTCAGCTCTCGCCGATAGCGGACGCGCCGCTGGATCGGCTTGGGTCCGGGTAGTGCCATAAGCGGCTGTGAGCAGGTGCAGCAAAAATAGTCGCGTTATTCGATCACTTCGTCGGCGCGAGCGAGCAGCGTCGGCGGAACTTCGAGGCCGAGCGCCCTGGCGGTCGGAAGATTGATGACAAGCTCGAACTTGATCGACTGCGCGACTGGCAGCTCATTCGGCTTGGCCCCCTTCAGGATGCGGCCGGTATAGGCGCCGAGCTGCCGTTGCGCCTCCGTCAGGCTCGTTCCGTAGCTCATCAGCCCCCCGGCTTCCACAAACTCGCGGATACCGTGGATGGCGGGAATTGCATGGCGCGTCGCCAAGGTGGCAAGTTGGAGCCGCCGGCTAGCGAAGAACGGGTCGGCGCCGATCACGAGCGCATCGGCCCGATTGCGAACGAGCGTCGCGAAAGCAGCCTCAATCTCGCGGCTGTCGCTCGCCTGAACGATGTCGATTTGCAACCCCATCGTGGCAGCCGCCGCAGTCACGTCTT
>Ga0306925_10005732_pt1 | contig 11444 bp, 12 predicted proteins | sample flu12Cox44000176_FD_203755 | JGI IMG/M metagenome (GOLD analysis project Ga0306925, IMG submission 203755) | Lab enrichment of tropical soil microbial communities from Luquillo Experimental Forest, Puerto Rico - flux8day.12C.oxic.44.000.176 (v2)... | ecosystem: Environmental > Terrestrial >...
CGGCAGAGCCCGCCGACATCAGGCAGATGTCGGTGCCGGAAAAATCATGGTGTTCGAGCGCTTTGACCTTCAGCGTCCGCTCGCCATAGGAGACGTCCACGCCCTGGCTGCGGCGCGAGGCGAGCGCTACGACTTCGTCGGCAGGAAACGACCGCTCGGCGAGGATACCGAGCATCTCCCGGCCGACATTGCCGGTCGCGCCAATGACGGCGACGGCGTAACCCATTCTTAACTCTCCAGCGAATTAGCTCTGCCTGTTCGGCTGCCGGGGCCCGGCCAAACCGGAGCGGAAGCTTCTACGGGAGAACACCGACAAACACAATGTCGCCGCGGCATGAAGGAAAGCCCATGGAGCGGGGCATCATCGTGGCTATGTCGCGCTGCCGTCGCCGGAAACCGGGGATTGAGCCAAGGGGCCGCGCTGTTGCCGGACGGCAAATCGGGCCGAGCGAGGAGCCCAATGATTGCAGTATTGCGTCCATTGACTGCCGTTGCGGCCATCGCCGTTACGATGGTTGCCGCCGCGACAGTCCCCGCCAGGGCTGCCCAGCGCCAGGCCCAACCGCAGGCCGCTCCGGTCGAGCGCTCCCCAAGCGGCACCATCATCCAGCCGACCACGACGATCATTCCCGACGGCACGGGTCACGCGCGGGTGATCATCATCCCGAGGCGCCGCTCCTATCTCGATCTCGGGACTGAAGTTTCGGTCGGCGACCGCAGCTTCCGCGATTACGTCGTGGCTCTGGGGGCGATCCTGGCCGGCCCTATTGGTTCTATGGACCGGACGTTCAGCGGACCGGACGCAAGCCGCTGCCAAGCGCGTTCGACGGCACTGGGCTCAATCCGAACACACCGTTTTAGAGCATGATCCGGAAAAGTGGGAACCGGTTTTCCGAAAAGATCATGCTCAATCAAAAAGCTAGAGCGCCAATCGATTCAATCTGAAGCGATTGCGCGCTAGCCTCGCACGCCGAGCAATGGATTTTGTGCTGCCCGGCGCTCAAACCGAGTCGGGGTGGGGTGAGTGGCTCGATGAACTTGGACAAAGACGCGCGCCGCACGTGGCGCAATAAAGTCCGGCGCCGATTCCACAGTCTATATAACAAGCTCTCCCATCGCGGCCGTTATTTCATCTGCCGCTATTTCGGCGCAGATTTTCTGGTGCGAGCGCGCAATGTCGGCGGCCTCGAAATCTCAGCCAAGATCGCCGAGCATCCCGAACTGATGAACTTCACGCGCACGGCCGGCGCGCTCAAGCCGGACGTTTTCATCGATGTCGGCGCCAATCTCGGCCTCTATACCTGCATCGTGATGAAAAATCGCCTCGCGTCGCGAGCGATCCTGTTCGAGCCGGACCGCCGCAATCGGGTTCACCTCAATGCCAATCTCCTAATCAACGACCTGCTCGATGCCGACCTGCAAATCCATGACGTGGCGCTCGGCGCGAAGCCTGGACGCGTGCGTCTGGTCCCGGGCCCCGAACGCGACATCGGGCTGCGATTGAGTATGGGCGCAACCTCCTCGACCCCCGCAAAACCGAACTACGCTGTCAATTTCTCCAACTCGCCGACGATCGCTGCACCCATCTCGGCCGTGCTGACCACCGTAGTGCCGGCTGATTTGATATCCGCGGTGCGCAGGCCGTTGGCGAGCGTCGCCGCAATCGCCGCATCGAGTTGATCGGCCGCTTTGGTCAAATTGAACGAATAGCGCAAAGCCATGCCAAACGACGCCAGCATGGCGATCGGGTTGGCCATGCCCTTGCCGGCAATGTCCGGCGCCGAGCCATGCACCGGCTCATACATCGCCTTGCGCCGCTTGCTCCGCGCGTCCACTTCGCCGAGCGAGGCCGAGGGCAGCATGCCGAGCGAGCCGGTTAGCATGGCGGCGACGTCGGACAGCATGTCGCCAAACAAATTATCGGTGACGATCACGTCGAACTGTTTCGGCCAGCGCACGAGCTGCATGCCGCCGGCATCCGCCAGCATGTGTTCGAGCTGCACATCCTTGTATTCGCGCCCATGCAGGCCCTCGACCACTTCGTGCCACAACACGCCGGTCTTCATGACATTGCGCTTTTCCATGGAAGTCAGCTTATTGCGGCGCTGGCGCGCGAGTTCAAAGCCGACCCGCGCAATCCGCTCGATCTCATAAGTGTCGTAGACCTGGGTATCGACGGCGCGCTTCTGTCCATTGCCGAGATCGGTGATGGTCTTGGGCTCGCCGAAATACACGCCGCCGGTCAGCTCGCGCAGAATCACGATGTCGAGCCCTTCGACCGCTTCGCGCTTGAGGCTCGATGCGTCGGCAAGCGCCGGATAGACGATCGCCGGCCGGATATTGGCGAACAGGCCGAGTTCCTTGCGCAACCGCAACAAGCCTGCTTCCGGCCGCGCGTCAAAAGGCACCTTGTCCCATTTTGGCCCGCCGACCGCGCCGAAAATTACCGCGTCCGCGGCGTGCGCCCGAGCCATGGTGGCGTCGGTAATCGCCTTTTGGTGGGCGTCATAACAGGCGCCGCCGACCAGGTCCTCCTCGATGGCGAAATCGGCGAGGCCCGACTTGGCGTAAAGTGCGAGCAGCCGTTTTACTTCCGCCATCACCTCCGGGCCGATGCCGTCGCCGGCGAGAAGAAGAAGCTTATAGCTGGCCATGTAGACGCCCCATGAAATGCGGCGTCGATTGCTAAAGGCCGCGACGCGGCTTGGCAAGCCGCGCCGGCGTGCTCAGGCAAGCCCTGTCAGCGTGGCGTGAACTTGGCGAGATCGTAAATGCCGAGCGTGCGCTCCAGCCGCGCGACGCGGTCGACCATCATCTCGAAACCGTCCTCGCCAAATTTGCAGCGCTCGTCTCTCTCGAAATCGTCCGCCATGGCGTCGAACACATCCGCAGACACGACCGAGCGAAGCTTGGGAAACAGCACTGTGTCCTCGCGCGCCGGGCGGTACATAGCGATGAACCGGCGCATCGTATCGACGAGCGGTTGCCGGTCGGCGCCCGGCTTGGCGATTTGCGGCGCGAGTTTGAGGATCGTGTCGGTGAGCCGCCGCCCGGCCTGATGTTGCTGAAAGAGTACGTCGCAAAGCTCAAGCGGTCTTTGCAAGAAACGAAATGTTGCTGCGCGCTTGGCGCCCGGAAGCTACAGCCCGCTGAACCAGTTGTAGCCCTGGTTCTCCCAGTAGCCGCCGGCGTCGTTGTTCTGAACCCACATCGCGGTCACGTATTTTGGATTTTTAAAGCCAAGCTTGGTCGGAATGCGGATCTTGACGGGGAAGCCGTAAATGGTCGGCAGCGTCTGGTGATCGAATTTTAGCGTCAATTGCGTTTGCGGATGCAAGGCCGTCGGCATGTCGATGGTGTTGGAGTAGCCCTCGGCGCACTGGAACCAGACATATTTGGCCCTTAGATCGGCGCCGATCAGCTTGAGGAAATCGGACAATCGAACACCCTGCCATGAGCCGATCGCGCTCCAGCCCTCGACGCAAACGTGGCGGGTGATTTGCGAGACTTCGGGCAGACCGTTGAGTTCGGCAAGCGTCCACGGTTTCTTGTTGTCGACCAGGCCGCCGATTTCGAGCCGCCAGGTCTCGCCATCGATATCCGGCGCTTCGTCGACGGAATAATAGCCGTTAAACGGAAATGGCCGCGTGATCGCGCTTTCCCGATATTCGGGCGCAAGCGTCGTCTCGCTGAACAAAAGCGCCTGCACACGGTCGTTGAACCGCGACACCACCCGCAACGCGTTTTCGGCGGTCGGGCCATCGATAATGTCGCAGCCAGTGAGCATCGCCAGCGAGCCCAGGCTGGCGGCCCCGCGCAGAAACAGGCGGCGCGACGGCTGCGGCAGTAATTTGGCCGCATCCTTGATCAGGAGTTTGGCATCGACACCGGGCGGTGCTTTGCGCTGGCGGGACATCGAAGCTTTCCTCACATCTTAAGCGCGACCGGACAAGATCGAGTCACCATCCGTCCCTAGCGTTTTGCTTGCGCACGATCTTATCCGAAAACCGGTTCCCACTTTTCGGGATCATGATGCTTTCTTTGCGCATGATCTTATCCGAAAACCGGTTCCCACTTTTCGGGATCATGCGCTACCGACCCAAGATAATAGCGCGCAGGCTCTTTGGCACGATCACGGCGAGCACGACATGAATTATCAGAAAAGCGACGATCGCTGCCATGGCGAAGAAGTGCACATAGCGGGCGATATCGTAACCGCCGAAGAGCGCAGTGAGATATTTGAACTGGATCGGCTTCCAGATCGAAAGACCCGACAGCACGATGACGACGCCGGTTAAAAGGACGCCGGTGTAAAGCAGCCGCTGCACTGAATTGTAGACGGTGAGATCGTCATGCGAGAGCCGCCCGCGTAACGCCGCGACGAAGTCGTCGCGAATGGCGCGCGGCCGGATCGGCAAGAGCTTGCCGCGAAACCGATCCGTCGCCAGGCCGAGCGTGACATAGACCGCGCCGTTGATAACCAAAACCCACATCGCCGCGAAGTGCCACAACAGCGCGCCGGCGAGCCACTCGCCAAGCGCAATTTGGTGCGGAAAATAGATGAAACCGAACAACGGCGAGGCATTGTAGATTTGCCAGCCCGAGCCGATCATGACGAACATCGCCAATGCATTGATCCAGTGCGTGATGCGAACCCAACGCGGGTGAATCACCTTGCCGGCACTTGCAGTCGTGACATCGTGCGGGCCCATCGAGCGGCCCATGGTGCCTGGACTCATGGAGCGGGAGGCGGTTTCGATCGTCATTTCAATGTCTGGCCTTGGTGGTCGAAGCTCTAGCAAAACCGCAGAGCTTACACCCCTCACATTCGTGTCAATAAAGTATGTGCGCGGTCACGCTTTCCCAAGTGCTTCCGACCAGTTAAGAACAGAACAATACGGTGCTGCCGGCGAGGTCAGCTCATGTCGAAGAACAGCCCCGGCAATTTTTTCGAGGACTTTCGCATCGGGCTGGTCATTCGCCACGCCACCCCGCGGACGATCACGTCCGGCGATGTCGCGCTTTACATGGGGCTGTTCGGGGCCCGTTTTGCCGTCCAATCCTCTGACGTTTTCGCCCGGGCGATCGGTTATCCGCGCGCGCCGATCGACGATTTGCTCGTGTTCCACATCGTATTCGGCAAATCGGTGCCCGACGTATCGCTCAACGCTGTCGCCAATTTGGGCTACGCCAATTGCTGTTTTCGCAGGCCCGTCTATCCGGGCGATACGCTGTCGGCACAATCTGAAGTGATCGGGTTAAAGGAGAACTCGAGCCGCAAAACCGGCATCGTCTACGTACGCACCACCGGTTACAACCAGGACAGCGCGCCGGTTCTTGAATATGTGCGCTGGGTGATGGTGCGCAAACGCGACGAGGCAGCGCCGGCGCCCGGTGACCACGTCCCTCGCCTGCCGACGACACTCGATCCGAAACTCCTTGGCGAGGCTTGTCCGAAGATCGATCTTGCCGCCTATGACCTTACGCTCGCGGGCAGCCCACATCGCTTCGGCGATTATGAGGTCGGCGAACGAATCGATCATGTCGATGGCTCGACTGTCGAGGAAGCCGAGCATCAGATCGCCACGCGGCTCTATCAGAACACTGCCCGCATTCACTTCAACCAATTCGTCGAGGGCAAGGGGCGCTTCGGCCGGCGGCTGATCTATGGCGGGCACGTCATTTCGCTAGCTCGCGCATTGTCGTTCAACGGCCTCGCCAATGCCTTTCATGTCGCGGCGATCAATGGCGGCCGCCACGTAGCGCCGTTATTTGCCGGCGGCACCGTTTTTGCCTGGTCGGACATATTGGCGAAGGCGGAGCTGCCGGGCCGAACCGACGTCGGCGCGCTGCGGCTGCGCACGATTGCGACCAAAGACCGGCCGTGCGCGGATTTTCCGCTCAAAACCGGCGACGACTACGACCCGACGGTGCTGCTCGATCTCGACTACTGGGTGCTCATTCCCAGGTAACAGGAATCGGAAATCGGTAATCGGTAATCGGTAATCAGACCAAGATCAGCGCGCTTTCTGATTACTCGACACCTGGTCACTGACTCCTGTGCCGTAGATGCTCGACCAGTTGCCGTGCATAGATCGGCAACTCCTCATGGCTTTTCACGCAAATCGTCAGATCGCGCAGCGCCCACGGATCCGCCAGCGCGACCGCTTTGATCGCCATGGTCTTGGCGACGCGCCGAGCCGTGGTTTCCGGCACGATCCCGATACCGACCTTGCATTCGACCAGCCGGCACACCGCGTCGAAGCTGCGCAGTTGCACCCGAAGCCGCAACGGCCGGCCGATGCGCGCGGCCTTGCTCGCCAAAAAACGCTGCAACGCGCTTGAGCGGTCGAGCCCGACGAAGTCGTGTTCCAGCACCTCCTCAAAATCGATCTTGGCCCGTTTGGCCAGCGCATGGCCGCGCGCGACCACGAGGACAAAACGATCGCGGCGAAATGGATAGGTTTCGAGCGCGCCGAAATCGACCGTGCCGGCGACGATACCGAGATCGGCGACCCCTTCGGCGATCAAGCCGACGATCTCATCGCTCAGGCGCTCCTCGAGATCGACGCTGACATGCGGATGGCCGGCCAGAAACGAGCTCAGCGCTTCGGGTAGGAATTCGGTCAAGGCGTTGGTGTTCGACAAAAGCCGAATCTGCCCGGCGAGCCCGCCGCCATACGCGCTGAGATCTTCGTGGAGGCGCTCCGACTGACGCAGGATGGCGCGGGCATGTTGCAGCAGCGTGCGGCCGGCTTGGGTGGGCGCGACGCCTTGGCGGCCGCGCGTCAGCAGCGGCACCCCAAGCACCTCCTCCATGTTGCGGATGCGGGTTGAGGCGGCGGCGAGCGCAAGATGCGCGCGTTCGGCGCCGTGGGTTATGCTACCGGCCTCGACGACGTGGCGGAATAGGCTGAGATCGGCGAGGTCGAAACGCATCGCGCCGCCCTCCTTCGCATTTGACGAAATCAGGCTTCTAATATTTGCCCTTGTACTTGAAAAATCCAGGCCTATTGTTTCGCAAAAGACGAAAGCGTGCGCATTTGGCGATAGTAGAACCTCGGCGCACGTGCGTTGCGGGGGCGGTGCGAATTCGATAGGAACTGCGCTCAAGCCGCGTCCGACTGGCGACGCGCCTGCGGTGCACGACGCGGATCATTATGATGGCTGAAACACGCTCGCTCGACCAGCCTGCCCGCGCCGAGCGGCCGCTCTCCCCGCACCTGCAAATCTACCGGCCGATGCTGACGATGATGATGTCGATTGCACATCGCATCACCGGATTCGGCAATTACTTCGGCATGCTGTTGCTGGTCTGGTGGCTGATCGCGGTGGCCAGTCCCAACGGCTATGCCCGGTTCCAGTGGTTCGCCAGCTCCTGGTTCGGCCGGCTGATCCTGTTCGGCTACACCTGGAGCGTCATCCACCACATGCTCGGCGGCATTCGCCACCTGATCTGGGACACCGGCCGTGGTTTTGGCCCGAAGGAGCGCGAATGGCTGGCAGCGGCCAATCTCGTCGGTTCGATCGCGGTTACCGTGGTGCTGTGGATTTTCATCATGCTCACGATGGGAGTCGGATAATGACCGAGCCCACCCATATCCGCACGCCGCTCGGCCGCGCGCTCGGCCGCGGCGCCGCCAAGTCGGGCACCGAGCATTTTTGGCACCAGCGGCTCACCGCGGTTGCCAATGTGCCGCTGACCATCACCGCGATGTGCATCATGATCGCGCTGCTCGGCCGCAACCAGGCCGCCGCCGCCCAGATCCTCGGCTCGCCTGCGGTCGCCATCATCATGCTGTTGTTCATCGCGTCAGTTATCATCCACATGCGGATCGGGATGGCGGTGATCATCGAAGACTACGTCCATGAGGATTCGCTCAAGCTCACCTTGCTCATGGCCAATACGTTCTTCACGATCGCTGTTGGACTCGCCGCGGTCTACGGCGTGTTGAAGCTTTCATTCGGATTGTAGGGCGTACGGCGCATGGCAGACGACGGAAAGAACGGCGGGACTGCGCCAGTCATCAATGGCCGCGCCTATCCGATCGAGGACCACACTTACGATGTCGTGGTGGTCGGCGCCGGCGGCGCGGGCCTGCGCGCGGTCGTCGGCTGCAGCGAGGCGGGCCTGCGCACCGCCTGCATCACCAAGGTATTTCCGACCCGCTCCCACACCGTCGCGGCGCAAGGCGGCATTGCTGCCGCGCTCGGCAATATGGGCGAGGACGACTGGCGCTGGCACATGTACGACACCGTCAAGGGTTCGGACTGGCTCGGCGATCAAGACGCGATTGAATATATGTGCCGGAACGCGCCCGACGCGGTCTATGAACTCGAACATTGGGGCCTGCCGTTCTCGCGCCGCGAGGACGGCAAAATCTACCAGCGGCCGTTCGGCGGCATGACCACGCACTACGGAAAAGGCACCGCGCAGCGTACTTGCGCCGCCGCCGACCGCACCGGCCATGCCATGCTGCACACGATGTACGGCCAGGCGCTGCGCCATTCGACCGAGTTCTTTATCGAATATTTCGCCATCGATCTGATCATGGACGACGATGGCCGCTGCCGCGGCGTCGTTGCGCTCAATCTCGACGACGGCTCGGTCCATCGCTTCTCGGCGCAGATGACGATCCTCGCCACCGGCGGTTATGGCCGGACCTATGCCTCCTGCACCGGCGCGCATACCCAGACCGGCGACGGCAATGCCATGGTGCTACGCGCCGGCTTGCCGCTTCAGGACATGGAATTCGTTCAATTCCATCCGACCGGCGTCTATGGCGCCGGCGTGCTCATCACCGAGGGCGCCCGTGGCGAAGGCGCCTATCTCGTCAATTCAGAGGGCGAGCGATTTATGGAGCGCTACGCGCCCTCGGCCAAGGATCTCGCCTCGCGCGACGTGGTCTCGCGCGCCATGACCATCGAGATTCGCGAAGGCCGCGGCGTTGGCCCGAAGAAGGACCACATCTTCCTGCATCTCGACCATCTCGATCCGAAGATCCTGGCCGAACGGCTGCCGGGAATCACCGAATCGGCGCGGATCTTCGCCGGCGTCGACCTCACGCACGAGCCAGTGCCGATCCTGCCGACCGTGCATTACAATATGGGCGGTATCGCCACCAATTATCACGGCGAGGCACTGACCAAGAAAAACGGCAATCCGGATCACATCGTGCCGGGCATGATGGCGCTTGGCGAAGCGGCTTGCGTCTCGGTGCACGGTGCCAACCGGCTGGGATCGAATTCGCTGATCGATCTCGTGGTATTCGGCCGTGCCGCGGCGCACCGTTGCGCCGAAATTCTCACGCCGAACGATAAGCATCCCGAACTGCCGAAGGACTCGGCCGATCGGCCGCTATCGCGGCTCGACAAATTCCGTCATGCCGCGGGCGGGACTCCGACCGCGCAGCTGCGCAACAAGATGCAGTACGTCATGCAGAACAATTGCGCCGTGTTCCGCAGCGGCGAAGTGCTCGAAGAAGGCTCTAAACTCATCCACCAGGTCTTTGACGAACTAACCGATCTGCGGGTGTCCGATCGGTCGCTGATCTGGAATTCGGACCTGGTCGAGACGCTGGAATTCGCCAACCTGATCGAACAGGCGGTGGTGACCATGGACTCCGCGGTCAACCGTACCGAGAGCCGCGGCGCGCATGCGCGCGAGGATTTCCCCGACCGCGACGATCAAAACTGGATGAAGCACACTTTGTCGTGGCTCGATATCACGAGCGGCAAGGTCACGCTCGATTATCGGCCGGTGCACACTTACACGTTGACCAACGACGTCGCCTATATCGAGCCCAAGAAAAGGGTGTACTGAAACGGGTTTACTGAAGCGCGTCTAATGATCGGGTCCCTCGGTCAGCCGGACTTACAGAGGTTGTTATGGTTCAATTCACGCTGCCAAAGAATTCCAAAATCACCGAAGGTAAGACTTGGCCGCGTCCGGTCAGCGCCAAGTCGGAGCGCGAATACCGCATCTACCGCTGGAATCCGGAGGACGGCCGCAACCCGCGCATCGACACCTATCACGTCGACACCGGTGATTGCGGCCCGATGGTGCTCGACGCGCTGATCTGGATCAAAAACAATGTCGATGCCACGCTGACCTTCCGCCGCTCTTGCCGCGAGGGTATTTGCGGCTCGTGCTCGATGAATATCGATGGCACCAATACGCTCGCCTGCACCAAGGCGATGGGCGAGGTCAGCGGCGTCGTTCGCCTCTACCCGTTGCCGCACATGCCTGTGGTGAAGGACCTGGTCCCTGACCTGACCAATTTCTACGCCCAGCACGCTTCTATCCAACCCTGGTTGCAGACCGTCTCACCGACCCCGCAGAAAGAATGGAAGCAGAGCCACGACGACCGGCAGAAGCTCGACGGTCTTTACGAGTGCATCCTGTGCGCCTGCTGTTCCACGGCGTGTCCGAGTTATTGGTGGAATTCCGAACGCTTCCTCGGCCCAGCGGCGCTCCTTCAGGCGCAGCGCTTTATTATCGACTCGCGCGACGAGGCGACCGGCAAGCGGCTCGACAATTTGGAAGACCCGTTCCGACTGTACCGCTGCCATACCATCATGAACTGCGCCAAGGCCTGTCCGAAGCACCTTAATCCGGCCAAAGCGATCGCCGACATCAAGCGCATGCTGGTCGAGCGGCAGGTGTAGGAAGGTCATTCCGGATTGCCGCAAGCGGCAAGTCCGGAATCCATAGTCCCAGTCGTGCGATAAGAAATAACGATCGTATCTATGGATTCCCGGCTCGCGCCTTTGGCTCGCCGGAAATGACGCTCACAATTTCAGCTTACGCCGGCGCTGCGCCAGCGTGCGCAGACGGAGCGCATTGAGCCGGATGAAGCCTTCGGCATCGCGCTGATCGTAGGCGACCTTGCCGTCCTCGAACGTGACGAGGTCCTGGTCGTAGAGCGAATATTTGCTCTCGCGGCCGACCACGCCGACATTGCCTTTGTAGAGCTTCAGTCGCACGCTACCGGTGACGAATTCCTGGCTTTTGTCGATCGCCGCCTGGAGCATTTCGCGCTCCGGCGCGAACCAGAAGCCGTAATAGACCAATTCGGCATATTTCGGCATCAGCTCGTCTTTGAGGTGCGCGGCGCCCCGATCGAGCGTGATCGATTCGATGCCGCGATGCGCGGCCAAGAGAATCGTGCCGCCCGGCGTCTCATACATGCCGCGCGATTTCATGCCGACGAACCGGTTCTCGACGAGATCGACGCGGCCGATGCCGTGGGTCCGGCCGTGCGCGTTAAGCGTCGCCAATAGTTCCGCGGGCTTGAGCTTCTTGCCGTCGACCGCCACCGGATCGCCGCGCTCGAAATCGATCGTGATATAGGCTGGCCGGTCCGGCGCCTTTTCGGGATCTTCGCTGCGCGAATAGACATAGCCCGGAACTTCGCCCGCCGGATCCTCGAGCACTTTGCCTT
>Ga0306925_10005733_pt1 | contig 11444 bp, 12 predicted proteins | sample flu12Cox44000176_FD_203755 | JGI IMG/M metagenome (GOLD analysis project Ga0306925, IMG submission 203755) | Lab enrichment of tropical soil microbial communities from Luquillo Experimental Forest, Puerto Rico - flux8day.12C.oxic.44.000.176 (v2)... | ecosystem: Environmental > Terrestrial >...
ACCCGCTGTCCTCGCAAGTGGCGCTGATGAGCTACGCCGACATGCTGCGCTTGTTCGACGCGCATATCGTCACTGGCCGCCATTACGCGATGCGGACCCGGACCGTGGCGAACTACTCTCCCGACGTCATCGCGGGACTTATCGATGCCGGCGATTCAAAAACTTCGCCGCTGTCCGGCGTTGTCGTTCACCATTTCCACGGTGCGGCCACTCGCGTTCCGGTCGAAGAAACCGCGTTCGGTATTCGCCGGTCGCACTACATGATTGAGATTCTTGCGGCGTGGGAATCAGGTGATCCGGGCGCCCGTCACCGCGACTGGGCGCATCGCGTCGCCAACAACCTGGCTCGCCACGCGCTGCCCGGCGGCTACCCCAACATGCTCGGCCCTACCGACCACGAACAAATCGCGCACGCATACGGGCCCAACGGCCCACGGCTACTGGCAGCGAAAAATCGATTCGACCCACACGGGATCTTCTCGGCTACCCCGCTACCACCCAGCGACTGACTACACCAACGCCGGCGGGGGAGCGGGCGGCGGCGAGCCCACCCGATCGAAGCAGCGGACCCAGGGTTCGTAATTTAGTAATTCGCTGACCAAGTTGGCGCCCAAAAAACTCGAGCCGCCGGTGATCGTGACGCGGGCGAGGTCAGTCATCACTGGCGTGTCAGCCATGCCCCTGTAGCCCGGTAGCTAACAGGACGCACGGCGTTTCACCCGGCGACGGAGTGCGATTTGTAGCCGTACCGAGGACCTACGGAACCGCACCGGCAATGATGAAAAATGGCTCTGCACAGGCGATCTAAGTGAATTCAGTCGACGGTTTCTCCTGGTCGCGCCAGGCGCTGGCTAGGGACTCATAATCCGTTGGTCGCGGGTTCGAGCCCCGCCCGCCCCGCGAAGAGGCCCGCCAGGAAACTGCGGGCTGGCTCATATTATGAGCAGGGTCGTCGTCGAGTGCGCGAGGTCCACGGCTGATATTGAGTCGGGCGACGCACATGATGATTCAGCTGGCCCCGGCCGCGGCAATCTGATCACGCACCAGGCTTATGGGGTGCGCTGACGAGGTCGTTGCGCACGTACCCCGTGACATCCACGTCAGTACCGCCGTCTAGCGGTCCAAGATGGCCGCGATAGCGCACCTGTGTCCACCGCGTAACGCCGTCCACCCCGATGACATTTGCATCCAGGACCGGCAGTTCGCCGCTGACATAGATCATGGTATCGACGACTTTGCCATTGATCGTGAATGTCGCGTTCACACTCGATGACCGGTTATCGGGCCCTTCCTTGAGCGCCACGTCGGTCGCTAGCACGGTTACGACGAGCTCACCCGGTGTAGGCTCCGCGGTTACCGTCGCTACTGATGCATCACAACCGACCATCACGAGGAAAAGGATGGGCAGAGACGCGAGTCTGAAATGGACCCGGCGGCGGCAGCGCCCGTACCCGCTCCTGACGTGAGAGGGACGAAATGGCTGAGGGCGAAACCACATGCCGATCATCTGTTCTCGCCTTCTATGGGCCGACCCTGGGCTCACCACTGGATCCGTCCACCCTGCCCGAGAAAGCCAATATGGCCAAGTACGGCTCCGGCGAATGGCACCGGGTACTCATCGACGCCACCCGAAGCTGGGAGTTCGAGCCCCGGCCGGAGTGGGGCGGCCGCCACTACCCGGCGATCAACAAGATCGCTCCGAACTGGAATCCCGAGACGCCGCTCGCTGGGAGGAGTACGGGATCGGCATCCCCTATCTCGACGACGCGCGGCGGGAACTGCTGACGATGGAACAGCTCAGCAAGCGGCTGCCGGACGTTTAACTCGACCGACAGGTTGCGACTATCGCCAGCCGGCAGGGCTTGCATCAGTCCATCCAAGAGAAAGATGAGCGTCGTGCGGTGCGCCAGCGCCGAGTCTGTCGGCTGTTGCCCAAGCGGGTTCAGGCCGAAACGGCCGGTGTCAGCGCCACGGCGACGACGGTGCGCAGCGCACGCCGCAGTGATTCGACGTCACCGCTGACGTCGGCAAGGAGCATGCCGCCCTGGTAGGCCGCGAGAAGGCCACCGGCCAAGACCGCGGGATCGGTGCCAGGCATCAAGCCGCCGCTATCATCGACACGCCGAAGGCCATCGGCGAGTAGCGCTTCCCACTGGGTGAACCCGGCTTTCAACACCTCTCGCGCCGCCGCGTCGTTGTGGTCGAGCTGAGGAACCAGCGAGCCAAGTGGGCAACGGATCCTCTCGCTTGAGCCATGCAGGCTGATGATGGCCTCGCAAAAGTCGCGCACGTCATCGGCGGTTGACATCGCATCAACAGCCGGCCGAATTGATTCGATGATCCGCTCGACCTGCAGCCCGACCACGTCGGCCAGCAAGTCTCCCTTGCCGGCGAAGAAGTGGTAAAGCTGTCCGCGTCCCACGCCCGCGGCGGCTCCAATCTCATCGAGTGTCGTTGCGCGGACGCCTTTTTCGGCAAAAAGCGAGCAGGCTGCGTCGAGCACGCGCCCTACCGTTGCTCGTCCGCGATCGGTTGTCGGACGGGTAATCATTTCACCAACCTTCTAGTCAGCAGGGTTGACTGTATCGTACAGTCCAGTTATTGTATCGTCTAGTCCAGTTACTGGACCGTCTAGTCCGGTAAGCGGTGCGCACCGGGTATCCGCCGTTGCCGGCTTCCGAACCGAGGAGACCAAGTGATGACCATCGCCGTCGGAAATCCCTTCCCTGCCAACGTTTGCGTCGACTCGCTGCGGGGCAGGGTCAGTGTGTCGCAGTTCCTGGGTACCGGTCCGGTGGTGATCGCGTTTCATCGCATGTGGTGCCCGTTTTGCCAACAAGCCGCCCGCGAACTCGCTGCGGCCAAGGACCAGCTCGACACCTTTGGCGCGCGGGTGCTCCTCGTCTACCGCGACAACCTCGATACGGTTCGCAATTCCTGCAGCCAGCGTGGCCTTCCGTTCGATTGCCTCAGCGATTCAGCGCGAGAACTGGAGAACGCCGCCGAGCTCAAGCGCATCTCGATCGGCCGGTATGCGGCCTTCTCGCCGGTCAAACTCGTTCGTTCACTGCGCACCGGCAATCATCTGGGAAGGGCCAAGACCGGACGCCTGCAGGGCCGCGGCACCTTCGTGCTCGACCGCGACGGACATGTCGTGTACGCGCACCAGGCCGTCACGGCCGCTGACATCCCACCCATCGGTCACGTTCTCGCCGCAGTCGAATCGGCAGTCGACAACTGCAAAACCGGCCAACGCACAATCTGAAAGGAAATCCAATGACAACAAGCAGGCCTGTAGACGAACGCATCGGGCAACTAACCACGCCAGACATCACATCCATTCCCGTACCCGGTTGGCGGTTGACTTTCATCGCAGGCTTCGTCCCCTTAGTCGCCGGGCTCTTGGTCTTGCTGGTCACATGGGTAGGCATAGTGCGCGCCGGATCGGCGTGGTGGGTCGGGCTCGGGAGCCTGGACTTTTCGTATGCGAGCCTGTCGAAGGCGGGAGCGGATGCGCCGGCTTGGGTCGAGCTGATCGGCTCTGTCGGCGGTGTCAACATCGTCGCGGCAGCCGTGGCGGTCAGCGTCGTATCGGTGTTCGGATTGCGAACGGGGCAGCGCTGGGCATGGTGGTTTCTCGCGTTCTGCTTGACATGGGTCGGCCTGCATGACGCGATCACGGCGACACGATTTTCCGTCCATACTGGGCAACCGCTCATGCTGTTGCCCTACACCTACTGCATCTTGATGGTGGCGGGCCTGCTGCGATCACGGCGCGCAGTGTTCACCGCCGCGAACCACGCAGGCATTCGGCCTCCGGTTTGAGATGGCCAGCGGCGTAGCCGTATACGGCCCTGCTTGCCCCGACCACATTTATAGGCGGCCTAACCGCCACTGGCGGAAATTGCTCGTAACACACCGCTGCCGGGAGCCGTAGGCAGCGCCGCCAATAGGTTGCCCATAGTCAACCCCCCGGCAGCAAACTTCGCAGTCCCAGAGAACCATGTTCGACCCAGACCGGTCGCAGAGTAAGGTCATCCGTTGCGCCATCAGGGCGTACTCAAGGGGAGGAGGGCCCCCGCCATGGCTCGGCCAATGAAAACCAACATCGCCGCACAGACGGTAGCCGATGATTACGACGCAATCTGCCGGGCGGTCCAACTATGTCTCGACGGGGAGTCGACGGGGAGTGTGGACAAATTGCGGGAGGCCTTTCATGAAGACGCCCGCCTGTTCGGCTCGCTCGCAGGCGGGCGCTATGACGAGCCGATTGAGGCGCTTTTTGCGATGGCGGCAAGCGCACCCGCGGACACCGGGAACTATCGCGCTCGGATTCTCTCCGTGCACCAGACCGCGGATGCCGCGTTAGCGATCGTTGCAGAAGAGGGGTATTGGGGGACGGTCTCCTTCATTGACTACTTGTCATTGGGGCGGATCAACGGAACCTGGAAGATCGTGAATAAGTTGTTCGCTCACACGGGCGGCGAGCCACCGGAGATGGCATAACGTCGAGCCTTCGCGGGGCCGCCCTGTCATCTGGCTTGCGATGGCGGGTCGACGCATAACCCTAGATGACCGCGCGCGTGTCTTTGCTCGTAGCATTGCGATGCCCATAATCCCGAGGGCAGCATGCGCGAGGTTGCACGTGGCGATTCGGGCAAGTCGTCGTGCGACCCAACACGGAAGCCGGTGGTGCGGCACGCCCGCCAATTGTGACCACCCGATGAACGACGAGCGTTTTTGTAATTGGGCAAGTGGAGAAACGCTCTACACTCCTGCCATGAGCAAACCTTCGCCGGGGCCGGGTTGGTGGTTGGCGTCAGATGGCAACTGGTACCCCCAGAAGTGGGAGTACACGTTTGAATACCACGCAGGTGGCGATAGCTTGGAGAAAATGGAGCTGGCGGCGGACTCGCTGGGGCAACAGGGATGGGAGATGGTCAATATGACATACCACACTGGTGCCACGGCCGTGTTCAAGCGGCCGCTCGCGCCGTAGCTGCTTGCCCCGCACAGCGCCACGCCAAGCGATGGACAGCGTGCGGGGTGATACCCTCGGCCGACTTGGCCAAAAGCGGCCGAGGCATAGCTTTGGCTTTACCCCCTCAGGTATGTTCCACACGGTCGATGACCGTGGGGAGGGGCCCCTGCCGAGCCCGGCCAAAGCGGCCCTGGCATAGCGGCGGTTGCACACACAGCTGAAATTTCATAGCGGTGGCAAACCTGTTGCAGTCGGCGCTTATTCGGCGGGCATGTCGAATTTAGCTACCTCTCATCGCTTGTCATTGATTCTCGCTACCTAGCTAATCACGTTGTAGTCCAACAGTTTCGGCAATCAGTGAGACCTAGCAAGAACCATTGCCCGCAAATCTGTTGGTCGCGGGTTCGAGCCCCGCCTGCCCCACCGTAAACCGCCTGCTAAATGGCTAGCCGGGACTGGCCGGCGGTCGAAAAGGGGCCTATCGTCGCGGCGGGGTCGCGGCGTGTGGCGGGACTGGTGCCCCGCTGGCCAACTTGGCGACACACGTCGGTTTGGAATCTAATGTGACGCATGGCAGTGGTGCGCTCTGGGCGAAGGACCTTTGCATCGTGATCGATGACTTTCACACCAAAAGACTCCGCCGCATCAGCCGAAAATCGGTTCAACGATGATTCAGGATCAGCAGCGTGCCGACGGCGCGCAACCGTCGCCATGGACACCGTTGCGCAGTCGCATCTACCGAAATCTGTTTATCGCGCAGGTCGTCTCCAACATCGGGACGTGGATGCAAAGTGTGGCGGCCCAATGGTTCTTGGTGGAACAGCACAGCCCTGACGTCATCGTGGCACTGGTGCAGACGGCTAGTCTGGGCCCGACGCTGGTTTTGGGGTTGTTCGCCGGAGCGCTGGCCGACCTGTTCGACCGGCGCCGGTTCCTGATATTTATGCAGTCGTATGCAGTCTTGGTCACGCTGGCTCTGGCGGTGGTGACAAACCTCGGTCGCCTCGACCCGACGTCACTATTGATGTTTACCGTGGCCATCGGCTGCGCTTCTGCGCTAGCTGGACCGGCCTGGCAGGCGATTCAGCCGGAGGTAGTCCCGCGCGAGGAGATACCCGCCGCCGCGACTCTGGCCAGCGTCTCGGCAAACGCTTCCCGAGCGATCGGACCAGCAATTGGCGGCGTCGCCGTAGCATTGGTCGGGCCCGCCGCGGTCTTCGCGATCAACGCCGTGTCGTTCGCGGGAATAATCGTTGCGCTGGAAGGGTGGAAACGCCCCAAGCAAAGCGCGCCGATCGAACGAGAGCATCTCGGCCAGGCCATCCTTAGCGGGCTGCTATACGTTGGTAACGCTCCAATTTTCCGCAGGATCTTGTCGCGCACAGCCCTTTTCCTATTTCCCGCCTCGGCCGTGTTGGCGCTGTTGCCGGTGGCTGCCGCCCACAGATGGCACCTGGGAGCCGCTGGCTATGGATTGGCGCTAGGTGCCATCGGTTTTGGCTCCGTACTCGCTGTGGCGGTTGCCGCACGCTTACGCCGGAGAGTGTCAGACAACGTGCTGCTGGCGGCCTCCGCCGCCGCATACGGTTTGGCGCCGCTGGCGGTGGTCTGGCTGCCGTTCGTGGCGGCGACGCCGTTTTTGGTTTTGTCGGGGATGGCCTGGCTGCTCACGTTGACAACGTTGAACGCGGCAGCGCAGTTGTCGTTGCCGCGATGGGTCATGGCCCGCGGGTTGTCGGTGTACCTACTGGTCTCCACCGGATCTCAGGCAATTGGCTCCTACATCTGGGGTGCCGTTGCCACCCGCGCCGGACTTGACACCGCGCTGCTTTGGTCGGCGGTGGTGCTGGGAGCTGCTGCGCTCAGTGTGCCCGTACTGCCGTTGCGGCCGTCCACCGGGAAGGTGAGCGTCGAGGTTTCCACTGCGTGGCCGACACCGAGGCTCGTGTTCGAACCATGTCCTAACGATGGACCGGTGCTTGTGGCCGTCCGCTATCGAGTGCCGGCCGAGAACCTCGAAAAATTCATCGAGGCGATGAGCGCGGTCAGGCGATCACGGATGCGAACGGGTGGCCACAGTTGGCGGCTGTATCACAGTGTCGGACAACCCGATACGTTCCTCGAAAGGTTCACCGTGGCGTCCTGGTCTGAATTTGAGCGCCAGCGCACCGAGCGTTGGATGGACTTCGATACTGAGGGCGTCGCGAAGGCGATCGGCTATACCGTCGACCACACCCGACGGCACGGGTACTACCTCGCTGTGCGTGTGCGCCGATGAGTTCGCACCGTTATCACGCCCAGTGCAGCGAAGCGGTCAAGCTGAGGATCGACTAGTCGACAGCGGGGCCACTCCGATAATTTGGTCGGGTCGGCAAGCTGCGCCGCCGGCGCGAGTCAGCCGAATAACGTTGCGCCACCTGGTTCACCGCTGTACGGAAGTCTCTTGGCCTCCGTACTCCTTACGCAGCGTCGTCTTGAGCACTTTGCCGGTGGCGTTGCGGGGCAGCTCGGCGACGTGCTCGACGCGGGTCGGGCACTTGAAGTGCGCAAGTCGCTCACGGGCATAGCCGATCAGTTCCTCGCCGGTCGCGTGTGCACCGTCCATCAGCGCGACGACCGCGATGGGCGTCTCTCCCCACTTAGGATGGGGCACGCCGACTACGGCGACCTCACGGATCGCCGGGTGGCGGTAGAGCACCTGCTCAACCTCGATCGGGTAGACGTTCTCCCCGCCCGTGATGATCATGTCGTTCTTGCGGTCAACCAGCGTGATGAAGCCTTCGGCGTCCACGCGGCCCATGTCTCCGGTGTGGAACCAACCGCCGCGGAACGCGTCGGCCGTCGCCTCGGCCAATCCCCAGTAGCCGGCGAACACGTTCGGGCCGCGGACGACGAGCTCGCCCACATCGCCGGTTAGCACGTCCCGATCGTCCTCGTCGACGATGCGAGTCTCCACGTGGAACAGGGGCCGCCCGATCGAGCCGTTCTTCTCCCTGGCGTGATCGGCGTCGAGGATCGTAACCGCGGGAGCCGTTTCGGTCATGCCGAATGCCTCCTGGAACGGCACGCCCTTTGCCTGGAAGTACTCGAGCACCGGCAGTGGGCATGGGGCGGCGGCGGTGACGGCGAGTTTGAGGGCCGACAGGTCGTAAGAGTCGAAGTCGGGGACCGTCATCAACGCGGCCCACATCGCGGGCACCAGGATCTGCACGGTGGCGCGCTCCCGCGCCATCGCGGCAAGCGTGGTCTCGGGGTCGAACGACGGCAGCAGTGCGACCGTCCCGCCGAGGTAAAGCAGCGGCAGTGTGTGCGAACCAAGGCCCCCGATGTGGAAGAGCGACATGGCCGTCACTGTCCGGTCGTCCTCGCGGAGCCGGTGCCCGATGACGGTGTTGATCGCGTTCCACAAGTGGTTGTCGTGGGTCAGCATCGCGCCCTTGGGTCGTCCGGTGGTGCCCGACGTGTACATGAGACAGGACAAATCGCTGCCGGCCACGTTGATGCCCACCGCCCGCGGCTCGCCGCCTGCGAGCACCTGTTCGAAATCTGCCTCGCCGTCCGCCGGCTCGCCGCCGACCACCACTCGGGCGCGCACCCGGACGCCCTCGCCAGTAAGCGCTGTGCGGGCGGTATCGGACAGGTGACCCGACCACACGAAAACGTCGGCGCCGGAATCGGCCAACAGATAGGTCACCTCGGGCGCGGTGAGCCTGAAGTTGATGGGCACGAAGACCGCGCCGAGCTTGGCGGCGGCGAACATCGTCTCCAGGAAGGCGGCGCCGTTGACCAGCAAAGCGGCCACCCGGTCGCCCTGCCGCACGCCGAGCTCGCGCAGCGCCCGCGCGAGCTGGTCGGTTCGCCTGTCGAACTCGGTGTAGGTAATGCGGCGGTCCCCGTCGATCAACGCGATACGGTCTCCTGAGAGGAAGGCCCGTCGGGCTGCCCAGTTGCCGATCCCGCCCGCGTCATACCCCACCAACATCACAAGTCCTCGCATCTAGGTACGGGCGATCTCAGGTCACGAAGGTACCGCAACAATTACGTGTAACATTCAACGCTCCCGGGCGGTCCGCCCTTAAACGAATTAGGTGCATTAATCCGGCGATGCGACCTCTACTGCATGCCGGGGCGGCGACCGATGCTGGATGTGTCCGGTCCTGACGGGAATAGCCGGATGAACTACCTGGCCTCTGTATCCGTGACAGTAGTTGGCAGTGTCACGAGTCGATCTGGCAGTATTCCGGCGGCACGCTCAAAGCTGTCTAGAGAGGATGCACAAATGATCGGGACAGACCAACTCGGCCACGGTGATTGGGTGGCATGGCTGACCCGCTTCGGCATCCAGGTGCACGGCCGGTTCATCCGGTACATCAGCAGCGGCGAAGCCCTGGTTCGGACCAGGGAGGGGCACATGTTCCGCGTACCGCTGGACAATCCGACGCTCATGCGGGCCTGAGCAAAGCGGCCCGACGCCCGACGGTGTTTCGGCTGATTCTTTACAGCGGCTACGGCTGATCCTTGACACTCCCTAGATGAGGGAGTGAACCCCCTGCGGTACAGCCCGAATAAGCATCGTGATCACTGGAATGAGTCCAGAATGTTTGTGCTTGCCAGCTATGGTTTGGCTGGTAGCGCGGACCCAGGCCCTGGGCCGAAGCAGCTTGCCGCCCGGAGGTGGGGCATGACTGAAGACGCCATCAGCATCGGCGGCGTCGACCTTGCCGATCCAGATACTTACGAGGCCGGCGTGCCTTACGAAGCGTTCCGCGAGCTCCGCCGACGTGCCCCTGTTGCGTGGCACCCGTATAAGGATGGAACTGGCTTCTTAGCGCTGACGGGCTACGACGAGGTGCAGGCCGTTTCGCGGGACAGCGCGACGTGGTCGTCGCAGGCTAAGGGTGTGATGCTCTCGGTATCCGACGAAGTTGCCCCGATCTTGTTGCATGAGGACCCGCCTCGGCACACTGCATTGCGCAAGCTGATCAACAAAGGCTTTACGCCCCGCCAGGTCGCCCGGCTCTACGATCACATCGCCGACATGGCGCGGCAGATCGTCGACGAGGTAATCGAGCGGGGCGAATGCGAATTCGTCGACGACGTCGCAGGCGCGCTGCCGTCCTACGTGATCGCTGAAATGCTTGGCATTCCACTCGAAGACGGTCGCCGACTCTACGAACTCACCGAGAAGTTGCACACCGGCTACGTCGCCGAGGGCGAGAACGAGCAGGCGAAGATGCAGATGTTCCAGTACGCCACGGAGCTCGCGGCGCGCAAACGTGCGGACCCCGGTGACGACATCGCGACCTCTTTACTGCAGGCCGAAGTGGACGGTGAGCACCTGACCGAATGGGAGTTCATCCTGTTCTTCGTGGTGCTGATCGATGCCGGGGGCGATACGACCCGCAACCTGGTCGCGGCTGGCATCCTTGCCCTGATGCAGCACCCCGCTGAGCGGCAACGGCTGGCAGCGGACCCTTCGCTGATGCCGACCGCGATCGAGGAGATGCTGCGCTACACCTCGCCGGTGACGGTGTTCGTGCGCACCGCGACCGAGGACACCGAATTGCGCGGGATACCCGTCAAGGCGGGTGACCGGGTGGCGATGTTCTACCCGTCGGCCAACCGCGATGAGAGCCGATTCGCCGATCCCGACCGTTTCGATATTGGCCGCGCACCCAATCCCCATCTCGCCTTCGGCGGAGGCGGGACCCACTTCTGCCTCGGCGCGAACCTTGCGCGCGTGGAGGCCGCCGCGATCATCCCCGAGGTGCTGTCGCGGATGAATGACCTCGAACTCGCCGGGCCGGTCGAACGGCTGCGGTCAAACTTGATAAACGGCATCCGGTCGATGCCCATACGATTCACGCCTGCTCGACGTCTCGCTGCCCGGTGACGACCAATCGCGTTGAGGCCTGCCAGTTTAGGTGGTGACGGCCATTAGCCTGCCGCTGGCATCCCAGGCTTGAACAAACAGCGCCATGGGGATCTGCGCGTCGCGACCCTGGCGGCTCCCGCTGTCGTTGAGGTGCACGACATCGTCGCCGGTGTCGACGCCGGTCACCACCACGGTGTGGTCGTGGGTCGGGTTGCCGTCTTTGTCCTTTTCCTCGACGGGCTCGTGCCAGATGATTTCGCCGTTGACGCTGACGATCACCCTGTGGCCCACGCCAAGCTGCTGCTCGACTTCCTCCATGCCTCCATGGGTGATCGTTGCGCCCACGTTGTATTGCGCCAGCAGCGTCGGGATGTCCCGAAACCAGGTGCCCTGACCCGAATTCGGGTCCTTGGGGTCAGCCGGCCTGGTGTAGATCGGACCGGGCCCCTGCGAGCTGGGCGTCGCCTGGGCCCTGTCGATGATGGCCTCCTCGGAGGGCTCCCTGCCGGTGATTTCGCCGATCACATCGGCGCTCGCCAAGAGGGCGCAGTCGTCCCAGTATTGCTGGTAACGCCAGTACTTGGCGGC
>Ga0306925_10005734_pt1 | contig 11442 bp, 11 predicted proteins | sample flu12Cox44000176_FD_203755 | JGI IMG/M metagenome (GOLD analysis project Ga0306925, IMG submission 203755) | Lab enrichment of tropical soil microbial communities from Luquillo Experimental Forest, Puerto Rico - flux8day.12C.oxic.44.000.176 (v2)... | ecosystem: Environmental > Terrestrial >...
GAGAGGCAGTTAACGACATCTCCTCGCGTGAGCCATCCTTTTCGAGCGATTTCGATTCCAAACCAGAGATCCTGCAAGCCTCCAACAGAATGTGCATCGGGATTGATCGCGCAGCGGACGCCCTCATCTTTTGCTCGCTTCCAAAAGCGCCAGTCCATGTCCAATCTCCTTGGGTTGGCGTTTAATTCAATGATGGTACCGGTAGCAGCGGCTCCTTTAATGATTTCTCCTAAATCGACCTGGTAGGCTTCCCGAGAGAGGAGGAGCCGTCCCGTAGGATGCCCGAGAATGGTTACGTGCGGATTCTCCATCGCTCGCAAGATCCGTTTTGTCATTACTTTCTCTGACTGTGTAAAAGAGGCGTGGACGCTTGCGACCACATAGTCCAGTTGCGAAAGGATCTCGTCCGAAAAATCCAAGGTTCCATCCCTGAGTATGTCGCATTCGACTCCCGCAAACAGATAAAAGTCATTCCCTGACGATTCGTTCAAGGCACGGATTTGCTCGACCTGATTCAGCAGCCGCTTTTCGTCCAGGCCGTGCGCCTGGAATGAACTTTTGCTGTGATCAGCAATTCCCAAGTACTCGAGACCAAGCTGATGAGCAGCATCTGCCATTTCGGATAACGTATTGCGACCGTCGCTTTCGCTGGTGTGACAATGAAACGTGCCGCGAAGGTTTTGCCATTCCAGAAGCCTGGGAAGATTCTCCTTTTCCGCTGCCTCAATTTCCCCATGGTTTTCTCTCAACTCGGGAGGAATGTAGCTTAATCCCAGTGCACGATAGAGATCTGCCTCAGTCTGAATTTCAGGAATTGGCCTGCATTCCCGGCGAGAGCTCGGATCGGGCGCCAGTCGATACTCGTTCAACGTCCATCCGTTTTGAAGAGCCCGACCTCGAAGGATGACATTGTGCTCCTTGCTGCCCGTAAAGTAGCCAAGGGCGAAAGGGAATTCATTGTTTGCAACGACTCGAAGATCTGCCTGAATGCCGGATTTTAACAGAACGCTTGCTTTGGTATCTCCTTTGGCAACCACGCGATCGATCGCAACATGCGTCAAAAAGTGTTCGATGATTCGCGCTGGCTGCCTGGTCGCGATGAGCAGGTCGAGATCGCCTATAGTTTCCCGGCGCCTCCGGAAACTTCCGCCAGGGCTGATCTGCGATACGTCGGGGTGCCCGCGGAAATGCTCCAGCAATTCGTCTGACCAGATTTTCGCGTCTGACAACAGAAACCGACCGGAACGCTTGCGCCGCTGCTCAATCGCTTGCAGAAGATTTGCCGCAGTTTTTTCTCCGAATCCTGGAAGAGCCGCGACGGTGCCATTCTTCGCGCCAGTTTCGAGCTCAGCAATAGTCTTGATTCCCAATTGCTCGTAGAGAGCTTTCACTTTCTTCGCGCCCAGGCCTTGAATTTCGAAAAGTTCAAAGATCGTTGGTGGAAACTCGGCTTGCAATTTCTCAAAATACTCGAGTCGCTCGGTAGAGACGTATTCGGAGATCTTTTTGGCGATAGCATCGCCAATTCCATCCAGTTCTCTGAGCTTGTCTTCGGCGGCCGCCGATTGAAAACTTCCTGAAAACGTTTCTAAAGCTCGAGCAGCGGTTGTGTAAGCGCGAACTTTGAATGGATTTTCTCCTTTCAATTCAAGGAGTCTTGCAATCGTCTCCAGGAGCTCGATCGTTTGTTCCTTCGTTCTCATTTCATTCTTTCCGAATTCCGCTGATCTTGGCCCCCGCCGAAACTCCGTTGCGCGCAAACCAGCCTTCGTTGACCTCTAACGCAAATGCGACTTCACTCGAAGTGCTCGCAACCGGTGTTTCATCAAGCGGTTTCATCGACTCTATCTGAAGGATTCTCCCCGCCGAATCGATGTATGCGATCGAGAGAGGTATCTTTGTATTTTTCATCCAGAACGAAGCCGTTTTTGGCTTTTCAAAGACAAATAGCATTCCATGATCGTCGGGCAAAGAATTGCGAAACATAAGCCCGTTGGCGGACGTCTGCGGGTTATCTGCGACTTCTGCGAAGAGAGAGGAATTCCCTATTCTGAGTTGGACCACCCTGAGGCCAAATGGACTTGAATCGGAATTCTTCTGCTGACAGCCCGTCAACCCGGCGACCAGGCAAAGCGCAAACAAAAGGCTTCGCGCTTCGCTCCAGAAGCATAATGTTTTATGTTGAATTTTGGTCATGAACATAGCCTCCGCCTTATATCGAGTGCTTCTTTGAGCGCTGTTTCAACATTCTCCCCGAGCACACAATAATGGCCCATTTTCCTTCCGGGGCGCGGCTCCAACTTCCCGTACAAGTGGAGCTTGGCTCTCGGGTTCTGCAAAACCAGTTTCCAGTTCGGCGAAACTCCCCTGTCCCAAAGATCTCCCAGAAGATTCACCATTACGATAGGACTGAGCAGGTCAGGGGATCCAAAGGGCAGGCCACAGACCGCGCGTAACTGCTGTTCGAACTGACTTGTGATACATGCATCAAAAGTATAGTGCCCCGAGTTATGAGGCCGTGGCGCAAGCTCATTGACTAACAGTTCGCCACTCTTCGTGAGAAAATATTCGACGGCAATCAATCCCACCACCTCGAGGTCTTTGGCGATGCTCTCCGCAATATGCTGAGCGGCTTGAGCGATTTCGGATGAAATTCTCCCCGGCGCAATCGAATGATTGAGGATATGCTCAGCGTGAATGTTCTCGGAAGCCGGAAATGAGCAGGTATTTCCCTTTTCGTCACGAGCGCAGATAACCGAAAGTTCGTGCTCAAATGAAACCCACTTCTCCAAAACCGCGCGACTGCCGGCGAATTGAGCAAAGTCAAAGCGCTCGCCTTGGGCAATCTTTCTCTGCCCTTTCCCATCGTAGCCGAAGTCGGCTGTTTTAAGCACACAGGGCGTACCGATATTTTCGATGGCAACGTCGAGTTCCCGCTGACTCGACACGACTGCAAAGGGCGCATGTGGAAAGCGACCATTGCGAAGGAAGTTTTTTTCGCGCTCTCGGTTCTGGCAGATGTGCAGAACTTCCGCGCGCGGATGCACCGGTTTCCTTTGCGAAATCCAGTTTACAACTGCGGCGGGAATGTTCTCAAATTCAAAGGTCACAACGTCCACCGATGCGACGAACTCTTCGAGCAAGGGTTGCTGGGTGAAAGAGCCGTTGAATTCGCGATCCGATATCTGTCCGGCCGGGCTGTCAGGGGAAGGCTCGAAAGTGTGAACTCGATATCCCATCCTTCTGGCAGCGATGCCGAACATTCGACCTAATTGTCCTCCTCCCAGGAGGCCGATCGTCGAACCGGGCGCAATCACTGTTTTCATCTTTTGAATGTGAAGAGAACTGTTCAAGAATCCTTGAAAAGCAAAACTGGTTGCTGATGAGTCAAGTTTTTGTGATATCCGCTCAATAATTATTTGGCGGTTTTGCTTTTCAAGGATTCTTTCGCGTTTGAACCTTTCACCATTTTATGCTTAGTCGTCGCTGAGATGGTGCCCGAGTGGGAAATCAAAGCGCGCGCTCGTCAATGCGCAAAATCGCAGGAACCCTTCGCGGACGGCGCGATAATTTACACCATGCTCTTCCGGGACCGGAATGGATTTCGACGCGAGGATATCTCGGAGCGGGTATGGTCGGAGATAAAAGGTCAGGTCCAGCCGTTTTCATTTTGGAAATCGAAATATGAAGCGCCGCCTCCGCCTGCTCCTGAGCCGGTTCCAAAAGAATCCGGTGAGTCCCTGCTGCGCAAGCTGATTGATGAGGATCAACCAGACTACGTGAACGCCCGGTACGTGTTATCCATCATGCTCGAACGCAAAAAAATCCTTAAGCAGGTCGATGTCAGGGAAAATAGCGGCGTAAAGTTTCTGATTTATGAACACGCCAAAACCGGAGAGGTCTTCATTATTGAGGATCCCCGGTTGAAATTGGATCAATTGGATTCTGTGCAGCAGGAAGTTTACAGGCTGTTAGCGCCTCAAAGCCGAATGCAGCAGCAGGAGCAGTGACAGCTTTTTCAATCGTACAACCGGTGTTTAGGGGTTGCGTCGCCAACTGCATGCTTCCCTGGTTTAATAACAAAAATCCCCTCTATCTGGCGCCTATGGCGGGCGTCACAGATTCCATTTTTAGAAGGCTCTGTAAGGAGCAAGGCGCGGATGTTCTTGTGTCCGAGTTCGTGTCTGCAGATGGTATTTTGCACCGGAACCAGAACACCAGGGACTTGCTGAGGTTTCTGCCGGAAGAGAGACCGATCGGAGTGCAGTTGTTCGGCGCTGAACCGGATCGCCTGGCGGACGCTGCAAAGGCGGTTATTGACTGGGTCCAACCGGATTTTGTGGATCTCAATTTCGGTTGTCCGGTCAACAAGGTTGTCTGCAAGCATGGAGGCTCTGCTTTGCTTAAAGATTGTCCGCTTTTGGAGAGGGTCGCTTCGACCGTCGTGCGAGCTGTTACTCCCATCCCGGTCACGGCGAAGATTCGGTTAGGTTGGAGCCGGGAGACGATCAATGCCACGTCAACCGCAACTATCCTGGAAGGAGTTGGAATTGCTGCCTTAGCGGTGCATGGGAGGACGAAGGAACAGGGGTACTCGGGCGTTGCGGATTGGCAGGCCATTGCCGAAGTCGCTGAAGTGGTTGCGATTCCGGTTATAGGGAACGGCGATATTCACGGTGTCGGCGATATCGCCGAGCGGCTTAGAACAACCAAAGTTCGAGGATTCATGATCGGTCGAGCGGCGATGACGTCTCCGTGGCTCTTCGCGAAAGCACAGCGATTTCTTAGGGATGGTGAAATACTTCCTGAACCGTCGATGGAAGAGCGGTGGTCGCATATCATTCGCCATTGCAAAATGGCGGTCGGCGAGGGCGGCTCGGAAAAGCACACGATTACGGCCATGCGAGCACGTTTGATGGCGTATTCAAAGGGAATGCCCGAGGGCCGGCAATTGCGAACGGAGTTACAGCAAGTGGTTTCTCTCCAGGAAGTTCAGGATATCGCGGGCCGTCACCTGGACTCTTTGCGTGCTGTAGAATCGATTAGGGATGCCTTTATTTGTCGGGTCTAACAGGCCGCAATTGTGTCCATTTTGACACCTACGGCTGCGAGCTGATAGGGATGAAAGATCGGGGCGGGGACGCCCGTTTTACAATGTGGCGCCAGCGTCCGTGGATGTTTAGCGCGTTTAGGCAGGCTAAACAGCCTTAATTGCAGAGTGTTTTTACGCTAAACAGAAACGGCGCTTCAGCGCCGGTTACTGACGATTCCAAAATCGGCCCCGTCCGAAGGGCCGGGGTGAGCCGTCGAGCCTGAAGATAATCCGAATAACCAGCTTCGCTTTTTGGAGGCTACAATGCCGGGGCCGGTGCGGCGTTTGCTTTTAGGCCGGGTAGATTCCATATTCGCGCGTGTCTCCAGCGAGTGACGTGAAGTATAAGATTGGCAACGAGCGACTGGTGAAAGTCACCGGAAGAGCGGCGGCGAAGCTGTCTCAATTACTGCAGCGCCAGGGGCGTCCACAAGGTGCACTACGTGTGGCGGTAATTGGAGGAGGCTGCTCCGGATTGCAGTATAAGATGGATCTTGTGGATGGGCCGGCCAATCGGGATATTCTGGTGGAGTCGAACAGCGTTCGTGTTGTTGTCGATCCTAAGAGCGCCCTTTTTGTGAGCGGCTCGTTACTCGACTACAGCGATGACCTGCAGAAAGGGGGGTTCAAAGTCACGAATCCAAACGCTGTTGCGCACTGTTCCTGTGGTGAAAGCTTCTCCGCATGATGGATTATTTTGCGGTGCTCGGCATCCAGCGGCGACCAGCTGTAGCTGAATCGGCGCTGCAACGAGCTTACAACCAAAAAAGCAAATTGCTTCATCCCGATAGAGTCGAGGGTAGCGACTTCTCTTCAATAAATGAAGCGTTTCAGGTCGTTTCGAATCCGGCAGCTCGCATTCAACATTTGCTGAAGCTTGAGTTTGGGGAAGCGGGCGAGCGGCAGATTGGAGCCGAACTTGGCGGTTTGTTCGGAACGGTAGTTGAAGTGCTGCGACGGGCGGACCAGGAGCTAAATCCGCTTTCCGGACAGTCTTCTCCTCTCCTGCTTGCTCTCGCGTTACAAAGTTTGGCCCCCCTTCGTGATGCGCTTGATGACGCGGAAAAGCAGATCGCGGAGCGGCAGTCCGAGCTTCAATCCCGTATCGCAGCTGTCGACCAGATCTGGTTTCAAGATCGGGCTCAATGCCGGAAACCTCTTGCTCAGATCGCAGTCGACCTGACATTCGTCCAGAAATGGGCGGCTCAGGTGCGCGAAAGAAAGGTACGCTTGGAGGAACTCCTTTAGTGCCGTGTCCACGGAATAAGCATATCGGCGACAAGCCATTGGGAATCAGCTGCCGGAAGGACCCTATTTTGACTTATGAATGATATAGTCGGGATCGATCTGGGCACCACCAACTCGTTGATCGGCGTAATGGACTCCGGATTTCCGGTCCTGATTGCCGACAGCGAAGGCTCAAGATTAACCCCTTCCGTAGTTCATTTCCCGGAAAAGGGGAATCCGATCATCGGAGTTCCTGCGCGGCGGATGCTGATTCTCGAACCTGAACGAACCGTTTATTCGGTGAAACGCCTCATTGGGCGACGACCAGGAGAGTCCGAGAAGGAAGATTTGCCGTTTGCAGTGAAGTCAGTCGACGGTCGAATGATGGTCGATGTCAGAGGAAACCGTCTGACGCCGGAGCAGGTGTCAAGCCTCGTTCTCAGAAAGCTTAAGGCGGATGCCGAACAGAGTCTTGCTCGCCCCATTGATCGAGCAGTCATTACCGTGCCGGCATATTTCAATGATCTGCAGCGGCAAGCCACGAAACGCGCGGGCGAGCTTGCCGGATTTTCTGTCGAAAGAATTATCAATGAACCGACGGCCGCCGCTCTCGCATACGGTCTAAATAGACTTCGCGATCGTTCCAAAATCGCTGTCTACGATCTCGGCGGCGGCACTTTCGATGTCTCGATTCTTGAGCTGAACGATGGGGTCTTTCGGGTTCTGTCCACGAACGGAAATACAAGGTTGGGCGGCGATGATATCGACCGTGAGCTTGTCCGCCTTTTAAAGGAGCGGATCATCGGTCGCCATCCAGATTTGCGTCCAGTAGTCGAAGAACGCATCTTTTTGGCCAGACTCCGAGAAATTGCTCACGCCGCAAAGCTGCGATTGTCGAGGGAAGATATTGTCACCATCGAAATTCCTTTTTTGACAGGCACCAGCAGCTTCTCTTACTCGATGACGCGACAGGAACTTGAGGCTGTTGCGCGTCCCATCATTCGGCGGACTCGATCCCATTGTATTCGGTCACTTGACGACGCAAAGCTTGCTGCGGCGAAACTCGATGAAGTCATCCTCGTTGGCGGGGTAACTAGAATGCCGAGCGTGCGACAGTTTGTTGCGGAGGTTTTTCAGCGATTGCCGAATATTACGCAGGACCCGGATGAGGCTGTTGCGGTTGGCGCAACTATCCAGGCTGGGGTGCTTTCCGGGCAAGTCCAGAATATCGTGCTGCTGGACGTAACCCCCCTCTCTCTCGGAATCGAAACATTCGGTGGGTTGATGAACGTAATCATACCGAGAAATTCCACAATCCCTTGCAAAGCAGGTGAAATGTTCACGAATGCGGTGCGCAATCAGACGTCCATGCAAATTACGGTTTTGCAGGGAGAGCGTGAACTTGCCAAGGATAATTGGGAATTGGGGAAGTTTGAGGTCGCATTCGAACCTGTACCCAAAGGCGTCGCGCGAGTTGGTGTCCAGTTTGAGATAGATGCCGACGGTATCCTGCACGTCCTGGCCCGCGACACGAAAAGTGGCAGGGAGCAGACGGTAGAGCTCAGTAGTGCGGTCGACGTAGCAGATGAAGCCGTCGAAAAGATGATAGCGGAATCCCTGGACAATGCATTTGCGGATATGTCTGAGCGGCTCTGGACAGAAATGGTCTTGAAGAGCAACGAATTGCTTCCCGCCGTACGCAGCGCTTTAACGCTGGTTGGAGATCAGATTGACCCGGACGAGATTAAGAAAATCGCCAAACTAGTTGCCGAAGTGGAGGCGGCACTCGAGGCACACAGCCCCCCGCGACTTAAAAAGGCGAATACGGAACTCGACGAAGGAACCCAGCATCTCGCTACGCTCCTGATCGATCGCGCGATGGCTGAAGCCGCGAAAAGAAAGAGCACGAGCTGAGATTTTCGGGGCTATCTGCCATTCGTTTCGTTGAGGGCTGCCGCCGGGTCGATTCGGGTGTCAAAGGAAATTCTGGCGGGAATCAGATCGCTGATCGACCAGCGGGACTCACCGTTGAATGCTTTGATCTGGATATAACCCGTGTCCTTGGGATACGCTTTGATAATTGTATCCCTCCAAAACCGTCCGTGCGGTGAGACCTCAATTTCGACCGTCGTTGGGGCATCGCCCACGTAGTGGCCGTTGACTTCAATTTTGGCGCCGTTTGGTTCTGAAACGATTTGAACCGATTGCTTCGGGCGCGAGACGTTCGAGTGGGATGCGCACCCTGAACAGAGCAGGAAACAAACCACGAAAATCGCCAAAGACGCGAAGCTGGAGCGGACGATCGAGGGAAGCATGCTTTTCGCTTTATCAAACTGCAAGGGCTTCGTCTCGCAATTTGTTCGTGAGAGCTGAGACAGCGCTTTCGCTTACTGTGGAAAGAAGAAGCGAAACCCCAATATATTGTATATCTACCCTTGCTAAAATCATTACCTTGTGGGTACCTTACCCATCATGTTGTCTAAAACTGAACTATTACCTGCCCGGGACCGCCTGAAAGAGGCGGATTGTCACCTTGCTTATGTCAAAGGAAGCCTTAAACAAATAAAGAGCGTCGAAGACAAAAGGATCGTGAATGATTTGGTGGGAGCGATCGAAGCCCAACGCAAAGCCGTTGAGCAAATGCTTCAAGTGTTAGACACCGTTGCACGATGCGATTACGGCGTTCCCCCAGTCCAGGACTCTGACCGTCAAAGCCCGTACCTGCGTGCGATGAGGGAGCGCAAAAATTCCCGCTTGCGCCGCGACGGTACCGGTTCTGCCCAAGGCTACTTCGAAGCCTCAAACGAAGAGATGCTTGAACCGGTTGCACAAACAGCAGGGTAAACCACCGCTAGATTTCATAATTGGGCAGCCATTCGATGTCGCTCTGAGGAGGGTGACTCGGGAGGCGTGCCCGATTCTTCTTTGATACAATATTAACCAAGGCGCGTTCGTTTCTCACCAGCGAGTCTGGAGGGACGCTCTCCATCAAAAAAACGTTCGCGCCGATTGTTGTCCTCGCTCCGATAACGGTTTCGCCTCCCAAAATCGTAGCATTTGGATAGATAGTTACCGAGTCTTCCACGTCGGGATGTCTTTTTCCGCCCTTTTTGATTTTACCATCCTCATCCTTCTGGAAGCTTCGGGCACCCAGGGTCACGCCGTGGTAAAGTTTGACATGAGAACCGATGCGGCAAGTCTCGCCGATGACGACTCCGGTGCCATGATCGATGAAGAATGATCCTCCGATGCTTGCGCCCGGATGGATATCGATACCGGTTCGGCCGTGAGCCCACTCGGTCATAATGCGTGGGATCAGAGGCAAGGCTTCTCGATAGAGCGCATGTGCGATGCGTTGTATGGCAACCGCCTCAACCGACGGATACCCTACAATTATCTCATCGAAACTCGTGCTCGCAGGGTCCCCCTCATATGCTGCTTCGACGTCGGTCTGTAGAAGATCGCGGATCGCGGGTAGCTTGCTTATCAGCTGAGTCACGATTTCCGTTGCTCGGCGCTTGGGGCAGTCTGGTTCCTGCAACCTTAAGCTCTTGAACGCTTCAACCCGGAGCCTTTCGGCTACGCTTACGATGCGTCTCGAAGTGATTTCGTCGACCTGCTCCGTCGCGACAGGTCGCTCATCGTGAAAACCCGGAAATAAAATTTGGAGCAGGTCTTCGCAAATTTGAGCGATAGCCCGTTTTGACGGCAAGTTCGAACCATCAATATTGTTAATTCCGCCAATCTCTCGATAGGACTCCAGCACTTTTGCGATTAAGGGCGTCAAAGTCGACTGCGTCATAAAGAAAAGAGAGAATAGATCAATTTCAGCCTCGGTGCACTAGGCCCGTCGCTGGATTTCGCCGTGTTTGCGAAAATGATGATTTGAGTGATTGTGTTCTCATCCTTGTCAAGAACTGTTTTTCTTACCTAACCTAGATGTGCGGTTCGGAAAGTGCCTTTAAAAGATGAAGGCGTACGAAGTTTTGCATTCGGCTCGCGCTTGGTGCCAGGACTCGCCTGCGCGCAACGCCCAAGGTCAAAAGGTTGGCGCTTTTGATCCGAGTGCCGTTCAGTGGTGTGCACTCGCTGCGGTCCAGAAAGCCTATCCGCCTTCGCAATGGGAAGAGAAGATGGATTGCTTGCTTCGGGCCCTAAGCGTCTCCGAGGCCGGCCTTGGTCGCCTGACGACCAGCGATAAAATTTGTTGTTTGATGGAATGGAACGACGACAGCTGCTCTTCGTTCTCGGACATCCGTGAGATCTTGCTTGCGGCCGATTTGTAATGACAAGAGGTATGGAGGTCTGGGAGGGACGGCCTCCGTGCCGTCCCATTTTTTTCCAGTTATCGGGCCAAATGATTAGATTAGACGGAGGCAGTTCAGAAGGCCGTCCCTCCTCCCATGAATAACGAACATCGGCAAAATTCCTCGAGAGAGTTGCCGTGCCCGGGTCACCTCTCATCCGGAATCTGGAGTGGGCGCGGTTCGGGTTCCGTCGTCACCCGGAATCCTGCGGCCTGTAACGCGGGCGCGATTGCGTAATGACTGTTCATCAAGTTCCATACGAGTCCGCTTTGGTAATTCTCGATGGCCACCAAAACCATGCCTAGATCTATTCCGATCACGTCGCGATCGTACCAGCTCTGATCAATATTGAAGGCGTTGGCGAATCCATATTTTCCCCAAAGCATGCTACCCAACGCTTCATACAGCGCGCGGCAAATCACGATCGCCGCCTCTGGCGTGAATACAATTGAACAGATAGCTCCCGTGGGGGAAACGGTTCCGTCTTCCGGGCCGGCTGGTGCGCCGTACGCGTTATATCCAAAGGGACCATCGCTTGCATTTAGTCCCCAGTAGCCATCGGCATAGGTTTTCCGGCTAGCTGCGTGATCAACGCAAAATTGTTGATGCACCTTCATGGCGTTTGTGGACGAGACCCAATAATCGTATCCAAGAAGGTCACGCTGGTTTGCAAGGTTGAGAAATCCAATTGGCATCTGGTGGATAAAAATCGGTGCGGCCTCAAGTAATTCGAGATCGTGGTAGGTTTGTTTTGTGCGACGAAGTGCGCTCCATGTTTCTCGCGGCAGGGGCTGGGAGGGCGCGCCAAGACCGAGC
>Ga0306925_10005735_pt1 | contig 11442 bp, 12 predicted proteins | sample flu12Cox44000176_FD_203755 | JGI IMG/M metagenome (GOLD analysis project Ga0306925, IMG submission 203755) | Lab enrichment of tropical soil microbial communities from Luquillo Experimental Forest, Puerto Rico - flux8day.12C.oxic.44.000.176 (v2)... | ecosystem: Environmental > Terrestrial >...
CGTGACACGACCAATCTTTCAATGTCGCCTCTGGTTGGTTCCCGCCAACCGAAAAGTTGGAGCGAAAGACAACCGACATACGAAGCGTCGGGCCCTTCCCCCGCGGAACCGATGGTTCGAATCCTGCTCCCTCGAGTCAGGTGCGAACCTGTCTCTCGCGGGAATTCGCCTTCCTACGTGTGGCAGTCACGGCTTGCCGAGCTTGGGGAGTAGCGGCCAGTTGTGGTCGCCGCGCGCAATGTTGCCGGACTTGTCGAAGGACCACAGCGTTTGCGCGAGAAAGCCGTTGTTCAGATAGAGCTTATCGTTGACGATCTCCCACTCCTCCGGGTCGATGTCGGCGATCTGGTTCAACGCGATCGCATAGGCGCAGTAACCGCCGTATTGCGGCACGAATTTCTCCGGCGTGGCGATGAAGCGGGCACGGTTCTCGGCCGACGCGAAACGATAGGTCGCCCCCTTATAGGCGGCGGTGAACTGAGTTACACCGGGTGTCGGCTTGCCGGTGGTGAAGTAGGCTACGGGGTCATAACCCTTGATCGCCCAGCCGCGCTCGGTATTTACCGCCGGGATCGGCGGATCGGCCGAGGCGACCCCGGCAAGGAGCAGCGACAGCAGGACGGCGGCTATAAAACATCGCAAAGGCGCGAACGAGAGACCACTCATGACAGCACCATTGTCGTGAGCCCAGCTTTGCCGGTGAGATCTCGGTTCGGCCTACGCGATCGGAAATGCTTATTGGCTATCGTCGCGATGCCTGGGATGCATCGCTAATTGATCGCTGGGAGCCGGTCGGATCTTGGAGGCGAGTACCGTTGCGCCAAAGCGCGATAGCCGGCGCGCATTAGCATGATGCCGTATCGGCATTTCCGACTGTCGACCCGGCTCCGCACATTCCTCACGCAGAGCAAGCGCTGGTGCAAGCCGGGGATCTTGATCTGCGAAAACGGAGAAATCCCATGATGACCATGGCTCGCGACAACCTCGAGCACGAGTCGGGAGAATGTGGCGAACGCTTGTGTGAGCTGCGCAAGCTCGCCGCTTGGTACCGCGAATATGCCGAAAGAGCGGGCAATCCCGCGATTTGGGAGTCCCGATTGAGAACGGCTGACGCGTTGAGGCGAGAAGCCGACAGGCTGGAGGCGGGACGCATGGCGCGAGCCTGTCCAAAACCCCGCCGTTCTTGACTTTGCTCCGGGCGTCGAGGGGCGCAGCAACACCTCAACTTCCCGGCCACTCTACGAATCGGAGGAGTGGACCATGCAGTTCGACACGAGCCGCGCGGCCAACGGCTGAGGCCGGCGTCTCGTGTGCCGCCGGCCATCTGTACCCGCGGATTGCACGGGCGAAGACGGCGACGCCAGGTGAGAAACGCCGGCCGGCGATCGACACCAGCGAGACCTCGCGAACGACTTCCGGGTCGGCAACGAGCCGCGTGAGGACGCCGGGGATGGTCGGCGAAAACTCCGGGATAAAGCAGATGCCGAACCCGGCGGCGACCATCATCTGAATCCAGTCCTCACGCTCGCTGCGGAAGCCGATCTGGACTGCGAACCCGTGCTCGCGGCAGCACTCGTTCAGGTGGTCCTTATATTCACAATTGATCCGCGCGAGATAGGTCTCCCCAGCGACATCGGGGATGTGGACCCGGTTCTTCTCCCGGAAGCGATGGCCCACCGGGAAGGCGACGCAGAACCGCTCGCGGTATAGGGGGCGGACCTCGAGGCGGTCGCTGAAGGCTTGCGGTTGCGCCATCACCGCGAGATCGAGCGTGCCGTCGAGGAGGAGTTCGGCGAGGCGCGCTGGCACCCCTTCGATGAGCGTCACCTCGCAACCCGGATGCGTGGTGTGGAATTCGGCAAGAAAGCTCATGAAGCGCATCGGTCCGACCGTGCACATCACGCCGAGATTGATCGGCGCGCTGTCCATACGCAGAAAGTGCTTCGCTGTCGATTTGGCCGCTTCGGCCTGCGCCATCATCTGCTCGCGATGCGGCCGGACCAGGCGTCCGAAGTCGGTCAGATGCGTCAGGTTGTGCTCGCGCCGCAACAGAAGTCCACCGAGCTCCTCCTCGAGCTTGTGCACGGCGCGGGTCAACGCCGGTTGGGAGACGCTGCAGCTCTCTGCCGCGCGCGTGAAGTTCAAGGTCTCGCAGAGCGCCAGGAAGTAGCGCACCTGATGGATTTCCATACCGGACGATCCTCCATGATCGGCGGACAGCGCGATAACCGGCGCGTATCCGGATGATACCTAGTCGGCATTTCCGCCGGTCAATCCCGCTCCGTACATATCTTCGTGAACAACAGGTGCTGCTTTCGCGCACTGGCGGTTCGACAAGGAGCGGACAGGATGGACGGCAGCGTGGTGATGGGGCCGTCGACAATTCCCCATAGGACGCCGACCGGAGAGGTCGAGATCAAGTCTATCAACCTGGCCCTGCAAGGCGGCGGCGCGCACGGCGCCTTCACTTGGGGTGTTCTCGACCGCCTGCTCGAAGACGAACGCATCCGGTTCGACGGCATCAGCGCGACGAGTGCCGGCGCAATGAATGCGACGGCGCTCGCCGCGGGCATGGCCGTGGGTGGCCGTGAAGGCGCGAAAAAGGCGCTCGCCAGGTTGTGGCACCGGATCAGCCATGCCGCATTGGCGAGCCCGCTGCGGCCGACCCTATTGGAACGCTTGCTTGGCAATCACTCGATGGCGCAATCGGCGGGCTTCGTTTTCTTCGAACTGATGACGCGGCTGTTCTCGCCGTACGAGTTCAACCCGCTCAACCGGAACCCGCTACAGCAGGTCCTGTTGGACAGCATCGATTTCGACGCGCTGCGTCCGAAGACCTGCCCGATCAAGCTGTACCTGGCAGCGACAAACGTCCGCAGCGGAAAGATCAAGGTCTTCGACAATTCCGAGATCGGTGTCGACGCGGTGCTCGCTTCGGCTTGCCTGCCGTTCCTCTTCCAGGCCGTCGAGATCGACGGCGAGGCTTACTGGGACGGCGGCTACGCGGGCAACCCGCCGATCTTCCCGCTGATCTACAACTGCTCGAGCGGCGACGTCGTCATCGTGCAGCTCAGCCCGATGCGGAGGGACGAACTGCCCCACAGTTCGCTGGAGATCCTTAATCGCGTCAATGAGATCAGCTTCAATTCCTCGCTGCTGCGCGAGATGCGGGCGATCCGATTTGTCACGCGGCTGATCGATGACGGCACCGTCGCGGATGGGTCGCTGCGGCGCATGCGGATCCACGCCATCGCAGCCGACGACGTGATCGCGAAGCTCAGCATCGCGAGCAAGCTCGACGCCGACTGGGAATTTCTGACCAGCCTGCGCGACACCGGCCGCGAGCGGGCAGAGCAATGGCTCGACGCGCATTTCAAGCGCCTCGGCGTCGAGTCAACCGTGGATCTCCAGGCTGTCTATATGTGACAGTCGTCAGAGCGGTGCATCACCGATCGTTCCATCGGCGTCCGGGCGTCGGCGATCGAGCAACGACAAGCACCTTTTCCCGGCCACCTTCTACCCAACCGGAGGAGTATGTCATGGAGTTCGACTGCAAATCCGTCTCGCTTGCCGCCGCCGCTTTTGCCGCGGCCGTCGCGATGCCGCTTCTCGCCAGTGCGGGGCCGGCGCCAACGCCGCAGTTCACGGCCGAGAAGTGTTACGGCATTGCGGCGGCGTCGCAAAACGACTGCCAGACCGCGACACACTCCTGCGCCGGCGAATCCAAACAGGATCGAGACGCGAATTCCTGGATCTACGTCCCGGCCGGCACCTGCGCGAAGATCGCTGGCGGCAGCCTCAAGAGGGCCTAACCACAAGGACCGGGGCGGGGCCGCGATCATGACCAAGAGTCGACCGATCCCGAGGTGCAGCGTTGGTATAGGCCTGCGCTCGCCACACGTGTCGGAGATCGCGGCCACCCGGCCCGAACTCGGCTTCCTCGAAGTGCATGCCGAGAACTATATGGCCGAGACGCCGGCGTTGGATCGGCTCCTCGAGCTGCGGCGCGACTATCCGGTGAGCCTTCACGGCGTCGCCCTTTCTTTGGGGAGCGCCGAGGCGCTCGACCGGAGTCATCTCGGCCGCTTCAAAGCGCTGATCGAGCGGATCGAACCGATGCTTGTCTCCGAGCACCTGGCGTGGAGCGCGATCGGCGGAGCCTACCTCAATGACTTGCTGCCGCTCCCTTATACCGAGGCAAGCCTCGACCTCTTCTCCCGACATGTCGAGGAGGCGCAAGAGGCGCTCGGCCGGCGGCTGCTGATTGAGAACCCCTCGGCCTACCTTCGCTACCGCCATTCGACGATCCCCGAGGCGGAGTTCATCACCGAGGTCTCCCGTCGAACGAGCTGCGGCATCCTCTGCGACGTCAATAACATTCACGTCAGCGCGTGGAACTTCGGGTTCGACCCGATCACCTATCTCGAGACACTGCCCATCCAGGCGATCGCCGAGATCCACCTCGCCGGCCATCACGCCGCCGAGGACGTGGACATCCTGATCGACGACCACGGCTCCCGGGTCGCGCAACCGGTCTGGCAGCTCTACGCCGCCGCGCTCCGGCGCTTCGGCCCCGTGCCCACACTGATCGAGTGGGACACCAAGCTTCCCGCGCTCGAGGTCCTGCTGGACGAGGCGCATCATGCCGAAGAGCTGGCCAATGTGCACCGATATGTCGACGCTGCTTGAGCTACAAATGCGGCTCCGTCGAGCGGTTCTCGGTGGTGACACCGCCGAGATTGTCGCCGCCATCCGGGGTGACGAGCTCGATCCGGCGGCGCGATTGGGGGTCTACCGCCATCACGCCTTTACCACGCTCGGCGATGCCCTGCAGGGCACCTTCCCGGTCGTCTGCCGTCTGGTCGACAAGCGCTTTTTCGCCTACGCTGCGCACGAGTACCTGCGCAAACATCCCCCGCATTCGCGATGCCTCGTCGAATACGGCGCCGACTTCGCCGACTTCCTCGCCGGTTTCGAGCCGTGCCAGGACTTGCCGTATTTGGCGGATGTCGCCCGCTTTGAATGGGCCCTCAATATCGGCGCCACGGTGCGGGAGGCGACCCCCCTGCAGGCTGAGATGCTCGCTGGGGTACCGCCAAGAGAGGCCGCATACGTCGCGCTGCGCCTGCAGCCCTCGCTCAGCTACTTCGCCTCTCCCTGGCCGATCGACGCGATCTGGCAGGCCAACAAAGAGGATGAGGTGCCGCCAATCGATATCACGAGCGGCGGTACCAGCCTCGAAATCCGGCGCGCCGGCGAGGCGGTCGTCTGGCGGCGGCTCGACCCAGGGACCTTCGCGTTCCGCACGGCACTCGCCGACGGCCTTGTCCTCGCTGCCGCAATGGCGGCCGCGACCCTGAGTGACCCGGCCTTCGACCTGACAGCGGCGCTTCGGCATGTTTTCGCCGAAGAGCTCGCCGTCGCCTTCGTCATCTCTCCGGAACAGGAGACCCCGCAATGATCGCCCGCAGCGCCACGCTCGGCGAACACACCAGCCTTGCCATCCGACTCCATCAGGCCATCGCCCTATTGGATCGTTTTCCTCTCTCGATCATCCAGCTGATGTTCCGCGTTGCCATTGCAGCGGTGTTCTGGAGCTCGGGGCTGACCAAAATTGCCAGCTGGGACACCACGATCGCGCTGTTCCGGGACGAATACATGGTACCGCTGGTGCCGCCCGCGATTGCCGCGGTGATGAGCGCTACGTTCGAACTTTCGTGCTCGGCGCTGATCGTCGTCGGGTTGGCGACTCGGCTCGCGACTCTGCCGCTCCTCGGCATGACCCTTGTGATCGAGGTCTTCGTCTACCCCGAATACTGGACTCAGCACCTGATGTGGGCTTCGGTACTGCTGTTCCTGCTGACCAAGGGCCCGGGTGTCTTCTCGCTCGATCACTATGTCAATCACTTACTCCGCAAGAAGGGGTTCCTCGTGTGACCGACCGGCAGATGGAGGAGAGTGTTGGCCTCGGCCGAGCCTGACATCCTTGTCGAGCCCCAACCGCCGGAGCAAAGCGCCGCCGCACCGCAGATCGCGGCGCCTTCGAAGACGCATAAGCCTATGAAGCTTGGGCTGCGCACGGCGTTGACCGGCCTCGTGCTGGCGACAGTGGCGATCACCGCGATCTCGATACACCTGACTTGGTTCTACGCCGCTCGCCGGAACGTTGCCGATGTGGTCGGGCAACTGAATCGACAAATTGTCGGATCGGTCCAGCACGAGCTCCGCGGGACCCTGAATGACGCCTGGTCGGTGCAGGAGGCGGTTCGCTCGATCTTCTTCCAGGAGGCTATCAAGCCGACAGACGAGGCCAAGCGCGAATTCATCTTCCTCCCGCTGCTGCGGTCTCATCCGACGCTCTCGTGGATCGCTCTCGGCTTTCCCGACGGCACCTTCTTCGGCGCGCTCAAGGCCGCAGATGATGAGATCGATATGGTTGAGGTGAAGCACAACGCCGAGACGGGAGTTCTGCAACAGCGCGTCGACAGCTACACTCCCACGGAGGGCGACATCATCTTCCGCGGGCGCGAACTCACGCCGAGCGACTTCGAGGCAACGGCGCAAACCTGGTACCAGCGTGCCGTCGCGGAGGACGGTCCGGGCTGGAGCATGCTCTCGACCTCCCCTACCGCGACGGACCGGCGATCGTCACCTCGACGCCGATTGTCATAAACCTCGATTTTGCCTGTGTCGTCGCGGTCGTTGTCGAGCTCGAACGGCTCTCTCAATTCCTCGCGACCCTGCAGGTCGGGAAGACCGGCACCGTAGTCCTCCTCGACCGGAACGGACGAGTGGTCGCATCGGCGACGTCGAAGGGGCAGCAAGTGGGTGAAATACCCGAGCTCGATGCACTCGCCCACGACCAGCCAATGCTGGCTTCCGTGGCCGCCCTGATCGATGGCAACGGCGTGAGCCTCGGTGATGTGCGTGAGGCACGCCAGCTGCAGACAACCGGCCCGATCGACGGCAAGAACTACTTCGTTACCTTTTCACCGCTGAATTTCAACAATTGGATAGTCGCGACGGTGATCCCGGCCGATGATTTTCTCGCCTCGATTCAGCGTAATGTCGTGATCGTATTGATCGCGCTCGCCGGTTTGACGTTGGTTGTCGCAGGCATCGCGATCTTGTCGGCGAACCGCCTCTTCGCCGCGCCGCTGCTGCGCATCGCCGGGCAGCTCAAGCACATCGAAGACTTCCGACTCGATCGGGTTGTCCGGCTGCCGTCACCACTGCGTGAACTCGACGATCTCTCGGGCATTTTGGTGCAAATGAGTCGCGGGCTGGCATCGTTTCGAAAATACATGCCGACCGAGCTCGTCCGCACGCTCGTGTCCCAAGGCGTCGAGGCCAGTCCCGGCGGGCACCAGCAGACGCTTACGGTAATGTTCACTGATGTCGCCGGCTTCACCGGCATCTCCGAAGAGCTTGGCGACGAGGTGGTACCCGTGCTCGCTGAGTATCTGGAAGCGGTCTCGATCGCGGTTCTGCAATACGGCGGTACAATCGACAAATTCATCGGCGACGGGGTGATGGCGTTTTGGGGTGCGCCAGTGTCCAGCGAGCGGCATGCCGTCGATGCCTGCGCCGCCGCTCTTGAATGCCAACGCCTGCTCGCCTTGCAGCGTGTTGACGCCCGGCGCCGCGGAGGAACACCGCTGCGGATGCGTGTCGGCATCAACACCGGCCGCATGCTGGTCGGCAACATCGGCTCCAGCGAGCGGCTGAGCTATACGGTGATCGGGGACCCCGTCAATGTCGCCAGTCGCCTCGAGCCACTGGGAAAAATCTACGGTGTCGACATCGTTATCGGCGAAGACACGCGCACTGCCGCCAGCGATGCGATCATCGTCCGCCGCCTCGACCAGGTGTCGGTCTACGGTCGGATTGGGGGCGTCGCGATTTTCGAGCTTCTCGGCATGGCCGGGGATGCCCTTCCCGGATGGGTCGAGATGTACGAAGCGGGTCTGGCAGCCTATGCAAACCGCAACTGGCCTGAGGCGATCGAGCTCTTTGCAGCCACTGTAGCCGCTCGCGGCGGCGTCGATCGCGCATCGAAAATCCTCCGTGAACGGTGCCGTGAATGCCTTGCCAACCCGCCGCCCAAAGACTGGATGCCCATCTCGGTGCTGGAATCAAAAACGTAATTCGAGGCATTGCCTTTGCCCGCCGGCAGCCTGGCTTCACGTTGAAGGGTGTTCAATACCCTGCGCGGATGAAATTCATAGCCAATAGGCATTTCACCACGACATTGCAGCTTAATAGATTATGGCGACAAGGACGGCTCCTGCGACGCGGCGTGCGCCGGTAGTGCAACTGTAGCAGCACCCAATGCGAAGGAAAGGGCTCATGTCTGGAACTGCGAGACCCGCCCATCTGGCTGCAGCGATGATCCGATGGGCGAGCAATGCGACGAGGGTCACCGAGAAGTCAGTCGGGCCTCTGCTCGACCTGTTCATAAGGCTATGGCTCGGCGGGATCTTCTGGAGCTCCGGCATGGTCAAGCTGCAGAATTGGACCATCGCCCTTTACCTCTCGGCGCACGAATACCCGGTGTCCTGGCTGGACCCGGTGACGGCGGCGTGGCTGGGAGAGTCCATCGAGCTCATATGCCCGCCCTTGTTGGTGCTCGGTTTGGCGGCGCGGTTTGCCGCGCTGCCGATGTTGATCCTGTCGCTCGTCATCCAGTTCTCGTTTCAGGCTTTGGATCAGCACCTGTTCTGGGCGATCCTCTTGGGATGGTTCGTCGTCAAAGGCGCCGGGCCGATCTCGCTCGACGCGCTGATCGGGCGCGGTATCGCCGCCACCGCCCTCCCGCTGGCGGGAACGATCACCCGTATTTTCGCCGCCCTGTCGCACTGGGGCGCCCCGCCATCAAGCTCGTCCTGCGCTGCTGGATCGCTGCCCTGTTCTTGCGCTCGGGCGTGATGAAGATCGGCAACTTCGACATGACGGAGATGCTCTTTCACGCGCAGTCCGCTCAGTCGGTGTTGCCTACGGAGCTGGGCGCCGGCTTGGTCATCCTGATTGAGCTCGCCTGTCTGATCTTTTTGGTCCTGGGGGCAGGCACGAGGATCACAGCGTTGCTGCTTATAGGACTGATCACGGTCGTCGACCCGACCTTCCAGCAGTCGATTGATCTCGCCTATTATCTGATGGTGCTGGGTCTTATTGCCCTCCACGGGCCAGGTGTGCTGTCGATCGACAACCTTGCCGTCCGGGCGCTGGAGCGTCGCTTTCCGAACCTGGAGGGTATGCGCGGGGGCTCCTACGAGGGCATGCCTCGGGTTGTGATCGTCGGCGGTGGCTTCGGCGGGGTCGCCGCGGCCAAGGCGTTCCACAATGCGAGCTGCCGGGTCACCCTGATCGATCAGCGCAACTACTGCTTATTTCAGCCATTACTGTATCAGGTTGCGACCGCCGGACTTTCGCCGGCCGACATTGCCGGACCGATACGCAGCCTCTTTCGCGATCAGCCGAATGTGCGCGTGCTGCTCGGCAGCGTGACCGATGTCGACCTGCGCCAGCGCGAGGTGGTCACGGGTAATGGGTGTGTTCCATACGACTATCTGGTCATTGCCGCCGGCGCGCGACACAGCTATTTCGGGCATGATGAGTGGGCGCCGTTCGCACCCGGCCTGAAGCAGATCGACGACGCCACCAGGATCCGCAGCCGCTTGCTGCTGGCCTTCGAGCAGGCGGAAAACGCCGAGTCTGCGGCACTGCGGCGCGAAATGCTGACTTTTGTGATCGTCGGCGGCGGCCCGACAGGCGTCGAGCTCGCTGGAGCCATCGCCGAGCTTGCTCGCCATGGACTGGCGCACGAGTTTCGTCAGATCGATCCGTCGATGGCGCGGGTGATCCTGATGCAGGCCGGGCCCCGGATTCTGCCGACATTTCCGGAGAGCCTGTCGCGGCGAGCGAGCGAGGCTTTGACGACGCTCGGCGTCGAAGTGCTGACCGACAGCGCTGTCGAGCTGATCGATGGCGCAGGCGTTGTCGTCGCCGGGCAACGCGTCGCCGCGCGCAATGTATTCTGGGCAGCCGGCGTGATGGCGTCCGCCGCCGCCAAATGGCTGAAGGCGGGGGCTGATCGCGCCGGCCGGGTCAAGGTTGTCGAAGACCTGTCGGTCCCCGGTTTGCCCGAGGTGTTCGCCATCGGCGACACAGCTCTCTCCAATGGCTGGAATGGCAACCCGGTACCCGGTCTCGCACCGGCAGCCAAGCAGCAGGGCCGCTACGTCGCCGCGGTGATCAAATCGCGCATCGCGGGAGGCCCGCCGCCGGCTCCGTTCCGCTATCGGCATGCCGGCAGCCTGGCGACGATCGGCCGAAAAGCGGCGGTCGCCGATTTCGGCCGGCTGCGTCTCTCCGGCGCTCTCGCCTGGTGGGTCTGGGGTGCCGTCCACATCCTATTCTTGTCGGGACTGCGCAATCGAGCGGTCGTAGCGCTCGAATGGTTCTGGGCGTATCTCACCTACCATCCCAGCACTCGACTGATCACCGGCGAAATTCCACTCCCGGCGCGCCCGGCCGCCGCACAGCCGACAATACCCGTTCCGGCGCCGGTGGCCGTCGATGCATGACTCCCGAGGATCGCGATCAGGTCCCTGCCGTCCGCCGTCCTTCCCGCTCGGCATAGGCCGCTTCCCAGTTGCGGCCGTCGAAGAGACGCACCGGCTGCATCGTCGCCGGGTCGAAATCGTCGAGGCAGCGGGCGTTGACGCTGTACTTGTCCGGGTCGGAGCGCGGCACGTAGAAAGCATGAATGCCGCAAGTCCGGCAGAAGGTGTGCTGCGCCGTGCCGGTGTTGAAGCGATAGGTCGTCATCTCGCCTTCGCCGTGCAGCAACTCGAAATTCTGCGGTGCCACGGTAATATGCAATATCCCCTTCTTGGTGCAGATCGAGCAGTTGCACTCTCCGATCGCCGGGGGTGCCAGATCGGCCCGGATGCGAAATCGGATCCACCCGCAGTGGCAGCCGCCTTCGTAAGTCTGCAGCATCCGATACTCCTTATGTGTTCCACCTTGTTGCACGGATCAGCTGGGCTGAGCGTCTTGGGCCGGGTAGCGTAGAGGACCATTCTCCGTTCGGTGAGCGGGATTTCGCGGGTCGCTGGTCTCGGTTGCTCTCCCCCAGGCCTATACGGCGGCAAATCTGGCTGAGCAGTCCCAGATGGGAGGGTGCTACCCCCATCCACAACCCCCCTGAGATGTGTCCGCCGTGCCATTCAAGGCCAATGCCGATCGCCGTCATCACATCCCCAAGCAGCAGGATCGGGTAACCAACTGGTCTGAATATGATGCTGCCTTGCGGCAGCGTGGCAGCCTGTCGGTCTGGTTCAGCGAAGAGGCGATCGGGGCCTGGCGGGCCGAGCCACGGACGACACGGGGCGGTCAACCGCTCTATTCGGCCCTAGCGATCGCAACCGCGCTGACCTT
>Ga0306925_10005738_pt1 | contig 11439 bp, 16 predicted proteins | sample flu12Cox44000176_FD_203755 | JGI IMG/M metagenome (GOLD analysis project Ga0306925, IMG submission 203755) | Lab enrichment of tropical soil microbial communities from Luquillo Experimental Forest, Puerto Rico - flux8day.12C.oxic.44.000.176 (v2)... | ecosystem: Environmental > Terrestrial >...
TAAAACTTGATTCAGATCAAACCGTCCGGGTTTAGCGGAGCAGATAGTGGCTGTTGGCTTTCGTGTTGGGCAACTGCCATGACATTAAGCCGGGGCATGTCAAACCCAAATCGTTGGGAGAAGGGCTTCGCAGCCCTATCTAAGTTTCGTGTACGCGAGGGGCACTGTTGGCCATCGCGACGTCATGTAGAAGGCAATTTCAATCTCGGCCCGTGGGTATCCACCCAACGTACTCGCAAAGACCTTCTGCCCTTAGAACGCAAACGCCTTAAGGATTCGATCAATGTAGGTGGCTGCTTGACCGTACTCGGCAATCGCATCAGGACCATAGGAGATTAGGCCGCCAGCTGCTGGGATTGAACGCGCTATTGCAGATTTCGCGCGTACGCCAAACGGCGGAGTAATTGTGACCGCCTGGCCGGCGACTGGTCAGTTCGGAGCAATTCAGTCCGCCGCTCCCTCTTTTGGGATTGAGATTAGCCCAATAGATGTCCGCGATCTTGTCTGACAAAATCGTTTTGAAAATAAACTGCAGGCAGCCGGTGCTTGGCGATCATAGTGACGATAACGTTCCGATTAGGCAGCGCCGCGCCGAAAGAGATCGGACGGGCTTGCGCCATAAGACATCAAACCGCCTGCGTGTACGTATTCGCGATTAAAAAAAATCCCGGGGATTCGGTTGCTTTCAAGAAAGTCGATGATCTTGCGGATCTGCAATTGTAGGAATGCGTCTCCAGACACCATTAGCGCGTCGGGACGCTGGCTCAATATGCCTCTCAAGTTCGTATCGAGATCAGGTACTGTCCTAGCCTCGACCTGGACAAGGCTCACGCCGAGATCTCGCGTTGCGGTTTTGACCTCGTCGCGCATGATTCTGTTGGAGGCATTGTTCGGATTAAATAATAAGGCTACGCGCACGGCGGAGGGGATAACTTGTTTCAATAGTTGCAACACCTTGGGAGCGACATCCGGGCTGAGAAATGAGGTCCCAGTTACGTTTCTGCCGGGATGGGCGAGGCTTGCGACCACTCCAGCGCGAATAGGATCGCCCACCGCGACCATTACGCGCGCCCTTAGCCGCCATCCGGTAGCCACGCCACTGAGAACGGTGATGAACTCGCGTCGCCTCATGGGGCCTTCCCCCTAGGCCGTGGACAACAATCTACCACATCGTTTTTGGAGTGCGGCGGTCTTGTGCAGGACAGCAATATCAACTCGCCAATGTCCGCTTTGTGCCAGAAGCGGAATTCGCAGCAATCAGATCAGTGGAATTGATAGTTCAGCGACGACGCGTTCGTCATGTCCGAGAAGTGTCAATATTCGCAGGCATTGGCGCGGATCACTGGCAGACAAACACTTTCAGTGCATTAAACAGCGCCCTCGGATCGTACTGACTCTGATAAACGGGCGGTGGCGCGGGGCCGCGCTTGAGCAGGAGGTAGATCGCTTCCCACGCCGAGCGGACAGAGCATTCGATGGTAAACGCTATTTCCCTAGGAACCTCGACGTACTGGCCGATGAGTCCGAGATTGGTTGATCTCTCTAGAACTGGAGGAGGCCTGTCGCCGCGGCTCCTGGGCAGCCAGATATTATTGACGTAGGGCATGTTGCAAGGCACGCAAATCGATGACGCCATGATCGCGACCAAGTGCCGGTCGAACCGGAGGTGCCGCAGCGTCTCCTCCAGGATCTCCGCGCCGGAGCATTGATCCATGCGTTTGCGCACAAAATCGCCATTGCGTTCGGGATACATACCGTAGCCCCACCAGACGCTCGTGCCGGGCGGCTGGCCGATGATTTCTGGCTGGTGGAAGACAGATAACGACAGTACCCAGCCCGAGTCCTTCAGAGTCACGAGCCCTCCGCGTCCCGGCTCGCTGTCGGTCAGCGCGGACATTTGGTCGATGAATTCGGTCCCTGTATCGGTTACCGTGAAGGTCACCCAGCGCGACAAGGGGATCCGGGCCTCCCCGAAGAATGCGTCGGGGTTGCCGAATTCCGGGCGCCCCTCGGCGAGGCGCGTCCACAGCACCCAGGACCGTCCGCTCGGCCGCGGGCGCGGCACGTCGGTCATCGATCCCGCCGAAAGATCGGCCGCTTGCGATCCGGTGGTCACGAGCACTAGGTCCTCCGGCGCGACGGCGACCGAGGTCACGCTACCGCCCCGTGTATAGTCGAGCCGGTCAACGGTCATGCGGCCGGGCGCCGGCGCGAAATCGATGTCCTGCACGAAGGCGCTGGTGAGGAAGTTCACGCCGCGGGGACGCAGCCACGCGACTAGCGGTTCGATGAACGCTTGGTGTTGATTGATGGGCGTGCGCATCACGCCCGTCATGTCCGACAGGTGCCCGAACAAGTATAGGAAGCGGTTCATGTAGCGCCGAAACTCGATCGCGCTGTGCTCGGGCAGCGACCCCATGATCGTCGACCAGAGGAACCAGAATTCGGTCGAGAAAAATCGCCGAGAAAAGAATTCCTCGATGCGCCGCCCGTCCAGCATCGCTTCCGGCATTAGCAGTACGCGCGCGAGGCTGAGGCCGTCGCCTAGAGTCAGGCCGAAACGCGGACCATGCACGATGCGGCCGTCCCGATCGAAGATGTGCGCCTTGTCATGGTACGGCTCGCTCGTATTGAAAGCGAAGAATTCGTCCGTGACGGAAATAGAGGGATTGCTCGCGGAGGGAATCGACTTGAGCAGCTCGAAGGTGCAGCGATATTCCTTGTCGAACACGGAGCCAGGTAGGTTGTAGCCACTCTCCGCGCTGCCGCTGAGAAAGAACCCACCGCCCATCCGCTCGTCCGCCTCGTAGATCGTGATGTCCTCGCCGGACACCCCCGCGTTCCGGATGAGCAGCGTGGCCGCGGCCAGTCCGCCAAATCCTCCACCAACGATATGCGCCCTCATGGGCCTTCTCCCTGGCTCGACGGCGGCAAAGCTGCGCGTCGAGGATCCTTTGCGCCTGTTCGTCGCTTGTGAGTCAGAAGCAAATGTCGCAGCTGGTTTCCGCGATGTCCTCTATCCGACTGCTAGCTGCAAATGATCGACCAGTGCGACTCGATCCAATCATCAAAAATCTCTGTTAGAGACAGACTCGCAGCCTGAAGACGTAGTCTATTGCGAACTAGTCTGGCCTAAATACCGGCTGCCAGCCCGCGCGTTCAAACAAAACCCCCGCCGGGAGAGGCCGCCGGGGTGAGTTTGCGCCCGAGGTGCTTGCACCCGGCATCGCGCGCAAAACGACTGAGTCCGGCGCGTTGTGCGTCACACAGCAAAATTCGCTCGCTCATCTCCGCTTTGGGTCAAAAGCGGACATCAGAGCATGTTCGGGTGATGTCCACTTTACCCCCAATAGCGAACTTGGAACTCAGTTGCGGAAATGTCCGCTTTGTGCCAAAAGCAAGCACTCATCGCTGCTCCAAGGCAAGCCGTGTCCCGAATGCGATCAGAATTGCCCCTGTGGTCCCCTCAATTCTGCGTTTGATGCCAGCTCGATTGAACCGCGAGCGAAAGCGATTGAAAAACAGGGTCACGATAGACAGCCACAGAAAGCCTTCCAACCAATGTATCGAAGCCAGTAGCATCGATTTGCCAAACACCCAATCACTCGGGCTGATAAACTGCGGCAACAACGCGAGATAGAACACGGCTACTTTTGGGTTGAGAAGGTTTGTTACGAAGCCCTGGACGAAGCACGGCCAAGGGGCACCCGATCGTTGTTTTGATCCTCGGTTTTCAACCTCTCGGTTTAAGCCGCGAAATGCGTGCCAAAGCGATTGAACGCCCAGCCAGATCAAATACGCAGCGCCAAGGAATTTTACAACTTCGTAAGCCGTCGCCGATCTTACTAGAATCAGCGAGAGTCCGGCTGCTGACAGTGTCGCGTGGACAAAGAGACCACAGCAAATTCCCAAGGCGGTTAGAAATCCGGCACGTTGCCCGTATGTCACTACATTGCGGATTACGAGCAGCGTGTCTTGTCCAGGCGTTATTGTGAGAAGCGCGGCAATGCCGCCGAATGCGATGACCTGCTGGTCGACAATCATCGCCTGGCCGCTTTCCTATGATCTGTCGGCGTTGTTTTCACGTATCCGCTTTGCCCCTGAAAGGGGACAACAAGAGCCCCTGAAGGGGCCGCCATCACCACCGAATCGTCGCGGCTCTCATTAGAGCAACTTGTGCGGCACAGCAATTTCGGACCAGCGCTCTGGCGCGTTCGTCATCGCTCGCGTGGGTGAACGCGCTGTCATAGACCCCGCCTTTCTCACACGGATTCGCAGTTACGAGGCCACGATTCAAAGCCCATGACAAAATACGCGCCAGCGCGGTCCAGGCGTAGTCTGCTTGGCGGCGACCGGAATCCCGTGCAAGCTTGTCGCGCCACTCCATAAAGATACCGCGCGTGCGCCGATCCGTAAGAGCAGTGAGTGGGAAATCGGCAAATTTCTTTTCAATACGTTTGATGTGGGCGACGTAGCTCCGGCGTGTGCTATCGGCAAGCTGTCCGAAATCTTCGCTTGCCTGATACCCCTGCATGACCGAAAGCAAAACGCCTTTCGGCAGTTTCACTTTTTGCGCAGCCGCCTCGTTATAGCTCGCAATGAACTCTGGCGTTCCCGGCTCGCCAAACAAACGAGGTCCGCCTTTCCATGCGTACCAGTATGTTTTGGTGGTGCCGTCAGCCAGTTTAGCCGTGTAACTATTAATGCCTCTGAGCCGAACGCTCATTATGTGCCCTCTGCCCTGGTCGCAAGCCAACGGTCCAAATCACCCCCCGAATCTTGTAGTCTCAATCTGGATTTCGCCCTGTGGACTAATGCGGAATCCCGAAACAGTTAGTCCCGCCTCGGGGCCGTTTTTATCGCGCGTTTAAGCGCAGCGGGGCGAAAAGCCCACTGACCTTTAGACATCTGAATTTTTCCTGAGATATTGCCGCTTGGCTGTAGGCAGCCTATTTATTTGGTCGTTGGTTTTAGAATCCCGTCCCGACCGCTGAAATCCTGACCGTCATCGCTGAGACAATGCTCGCAGACATGTGCGGGCTTGTGGAGCTACACCTGTGACCGCCACAACGCGCAAAGATGTCTTACCACTGACCGCTGACCTGACCACGGCCGAGCTAGCTGAGGCGCTTGGGGGTCTTGCGCTTCCGTGGCAAGAGCCGTTGCCTGGTGTCGCTCGACAAGGACGCGACTACCTTCTGCGCGCCATCAGGGCGCGATGACCCGCCGCTTCCCGCCGCCGTGGTCAGTTGAGTCATGCGCCAGGCCGGGGAGTTGGGGTCGGCGAAATCTGCGGTTGATGAAACTCCCCAACGGCGCCGGCCGCATTGAAACCTGGGCCAAGGGCGTCGGCTGGACCGCAGCACCCGCCGGCTCGATCACGCCCGACGAACTAATGCACGGCGCTTGCAGGCCCGCGTCAGCGCGCGATGCCGCCAGGCTCGCGATGCCAGTTTCGGAAATCTGAGCGGCCAGGCCACGTCTAGTCGGGGACCGGGACCGCGGCTACATCGAATAGCGGTCCTCGTTTGCGAGCCGATGCACCACGTCAAGTGGAATTGCTTCGTTTGGCTCACTAATCTTGATTGTGGAAAAGCCTCGCCGCTCTTGCGTTCGTCACTCGACTTAGAAAGGATGCCCGCCGCACCCTGAGTATCCAACAACACGAGGGTTGCGGCGGGCCGACGAACGCGGGTTGCGCTACACAGCTTACGTAACTACTCCCCCGCGCCGGTGCTCCAGGAACTCTGGAACAAACCAACCTCGCACGGCCGAGAACGCCGTGCATTTTTTTCAATGACCTGACCCTACTATCCACGTTATCCACTGGCCGCCTGTGCATAACTTGACGCCATGAAGTTGCCCGCAAGCGGCCGAAGGTGGCCTCGAGTGGCACGATCGCCCGAGCATCAAAAGTTTTCAGCGCCAAATTATGTTCGTGCCATTTTCTCAATTGCGGGACGGTCGAAATCGCGCAAGTATCGGTAGCTTCAGGTTAGTGCGGGGGTAATGCGTTGCAGTCGGAAGCGGCCTCCTCGATTAGTTCGGGCCTTTCGATCGTCGGTAAGATTATCGGCCACGGGGCCCTGACTATTTTTGGTCACGTCGAGGGAGAGGTACGCGCCTCGACCATCGTGATCGCCGAAGGGGCACAGATAGAGGGCAAGGTCAGCGCAGAGGAACTGACGATCGGCGGCTACGTCAAGGGCGCCATCCATGCCAACCGCGTCAAGCTAAATAGCACCGCTGTCATTGAGGGCGATATTGTTCATCGAACACTGGTGATCGAGGGGAGTGATGCCAGCATGAAAAAGGCTCGCGCAATCGTGCGCTGGAACCGATAGAGACCTGAATTCTTTTTTGACGTGACCCGCTGCATGTTGGGTTGTGCATAAGCGCAGGACGTTCCGTGAACAGCAGCGCTGCGTTCAGGGACACTCCGTCCTAAACGCGCTATGGCGCGCCTCCATCGAAGATCAAAAAGCCACCGGAAACGCGACGCCTCGCCCGTGAACGCAAGAGGAACCGCACTTTTGATCTCAAGGGACAATCTGTCCCTAAACCTGATTAGTGGATAACTCCCGGACTACCCGGCCCAAGATTATTTTGAGGTGACCTGGAAATAGCGTGACCCAAAAAATTTGGCAGCCGGGCGTGGGCAGGCTTCTGGTGCGCCGACGCGCGAGCGATTTTTCCTGCCGGCGGCGGGGGGCGGGGGTCGCGCGGGGTGGTCAGCGTAATGCGGATGCAAAGGAAATCGTTGATGGCAGCGACGAGCTCGGTGCCAAATGCCGTCGCGCTGAGACTGCTGGTTTGCCGACCTGTATCACCGACAGGTAGCGCGATTGGCGGCACTGAAATGACTCAACTTTTCAGTACAACTTCTGCGATTTTCAGGGCCTGCTGCTTACTAAACGCAGACTAATCGGAGTGAGGGGTAGGCCTAAAGCTCACCTCTCTTCGCTTTAAAATCTTCGCCAATCGGGAGGAGGTTTAGCTATCGGTTCAATTGGCTCAATATCAGATAGCCGTATACGCCTAATCATGTGTCGGCTTTTGGCATAAAGATGTGCTGGATTGCAGCATCGTATATTGTTGCAGCGATGCAAAACGTACAAACCTTTTGGAATAGGACCATTCCACAACTCGTACGCAACGCGATGGACACGGCGCATGTGGCCTAACACGCAGAGCTGTCCATAACCGCCACTATTGCAAGCGCCAGTCCACTCCCAGCGCCCATTCTCTCGCTTCATAATTCGACTGAGCAAACGTTCTTCAAGGGTCATAGGTCAAGGCGCTCGGCTGGTGACGTCTGATCTACAGGCCCCAGGCAAGCGGTGTGTAGGTCGCTGGGACAAGTGAAGCAATAAGTACGATACATAAGAGTTGGAAGCCCTCCGAGTGCGACGAAAGCAGCAGCGGCCTCCACCACTTCGTCGGAGACTTCGTCTCTGAAGATCATCTCTTCATCGATCTGATGATCAATCCTCAACTTCAATCACCTTGCCTTCGATCAGTTGCAGCGGCGAGGTTGGGTTGCAGCTGATCAGCGGGCCAGCGCAGGTTAAAGGCCAAGGTCCCTGCGCCAGCCCTAGCCATGACAAGGAGGTTCCATCGCCATGGCTGTGGCGAGTGTAGGGGCGCACAGCTGCGCAGTAGCTTGATCCAAATCAAAAACCACTGGCACCTCCGAACAACAATCTGGCGGACACGAGCAAGACCGCGCGCGAGGGACGATTTAGGCAGCATTAATGATTGGGTTCGTAACCTTGGGCATGTCCCTCTGGGAGGGCAAACACATGACCGATATAACGTTGATATGTCTATCGCTCCTCATGGCGATCCTTACGATGATGGTGGCTGCTGAAGTGGGCCAACGTCGTCGGAGCAGGCATTAAGTTCTGAGAGATAATGGCCCCGACCTCATTGGTGGTTTCGGGGGTTGAGGTCTGAGATCGGGGCCGTGCTCTGTCTGGGGGGACAGTGCGGCCCTGACTGTATTACGAGCGCGACTTCGAACGATATAAAAATTTGTTAAGCAAACCAAATTGTGGTTAACCGGCGCGTCTCGCACATTTGCGAGGTTGGGGAGCTATCACAACTCAATCAGGTGAACGTGAATGGCGCAATGACCCGGTCCAGTCGGCAAAACGATCAAGCAAAGGCGATCAAATTGACCTGCATCTCGCAGAATTTCAGCGATCGGCGCGCCCGTGCGGCCCAGTCGGATTGACAATCGCTGGCGAGATAGCGCCGCCAGTAATTTGCAGCCTCGGCGTGTTGGCTTGTTCGTTGCAACAGCAAAGCGAGATTGAACATTGCATCGGCGTAGTGAGGCGCGACCCTAAGCACTGTGCGCAAGCATTCGATGGCGGCCTCAACGCGTCCTTGCTCGTCCAGTAAGTCACTGAGATTGTACCAGGCATCAGCGAATGTCGGATCGGCACGCGTCGCGGCTCGCAATGCCGCTTCGGCTTCTACGTTGCGGGTACAGGCTCGAAGCAGATTGCCGAGATTGAATGGTGCCGACGCATCCGTTGGATCGCTCTTTATCAGAACGCGGTAGAGACGTTCAGCTTCCGCAATGTCTCCAGCCTCCTCGGCCGACTGCGCTTGCTCAAACAAATCATCGGGATTGTGCTGAGTATCGACCGCAAGCACAAACTGGCCGTTTTGGTCAGTACGTCCACCAGGCTGTTCGAGTTCGAGGCTGTAATGGGGTCCAGCATGGAGCCGTACATTCGCCAAGCCAACATCAGGCAACCATTTCCTGATCTGGCCGACAGCACGAATGATCTCGGACAGTCGAACTCCGTCGGCGAGCAGCTTCGCAATCTGACGAGCGCTCGCCAGATCGCGAAAACCGAAACGGCCGCTTCGCTCATCCAGCAGGCCCAATTGGGCGAGCTTTAATATCAAGTCGCCAGATAGCTTGCTTAGGGCGGCAAGCTGATTGACCGAATAAGTCTTTTTGACGTCGTCCGGGACGACCCTACCGATCCACGGCCGACGAATTCGCGCGAGCTAATAGGCCTGTAGCTGCGAGGGCCGGACGGCCAGCCGATTGATCTGACACACAGACGCACTCAAAGCACCACATCCCCCGGCTGAAACGGCGATGATGCTCACCAAAGATGAGGCGCGGCGGATCGCGGCCAACATCGCCAAGCTGCCCGAACTATTAAGCCGCTAATCCGCCCCGTTAACCGGTCGCCAAGTTCTCTAGTGCATAGTTTTGGCAGGCTCGGTGCCGCCGCACACACACCGGGCGTGTGGCCCCTGGATGCGCCGATCTCCACGCAGCGCCAGGGGCCTTTCCTTTACATTGTTCGGCAAGGCTCGGCCATGTTGGTATTGGTGATGGTCTTCGCAATCTCAGTCGCGCTCGCGCTCGGTTTCATAATCGGCCGGATTTACCAAATCCGGCGTGATGAGTTGGAGCAGGGTTTTACGCTACGCAGCAGCGCCTATAGTGGCTTGGAGTGACGCCGACAATTTCCCGGAAATAATGGATGCAATGGCTCTGATTGGAGAAACCTACGGCATCCGCGATTTCTGCTACTGACATTTCGGTACTGGTCAAAAGTTGCTGTGTTCGCCGCACTCGATATTGCAGCACATAGCGGTGCGGCGACACGCCCTCAGTCTGCTTGAAGACCGTGCAGAAATGGGCGGTCGATAATCCCGCTATCTGGGCCAACGCGTCGTTGGTGATTTTCTGATCAAGATGCGCGGCGATGTAGTCGTAGACGCGGCGTCGCACACACGGCGGCAATCGGCCGTGAGCGTACTGTGCCGCGATCTGCACGTCGTTATTGCGTTCGAGCGGAATTGGAAAATCTCGCCGTTAGCGCAATTCCCATTAGCATGTGTCAAGATATTACAAATGATCTGCCCTTAGTTTGATCATCTAGGCCGATAAGTTGCTAGTTTGTGCCACGAGCGCCCTCGTGGTGGCCAAATGGAAGTGCTCACGAAAGATGAGGCGAGACGGATCGCGGCGAACATCGCCAAGCTACCGGACCTTCTCCAAAAGCGATGGCTGAGGAACGGGCATGGTGGTCGCCGCGTTCTCGCAAATAGGCGGGACCGGCAAAGAGCTTTGCGCTGGTCTAGCCCGCGGCCCCGGTCCCGTCAAAGCCCCCCAGCCCCAAGACCGGGGCCACACTCGGCTGATGGGAGGTCGCGCCGGAGGCACGTCGTCCTGGCTTACAACTTGCCAAGAGGACGGGCAGTCGACCGAGGCAGGGTAGCGGAGGCTGCGCAGTAGACGACTGCGCAGGCGGAGGCCCCACATGTTGCGCTAGCTGCGCAACCGGCAATGGCGGCTGTCAGTAGTCTGAACGAAAAGCCGCGATTGAACGAAAACATTGCGAAGCCAGCGGTGCCGTGCCCCGCCGAAGTGACGCCCGCCGCTTCCCGCCGCCGTGGTCCGTCGAGGATATTGGCGCGGCCTTTGTTCGTGAAAACACCAACGGGCAAAAGGCCGCGTATGAAAATCCCGCGCTATCAATTTCCGCCCGGTTCACCCCGTGGGTAACTGATACCGGAAGCTGGATCACAATACGGCAACCCCGGACACGATGCCGATGCCGGGACGAAATTGTAAACGCCGCGTCCTTGGCTGCTTCGTGTGACATATCCGATATGATGAGCAGAAATTGGCTTGCCCTTATGGGCGGCCAATGCTGAAGTTGCGATGCTCGCGGCTGCGATTGCGGCGCCAAAAATCAGCTTGGTGACGTTTCGACTTCTTCTCCGCGAGTGGGCGAACAAGACGACGCTTAGTTATCGTCGCGCAGAAGATTGGAATACATCGTCGCAAATTCCATCACACCTTCTTGAACGTAACGCAAAGCTGCATTGCACGCGAAGCGCGGCGGATTGCGGCGAATATCGCCATACGTGGTAAGGGCTGCCAGATTCGCTACGCTAGATCGCAAAAAAGAAAGCCGCCCGTTGAGGCGGCCTCAAAGCTCCTTTTAGTAGCGATGGTAGCGCGGATGGTAGGCGTAGTAGCGATGGTGGTAGTAGCGATGATGGTAGCCGTAGCCGTGGGCGTAGCCGTAGCCGTAGCCATAAGGCGCGTAGCCGTAACGGGGGTACACCGGGGTGGCCGGTTGGGCCGATGCGGCAACCGCTGAAAGCGCCAAAGTGGCTAATCCGAGAACAAGGAGTCTCATATTGTCCTCCGTCGTAACCCCATGCGGACGGTTTGCGTCCGGATGTTTAAACAAGGACCGTGACGATGGGTTCCTCCCTTTGCTGGGATTGAGGCGCGGGCGGATTGCGGCGAATATCGCCAAGCTGCCGGAGCTATTGCTGCAAGGCGTAGTCGTTTAGCGCCTTCGGAGCCTAGTTGACGGAGGTGATTGCGGCGAGGACGGGTAGGGACTCGGTCCACAGGAGCTACCCCCGAGGCGATCGGCCAAGCAT
>Ga0306925_10005739_pt1 | contig 11436 bp, 7 predicted proteins | sample flu12Cox44000176_FD_203755 | JGI IMG/M metagenome (GOLD analysis project Ga0306925, IMG submission 203755) | Lab enrichment of tropical soil microbial communities from Luquillo Experimental Forest, Puerto Rico - flux8day.12C.oxic.44.000.176 (v2)... | ecosystem: Environmental > Terrestrial > Soil...
GCCCGACGAGCCGCGCGCTGGCGAGAATGACGCTGGCGCTGCCAGCGTGCTCGCGCGGTGCGCTGGCCAGGATGGTGCGATTGTTGGGGGATTGGAAGAAGCCGAACCCGACGCCGCAGATCGCCATCCACCAGGCAATCCGCGATACCGCCGCGTGCGCTTCCTGGGAGGCCACCAGAACCAGTCCCAGGCTCAATACGGCCAAACCAATCCCGCCGAGAATGCCGGCCGGATATCGCCGGTCGACGAGCCATCCCGCGATCGGCGCGGTGAAACCGACTGCCATCGGCCAGGGGGTCATCAGCAGCCCGGTCTCGACCGCCGATCGGCCGAGCACCTCCTCGAGGAAGAACGGCAGCGAGACGAAGGTCAGATTCTGCGCGGTGAACGAACAAATTGAGCCCACGACCGAGAGCGCGAACACCGGCCGCGCAAAGAGGCCGAGCGCCAGCATCGGGTAGGCCAGCACACGCTGCCGCCAGACGAAGAGTGCGCCTGCTACAGCGGCGGCCGCCAGTTCGAACGCGACGGCCGCGGTCAACCGGCGGAGATTGTCGATGCCGATGATCAGCGCGCCAAAGGTCGACGCACTCAATGCGGCGCTGAGCCAATCGAAACGATGACGGGCGAGCGGGGTCCGCGGCAGTTCTCGGCTCGCGAACACGAGGGCGACGACGCCGAGAGGCACATTGATCGCGAACAGCCATTGCCACGATGCGATCGACAGAATTCGGGCCGCGACACTCGGCCCGATCGCGGCCGAGATCGATCCGACGAGCGCGTTGATCCCCACACCCCGACCGAGCTGGTCGGCGGGATAAATGAAGCGGAGCAGGGCCGTGTTGACGCTCATGATCCCGGCACCGCCAAAACCCTGGAGGATGCGCGAGATGACGAGTGTCGTCAGCGACCCGGAGAGCGCGCAGGCCAAGGAGCCGAGCGTGAACAGGGCCAGACCCGCGACGAACACGCGCCGGTAGCCGCGCAACTCGCCGAGCGAGGCGAACGGCAACAGCGAGATCGTCACCGCGAGCTGATAGGCGTTGACCACCCAGACCGCATTCGCCGGGTCGGTACGAAGCTCTCGGGCGATGGTCGGCAGCGCGATGTTGGCGATCGCACCATCGAGCACCGACATCGAAAGGCCGGTCAACACCACGAGCATCGCCCGCCGCCGTTGTGGCTGCGGCAGGCCGTCTCGCGTCCGCGGGCGGTTCATGCGGCCCCTACCCTACCCTTCCATCTTCATCGCTTTGCGGTCGAAATCTGTCGTCGCGCTGTGCTTGTGCCTCAGTGCTGGTGCATGGCCGAGCGCAATATTGCTGAGATCAAGCTCCTTCTGCATCACCCCCGCCGCGGCAGCCATCTTGGCGCGGTCGACAAAGAGGATGGAGTGTATCGGGACCAGCAGGAGCAGAAATTCCTGGTGGCGCGAGCGCGTCAGTCGAAGGCGAACAGCATGTTGCGCTCCCGAGGAAACTCTAAAGGCGCATCTTGCAGCCCACAATCCGTCCCGGCAAACTCATCGGCTCAAGTAGCGTCGCACAGGAGTAGAAACGCAGAAAACCGGGGTCACTGCACCAAAGTGCTCTGAGTGTACGGCATCTTGGACGAAGCATGCAGGGCTGCGCGCCGGTATTTCCGCTGCACCCCTGATGAGTGCCGCTCGGGTGGCAGCCGCCGACTCGTCTCTGACGGTAGGTAGGCCGGAGGCGCATCGTTTGCGGATAGAGGTGGCGCCGGATCAGCACGTCCGTGTACTCCAGACCCGAGGCGAGCATGCGGACGCGCACCTCGCCCCAGCCGGCCATGGGCAAGGTAGCGTCCACCACCTCCAACCCACCAGGACCACCAAAGCGCCCTATTTGAACAATCCGGTTGCGCAGCTCGCTCACAGGCATTGGCCGAGTCCTTGCAATCATGCGCATTGGCGTGAGGGCCCCTCGCTGGCGCATGGGATCATCCAGTTTACAGCTGCATCATCATTCCCATTGGATCCGAGTATTATTTCGGCAGTCTGTTCTATTCGACGTTCAGAGCGACGTAGAGAGGATCCCAGCGAGCCGGCGTGGACAGTTTACGGAAATTCTCACAGCGGCAGGAGTTCAATGGAGGTGAAGCCGGCGCCGGGGCCTATCTGTAAACTGTTACGTCACCCGCGGTCACCGGCAACCTGTGCACTGTCATGGCAACCCCCCGCCAATGCGGTCCAATTGATAAGTTCGGGATCATTGAGTTGAAGCGCTTTCACAAGCTCTTTGGACGCGTTTTTCTCTGAAGGGTAGTCCCAGTAGCGGGTATGAGAACGTGCGGGAAGCAGGTGATCCAGCAATCCTCTGCAAGCGGCACAAAGTTCTACGTCCCTGATTCCGTTGCCGAACAGGCAAGCGACAGGACCGCCGATGATGTCCCCCTGAAAGTAGAGGTTTGTCCACCGCGTGACGGCAAACGGTGCACCATGGTGCAGGATACGTACATAATGTGCTCCCTTCTTGTCTTTATAGGTCCGCCCCAGAAGCCCGTAGTCGCGTTTATCTTCGCCTTCGGGCGGGCACACGGGGAACTCGCGCTGCCTTTTTCCTTCTTGAAATGCCTCTTTGCTCCCAGTCAGCAGCACATCGGCGTACGCCAGCGGGCTGCCCAAGGTAACGAGGTCGGTGATCAGCCAAGGAAGGAAGTGATCCTTTCGAAATTTCTGCCATAGAGACCGCTGGCTATTAGGGAACTCATCGGGTGCCTTCGGGGACGGCGAAGATGGATCTGCCAGTTCCTTGAGCGGCGATCTATCATTATTGTCTAGTGGGTCGGCGTGATCCATCACTGCCGTCCCTCGCTTACCAGTACAGTGTCCCAGATCCCGACGATGGTGCCGTTCCTGCCAGAACCACGTGATTAGATCATATGCAATGACACTTCCAAGGCTATGACCGACAAGTATTATGCGTTCATAGCGTCGTAGCTCGTCTTCGTGCAGTCTGCGGAGGAGAGTGAGCCCGGCTGTTCGGATGTCGCGCCGCCCCTTGATGTTCGGAGGGTCGGGCGTCAGGTAGCGGGCCGCGTCACCGACGTAACCGAGAAAGAAGCGTTCGGCACGACCAAGGAGAAACCACTTCAGCGGTCGTCGTGCGAGCCATCCAAGCACCCCTACCACCGATACGGAAAGGATCACCGGCTTTGCCGCCCACTGCCACAGCGGACTGCCATCCAGATACAGGTACAGGCCCATTCCCAACAATGCGATTCCTGCAATCGCTGCAGCAAGGAGGCCGAAGAGCCAAATGCGCACCAGGCGCAGCCTAAGGGGCAATTTCCGGCGCGTCAGATCGAACACCCACGCCAGTACCGAAGACCAAGACCCGTCTGGCATCAGATGCTGCCAGTACAGCTCGTAGAAGTCGGTCTCACAATTCTTCTCCAAAACGGATCCTTCAACGTCTTTTGTCGATGCGCTAAGCCGCCTGAGTTCCAGCGTGTCGTCGATCTGGTCCGGCTTGCTGAAAACAAACTTGCTCAATGCTTCCTTCTCTACACCGAGAGCCCCGGCAACAAACGCTCGCACCGTCTCCATCGGCCGTTGTTCGCCAATCCCATGAATTATTACGACCGCTTGGCGCATTGCTCTTCAAGCCTCATGTTGAAAGTGCCGGCGGCTTTCTCGGCAAAGGCATCGAGGAGTCAAGCCTCGAGGAATGGCACCGGCTCTGTGAGGTAAACCTGACCGGGCCGGCCCGGGCAGCGCGCTGATGGCTTCACCGGAAATTTTCTGCAGCTCGCGGATATTGATATGGGTCATGGCCTATTACATACGGCTATATGTACCACTTGGAAAGACCTGCGAGCCATAGCCGTATGGAGGTCCGTGACCTCATACCTAACTGGGAAGTTCCCAACGACACGATATTTGACTAACAATTCAATATTGTATACCTTTAACTCTGCAGCCAATCCCCGGACTTGTCCCTTATACTAACCCCACACGCATCAATACAAGAGAGTAGAAGGGTTGCGGAGGCCTCGGTTTTCCCACTCGCGTACTGCCCTTTTCAGCCAATTCGCCTCGCGGCGTACTCTCTCCGAGTGCCCTGGCATTTCCTGTACATCTCCAAGATCTGCATGTTCAAGTATTTCTTCCTGCCGCTGTTCAATGCTCTGTTCTATCTCACGAATACCCTCACCCAATTCTTCATTCGACAAATCCTCTGGATCAGTTAACTCAGGGTCATGACACCTACCGGTTGCATCACGTGACGGCGCTGGCTTGGCATTTTCGCTATGGAACGCATCGGGCAACGCCTCGTGCAAGTCACCAAGACAACTAGTGACAATGCAATATACTGAAGCAAGTATCGCTGAGCCCACTAGAGCTTGGCCAATCGCCACCGCTATGGGCACTACTATGGCAAACTTTCCGTTTGGATCGTGCAGATTGACAGGGTCACCCTTGGCATAGCGATAGAGATTTGTATCTCGACCCGTAAAGCGAACCGAATCTTTCGCCTCCCATCTTCCCGTCTCCGCATCATAATCCCTTCCCCCAAATCGCACGAGCTTGGTATCCGGGTCATACAAGCCGCCCGCAAACCCGAATGGCTGGAACCCAGGGTTGGTGTCCAGTGTCAGGTTGCCGAAGGCATCGTAATTGATCTCCTGGGCGACGGTGTTGGTCGCCACGTCGACCACCAGCCGCGGGCTGCCGAGGTGGTCCTTGATGATCCGGTAGGTGATGCCGCCCTTGATCAGGTAATCAGTAACGTTGATGCCGGTGGCGTAGACGAAACGGCTGACGACGTTGCCGCCGCCGTCCAGTTCGGCAATGGGCTGGAGTTGGCTCTGATAGAGGAAACCCTGGACCAGCGTGCCATCGACCTTCTTGCCGACCCGGCGGTTCTTGCCGTCAATGAGGTACTGGATCTGCCGCCCATCAGGCAGCTTTACCGATCTGAGATTGCCCGGCACGTCGTATTGGTAGGTCGTCGTGAAGGCTCCCGCTGTCTTGGTGCGCAGCTCACCGTTGGCGGTGTACTGGTGGGTCGCGCCCTGATAGTCGAGCAGCCGGTCCTGGTCCTTGTAATGCGCGACCAGCACGCCATTGAGATGGGTGCGGTTGCCATTGCCGTCATAGCCGTAGCTAGCCGTGACCACAGCGTCGCGTTTGACTTCGACCAAGCGGCCGGCGGTGTCATAACCGTAGTTGAACGTTACGGTTGTGCCGCCCCGGATCTCCTTCTTCTGGGTGATGCGGCCCAGCTTGTCGCGGGCGTACTCGAAGCGCAACAGACTGGTTGTGTTGTATTTCGCCTCGTAGGCCGTGACTTCGGCAAAGCCGTTGAAAGCGTAGGTGTCGGTGACATTGGCCAGGGCTGTGCCGGTCAGGAGGCCGTTCTGGCCGCTGCGAGTCAAGGTCAGATCGCCTGCCTTAGTCAGAAGGCTGTCGGCATCGTACTGGAAGGCGATGGGATTGGCGCCGTTGACGCTGAGCGAGGTGACGCGGAAGTCGTTGTCGAAGCTGCGGTCCACTTGTCCCGTGACGGAACCAGTCCAGGCCGTCCGGGTAAGCAGGGCGCCGTTGTATGTGTAAGCCAGCGTGGCGTCCTGGGCAGTGATGCCGGTCAGCTTGCCGGTGGTCGTATCGTAGCCATAGCTGAGTTGGCCGGTGGGCAGAGTAAGCGTGCGCAGCCGGCCCGCGCTGTCATAACCAAAGTTCAGCGCTTGCGCATCGGGACGAGTAATCCGAGCCAGACGCTTATCCAAATCGTATTCATAGAGGGTGCTGCCGGTGCCGGCCACCGGCGGCGGCTGGTACTCCCCGGTCTGGTCCTTTGCCGTATAGCCGAACACATGAGCGGGCCGACCCGGCGGGGTCAGCGAGGCAAGATTGCCGTTAGCGTCATAACCATAGGCGATCTGGCGCCCGTCAGGCAAGGTCTGCTGGGTGACGCGGCCGGCGGCATCGTAGGTGAAGCTCAGGGTGCGGCCCAGGGGATCGGTGAGCGTGTCCAGATAACCCTGAGGGTTGTAGTCGAAGGTGACCGAACGCGCATCGGGCGCCGCGCCCTGGGTGACGCGCCCCAGGCGCCCGCGTGTGTCGTAGGCGAGATCGGCCGCCAGCAGCCCCGTAGCCTGCGACTGCACGACGCGCCCGAGATTGTCTATCGTAGCCTTGCTGGTCCGCCCCGCAGCACTGGTGAGGGTCGCGGTCTTGGTCGCGGCATTGTAGACGCGTCTGGAGGTGCGACCGTTGAGCGTCACCGCGTCGGTCAGCGCGGTGAGGCTGAGCGGGTTGTTGGGATCCGCCAGATCGACTGTACGCGTCGCAGCGCGTGCGGATGTCAATCCGGCGGTGGTGATGGTCCGGCTCTTGGAGATGGGCGCCAGCATACGGAAGCGTCGATCCGGGCCCTCTATGAGATTGGCGATTGTTCCGTCCGGAAAGGTGGTCTTGCGGCTGCCGTCGGTACCCATCAGGGTTTCGGTCTGGGTGCCGTCAGGCGCGGTCGTCAGCCGCCGCCGATCGCCCGTGGTCAGATCATCGACCAGATAGCCGGTGGTCCGGCCCAGCGCCGTGCTCAGATTGACGGTGTGCGACCGATCGGCATCGGTGCGCGCCAGTGCCTTGAAACCGCCGCCGGCGTCGGTGTCGCGGTTCAATCGTCCCAGGGGGTCGTAGGTCATCTGGGAGGCATTGCCTTTCGGGTCCACGGCTGCGACGTCGGCGCGGACAGCGGCTTGAACTCGGTCAACAACCCATCGGCGGTGTAGGTCATTTGATAGGCTTCCCCGGCGGGGTTGGTCACGCTCGCCAGATACCCGTTGGCATCGAGCGAGAGGGCCGTGCGCTGACCGAAGGGCGCCATGATGGCGGTGGGGTTGCCATTTCCATCCCGCTCGATGGTGGTGATATTGCCATCGCCGTCGGTTACCGAGGTCAACAGGCCCGCCGTGTTATAAGCGAACTGATACAAAACAGCGCCGGTGAGCGCATTGATGGTCTGCCGATGGCGGCCACTTGAGTTGAATCGATAGAGTTCGGTCCCGTCTCTGGAGGGGATGGGTAAGTCGCCAGCGGTAAACCCTGGGAGCGTGGAAGTCACTCGCCGGATGCGGCTGTTGCCATCCGCGATATACCAGCTCCCATCCGGGCCGAGGGCGATCCTGAACACTAAAGATAAGCCCGCGGCCGTCGGGGGGCCGCCGTCGCCACTGAACCCAGGCGTGCCATTGCCCGCCACGGTGGTGATGAAGCCATCAGACTCGACCCGCCGCATGCGGAGGTTAGATGTGTCCGCGATGTAGAGGCTGCCTTCAGGGCCGACGGCGACACCCCGCGGATCCCGGAGAGCCGCTGCCGTAGCGAGGCCGCCGTCGCCACTGAACCCTGGGGTCTTACCTGCCACGGTGGTGATGATGCCGTCGGGCCCCACTCGCCGAATGCTAGAGTTGTATGTGTCCGCGATGTAGAGGCTGCCTTCAGGACCGACGGCGACTTCCCACGGCGCTCCCACTACTGCCTTTGTTGCAGGTCCGCCGTCGCCTTGGGGGCTGGCGGTGGTGTACCCTGGGTGGCCGTCACCGGCCACAGTGGTGATGATGCCGTCGAGCCCCATCCGACGAATGCGATTGTTATCTGTGTCCGCGATGTAGAGGCTGCCGTCGGGTCCGACAGCGACACCGCTCGGACGCGAGAGTTTCGCGGCGGTCGCAGGTCCGCCATCGCCACTGTAACCTGGGCTGCCGTCACCGGCCACGGTGGTGATGATTCCGTCGGGCCCCGCTCGCCGAACGCGATTGTTATTGGTGTCCGCGATGTAGAGGCTGTCGTCGGGGGCGAGGGCAACATCCGCTGGACCCGAAAGCTTCGCCTGCGTCGCTGGGCCGCCGTCGCCGCTGAAACCTGAGCTGCCGTCACCGGCCACGGTGGTGATGATGCCATCGGGCCTTACCCGCCGAATACGTGGGATTCCTGCATCGGCGATATAGAGGCTGCCGTCGGGGCCGAGATCTATTCCGTACGGAAAGGTCAGACCCGTCTCCGTGGCAAGACCACCGTCGCCACTGAGCCACGGGACCGCCGCGCTGCCATTGCCGGCCACGGTGGTGATGGTGGTGGGGGTGGGGGAGCCTACGGCGCTCTGGCGCTCGCCGGTACCGAGATAAAGGTTCTTGCCGGGCACGTCGTAGCCATGATGGACGCTCAGACTCCAGCCCGCAGCGGACTGAGACCGCGCGCTGAGGACACCCAGCCAGGTGAGCTGCTCCTGCCAGATCGTCACTTCATTGCGCGTCCGATTGCCCTCCAAGGGCACGCCGGAAAAGAGGGCGAAGGCTGCCGTAAGTTCACCGGGGGTGGCGTAGACCGCATCGTAGACATAGCCGATGCGGATCCTGGCCGGCGTAGCCCCCACCATTGGCCGGCCGAAGCCGTCCAACCCGTCCCAGGTGAAAATATAGCGCTGGTTCGGCGCCACCGACAGGCTCTGCTCGACGCGGCGACCGGCGATATCGATCTGCAGATCTATGCGTTTGAGGGACGCCGGCGCTTGGGCGCCGCTTACCAGGATCACCGCGGTGTTCCTTGCCTTTCGGCCCGCCACCCGGTCGCTGGCGTAGTTCAGCGTCAGGCCGGTGCCGGCAACGGGCACGGATTCGTGCAGGACTTGGTTTTCGCATTCGATGATGGAGCCTGGCACACAATTTGGGAGGTTTTGCCGGTTATCGACTATCGGATCGGGGTTCTGGGGCGCCTCGGGATCTTTTGCCCAGTAGGACCAGTTGTAGTCCCAAGTGCTCAAATGCCTGACCCGCACCCGCCACAGGGTTTGACCAGCCGTGTAAAGGCTCGCAAGTTGGGTACGTTCACCTTCCGTGACACCGAAAAGGGCAAGCTTGGAAGTATCATCCGCCGTGTCATCTCCGTCGGTGTCGAGATCTACCCGCCCCCCGTTGATGGCGAGAATCTTGATCACCTTGCCATTGTCGGATGGGATCCAGACGCCTTTGTTACTGTCGTAATAGCCAACCGGGACAATGGTACCCACCGGGAAGTTCAGAAAATTGTTGAGATAGAAGGGCACTGGGCGGTCGAAAACCACATCCTTGCCGTTGAGCTTGATGTCGGCCTCATCGGCCTTCATCTCGACGGCATAGGTATAGGCGCTCGTGGGCGGGAGCTGCGCCGGCATGGAGGTCCGCCCGTTGGCGCCGACGGTGTATTCGGTGAGCCGCAGGTTGAGGGAGGTTACCGCAGTGGTGGTTCCATCGGGGTTGTAGACCTGGGCCTGAGTGCCTTGGGGGATCAAGAGCGTGGATTGGCGGGTGCCATCCTGATCGGTGACCGGGGTGCCCTGGGCGACCTGGAAGGCCTGGGTGGTATCCGCCAGATCCACGGTGGTGACCTTGCTGTCCTGCTGGACGAGGACGGTGTCCTCGGTGAGCCCATAGTCCTGCCACGGCGCATTCACATGTCGCTGGGCCGGCAGATAACCGCCCTTGGCATAGCGGAGAATGAGTTGGCCTCCGCCATTCACCGCCATGTCGAACCTGCCGTCGGCCCGACTCAGCGTCTGGCCGAATTCGGGATGGCCGAGAATAGTGATGGTGACGCCGGGCAATGGCTTATCCTGCTTATCCAGCACGCGGCCGCGGATCACGGCGACGCGTACCGGATTGATCGTGCCTTCTGCCACGCCGGTCTGAATTGGATTGGCGCCGGTATAGAGGAAGGAGGTGGCGACATCCAGCGTGGTCGCCACGGTGGGATCGATAGGCGGGGCGACTGTCGCGGCGTTGACGGTTACCGTGACCTCGCCGCTACTGGCGAGCGCAGTGTCATGGGCCGTAAGCCGCAGCACGTAGGTCCCCGCCTCGGAGAAACCGGCGGTAGTGTTTACCGCAGAGGCATTGCCAAAAGTAACGCTGCCCGGTCCGCTCTGCTTGCTCCAGCTGGTTGTCACCGCGCCCGGAGGATTGGGCAAGCCGTCGTCGGTAACCGTGCGTTGAGGTTCGCCATCGCCGGCAGGGTAATAGTCTGATCGGGGCCGGCGTTGACCTCCGGCGCCGCGTTGATAGGCACCACCGTGACTCTGAAGGGCTGCCTAGCGGTGCCGCCCTTGCCGTCGGAAACTTCAACCGCCACATCGAAGCTACCCGCGGCGCCGGGTGTCCAGCTAATGAGCCCCGAGCTTGGGTTGATGCTCATGCCGCCTGGGGCGACAGTGAGTGAATAGGCTAGGGTATCGCCGCTGTCGGGATCGGTGGCATCGACATCGTAGCTATAGGCCTGCCCCACCGTCGCCGTGGTGACCGGTGTGGACGTGATCCGGGGCGGTTGATTGGCCGCCGGACAGGCGACGAGACTCACGAGAAGGATCAGTCCGAGTAACGCACCGCCTCTTGCACGAAGCGTCGCTGCTTTCATGTTGTTCCGCTCCGGAAAGTCCTGGCAAGAGGGCAACAGAACTTCATGGGTTCATCGCTGCAATCAGCTGAAACCGCGGGATAGGTTATGTGTCTCAAGGCACGCGCGACGGCCACGCGGCCGGTTTCAAGCGGCTGACGTAAAGCCTCCAGTGCCGGGCGACTAAACACCGGTAGTTCGTCTGAAAACAGCACGCCTTTATGAGCAAGCGCGATCTCGCCCGGTCGGGCGCGGGGATCGCCGCCAACGAGAGCCGCCAGCACCCGATCCTTGATTCGGATGTCGAGTGTGGAGCCGTTGACGAACCAGCGGCGCTGGAGCATCGATCGACAGCCGATCAGCGCCTAATACACGTCAAACAGGTCGCTCGCGTGCGGAAGAATCGACGTGTAGGTCGTGAGGTCGGTGGTGCGTTTGGGCGCAGGCATTTCGCCCCCCGCTCGGAATGTTGTTGATGAAATGAAGACGTCGGACGCTTCGCCGTTGCGGTATTGCGGCAGGCCTTTGTCGGACTTGCGACGATCGCGGGAACGGAGAGCGACCAGCCGAAGCCGAAGGGGCCGTTGCCCGAGCCGGAATCATAGGCAAGCGAAAGCCGGGGCCCGAAGCCCGAACGCCCGGGCCTGGATGCAATCGGGACCGACATCGAGCCGGTACCGGTGACCCGATTTGCGGCGAACTTTTCGCCTAGGCCGCGGATCGCTTCGCCGCCTTTGGGTAGCGAGATCATCGGCGCGGAGACGGCGAAACTGACGGCTGCCATATCCGAGTTCCTGCTGTTGCTACCCTGCCCCTCGGTCATTACGCTCGCCGTAACGGAATGCTAACCTTACACTAACCTCTTATGTCCGAAGTCAAGGGACGAGGCAGCGACCTAGCGTTCCGACTGACAGCCGGTCGGTTTCTCGTAATGGTAATTGGCTGCACAGGGTCGGAGATGGAGCGCTGAGACGACGGTCGATCAAGCTCTTATTCGCGGGTTCCGCCTTCCGTGTTTCCGTCTCGGGGCTAGTCCTTTGTCT
>Ga0306925_10005743_pt1 | contig 11432 bp, 10 predicted proteins | sample flu12Cox44000176_FD_203755 | JGI IMG/M metagenome (GOLD analysis project Ga0306925, IMG submission 203755) | Lab enrichment of tropical soil microbial communities from Luquillo Experimental Forest, Puerto Rico - flux8day.12C.oxic.44.000.176 (v2)... | ecosystem: Environmental > Terrestrial >...
CGGACGCGCTAAGGCTTCTCGGCGGGCGGTGTCACGGTGCGCCGCGGCGCGATCGGCGCAGCACCGATGCTGTCGAGGTCGATCTCCGGCATCGGCGTGTCGAGCTGCTTCAGCACGGCGTTGGCCAGCTCATTGTAGTCCCGGAAGTTGCGCCGCAGCCAGGCGCGCCAATTCGGCATGCCGCCGCTGGCGTGGTTCTCGAAGGCGGATTCTCGGCCGTCGAGCGCCGACGAGACATGGTCCCAGGCGAGCTGCAACACCGCCGCGCGCTGCAGCCCAGTGTATCCGCCGCCGCCGAACGACTCTTCGAGCCCGTCTCTCATCTCGGGAGCAGCGAGATCGCGGTCGGATGGGGCAACGACGAGCGACGAGCCAGGCAGGATCCGCAGGATTTCGGACATCCGTTGGCGGGCCTTGAAAAGGGCGATGCCGCCGCCGGCGAGATGGGCATGCCTCGGGAAGCAATAGCCGGCTGGGGTGAACTCGGGATCGCGCTCGGCAGCGGTCAGGCAGCTGCGGACGGTCTGTACCGGGATGACGAGGTCAATCAGGTATTCGATGGTCTGCTCGTGCTCCTTCAGACCCATCGCGTGGGTCAAGGCGAGGCCAAGGCCCAGGGTGAACTCGGCTTTCGCCAGCCAACCGTAGAGGTGATGCCAGCGCAGCCAGCGCGGGATCGCCTCCGGCGAGGGATCGACAAAGAACACGCGCTCCCACGGGACGAACACGTCGTCTAGCCACATTTGACCGTCGAGCTCGTCGTAGCGGCTGCTGAGCGGCGCCACGAACGGGTTCTTGTCGCGCGTCGCGATCTTGCGGCACAGGGTGATGACCCCAGGGGCACTGACCGGCACGATGAATCCCGTCGGATGCCCGCCGATCTCCAAGCGCGACAGGGCGCCGACATAGACGTCTTCGACATAGGCCGGGCTCGTATGCATGCCGAGCTTGCCGCGGATTACCATCCCGGCATCGGTCTCGCGGACGAGCTTTAGCGAGACCCGATCCTTGGGGTCGGGACGCATGCGCTGGCCGATGATCGGGGCGCCGCCGCAAAAAGTCAGGAAGCGCCCGGTGCGGGCGATCGCCTCGCGATAGGCCAGCGCCTCGGCGATCTGATGATCCGAGGCGTTCACCGCTTGCGCCGCGGTCAGCACGCCGAGCTGGATCAGATTGCCGTAGGCCGGGGTGTGGGTGATGTTGCCGGCGCTCAGAAAGGTCGTCTTGGCAAAGGACTGGCCCATGCCGATGAGGTCGTCGGAGCTCTTCGGCAATACGTAGGCCCACGGCACCCGCTCCCCGGCGGCGTCGGGCGGCGCCAGCAGCAGGTCCTGCCATTCGGGATCGAGGTGGCGCTCATACCAGAGGGCATATTCATCGACCATCGCCTGCGTCGCCGGGTGGGTGGTCACGTCTTCGACCCAGCCCTCGCCCATAACCCAGACCCGTCGCCCGTCGCGTAGCGCCTCGCGATATTCCCGGCCCGTTCTCATCGGTTGCGTTTTTCCCTGAGGGCAGGGGAAAAACCCCGTTCGGCGTCCGAATTACCCTGTTTCGACGCCGATAATCTATGGTATTTCAATAGGTTGATCACGATTTGTAAAGCCCGCCGGCAGCGGAATTTTGCGTCGTTGGCAGCGGATTGGCAGCGGAATTTGGCATACAGCCCGCGGCTTGATTATCTGGCACGAAGATCGTTTCGATAATTGATATTATAACACGCACCTGTAGAGATGCAAGCTCGGCCGGGCCGCGGCAAGAGCACCGCCCTACCGATCGGCTTTCAGGCTGAACGGGTCGGCCGGATCCATCGGTCATGATAGAACCTCTCCGGTGTCGATCGCCACGGCGCGAGCGCGCGCAAGCGTCTCATCGCGGCACCCAACCGTCAACCAGGAGGTCCGACAACATGGCGCAGGAAACCGTCCGGCTTGCCGAATACGCCGCTGAGTTGCGGTATCGGGATTTGCCCGCGGAGGTCGTGCGGCGGGCGAAGGAGTGCATCGCCGACACGGTAGCGGCGATCATTTGCGGCAGCGCCTTACCGTGGAGCCGGATCGTGATCCGCTATGCCGAGCGCACCGGCCCCGGCGGCAAGAGCCGCATCCTCGGCAGCACCGGTGCGGGGGTCCAGGCGAATGCCGCGGCCCTCGCCAACGGCGCGCTGGCCCACGCCTTCGAGCTCGACAGCCTGACCCGCCCGGGTGCCGGGGCTCATCCCGGCGCCACCGTGCTGCCGCCCGCTCTCGCCGTCGCCCAGGAGCATGGCAGCGATGGCCGAGCGTTGATCACGGCCTTTGTCGCCGGCAACGAGGTCATGATCCGGATCGGGCGCGCGACCGGACACACCAACGAGGCGCGCGGCTTTCATGCGCCGGGCACGACCGGGCCGTTCGGGGCCGCGGTCGCCGCCGGGCATCTTCTCGGGCTCGGTCCCGCGGCGATGACCAATGCGCTGGGCATCGCCGGATCGCTCGCCGGCGGGCTGCTCGAATTCGCCCGCGGCGACGGCGGCATGGTCAAGCGCCTGCACTTGGGACGGGCCTCGGAGGCAGGGGTGCTTGCCGCGAGCCTGGCCGCCGACGGCTTCGAAGGACCACGCACCGTGCTCGAAGGCGAGTTCGGGTTCCTCAAGGTGTTCTGCACGAAATGGGACGAGCCGGAGCTAACCCGCGGCCTCGGCGAAGAGTTTGTCGTCTCTTCGACGGTGCTGAAGCGCTATCCGTGCCACGCCACCGCGCATGCCGCGGTCAGGGCGGTGCGCGATCTGCAGGCCCGGCACGGCTTCAGCGGCTCGGAGGTCGAGGCGATCACCGTCACCGGCACGGAGCGCATGATCGAGCGCCACAACATCCTGGAGCCCGCCGATTTGATGCTGGCGCAGTACAGCATCCCGTTCTGCGTCGCGCTCGCACTCCACCGCGAGGCGCGCGATCCCGAATCCTTTGACGAGAGCGCACTTCGCGACCCGCAGATCAGGGCGCTCTGCCGGTGCGTCCGGCTGGTCCGGGAGGCGGGCGGCGAGCACGCCGGTATGGCGAGCAAAGTCACGATCGCGCTGGCCGACGGCCGCCATTTCGAAGGCCGCGCCGAGAATGGCATGCTCGAACCCGGCGAGCTCGGCGACAAATTCCTGCGCCTGACCCGTCCGACGCTCGGAGAGCCGCGTGCAGCGGCGCTTTTCGAGCGGCTACAGGGCCTCGAGGACGAGACGGACCTTGGGTGGCTCGGCGCTGGGCCATAGCGCTGGGTGTAGGACTGCACACCGCACAGGTCGTGACCGGGCTCGAAAGCGCTAAGGCGCTCCTCGGGATCGCCGGGGTGCGCGAGGGCGTAGGTCGCGCGCTCGCCGGTGTCGCTCTCGCCCCGAGGCCGAAATCGACGCAGACCGTGATGAACGGCGAGGCCGGTAGTTTTCGGCCATTCGCTCCGGCGCCGAAATCGGCGGGCAGAACCGATGGCAGAGCCGCAAAGTCCCTATGCGACGCGCGGCAGCTGTGCCAGTCGGGCCTTCAGCAGATCGAAGTCGACCGGCTTGGTGAGGAATTCGCTGGCGCCGAGTTCTCTGGCGCGACACCGGCGTTGGTCGTCACCGTACGCCGTCACCATCATCACCGGCAGATCGGCCCACCGCTGCTTGATCTCGGCGAGCAGATCCAATCCGTCCATCTCGGGCATGTTGATGTCGGAGAGGATCACGATCAACGTTGGCTCTATCCCGTTGCTCAGCAAGTTCAGCGCCGCGTCGCCCGAGTTGGCGAAATGCATCACATAGGTGCCGTTGCGGGCTTCGCGGCGAAAACGCTGGCGGAACATCTCGGTCACATCCGGCTCGTCATCGACAACCAAAATGCTGACGCTCATGTGCTGCTCCCTGCGGCCTGACCGTTGCGCGGCAGGCGTATCGTGAATTCGGTGAATTCGCCGGGTTCGCTGTCTACCTCGATCGAGCCGCCGTGTTGCTGCGTGACGATGTCCCAGGTGATCGAAAGCCCGAGACCCGTCCCTTCTCCGGTCGGCTTTGTCGTGAAGAACGGCTGAAACAGCTGGTCCCTGATTTCGGGCGCGATACCGGTGCCGTTGTCGCGCACCCGGACCTCGACCGCCTCGCCGAGATCGCGGGTCGACACCTGGAGGGTAGGGCGATAGGCGGCCCCGCCGTTGCCGCGCGCGCGCTTGTTGGCGGCGTAGAAGCCATTGCCGAACAGGTTCAGGAACACGCGGGTCATCTCCTGCGGCGCCAGCTCGATCGGTGCGACAGCGGGGTCGAGGTCGCGCTCCAAGGTGATATTGAAGCTCGCATCCTGGGCGCGTGCCCCGTGATAGGCGAGGTTGAGCGCTTCGTCGACGAGGGCATTGAGGTCGACCTCGCGGCGCTCGCCCGACACCCCGCGCGAGTGCTCCAGCATGCTCTTGACGATGCCATCGGCGCGCCGGCCGTGCTCGGCGATCTTTTCGAGATTGCCGGTCAACATCGCGACGATTTCGTCGAGTTCGGCGCGCTCCTCGTCGCCGAGCGTGGCGATCGCCGGGCGCGCGGTCTCCCGCAGTTCTTCCAGCAATTCGACCGAAAGCCCGGCAAAGTTGTTGACGAAGTTGAGCGGGTTTTTGATCTCGTGGGCGATGCCGGCGGTCAATTGCCCGAGCGAGGCCATCTTCTCGGACTGAATCAGCCGGTCCTGGGCACGGCGTAGATCAGCGAGTGCGGCTTCGGCCGCATCGCGCGCCGCGCGGATTTCCTCTTCTGACTGCTTGCGCTCGGTGATGTCGCCGTAGATCAGCACGAACCCGCCATCGGGCATCGGATTATGCCGCACCTCGATGATCCGCCCATCCGGCCGGGTGCGCTCGAAGCTGTAATGGTCGCCGAACCGAGGGCGCAGCCGCGCGAGCTCGGCCTCGGGGTCGGCATCGGCGCCGAACTCTCCGCGGCCGGTCAGAAAGCGGATATAAGTCTCGAAATCATGCGGCTCGGCGAAGAAATCGTTCGGTAGGTCAAGCAGTTCCTGAAAATTCTTGTTCCACGCCGCGAGATGCAGGCTCTCGTCGAACATCACGACGCCGTCGCCCATGTTGTCGAAGGTGACGCGCAATTCCGCCTGACGCTGGGGGATTTCGCCGAGCAGCCGCGCGTTTTCGATCGCGATGACCGCCTGGTCGGCAAAGGTGCGCACCAGCTCGATCTGCCGCTCGGTGTATGGCTCGACCCGCTTCCGCGCGAGATTAATCGTGCCGAGCACGGCCCCCTCGCGCAGCAGCGGCACCCCAAGTCCGGTGCGTATCCCGGCCGCCACGACCTCGGGCAGCGCGAAGTCCGGATCAGCGCGGACGTCCGGGATATGCACGACCCTGCCTTCGAGCGCCACCCGCCCGGGGAGGCTGCCGCGACCGGGGACAATTCTTCGCTGGCGCTGGATCGCCCAATACTCGGGGTCCGCTGTACTGAACGTACTCGCCACATGGCGGTAGACCTCGCCCTCGCGTATCGTGATATTTGCGACATCAGCGCCGCAAAGCCGGGCGGCCGTCTCCATTACTGTGTACAGCACCGGTTGCACATCGGCGGTCGAGCGGCTGATGACGTTGAGCACATCGCTGGTCGCGGTCTGGTATTCGAGCGATTCTTCGAGGTCGTGCGTGCGGGCCTGCAATTCGCCGAGAAGCCGGGCGTTCTCGATCGCGATCACCGCCTGGTCGGCAAAGGTGCGCACCAATTCGATCTGCCGCTCGCTGAACGGCTGCACTCGATTCCGCGAGAGATTGATCGTGCCGAGCACAGCCCGCTCGCGCAGCAGCGGCACCCCGAGCATTGTGCGTCGCCCGGACTCCACGACCCCGGGCCACGCGTAGTCCGGGTCAGCGCTGATGCGATATGCACGACCCTGCCTTCGAGCGCCACCCGCCCGGTCATGCTTTCGCGGCCGGGGAGAATTCTTCGCTGGCGCAAGGCCGCCCAATACTCGGCGTCCGCCGCACTCACGTAGTTGTTCGCCACAACGCGGTAGACCTCGCCCTCGCGTATCCAGATGTTTCCGGAGTCGGCGCCGCAGAGCCGGGCGGCCGTCTCGGCAACTGTGTCCAGCACCGGTTGGACATCGGAGGTCGAGCGGCTGATGACCTTGAGCACGTCGCTGGTCGCGGTCTGGTACTCGAGCGATTCTTCGAGGTCGCGCGTGCGGGCCTGCAACTCGCCGAGCAGCCGCGAATTCTCGATCGCGATGACCGCCTGGTCGGCGAAGGTGCGCACCAGCTCGATCTGCCGCACGGTGAACGGTTCTACCCACTTCCGGGAAAGCGTGATCATGCCGATCGGCTCGCTGTCGCGCAGCAGCGGCACCCCAAGCATGGTGCGTCGCCCGGACGCCACAGTCTCGGGGAACAACACGTAGTCCGGGTCAGCGAGGATGTCCGCGACATGCACGACCCTGCCTTCGAGCAAAACCCGCCCGGTGACGGTTTCGCGACCGGGGACAATTGTTCGCTGGCGTAAGGCCGCCCACCACTCTGGGTCCGCTGCACTGGTCGAGCTCGAGACGTAGCGGTAGACGTCGCCCTCGCGTATCGTGATCACTGCGAGTTCGCTGCCGCAAAGCCGGGCGGCCGTTTCGGCCACTGTGTCCAGCACCGGTTGCACGTCGGCGGTCGAGCGGCTGATGACCTTGAGCACATCGCTGGTCGCGGTCTGGTATTCGAGCGATTCTTCGAGCTCGCGGGTGCGCGCCTGCAATTCACCGAGTAGCCGCGCATTCTCCATCGCGATGACCGCCTGGTCAGCAAAGGTGCGCACCAGTTCGATCTGCCGGTCAGTGAACGACTCGACCCGTTGCCGGTTTAGATTAATCGTGCCGATCACGGCCCCCTCGCGCAGCAGCGGCACTCCAAGTGCGGTGCGTCGCCCGGCCGCCACAACCTCGGGCGCGAAGTCCAGGTCAGCGCGGATGTCGCCGATTTGCACAACCCTGCCTTCGAGCGCCACCCGCCCGGCGAGGCTGTCCCGACCGGGGGCAAGGATTAGCTGGCGCAAGGTCGCCCATAACTCGGGCTCCGCTGCGCTGAACGAACTCGACACAGGGCGGTAGACCTCGCCTTCGCGTATCGTGATCACTCCGGAATCGCCGCTGCAAAGCCGGGCTGCCGTTTCGAGCACTGTGTCCAGTACTGGTTGGACATCGGAAGTCGAGCGGCTGATGACGTTGAGCACGTCGCTGGTCGCGGTCTGGTATTCGAGCGATTCTTCGAGGTCGCGCGTGCGGGCCTGCAGTTCGCCGAGCAGCCGCGCGTTCTCCATCGCAATGACCGCCTGGTCGGCGAAGGTGCGCACCAGTTCGATCTGCCGCTCGGTGAACGGCTCGACCCGATGCCGCCGCTGAAGTGTGATAACGCCGATCGGCTCATTCTCGCGCAGGAGCGGCACCCCAAGCATCGTGCGTCGCCCGGCCGCCACAGCCTCGGGCACCGCGAAGTCCGGGTCAGCGCGGACGTCCGCGATTTGCACAACCCTACCTTCGAGAGCCACCCGCCCAGCGACGCTGTCGCGACCGGGGACGATTGTTCGCTGGCGCAAGGCCGCCCATAACTCGGCATCCGCTGCAGAGGTCGACGCATAGTTGTTTGACACATAGCGGTAGACCTCGCCCTCGCGTATTGCGATTCCCCCGGAATCGGCGCCGCAAAGGCGGACGGCCGTTTCGGTTACTGTGTCTAACACCGGCTGAAGGTCGAAGGTCGAGCGGCTGATGACGTTGAGCACGTCGCTGGTCGCGGTCTGGTATTCGAGCGATTCTTCGAGGTCCCGCGTGCGGACCTGCAATTCGCCGAGCAGCCGCGCGTTCTCGATCGCGATGACCGCCTGCGCCGCGAAGTTCTCGACGAGTGCGATTTCTCTGTCGCTGAACGGCCGAATTTCAAGGCGGACAGCAGCGATCAGGCCGAGCAACGCATTGTCTTTTGCGAAGCGGCACGAAAAGACCGGTCGGTGCGCCGTAAGGATTGCCGACTTCGGCCAAATCGGGGACGTAGGCTAACCGAGCGCCGTCGAGCAACGGCTTGAGGTACGGATAGTCCGACGGCAAAAACCCCTGCCGCGCCCGGTCGGCAAGCTCTTGCGATCGGGTGTTTATCGCCACGACGCGGAACCTTTCGCCGTCATAAAGGCTCAGATTACCGTGAGCGGCTCCACAGAGGACGCGCGCCTTTTCGAGTATCGCGTCAAAGACAGGAGTGCGATCGCCGGGTGATGAATTGATGACCTGCAATATTTCGGCGGTCGCGGTCTCCCGCTGCAGCGCCTCGTCTCGCTCAGCTCTGCATTCGGCAAGCTGACGTTGCAGATCGGCTATGAGCCGTTCGGAATCGGCTAACGTGCTGTCGGGTATCGCGCTCATTTGCGGACCTCGTGGGGACCGAGCTTGCGCATGGATCATACCGTGATCGACACGGGCCACCACAGGTTGTTGATCGCGACTATTGGAGCAGCGTCAACGAATGACCGCTATCAATCGGCCCCGTTAGTTCCGCTTCTCCGACGAACGGCCGCTACTTGCGCACAGGGGTCAACCAAGGTGACCCCGAGATCGATATGTCTAGCCGGGCCCAGTGGCGGGCGTGACGGTAAAATCGACGTTCTGACCAAGGAATTCGACGAGCTTCTCGATATCGACATTCGTCAAATAGACGGACAGCACCTCCCCGTCAGGGCTTCTGATCCCAACGACACAATCTGAACGAGCGACACGATCGACGACGAGAAAACTACCGTCGTGACCTCCTACGGCGAGCGCTTGGACGTCTTCATCCATGTCCTCATATTACCGCCCACCCGTTTTCCGAGTGTGAGCTAGCTCACACTTCAACAAACAAACCCGATGATACGCCAATGTTCGCAAGCGTTAAGATGGGGGCAGGCAATAAGATGAGGCTGACAGGGAGGCAGGGTGGCCGACCCGAAGTCGCCATTGGCTTCCCGGCGACATTCGGCGAGTAGCGAGGAGGCTGTGTCTCAATTCCGGAGCATTGTCGCGAAATCAGCCGGCGATCACCAGCCCCACGACTCGCTCAGCAAAAGGCTGCACTGGCAAATTCCTGATACCGAGATACTTTATCGGAGAGCGATCCCGGTCCTCCGGCTCCGAGATCCCCCGACGCTCCTGTTCGGTCCACTCTAATGACAGACCTGGTTTGGTTGTGGGTTGTGTATCGCGTAGACAGTGACGCGGTGTTCGGAGCCATAAGGCGGGCTGAGAGACTTTACAAAACGGCTGGAGAAGCCCGGGGTGCAGTCGGACAGGTAGCTGACCGGATGGGTGCCGGTGAAATTCGTTGGGAGCAGACGGACGAAGCCACTTGGGTAGCGAGGACCACAAGGTACGTTTGCGTCGTATGGAGCATTCGGCTACCCGAGTAAAATAAGTTCATGCGCTTCCATGAACTTGTCGAAACTCCTATCGGCGAAACCGAAGGAAGGCGGCCGGCAACGATCGGTTTTGCGGCTCCCCGACCCGGAAGCACGCGCTCAAGTATCGGATTGATTTTATCGGGTTCAGCATCCCGATGCACCCACCCCCTTTTCAAATGCAGGCTAGGTGCCCGGCTCCGATATCCGCGGGCGAAACCACTCCGTAAGCTGCTGCTCCCAAGCGTGCCAGCCGTGCTAGCCTCAACTGTCCTAACCGCTCCTGCCGGATCGATCGCGCATACCATCGAGCCCGCCACCGCGACGGCAAGCGCTACGCCGGCTGGCTGGCGTCTCAGCGGTATCGGCGGACTGCGTTCAGCTGTAGCGCTGGATGGCACCCTGCACGCCCGACAAACCCTTGCGCAAGTCATCGGCAGTCATGACCGGCACCAGCTCGATCTTGGCGTTCAGGCCAAAGAACAGCCGCTCGGCGGTATCGGCGATTTGCGATGAGTCCTGCATGTTGACGACAAAGAAGCCGCCCCGGTCGCCGTCCACAGCGTGGAAATAGGCTGCTTCCGGCTTCAGATCCTCTATCAGTTGCTGGAAAACCTTCTCGACCTTACCGGTGCGAATGGCGGCGTTGCCGGCATCGACAGGAAACGAGAACTTGACCATAACCCGCATGACCCGCCTCCCTGATGGTCGCGGGGTCGCCCGAGGAAGGCGTCCCCAGCGGATCGTGCGCCTTCGCTCACTCTCCCGCAAGGCGCATCGGTTGCAGTCCGAGCCGCGGAATCTCGATCGCCGGGCAGCGGTTCATCACGACCTTAAGACCGCGCGCTTCGGCGCGGGCGGCTGCGGCGTCGTCGCGCACCCCGAGCTGCATCCACACGACCTTGGCGCCGATCGCGATCGCCTCGTCAACGACCCCGCCGGCTGCCTCGGGCCGGCGGAAGACATCGACCATGTCGATCGGCTCGGGGACTTCGGCGAGCGAGGTGTAGACCTTCTCGCTGTTGATCGGATCATCCACAGCATTGGGGTTGACCGGCATCGCCCGGTAGCCGCGCCGCTGCAGATAGGCCATCACCCTGTGGCTCGGCCGCTCGCGCCGCGGGCTGGCACCGACAACGGCGATGGTGCGCACGCTTTCGAGGATGCCGCGCAGATAGTCGTCGGGATAGCTCTCGTGGTCCACGGCATACCTCAGCGGTCGTGCCAGACGGGTGCGCGCTTGGCGAGAAACGCGTCGATGCCTTCACCGGCGTCACGCGCCAGCATGTTGGTCGTCATGACCTCCGCGGCGTAGCGGTAGGCGGCGGCCAGATCGAGCTCGGCCTGGCGGTAGAAGGCCTCCTTGCCGGTCGCGACGGTAAGCGCGGATTTGCCGGCGATCTCGCGCGCCAAACCGTCGACCGCATCGCGCAGCCCCTCGTGCGGCACCACCCGGTTGACAAGCCCGATCGCCTGGGCGGTATCGGCATCGATGCGCTTCCCGGTCAGCAGCATCTCCATTGCCGCCTTGCGCCCGACCGCCCGCGTCAGCGCGACCATCGGTGTCGAGCAAAAGAGGCCGATATTGACGCCGGGTGTCGCGAACCGGGCATCCGCGGCGGCAACCGCCAGATCGCAGGTCGCGACCAGCTGGCAGCCGGCGGCCGTCGCCACCCCGTGGACCTCGGCGATGACCGGTTTGGGCAATCTGACGATCGCCAGCATCAGCTCGCTGCACAGGGCGAAAACGCGCTCATAGGTCTCGCGCCGTTGATCTGCACGGATTTCGCGCAGATCGTGGCCGGCGCAAAAGGCCGGACCCGCTCCGGCGATAACGACGACGCGCGCCTGCGCGTCTGTCGCGGCGCGGGCGAGAGCGTCGAGCAATTCCGACATCAGCGCCGCCGACAACGCATTGCGCGCGTCAGGCCGATTGAGGGTAAGGCGCAGAACTCCACGATCGCTTTCCTTGAGCAAAACGGGAGCGTTCATTGTCACCCTCGGTATTGCCGTCACCGCCGTCTCACCCTTGTGGCAACAA
>Ga0306925_10005745_pt1 | contig 11432 bp, 15 predicted proteins | sample flu12Cox44000176_FD_203755 | JGI IMG/M metagenome (GOLD analysis project Ga0306925, IMG submission 203755) | Lab enrichment of tropical soil microbial communities from Luquillo Experimental Forest, Puerto Rico - flux8day.12C.oxic.44.000.176 (v2)... | ecosystem: Environmental > Terrestrial >...
GCGAAGCTGCAGCACTCGTATGAATTCGTGAAAGAAGAAGGCACCCCCAAAATGCGTCAGACCACCATGTTCACAGGCGATTCTTATGTTTCTAGGAGAATATTGCACGCTGACGAAATCCTAACGAAACGGTAGGAATTCGTCAAAGCCATTGAAGATTGGTCGCGACCCCATGAACAGCGGCTTTTGTTGCATTTGACCACGTCAAAATACGCCGGATTTAGGTCAGACGGACAAGCAAACTTCTACCGCCGAACAACCTCGTTCAAATGAAGGTCATCAACCGACACACAATGGTCGATGGTCCTTCCTCCCATTTCCTCACACTTGAGGTCCGTGATGGTGACTACGTCCCTCGTTGATTCAGCGGCATTGTCATACTTGTAGTTGATGCGAACGCTCGCAATCGTATTTACCTTCCACTTTAGGTCATGAAGTTGCAATTGGCACTTCGCCCCTTCACTTGGAGTGCTGCCCAACCACCGATATTGCACGTCGTGATTATTAGACGTGATCCACGATGACCAGTCCTGAGCAGCTATTGAACCTTGCAACGCCCCTACGGCCAACCAGGCGGCAATGATTTGTGGTTTCATGTCTGTCCCCCTGTGTGGATTGTCACCAGTAGCCCTTCAGCAGCAAGTAGCAGGGTAAACTGGATTTTCCCTCGATCGAAGCCTGAACGGTGCAGACATAGGTCCGGCAGTCATGAAAAAAGGGGATATATGGCAGTATAGGGTGCTGGTGCCGTTGGCGCTCGACCAGGGCATCGGTTTTGCTGATCGGCAGGTAAACGACCTTGGCGATGTTCCTGCTATGCCCGGCGCTCTGGCAAAGTTCCAATGTAATGAGAACGGATGCAGCAGGTATCGCCACTCGATGTGACCATACCTATCCTCTACCGTGATCTGGCCGCGATCGATGAATGGAATCAGCGCTGGCCCAAAATCAAGAGTATAGCTTCCTCTCGAGGTCTGCACCTCAACCCAATGGTGTGCAAATAATCCTCCGCGGCCGCTGCGGAAGGCGACTGACGCTAGGCCAAGGCAGCTTGCTTCCGGCGACTTCGGGTTTATTGGCGCAGCGGGCGACTCACGCCTGAGATCGTCGGCAGCAGGGGAATTGCGACTCCCCGCTCCCCCGCCTTGATCCACCCTCTCTTGGCCATGGACCGTAGCACAAAGCAAACATGCTAACGTCAACAAGATACTCCACCCAACTTCGCACTCCTGCCAACGGGAACTTCCATTTTGCCTCTCAGCGCGAATGCACCATACACAGCTCGCCTTAGCGTTTGCTCAGTGACTTAATTAAGGGTCAGGACTCGGCGTGCACCTCGAGTTCCCTAAGATCATGAGGGCCAAGCCGCCCTTCCTAGGCGCCGCAAGACCAACAAACGGCCAGCTCTTGATCGATTTCTTCCACACCTACCGTCCCCTTTCGGGCTCTCGGCTTACCAGCCGCCGCATCAATCCGGTCAGCACCGGTAGGGCGGCGATTCGTCGCACGACTGCCAAACAACTGCCGCATCAGATGGCTTTCTGTCGGTTCTTGCTGCAGGCTGCGCAGAAATTCTCTCCATTCGGAATCCTTGTCGCAACTGACGCGCTCTTGGGAAGCTCCGGGAGATTGATCAAACCTATGCTGTATCGAATTGAAAACCCAAAGTATGATCAAGTATGATCCATCAATTGGACTATACGTGTCAGCCGCTCAAGTCGCTGAAGAATGTCGAGTCCACTAGGTATACTGGTCGCACAAGGCAGCGATCGGCCCGATGACGGGCCACGCTTTTGCCATTCTTACCTTTCTCGTTGGGTCATTCGCGCACCGCCGCCACTGAACGCCATCCAAGTGACATTGATTGAAACTCGATTCCCCTTCGAACCCAGTCTGAATCTGGCGATGGCCATCCTGGAGATAGCAATGACGAAGCAGTTTTGACTGTTGGTGGTCGTTTTCGTTTCCTTCAACTCAGCTTCATCGCAGGAAGTGGAGCACGCACCCACGGTCGAACAGTGCCGCACTGATCACGCGCTAATGGTGTCGAAGTTCGAAAAGGGCATCGATAAACTTGATCCTATCTCACCGGTCAGCTACAAAGAGCTGATGAAATGGGCAAGGTGAAATGATTGATTGCAGGCAAGTGGATCGCGAAAGCTTCTCCACCTACCGCAACACCGCATTTGAAATCGAAGCCGAAATGAATGTCAGGGTTGGACGGTTCCTCAAACGGCACAATCTATGGAACCAGTTTCTGGCGGAGGACGCGCAAGGCAAGCGATAAACCGCGGAGCAAAGGACCTTTTTCTGGTGGCTATCGGTTTTTAAGGCAAATGCCCACGTGCACAGAGTTGTTCCAAGTCAGATCTTAGTCGAGGACCGAAGAGCTTTAACTTCGGCGCTAAAGAAGTCTCGTATCGCCATCGTGAGAAGGGTGCTGAGTGTGATTTCTGGTCTTTCAGCCATGTGCACCACACGGCTTACGACAAGCTGGCTCTATTCCAATTTCGAAGAAATCCGCCATCAAGAATTGAATCATGCTTGTAAGGACTTGAGGTGCGAGGTATATTTGCGGGAGCACGTTCCTGCTTGGACTCGGCTCTTCCGCTCCGCTTCTTTCCGAACCAAGGTTTGATTTCCCAATGATCCGGCACCGGTTGGCTACATGCGCGCTGCACCTACGCCGTGGCGTGGCCCTGGGCAGGCGGGCCGGGTTGGCTGTGACCCGCCACTCCAGAGAGTGTGTATGAGCGAACAACCAGTCGCTTTTGACCGGGTAACCGGGCGGCGATTCGTCCGTGCCGTCAAAGACTTCTTGACGTCCGAGGTGCGCTGGCGAGCCCGCGGCCTGTTCGCCTTACTCATCGCCTTCGCGCTCACCCTCAATGGCCTGAACGTCGTCAACAACTATGTCGGCCGCGACTTCATGACGGCGATTTCCCGCCGCGACCAAACCGGTTTCATTCGTGAAGCCGTTCTTTATGTCGTGGTGTTCGCGGGCACGACAGTGGTGGCGGTCTTCTCCCGATTCACCGAGGAGCGGCTCGGGCTGCTCTGGCGGGTATGGCTGACGCGACGGATCATCCGGCGATACCTCGCGGATCGCACGTATCTTCACCTCAAGGAGTCAGCCACAGTCGAAAACCCCGACCAGCGGATCGCCGACGACGTTCGCGCGTTCACGACCACCACCCTGTCGTTCACGCTGATGTTCATGAACGGAGCACTAGCCGTCGTGTCGTTCTCGGGAGTGCTCTGGACAATCAGCCCGCTGCTATTCGGTGTTGCCATCGGATATGCCGTGCTTGGCACGCTGGCGACGATCTATCTGGGCCGGCCACTGATCGGGCTGAACTACCGACAGTCGGACCGAGAGGCCAGCTTCCGCTCGGACCTGATCCACGTCCGCGAGAACGCCGAGGCGGTTGCCCTCTTGCGGGGCGAAGGCTGGCTGACGGACCGGCTCATGCGGCGCATAGACGGTTTCGCAGACAACTTTCGGGGGATCGTCTCGGTGAACCGCAACGTGGGATTCTTCACGACTGCGTACAACTACCTGATCTTGATCATCCCGACCTTGATTGTGGCGCCCCTGTTCATTCGCGGGAAGGTGGAATTCGGGGTCGTCACGCAATCGGCGACGGCCTTTGCCCAGGTGCTCGGCGCGTTCTCGCTCATTGTCAACCAGTTCCAGTCCATCTCCTCGTTCGCCACTGTGATCGCTCGGCTGAGTGCGCTGGTCGGGGCCGTCGAGAAAGGGCCGCCATCCCCTCGGACAGCGGTGGCGGTCGTTGGGGCCGACGGGCGCATTGCTTACGAGGGACTGACACTCCTTTCGCCGGAAGGCGACCGGGAGGTGCTCAAAAACCTGACCGCGGACATTCCGCACGGGACGAGGGTACTGGTCGTCGGGCCGAACGAGGCCGCGCGGATCGCCCTGTTCCGAGCAACCGCCGACATCTGGCTCGCCGGGATCGGGACGATCGTCCGTCCGCCGCTGGACGCGATTTTCTTTCTACCCCAGCGACCGTACCTGCCACCCGGGACACTCCGGAACCTCCTCCTCCGCACCGGGCAGGAGCAGGTCATCACCGACGACCAGCTCACGACTGCCCTCTATGATGCGGGCCTGGACTCCGTCCAGGCGCGTGCGGGTGGGTTGGACAGTGAGCACGATTGGTCGTCCATCCTTTCGCTGGGGGAGCAGCAGCTGCTTGCTTTCACGCGGCTGATCCTTGCACGGCCTGCCTTCGCCATGCTGGATCAAGTGAATGCCGCCCTCAAGCCGGCCCAGGTCCGCCAGGTGCTCCGGCGTCTCGACGAGAATTCTATTACCTACATCACTCTCGCCGAGGACGCCGAATCGGTTGAGCTGTACGACGCAGTGCTGGAGATCGACGCCGAGGGCGGGTGGAGCTGGAGACGGACCGGCCGCGGTACAGGGACCGAAGCGGCGTGATCGTGCGACACATCGGGCTTCCAACTGCCCGGCGAGGCGCTTGACCTAGTCCTCGGCTGCGAAGGCTGCGGCATGTGGATCGGTTTGAATTTCGGAGCTGAACAAGAAGGCGAAATGCACGCTGGCGGTCGTGCGGTGGTTTCCCGTAAGAACCGACCTTCAGGTGGTTGAGCCGGGGAACCACAATGTAGCCTTCAAAGATGTCGCAAGGATCAGGCATGCCTGTGCAGTACTGATGCGAATGGATAGCATGGGGGCATTATGAATCGTCTCATTCAAGTGATCGCTCTAATCTTGGGGGTTGTTGGGTTGCCTGGGGCTTCGACAGTGCAAAAGCAGACGCCATCGAAAAACGACTACACCACAGAAACAGGCCAGTAGTTCCGATGCATTTGGAGAATCCTATGCTACGCTTTTGCCGGAGCAGAAGCGCCTCGTGGACGACTTCGTCCGACGATACAACCAAACGACGGGGAGCAAACTTGTTCCAGAACAGGCCTACAATGGCGCGCGCGTGTCGGTCCGAACAACGTTCGATGCGGTGACCCATGCGCTCCTGTCCACCAAACTAACCAACGAAAAGGGCCAAAGCCTGGGAAGCGCAATCGATCTTGTTGACGCTTTGGACCAGGTGTTGGGAGAAGAAGCAGGGGCGGGAGGTGACAGACAGTTCCGCATGTACGTTTACTTGAAGCCCAATGCGATCGACATCCTGAGCAGCAGTCGTGAGTTCTTTCACGACAAGGACAACACGGTGTATCACAAGGGATTTCCCATCTGCTATCGACTCAAGAACGGTCCACCGTCAATCCAGTTTTCGATTACGCGGGACGAGCGCATGTCCGACATCGACGTGGATTATCGCTCGTCAACATTTCCCAAGGCGCTATTCAACGGCCACCTGACTGCGGGGAACTCGGACGTACGTGCCGGAGGCAATCTGGATACCCACGACGATCGCTGGGAGGGGTTAAATGGGTGGTGGCGTCAAGTGTTCGGCTTTTCACTGGCCAGCAGCGCTAAGCCCTCCCAAGACGCAGCCATAGGGAGAGCGGCAATGATCCCAGTGAATCCTCGCATAACTGCAAATCAAGCCATCGACGTAAGTGTCCACGATTTGCTGACATCGTGGGTGTGAACAGCCAACCAGAAAATGCAATCGCGTATCTTTCGCCGCTCAGCTATCCCTGTCTGGAGAGCATGGCCAGGAAGAAACAGAAACGGGCATGGTGCGGTTCAACACCTTGATGGCGATGGATCGATTCAACGCCAGCTTCGGCAAAACCACGTCCGTACAGGACGTGTTTGAAGCCGCCACAAATTGGAAGCCCAATCTGAAAGAAGAGAAAAACGCCTATCCCACGGAGTTCCGGCTGGTTGAGGTGCCTGCGGACATGGCTCAAGACCAGGGGTGCATTCAAGCTCAAGCAGAGGGCAGCAAGAAAGACAAAAGGAGATTTTTACGGCGCGGCGCTTCGCGGGAAGCTGGGCGATGGCCGTAATAAAGTGATGTCGCTGCTGTGGACGAACGAAGGGAAGTATTGGAGGATCGTTGCCATCCGCATCGACGACGGCAGCGTTGTCGGCATTGCACCTAACACAGCCGCAGCGGCCCCCTCACTCTCGGAACCTGAGCCCAAAACCATCGCTGGTGATCCCAATGCGGTAAAGGACATCTCGTCGTTCTATGAATCTTGGATGGAAAAAAGAGGCCCTGCGGGCGCAGCGCGCTACGTGTCAGAGCGCTCGTACCGATGCCTGGCCGCTCCGTCCGAAACGGAGAAGGCGATGAAGCCCGCGGACCGAATACAGAAGGCACTCACAAATCCACTCGGAAGAGTTCCGCCAGGGCAGAATCTCTCTGACATGATGTCGAGTGTTCAACCGGTCAATGAGCTGGTGCGCCCAGTGGAGCAGGTAAACTCAAACGCATTTGCAATCATGGCAGTGCCGCACCAGATGGCTGACAGTTTTCTTTGTCAGAGCCGCCAGCTTCCCGAAAAGACGCCAGAGCTAAAACCGAGCGATGCGAAGTATGGGGCCTATTATCTGTCTGCCAGCCGGCTTAACTATGGCGAGGAGGAATCACCCGCGCTGCTGTTGCTTTGGACAAAAGAGAAAGACCAGTAGAAGGTTATCGCGTGGGCGATCGAGGTGCCATAGGGCGGCCGGTCGAGGTCCTGCTAGACATCTGAGACCCGTCATGACGTCTGCGCTGCTGCGCCGCGCAGATGGGCTGTCTAAAGGGCTGCTGTCCGAGCGTCGGAACGGTGCCGTGCTTGGAAGTGTGCCTGACCAACAAGACTTTAGGGTAGAATGCGGGCCAAAACAGCTTGCGGCTGTATAAATGACGAGCCCACGCGCCTCTACCGCGAAACAATTCAAATCTCTCTGGAGACTGGGAGGCCTGACTGTTGCGCAATTGGGCCGAGGTGTTCTCGATGAGATCATCGCGAATTATTAGATGGGTATTTAGTTGACTCCAGTGACCCCAATGTGTTGTGGTATCCGGTATGGAGCCGGAGGATTACCCCAGAACCCTGGCGGAGTTGGAGACGAGATTCGGCACCGAGCAGGCCTGTCGAGAATACTTGATAAAACTGCGTTGGCCGAACGGATTCATCTGCCCCCGGTGTGGCACTCAATCCTCCTGGACGACAAAGCGGAACTTGCTGGTGTGTGCAAAATGCCAGTACCAGGGATCAGTCACCGCCGGCACCATTTTTCAAGATACGCGGAAGCCGCTGACCCTGTGGTTCCGGGCGATTTGGTGGGTAACCACGCAGAAGAATGGGTCCAGTGCCATGGGCGTACAGCGGATCTTGGGATTGGGCAGCTACACAACGGCCTGGATCTGGCTGCACAAACTGCCTCGAGCGATGGCGCGACCAGACCGAGAGCGACTCCATGGCCGAGTGGAGGTGGACGAGGCTTACGTGGGCGGCGGGCGACAGACAGAAACAAAGGCTTTGGTAGTCATCGCTTGCGAGGAGAATGAGAGCGGTATCGGTCGCATCCGATTACGTCGCATTCCTGACGCCTCGGCAGCCAGTGGATTAGCCAATAGTAATGACCACTGGTCATAATAGTGGCTTGACTTCCAGGTATAGAATTGCTTGCACATTCACTCGTCCCGAAGATAAGGGCGGACGAGCAGTGAGTGGGCGTTACCCTCGATTCTCTGAAACTTCAGCAGCCACTTTGATCTGCCGGACTCCCTTGGCGCAATAGCGCCTCTCGCGTTCACGGCTTCATTGTGAACCATCAATTAGCCGCTTCGCGTGATGTTTACCGCCATCAGCCACTTCGGGCCAGTGATGACATATATGCGAAAAGGAGAGTTCCCATGAATCAATGCAAGAACCGCAAACACTTCTTCACCCTGACTTGGATCACCAGCCTCGCTTTCGCCGTCCTCTGCCTGTTTACGCCGGCGTCCACATTTGCCGAGGACAAGTCCCAAAACGAGAACCAGCGGGTGACGGCATCCGGGCAGGTGCTCGATGCATTGGCTAACAGTCAAAGTGGCATTCCGACCGACCTACTCAACAAGTCCGAATGCGTGATCATCCTGCCATCCGTCAAGAAAGGCGGTTTCATCATTGCCGGCCAATATGGTAAGGGCCTGATGACCTGCCGGACGGGCGAGAAATTCGATGGTCCGTGGAGTGCACCCATCATGATGCAGTCCAGTGGAGGCAGCGTCGGCTTTCAGGCCGGTGGAGAGGCCATCGACTACGTCATCCTGGTACTCAACGATAAGGGTGCACGCACAGTTATGAACGGAAAAGTCAAGCTGGGCGCTAATGCCAGCATCGCGGCAGGTCCCGTGGGGCGCGATGCGGAAGCAGCTACCACCGGCAACATGAGTACGGAAATGCTCTCGTACTCTCGTACGAACGGCGTATTCGGCGGAGTCTCCTTGTCTGGAACCTCGCTCGGGCCTGACAACGGCGCGAACGAAGATCTGTACGGGAAGAAAGTGACCGGGGCGCAGATCTGGGGAGGGCAAGTACAGGCGCCTGCAACTGCTAAGGACCTGCTCGCGCTGTTGGACTCTAAGTCCCCCAAAAACCTTTCGGCGGGCAAGCAGTGACCGCGAGCTCCTCACGGTTTGTTTTAGGCAAACGCAACAAAGTGACGCGAGGAGCCGTGCGAGGCAGCAGTTCAGCAGCTGATGTGTGGAAGGTTCTCCCATCGAATTCAGAGTAGCGGGTTGAATCAAACTGTTGCCTCGCTTTGACAATCGCCTCAGGCTACGTCTGACCGTAACAAGAAGTGGCTGCAAATGAAGCGCAGTCCTGAAATGAAAGTTGCGGAGGTGTCTGCCTAGTTCAAAAGGAGAATGACGATGAACTCGCTCGGGTTTCGGTCAAGGTGCAGTGTGTTGCAGGTCGCTTCAGCCCTATTCGTTGCCTTTGCGGCCTCGACGAGCGCGCAAGTACAGTCGCAGACGGCCACGACGAGTGGCACACCCACAAAAGAGGTGAAGATTGAGACCGGCGAAGTCGTGGCTGTTAAAGGCAATGATCTCTTCGTCAAAATGCCTGACGGTACGATCCGCGATTTTCCCAATGTGCCGGAAAGCGCTAGAGCCACGGTGGACGGGAAGAAGCTTGGTATCCATGAGCTAAGGCCCGGTATGAAATTGCAACGCACCACTATGACCACCACCACACCACAGGTGGTAACGACCATCGAAACAGTTACCGGTAAGGTCTGGCACGTGAACCCACCTGTCTCCGTCATACTCACTCTGGAAAACGGACAGAACCAGATGTTCAAGATTCCGGACGGACAGAAGTTTACGGTGAACGGCCAGGAAACCGATGCTTGGGGCCTGAAAGATGGCATGAAGGTGACGGCGACGAAGATTACCACGGCTGAGGCAACTTCCGTCACGCAGAAGACTCAAGTAACCGGGACAATGCCGCCTGATGCACCCATACTGATCGCTACCGGAGAGCCCACACCAGCGCCGGCTGCTTCAGCAACGACGGCTAATGCGGGAGGGGCGGCTGCTACTGGGACTACAGCCGGTACAGAGGCCACGACCACGGAACCGGAGCAATCGCGGGCAACTACGAGTCGCTGGCCTCTTTTCGTAGGGCTTATTGTACTCGTCGTGATTTTGGCCTGGCTTGGAAACAGGTTCCTTCACAAGAGCCACGCTTAACATCGGCACAAACGTAATAACGAGGGTTCCTGTCGAGTCGTTGTTTATCCATTGAGCACTAACAAGGAGAAGCGACAATGAAATCGAACGTCATTTGGAAAAAGAGAATCTTGGTGTTTGCAGCTGGGATGCTATGTCTAGCGTTCGCAGCGTCGACTAGCGCGCAAGTACAGACGCAAACCACCACGGCGAGTGGAGTGCCGACAAGAGAAGTGAAGATTGAGAGTGGTGAAGTCGTTACTGTCGCAGGCAACAATCTTTTCGTGAAGATGACGGACGGCACTATCCGCGATTTTCCCAATATACCGGAAAACGCCAAAGTGACGGTGGACGGCCAGCAGCTTGGTATCCACGAGCTTAAGCCCGGTATGAAACTGGTGCGTGCGACCGTGACGACCAGCACACCACAGGTGGTAACGACTGTCCAGACTGTTACCGGCAAGGTCTGGCAAGTAAATCCGCCACTCGCCGTGATCCTCACATTAGAAAATGGGCAGAATCAGGAGTTCAAGATTCCTGACGGACAGAAGTTCATGGTTGATGGTACCGAAACAGATGCATTTGGCCTGAAGAAGGGCATGGTCGTGACCGCAACCAAGGTGGTGGAGACTCCGGTGACCTCCGTAACCACGCAAAAGGCAGTGGTCGGAACGATGCCGCAGGATGTACCCATATTGATCGTCAGCCCTAAATGAGAGGCTAAGCAACCTGGGCCGGTGTCGCAAAACGGCGGCCCGCGCAGAAGCGGCGGTTAGCACAGCAATAGCCGCAGAAGTGTGTTTGCGCGCCCGGATGCATGTTCCTGTTACCGGAAGTGCCGTTCCAAAGTCTATCCGTGCCGAACCAGAACCGGCCGAAAGAAGGTCTGGCAGGATGAGGCGCTGGAGGAACGAAAGGCTGATCTGGTTTCGTCACCGGACACGAACTGGGCACAACGGGTATTCTTCGATAGTCTTGCCCAACAGACACCGCTGACAAGAGCAGCAAACAGAAGAACGGGAGAAGGCGCGTGAACAGCATAGAGCCTCCCGTGTAGTTCGCATTTTACATCGGACAAGACGATCAAAGGATAGAAATTGTTAACAGCCCATTACACCACCAATCGCAAGCTCCGCACGCGCTCTGGGCAGCTCTTGCCCAAAAAAGGGCTCTGAGCTCACCAAATTCCTGGCACGAGCCGGTATCGTGTGACCGCCTTATACTCGGGGTAGCCGGGTAGTTCGCGTACCAGAAAACGATCTTCAATTGCAGTGCGCCACACGATGAGCACGTCCAGCGCCAAGCCAACTACCACCGCCCACATTGAACCCAATATCAGACCGGCGGCCGGAAACATCAGAATCGCTCCGGAGTAGATTGGATGACGCACAAGCTGATAGGGACCTGCGGTAATCGTCGTGTGGTGCCGCTCCGTCTGGATTCGCACGATAGCTTCCGCGAACGGATTCACCGCCATGGCCCAGCTAACCAGCAGCATGCCTGCCGCCAGGAGAACGAGCCCGACGTAAACCGTCGCAAAAGGAATGGACGACCAGCGAAAGCGCACTGCATCCAGCCCGGCGACAATCGGTTGAGCAAGGTACAAAGGAGACATCAGCTTGATGAAGACCCGGTCAAATGGTTTGATCTCCCAGTTACGCCAACTGGCCCGAGCGGCCAGTAGGGCCGGGTTCTTGAGCATTACGGCTAGCGTTCCAACCCCATACATCACAAGGGTGGCTGCGATGCAGATCCAGCCCCGAATCCAGCGTACGGTTCCGGCGGCAGCGAATGTCCCCGCGAGCCACACACCCA
>Ga0306925_10005749_pt1 | contig 11430 bp, 9 predicted proteins | sample flu12Cox44000176_FD_203755 | JGI IMG/M metagenome (GOLD analysis project Ga0306925, IMG submission 203755) | Lab enrichment of tropical soil microbial communities from Luquillo Experimental Forest, Puerto Rico - flux8day.12C.oxic.44.000.176 (v2)... | ecosystem: Environmental > Terrestrial > Soil...
GGACAACGGCGCGACGCTCGCCACCCCCGCGTCTACCACAAAAGTGGCGACCGCGGTCGCCGCGCTCGCGCTGCTCGGGCCGGATGCCCGGTTCAGCACGAGCGTGCGCCAGGCTTCCGGTGGCATCGTGCTGGTAGGCGGCGGTGACCCCACACTCGCCGTGAATGACTACCCCTCCTCCGATTACCCGCGTCCCGCCACGCTCGCCGCGCTGGCGGCCAGCACTGCCCGTGCGCTCAAGGCCGAGGGACGCAGGTCCGTGCGGCTAGGCTATGACACCTCGCTCTACAGCGGGCCCGGTATGGCGCCAGGCTGGTCCGACAGTGACATTTCCACCGGCAATGTCACGCCGATCGTCGCACTGGAGGCCGACCAGGGCCGGCTGACGCCGGGTGGCGCGCTCGAGGATTCCGACAACCCGGTCAACTTCACCCCCCGGACGATGGACCCGGCTGGCCTCACCGCGGCCGCGTTCGCGGCCCTGCTGCGCAAGGACGGCATCACGCTCACCAGCGGGCCGTCACCCGCCACGGCCCCGGCCGGCGCCCCGGTGCTGGCGAGCGTCACCTCACCGCCGCTGTCACAGGTAGCCGAGCAGATGCTGCGGGAGAGCAACAACGTGATCGCCGAGAACCTGGCGCGGCATGTCGCGATCGCCACGCGACTGCCCGCCACGTTCGCCGGCGCGGCGGACGCGGTGCGGACCGAACTGCGCCGGCTCGGCGTGACCACGCCGATCAGCCTGGTCGACGGCAGCGGCCTGTCACCCGAGGACGGGATCGCGCCGGAAACCCTGGTGCGCGTGCTCGAGGTCGCGGCCGGCTCGTCCCGCGCCCGGGCCGCGATCACCGGGCTCCCGGTCGCCGGGTTCACCGGGACGCTTTCGCCGGGCCATAGCGTGTTCGGCGGCGTCGGAGGCGCGGCGCGCGGCGTCGTACGGGCCAAGACCGGCAACCTGACCACCGTCGCCACGCTGGCCGGGCTGGTCTATGACCGCAGCGGCAGCCTGCTGATCTTCGCGATCATGGCGCCGCGCGTGCCGAGTCCGGCCATGCTGCAGACCGCGGCGGGCGCCATCGACGCCGCGGCCGCCGGCCTCGCGGCCTGCGGGTGTAGGTGAGTTGCGGCCAGTTGTGTTACTAGGTCCAGCCGGCACGTACGGTAGGACTGTGAGCAGCGCACAGATGATCGACTGGGATCTGGCGATCTCGACCGGTGTCCGGTTCGCCAGGCAGGGACCCCAAGTCAGCCTCGCCGACGCCCGCGCCGTGGTGGCCGAACTGCGCGGCCTGACCGCCGTCGTTCAGCAGCCCGTCCGCGAAGTCACCGGACTGACCAGTCAGGCAGCGGCCGGGCCGGTCGCGGTCGTGGACCGGCCGGGATGGATACGGGCGAACGTGGGTGGCTTCCGCGTCGTCCTCGAGCCGCTGGCGGAAAAGCTCTCCGAGCGAAGTAGCGCGGTGCCCGCGGCGGGCTCCGTGCTCGGCACCGTCGGGTCCCGGGTCACCGGCATGCAGGCGGGCCTCATCCTGGCGTACCTCTCCGCGCGGGTGCTCGGCCAGTACGAGCTGTTCCTGCCGCCGGGGGAGGGCGGCACCGGGGCGAACGGCGCGTCGCCTAACGGTTCCGCCACGGCCGGCCCGACCGTCGGGCGGCTCACGCTCGTCGCGCCGAACATCGTCATGGTCGAGCGCGAGCTCGGCGTCGACCCGCACGACTTCCGCCGCTGGGTGTGCCTGCACGAGGAGACGCACCGCGTCCAGTTCACCTCCGTGCCCTGGCTGCGCCAGTACGTGCAGAGCATGATGACGGAGTTCCTGCTGGCCTCGGACCTCGACCCGGGCGCGATCCTGGAGCGGCTGCGGGCCGCGGCGGGCGCGGTGGCCGGCGCGGTGCGCGGCAGCGACAGCGAGTCGCTCATGGAGGCGATGCAGTCTCCGGCCCAGAAGGCGCTCCTGGACAAGCTGACCGCCGTGATGACGCTGGTCGAGGGGCACGGCGACTACGTGATGGACGCGGTGGGCCCGCAGGTGGTGCCCTCGGTGGAGCAGATCAGGGAGCGGTTCAACGCGCGGCGCGGTTCGACGGGCCGGGTTGAGCAGATCCTGCGGCGCATTCTCGGCATCGACCTGAAGATGCGGCAGTACGCGGAGGGTTCGAAGTTCGTGCGAACCGTCGTGGAAGAAGCCGGGATGGCGGGGTTCAACAAGGTATGGACGTCGCCGGAGACGCTGCCCACGCGCGGTGAGCTGTCCCGCCCGGCCGACTGGCTCGCCCGGGTCGGCTGACGTGGGCCCAGCCCCACCTGTCGCGGCCGTTCGCAACGCGGTTCGTGACTGCGTCAGCGATCTGCCGGCCGGCGCCCTGGTGCTCGCCGCCTGCTCGGGCGGCCCGGATTCGCTGGCTATGGCCGCGGCGCTCGCGTTCGTGGCACCACGGGCGGGGCTGCGGGCCGGCGGTGTCACGGTCGACCACAGGCTGCAGGAGGGCTCGGCGTCCCGCGCTGCGGCCGTGGCGGCCGCGCTCGCCGGCCTTGGCCTTGAGCCGTCCCGATCCGTCGCCGTGACCGTAGGGAGCGGCGGCGGGCCGGAGGCAGCGGCGCGGGCGGCGCGCTACGACGTGCTCTCGGCCGCCGCGGCTGAGCTCGGCGCGGCCGCGGTGCTGCTCGGGCACACCCTGGACGACCAGGCGGAGACGGTGCTGCTCGGGCTCGCGAGGGGCTCTGGCGCGCGGTCGCTGGCCGGGATGCCGCCGCGGCGCGGCGTGTTCCGGCGCCCCCTGCTCGGGCTGCGCCGGACGGTCACGGTCGCGGCGTGCGCGGCGGCCGGCCTCGATCCGTGGGACGACCCGCACAACGCCGACCGCAGGTTCGCGCGGGTCCGGGTGCGGCTGGACGCGATGCCCGCGCTCGAGGCCGCGCTGGGGCCCGGGGTCGCCGAGGCACTGGCGCGTACCGCGGACCAGCTGCGCGCCGACGCCGATGTTCTCGAGGACATTTCTTCCGAACGGGCCGGTAGTGACTCCCCGCTGTCCGCCGCCGCCCTCGCCGGGATGCCGGACGCGGTGCGGAGCCGCGTCCTGCGTTCGGCCGCCCTCGCGGCCGGCTGCCCCGCGGGCGCGCTGACCGCGGGACACGTCGCGCGCCTGGAGGAGCTGGTCACCGGCTGGCACGGGCAGCGATGGATCGATCTGCCAGGCGGCGTCCGGGCGTCACGCCGCAGCGGCCAGTTGTGCTTCGAGAACTAAAAGGGAGGGGTGCATGGACGCTGGGGACATGGGGCTCGCGCTGAAAGAGGTGCTCATCACGTCCGAGCAGCTCAGCAAGCGGACCGCGGAGCTGGCGGCGCAGATAGACGCCGATTACGCCGGCCGCGAACTGCTGCTTGTCGGGGTGCTGAAGGGGGCCGTGATGGTGATGGCCGATCTCGCCCGCGCGATGCACTTGCCCGTCGAGATGGACTGGATGGCGGTGTCCTCGTACGGCTCGGGCACGAAGTCGTCCGGCGTGGTCCGCATCCTCAAAGACCTGGACACCGACATCAGCGGCCGGCACGTGCTGATCGTCGAGGACATCATCGACTCAGGGCTCACGCTATCCTGGCTCGTCGGCAACCTGCGGTCGCGCGATCCCGCGTCGGTAGCCGTGTGCGCGATGCTGCGCAAGCCGTCGTCCGCGCAGATGGACGTCGACGTCGCTTACACCGGATTCGACGTGCCTGATGAGTTCGTCGTGGGGTACGGGCTCGACTACGCGGAGCGGTACCGCAACCTCCCGTTCATCGGCACGCTCGCCGCCGAGGTGTACGGGGGGAACACATCTCGATCCGGATAGCGTTGATGTACCGTCAGGTAATCCTTAATTTGCGTTGTAAGCGGTCGGCGTGGCCGGCCGCCAGTGCGGAGCAGGCATGGCAGTGCCGCCGGTGGTCGGCGGGACGTGAGGCTGGTCAGGAGGGAACGGCCCCGGGCCGAGGGGGTCGCTCGCAATGGAATTGAAGCGTTATTTCCGCGGACCGCTATTGCTGGTGTTGCTTGCGGTGCTGGTCATCACGATCACGCTTGGCTGGGCGAACTCGGGCAGCACCTATCAGCAGAAGGACACTGGGTACGTCGTCCAGTTGATTGAGCAGGGCAAGGTCAAGTCCGCCGTACTTACCGACAAGAACCAGACGATCCAGGTCACCACGAAGGACGGCCAGCAGTACCAGGCGAACTGGATTACCGGCCAGGGCCAGCAGCTGCAGCAGATGCTGCAGAAGGAGCAGGACGCTGGCAACCTGCCGGGCAGTTACGACGTGCAGATTCCCAGGTCGAGCGCGCTGCTGAGCATTCTCGAGACGTTCATCCCCTACCTGGTGATCGCGCTGTTCTTCTTCTTCCTGCTCACCCAGATGCAGGGTGGCGGGTCGCGTGTGATGAATTTCGGCAAGTCGCGCGCGAAGCTGATCACGAAGGACACCCCGAAGACGACGTTCGCCGACGTGGCAGGCGCCGACGAGGCCATCGAGGAGCTTCAGGAGATCAAGGAGTTCCTGCAGAACCCGGCGAAGTTCCAGGCCATCGGCGCCAAGATTCCCAAGGGCGTGCTGCTTTACGGGCCGCCCGGCACCGGTAAGACGCTGCTCGCCCGTGCGGTGGCCGGCGAGGCCGGCGTGCCGTTCTACTCGATCTCCGGCTCGGACTTCGTTGAGATGTTCGTCGGTGTCGGCGCCTCCCGGGTGCGCGACCTGTTCGAGCAGGCCAAGGCGAACGCCCCGGCGATCGTGTTCGTGGACGAGATCGACGCGGTCGGCCGGCACCGTGGCGCGGGGCTCGGCGGCGGGCACGACGAGCGCGAGCAGACGCTGAACCAGATGCTGGTCGAGCTCGACGGGTTCGACACCAAGGGCGGCGTGATCGTGATCGCGGCCACCAACAGGCCGGACATCCTGGACCCGGCGCTGCTGCGCCCGGGCCGGTTCGACCGGCAGATCGTCGTGGCACAGCCGGACCTCGCGGGCCGCAGGGGCATCCTGAAGGTGCACGCGCGCGGCAAGCCGATCGCCTCCGACGCCGACCTTGACATCATCGCGCGCCGCACGCCCGGCTTCACCGGTGCGGACCTGGCCAACGTGATCAACGAGGCGGCACTGCTGACTGCGCGCAACAACGGCAAGCAGATCGCGATGGCGGCACTGGAAGAGGCCATCGACCGCGTGATGGCCGGGCCTGAGCGCAAGAGCGTGCTGCTGTCGGAGTCGGAGCGGAAGCTGATCGCCTACCACGAGGGCGGCCACGCCCTGGTGGGGCACGCGATGGCGCACGCCGACCCGGTGCACAAGGTCACGATCATCCCGCGCGGCCGGGCGCTCGGCTACACGCAGGCGCTGCCCACCGAGGACAAGTTCCTCACCACTCGCGCGGAGATGCAGGACCAGCTGGCCATGCTGCTTGGCGGCCGCACGGCCGAGGAGCTGATCTTCCACGAGCCGACCAGCGGTGCCGCCAACGACATCGACAAGGCCACCCAGATTGCCCGCAGCATGGTGACCGAGTACGGCATGAGCGAGCGGCTCGGCGCCCGGAAGTTCGGCAGCGGAGACGGCGAGCCGTTCCTCGGCCGGGAAATGGGGCACGGCCGGGACTACTCCGAGGAGATCGCGTCGGCGATCGACGAGGAGATCAAGCGGATGATCGAGGCCGCGCACGACGAGGCGTGGGAAGTGCTCGTGGAGTACCGCGACGTCCTGGACAACCTGGTGCTGCGGCTGCTCGACAAGGAGACCGTGGCGCGCAAGGAGGTCCTCGAGATCTTCGCCCCCGTGCAGAAGCGCCCGGCGCGCGGCACCTACACCGGCTACGGCAAGCGGCTGCCGTCCGACCGCCCGCCGGTCCTGTCGCCGAAGGAGCTCGCGCTCGCCGCGAGTTCGGGTTCCGGGCTCGGCGGTGACGGCTCGCTGCCGGCCAACGGGCAGGCGCTCGGCTTCGGGTTCGACGGGGGCACGCCGGCGAGCGATGTCGACGACTGAGGACGCGACGATGAGCGACCGGTCGGCGGTTGACGAGCTGACGCCAGGGCCGCCGGCCGACCTGCCGCCGGTGGACCAGGAGCGGATCGAGCGCGCCGTCCGCGAGATACTGCTCGCCGTCGGCGAGGACCCGGACCGGGACGGGCTGATCGATACCCCGGCGCGGGTCGCCAGGATGTACGCGGAGCAGTTCGCCGGCCTGCGGCAGCGGCCTGAGGACGTGCTCACCACCGTCTTCGACGCCGAGCACGACGAGATCGTCCTGGTGCGGGACATCGAGATGTACAGCATGTGCGAGCACCACCTGGTGCCGTTCTTCGGCAAGGCGCACATCGGCTACATCCCGAACGAGAAGGGCGAGATCACCGGGCTGTCCAAGCTCGCTCGCGTGGTTGACGTCTACGCCCGGCGCCCGCAGGTCCAGGAGAGGATGACCTGCCAGATCGCGGACGCGCTGATGCGGATCCTCGAGCCGCGCGGCGTGATCGTCGTGCTCGAGGCGGAGCACCTGTGCATGTCCATGCGCGGGGTGCGCAAGCCGGGCGCCAGTACCGTCACCTCCGCCGTCCGCGGCGTCTTCCGGGACCAGACCCGGACCCGGTCGGAGGCCATGAGCCTGCTGTTCGGCCACCGCTGACACTGAGGGCTCGCTGAAGCGGCGCTTAACCATCACTGAACCGGCCGCCGCTAGAGTACGTATCCATGATGGGGGCGGAGATCTGTGCCGGTTTCAAGCTCTTTTGAGCGGGTAGCGGAAATTGACAAAATTTCCTTAAACGAAAACGGTCTCGCACACGTCTTACTAAATGGCCGGCTTATCTTAACCACTTCGATAGGCCTGTCGATGGCGGTTGGAGGTACCGTGTTTGGGAGACGAACGGTGGCGGCGGCAGCCGCCCGGCGTAGTCTCCGCGAAGGTTGCCGCGGGGGAGAGGAAATCTTTAGCAGACTACGGTCGCAGCGCATGACGGGCTTGTCATGAGCGCGGCGTTGCTCCGTGGTCCGGGGCCTGACAAGAGATTCGAGATGAGCGAGAGCAAGTCAGCTGATCGACCTGCCCGTGAGGACAAGGCCGATCCGGCGGCATCCAAGCCCGGGAAGCGCCGGGCCTGGGTTCCGGGGATCGCCTCGCTGCTGTGCCTGCTCATCGGCCTTTCTGATGTGCTGGTCATCTTTAAGCCGACCTGGACCGCCAGGCTGCACGGGCTTAACGCGCACGTTCCGCTGCCTGGGATGCTGACCAACGTCACGCGCAGCGCCGACGTGATAATCGGCCTGATGCTAGTGCTGCTGTCACATGGGCTGCGGCGGCGCAAGCGGCGCGCGTGGCAGGCGGTGCTGGCCTTGCTGGTGTTCGACATCGTCATTCACTTCGTGCACGGACCGCGAGTCGCCTCGGCTGTGGTCGCGATCGTGCTGCTGGCCACGCTGCTGTACTTCCACGAGGACTTCTACGCGATCGGTGACCCGCGGACCAGGTGGAACGCGCTGCGCGTCTTTGCCGTCCTCGTCGTCGCGGACCTGGCGATCGGGCTCGGCTATCTCGCCATGGGCCCGCTGGTCGGCAACTACCCGTTCACGGTGCGGGTGCAGGACGTGGTGTACGAGCTCGTAGGCGTCTATGGACCAGTTCAGTGGGGGTCGGAGGGCCGAGGTGACTTCTACCACCTGCTGACGAGCGCGCTCGGCTTGTTCACGCTCATCCTGACCGTGTACCTCTTCCTGCGTCCGGCGCAGCCGCGGGCCCGCCTCGGCGCGGCCGATGCGGAGAAGATCCGCGGGCTGCTGGTGCGGCACGGCGACCGGGACTCCCTCGGCTACTTCGCGCTGCGCGACGACAAGAGCGTCATCTGGTCCCCGTCGGGCAAGGCCTGCGTGTGCTACCGCGTCGTCTCCGGCGTGATGCTGGCCGCGGGCGACCCGATCGGCGACCCGGAGGCATGGCCGGGCGCGATCGCCGAGTTCCTCACGGTCGCCGCCAAGCACGCCTGGCGACCCGCGGTCATGGGGTGCAGCGAACTCGGCGCCGAGGTCTGGTGCCGGGAAGGCGACCTGACCGCGCTGGAACTGGGCGACGAGGCGATCGTCAACGTGGCGGACTTCAGCCTGTCCGGCCGCTCGATGCGCAACGTCCGGCAGATGGTCAACCGGGTAGCCAAGAACGGGTACGTCGCGGAAGTCCGCCGGGTCAGTGACATCCCGCGCCCGGAACTCGACCGGCTCATCGAGGTCTCGGACTCGTGGCGGGGCAGCCAGACAGAGCGGGGCTTCTCCATGGCCCTCGGGCGCCTCGGCGGCGCCGGCGACGAGAACTGCGTGGTGGTGACGGCCACCGAGAACGGCGTGCTGCGCGCCGTACTGCACTTCGTGCCCTGGGGCACGGACGGCCTGTCGCTCGACCTGATGCGGCGCGACCGGACCGCGCAGCCCGGCCTGAACGACTTCCTGATCGTGGAGGCCATCAAGGCCGCGCCCGGGCTGGGCGTCAAGCGGATCTCGCTGAACTTCGCCATGTTCCGGGCGGCGCTCGAGCGCGGCGAGCGGATCGGCGCCGGTCCGGTGCTGCGTGCCTGGCGGTCGCTACTGCTGTTCGCCTCGCGCTGGTTCCAGATCGAGTCGCTGTACAAGTTCAACGCGAAGTTCTGCCCGGTTTGGGAGCCGCGGTTCTTCGTCTATCCAGGGACCCGCGACACGCCGCGGATCGCGGTGGCGGCGCTGGAGGCCGAGGCGTTCCTGGTCTGGCCGCGCCTTGAGGTAAGGCGGTACGCCAGGCGGATGGGCCGCGCGCTGGGCCTTGGCAGGCTGCACCGCAGGCCGCGCGCCGCTGTAGGGTCCGCAGCGCAGAGCTAAGTACAATGCCTGCCGTGGCAGGTATACCCGGGTTGCCGACTGCGGACCGCTGCCTGGTCATGGGCGTGGTCAACGTGACGCCCGACTCGTTCTCGGACGGCGGGCAGTGGTATGGCGCCGCCGCCGCGATCGAGCACGGCCTTGAGCTGGTCGCCCAGGGCGCCGACATCGTGGACGTCGGCGGCGAGTCCACCCGGCCGGGAGCGCAGCGGGTACCGGTTGAGGAGGAACTGCGCCGGGTCAAGCCGGTCATCACCGAGCTGGTCAAGGCCGGCGTGGTGGTCAGCGTGGACACGATGCGCGCCCAGGTCGCCGAGTGGGCGCTGGAGGCTGGAGTCAGCCTGGTCAACGACGTGAGCGGCGGGCTCGCCGACCCGTACATGCCCAGGCTGGTGGCGAAGGCGGGCATCCCCTACGTCGTCATGCACTGGCGCGGGCACAGCCACGACATGCAGTCCCGCGCCGTCTACCAGGACGTGGTCCGCGAAGTGCATGACGAACTCGCCCGGCGGATCGACGCGGTGGCCGCCGAGGGCGTCGACCCGTCGATGATCGTGCTGGACCCCGGGCTCGGCTTCAGCAAGCAGCCCGGCTGGCAAGGGCCGGACGCGCACAACTGGGAGCTGCTGACCAGGCTCAGGGAGGTCGCGCGCATCGGCGGCCGCGATTTTCCCGTGCTGGTCGGCGCGTCACGCAAGCGGCACCTCGGCAGGCTGCTCGCCGGGCCTGACGGCACGCCGCGGCCGTTCACCGAGACCGACGACGCCACCGTCGCGGTGACCGCCCTCGTCGCTGCGGCAGGCGCCTGGTGCGTGCGGGTGCACAAGGTTCCGGCGAACGCCGACGCCGTACGGGTGGCCGCGGCCTGGCGCGCGGCGGCGGAAGCCGCGCCGCGCTCATGACGCCCCCGGGCCGGTCGGCGGTGCTCGCCCTGGGCAGTAACCTCGGAGACAGGCGAGACATCCTGCAGGGCAGTGTGGATGCCATCGCCCGGATTCCGGAGGTGCAGGTTATGGCGGTATCGCCGGTCTACGAAACGGTGCCCGTCGGAGGGCCGCCGCAGCCGGACTACCTGAACGCGGTGCTGCTGACGCGCACCACGCTGCCATCCCGCGCGCTTCTTGACCGCCTGCACGAGGTCGAGGCCGCGTTCGACCGGGTGCGCGAGGTGCGCTGGGGACCGCGCACGCTCGACATCGACATCATCACCGTGGCCGGCGAGGCGCGCGACGACCCGGAACTCACGCTGCCGCATCCGCGTGCCCACGAGCGCGCGTTCGTGCTCGCCCCCTGGCACGACGTGGCCCCGGACGCGGTACTCCCCGGCCACGGCCCGGTCGCCGCCCTGCTGGCCGGTACCGACAGCTCGGGCATCCGCCGCGCCGCTGGAGAGCTCACCATCCCGGAGGAGACGTGAAACCGACCCGGGTGCGGACGCTGCTGCTCATCGGCGTCCTCGCCGCCGCGGTGACATGGGCGATCCTGCACGTCATCTACAGCGATCTGCCTCCGCTCACCTGGACCGGCGTCCCCGCCTTGCTCATCGCCGCGGGCGCGGAAGCCTGGATCGGCCGGGACCTGCGTGCCCGGATCACGGGCCGGTCGCGCGCTAAGCCCGCGCCGCCGCTATTCGTCGCCCGGATGGTGGCGCTCGCGAAGGCGAGCGCGTACGCGGGCGCGCTGCTCGCCGGCGTGTCCGCGGGCTTCATGATCTACCTTTCCGGGATGCTGGACGCGACGACGCCGCGCAACGACATGATCACGGCGAGCGTGTCATTCGGGTCCTCTCTGGTGCTCCTCGCGGCAGCCTTGTTCCTCGAGTTCTGCTGCCGGGTGCCGAAGAACCCCGACCAGGACCGCGACGAGGAACCCGCCCCCCCCCGCCCGTCCCCCTTCCACAACTGACCTCCTGCGTCCCTCACCTGCATCGCTCAAATCATGATCACGAAACTTTTGTGTACCTCATACGGTGAATTTCTTACGTCATAAAAAATGTTTTCGTAATCATGCTGCTTCACGAGTTTCGATGCCGCTTCCTGGCAGGCTGGGGTGCTTGAGGTTCTCCAAGAGGCGCGTGAGAAGCTCCTCGACTGGGGATGGGACGTGCCCGGGGTTATGCCATACTCCCGGGAATCGGGACGTCGATGACATGGCTATCCTTGTGACGCATTTGCCCAGCGAAGGGGGGCTGTCCGGTACCTGTGGAGACTGGAACAAGCGAGCATCCCGCCAGGCTCAAGGTTGGCGTTATCGGCCCGGGGCGGGCGGGCACCGCTCTCGCCAAGGCCCTGGTGGCGGCGGGCCATCAGGTGGTGGCCGCCGCAGCCGTTTCCGACGCGTCCAAGGCCCGGGTCCGGGACAACTTCCCGCGCGCGCGGCTCACTGATCCCGCGAGCGTCATCGAGGACGCCGACTTGGTGCTGCTGACCGTTCCCGACGACGTGCTGCCGGGCCTCGTCCAAGGCCTCGCCAAGACGGGGGCCGCCTACCCGGGACGGCTGCTAGCGCACGCCAGCGGCGCGCACGGCATCCGGGTCCTTGACCCGGCCACGCGGGCCGGCGGGCTGCCGCT
>Ga0306925_10005752_pt1 | contig 11426 bp, 13 predicted proteins | sample flu12Cox44000176_FD_203755 | JGI IMG/M metagenome (GOLD analysis project Ga0306925, IMG submission 203755) | Lab enrichment of tropical soil microbial communities from Luquillo Experimental Forest, Puerto Rico - flux8day.12C.oxic.44.000.176 (v2)... | ecosystem: Environmental > Terrestrial >...
CGAACAGCGTGCTGAGCGCCAGCGGCCGCTGGATGGCGGCGATGACCGCGGCCTGGGGGGCGGGCAGCCCGCTGGCGAAGCAGCCAGGCACCACGTCTGGCTTGATGTAGGTGTCCACGTCGCCGGACGGGCCGCCGGTGCCGACGGGGTTGGGGTAGGGCACGACGTTGAAGACATCGGCCGGGGATCCGCCGAGGCAGGATCCGGAGTTGGCGAGCAGGCCGGCGAGGGTGTCGTGCACGTCGGGGATGAACGCGTCCACGTAGACCAGGGCCTTGACCTCAGGGTCGCCGGTGGCGGCGTTGGTGATGACGAATCCGCCGTAGGAGTGCCCGACCAAGATCACCGGCTTGCCTGCCAGCACCGGGTTCTGGGTCAGGAAGTCCTTCAGGTAAGTGGAATCGTAGAGGACGCCGCGCAGCGGGTTAGGCGGCGCGTACACGGTGAACCCCTGGCGCTGCAACCCGGCGATGACCTCGTCCCAGCTGGAGGCGTCCGCCCAGGCACCATGCTCCAGCACGATCACCGGCTTAGCCGAGGACCCGCCACCGGCCGTAGCGGTCACCGCCGAGGCGGCGTGGCTGGGCACGCTAGCGAGCAGGACGGCGGCCAGGGCCGCGGCCACAAGCGCGGGCAGCCCGATAAGCCACGTGGTGCGACTGACTGACATGAATGCTCCCTCCTAAGATGGCGCGTCGCCGCGTCGGCCCACTGGACCAGCTGGCCGAAGTCAGCTATTGCGGCATCCAGCCCTGGTAACGCTGGCAACCTGCCAAGCCCCAGGGCAGGTCCTCACATTGCTAAGCCGACCACAACCGGGCCAGCGCGTCCACCCCGAGGCCACGACCGCGGCGCAATGGCTGATGACTGGGCATCGGGTCGCACACGGCGCACCTGTGCGGTTCGACCTCGAGGCCGTAATTAGCTCTGCTGTAATACGCTCGGCCAATCCGGGCAACCCCTCCGGGACATCAGGGTGGCCTGTAATACCGGGGCACAGATTCCCGGCAACCCCTCTGGAACAAGAAGTGGCCCTGTAATACGCTCCATCGCCAGCGCGGCCAACAGCTCGAGGTACAGCACACCGAAGGCCGCCATGGCCCAGCGCGAGAAGTGCGAGGGCAGCGTGCCGTCAGGGAACAGCAGGATCACCGCCACGACCAGGACCAGGCCCGCAGGCCACAACTGTTCCATTGTTTCCAGATGGCCAGACCGGCGAGATGGCCGCAAGCAGAGCTAGCGCGACAATGCCACTTCCGTGATCTGTACCGCGGCGGTGACTGACATGACAGGAAGCGTCCTGCTATGCGGTGGCGCATCCCGGGGTATCCGTTATGGCTCCGGCCCCTGCCACGGTTGCCGGTCGGGAGGGGGCGGCGAGGGCTGCCATGATCCCGGCGGCGGGGGTTGCTGCCACCCGCCGGGCGGAGACTGAGGCGGGCACGGGTCCTGATCCGGAGCCGGGTGGGGGGACTGCGGCGGATACGCATACCCGGCTCTGCGGACCGCCTCCGGCTGGCTCTCGTATAGCCGCTGCGCGGACGCCGCCTTCACCGCGTAGGTGCGGGCCAGGCAGGCGAAGATGACCAGGCCGAGCGGGCCAAGGATCACTGTCAGGATGATGCCCGCGCTGACATGGCCCTTGAACTTGCCCAGGACGTAGCCGGCCACGATGGACCCGATCCAGGTCAGGGCGATTAAGGTCGGCGCTGGAGTCATTTGCCCGGTCCCTCTCCTTTTGCGGGTAGACGCAGCGAGGCGCACGGTGGTTCCCGGCCGTGGCAGAACCATGATCCCCACGGCATGGCCAGGCAGCCTAACGGGCGGGCGCCGCCCGAAAACGGCGGATGCCGCCTCGCCTCAGCCCGCCGCCGTCGTTCCTCGGCCCACTGCGGGATCAGGTCCTCGTCGGCTCCGGCCAGGCGGCATAGTTCCGCGACGGCCTGGGCTCTCGTCTGGTACTCCTTGCCCTTTAACCTCGCTGGTAGCGAGCATGATCCCGGCAACCTCAGCCAGCAGGTCGGGGCGGTCGCCGGCGACCTCACGGAGTTCCGTCACCCCGGCGGCCTTCCGGGCCTCGTCCGCGGCGCCCCACTGGGCGTGCCGGGTGGCGATACCGTCCAGCCGGGCAATGAGCAGGCGGTCAGCAGCAGGTCCGGGACGATCATGAGCCATCCTGCCAGGATCGAACATCCGTAGAAGAGTGGAAGGGTCGGAGCGCGCGCATGACGCGCGCCCATGAGAAGGGCCACGCTGGCGGCTCTTACTCTGCCTGGGCTACCCGGGGCTGGTTCTTCACCGGTCCCCCTCCCCGGCCTGCCCGGCCCGGGCCGCCGGTTCATGTCCTATCCGCTGGCCGGGGGGCCGGGTGAGGCGACTTTGCTCGACTATGTGTGCGGCCAGGACGCTGACCTTGATGTTGGCCCGCTGGGAGGCTCGGCGCAGCAGGTCGAACGCCTCCTCGGGCCCGCACCGCTGCTGGGCCATCAAGATGCCCTTGGCCTGCTCGATCACCGGCATGGACTCCAGCTTGGCCTGCAACCGGGCGAACGCGGAGTCATGCAAGATCTCCCGCTGCGACCGGCCCTTCCTACTTTGCTCGATGGCCGCCCGCAACCGCGCCCTGGCCTCTTCGAATCGTCGCACCTGGGCATCGAACTCCAGCAATGCCGCGGCCACCCGGTCGGCATCCAGCTGCCGGGACTCATCCCTCCGGGTGCCCGCAATTGTGAAGCTCCGGACACCTTCGGCTGTGACCACAGCGCGTGCTGGCGCCACGGGCACGTCCTCGGTCAGGCTCATCGGTCCGGTCCTCCGCATGGTGCTGGCACTGCTGCGCCCGTCGCCGTCGCCTGTCCCGGGTCTGTCACCGGTTCCCAGGGACGTCCGGGTTGCTCGTCGCCGCGGCCCGTGTGCGCCAGGGCCTCGGCCAGGCTAGTGACGGTGGGAATCACGCGGTCCATGCCGGTGAGGGCGAAAACCCGCAGGACGGTGATACTGGGAATGACCAGCAGCACCTCGCGGCCCTTGGCCTGGGCTCTTCTGTGCGCGGCGATCAGGGTGTGCAGCCCGGACGAATCGCAAAAGCGGGTCCGGGTCATGTCGACCACGACCGTGCCGTGCCCGTCCGCGGCCGCTGTGAGCAGAGCCGACCGTAGCGCCTCGGCGTTGGTGATGTCGATCTCCGCGGGCCCGGGCCACCACCGGCACGCCCTCCACCACCAGGACCGGAAACTCATCGTCAGGCATCTGCGCACCTCCTATGGCTGCGGGCGCTGCCGCGTTCGCCGCGCATCGCGGGCCCAGGGACGGACCGCATCCGCGGGCCAGGACAGCGAAGCCCGGCCGGAGACGCTGGTCGTAGCCGCCCCTCTCCCGCGGCGGGCCCGACCCGTCAGGGCACTCCCAGGATCAGCTTTCCGGCCGACATATGTCAATATAAAACGCGGGAAAAACTTCACGTGTTTTCTCTCGCGGTAATTGACTCGCGAGTTGTATGCTCACATGGTATGAGTGACCCGAACCAGAGCGGTGGCGCCTGGACGCTGCTGACCGGCCACGGGCACGTCCTGGTGGAAATCGCCCGCAACCCCGAAGCTCGCATCCGGGACATCAGCCCGGTCGTCGGCCTGACCGAGCGCTCCGTGCAGGCCATCGTGGCCGACCTGGAGGCCGCCGGGTACCTTACCCGCACCCGCACCGGTCGGCGCGTGGCGTACACCATCAACCGGGACAACCTGTTCCGGCACTCCGCCCAGGAAGGACTGCGGGTCGGCCCGCTCCTCGACGTGCTCGCCTCCACCGGGACCGAGACCACACCCGGACCGGACGACGACTGACGCCGGCCGCACGATGTGCCCACTGCTACGAATCTGATCGTCACCCGGCCGCAGGACCCGGGGTCTAGCTGCAGGTGGCCGCCCGTCTGTATCTTGTACTCAAGGTTGACGGAACAGCCTGCGGTCCACCGTGCCCGGCTGCGTTACACCTTTCCCGCTCGCCGGGGCACGATGGCCCGCGGGCGGAGGACATCGAGGTGATCCCCGTGGCGGCGCTCAGGACTTCGGCCACGGCCGGGACAGACGGACCCGTCGTGGCGCTGTCTGGCGAGGCGGACACGACGACGGCCGCGCTGTTGCGCGAGACGCTGGCGACGCAGCTGAACACCGGAGCACGGCTGGTGACGATCGACGCGTCCGAGCTGTCGTTTCTGGACTCCGCAAGCCTGCGCATCCTGGTCCTGGCGGCCAGGGCACTGCAGGGGCGGCACGGCAAGCTGGTGTTCGCGCGCCCACAGCCGAGTGTGATCAGGCTGCTGGAAATCACTGGCGCGGACAGGCTGCTCAACGTGCTGGCGTAACCACCTTCGGGCGCCTAAATCGCCGGGTTCCTGGTGCCGTAACATTCAGCCGCATCGGCGGTGCGTGCGGCGTTCGCGCCTGCTGTCGGCCGCCGTGGCGATATTGCTCTCCGTTAACGCATTTCCCTAGACTTTAGCCTCGGACGAGGAGGACGGATGACGGTCGAGTGGGTTGTCGTCGGCCTGGATAACGGCGGGACGACGAACAACGGGACGATTCTCGACGCCGAAGGCCGGTTCCTCCTCGACCATATGGCGGAAGTTCCCAGCAACGTCAGGCAGGGCCCGGACAAGGCCATCCAGTCCCTGGTCGACTCGGTGGATCTGGTGCTCCGGCTCACCGGCGTGCCGCTCGCGGCGGTACGCGCGATCGGCCTGGACACACCCGGTCCGGCCAGCGCGGATGGCGTCATCTCGTCGAAGGGCGCGACCAACTTCGGCGACGCCGGCTGGGGCGGGTTCGATATCCGGGGCGCACTGGCCGAGCGTCTCGGGCTGCCGGTCATCTACAACAACGACGGCAACGCGGCCGCGCTGTACGCGCATCATGTGCGGTTCGGCGTGGAATCGGCACGGCACAGCTCGCTTTCGGCCATTGTGGGCACCGGGCTGGGCGGCGGCCTGGTCGAGGCCGGGCGAGTGATCAAGGGGGCGGCCGGGATGGCCGGAGAGCTCGGCCATGTGCCGATCCCCCTGGACGGCCTGCTGGATCCCGGCCAGCCGACGCCCGTCTGCAACTGCGGTCAGTGGGGCGACGCGGAAAGCGTGGCCTCGCTCACCGGAATCCAGAACAACCTGCTGCCGTACTGGCTCACCAGGTACGAAGGCCACCCGGTGGCCGACCTGCCCGCGGGCGAAGCCGCTAAGCGGGTCCGTTACCACGGCGAGCAGGGTGATGCTCTCGCGCTGGCCATCTTCCGGCAGCAGGCCATGGCCCTGGGACGGCTGTTCACGATCGCCGCGAACTTCTTCGATCCCGGCGCCTATTTCCTCGGCGGCGGCGTGGTGGAGGCAGTACCGCACTTCCGCGACTGGTTCCTGGCCGAGGTCCGGGCCAACACCGCGCTGCGCGAGGAGCAAGCCAGGGCGGCGGAAATCGCCCTGGTGCCCGACCTTGACATGGCCGGCGCCCGCGGGTCCGCGATCGCGGCTCGTGACTGGCTCATCGGCGTGGACACCGCGGTCCAGCCCGCCGGACTGTAATCCCTGGGTCGGCGGGACGACGACCACCATCGTGAGCCGGACCGGCTCGTCGCCTTCGTTGCTGTAGCGGTGCGGGCGGCTGGCCGCGAAACGGGCACACTGGCCTGGGTGGACCGCGTGCCGCTCCCCGGCGACGGTCAGGGTCAGGCGACCCGCCTCCACCCAGACCATCTCGCGGGTGGCCGGCGCGTGCGCGTCACCGCCGAACTCCTCGCCGGGCATCACCTCCCAGCGCCAGAGCTCGACCGCCCACGGCGGGTCCGTGGCGCCAATGATCGTGCCGGTGCCGCCAGACGGGCCGCGCCACAGCACGCGCGAGGCGTCCGGGTTGCTGATCCGGACGGCCGGCTCGCCGCCGAGGTCGACGAGCTGGGTGACGGGAACGCCGAACGCGTCGCCGATCCGGGCCAGCGTGGCCAGGTTCGGGTTGGAGCGTCCCTGTTCGAGCGCCACCAGCACGCCCTTGCTCACTCCGGAGCGTGCGGCGAGCTGGTCCAATGACCAGCCGCGATCAGCGCGCAGCGCCTGCAGGGTCCGCGCCACGGCAGTCGTTATGTCAGGCACGTCGGCCATAATTCCTTTCCCGGGCGCACCGTCGGTCGGTATGATGAACTATACGTATCAGTACTCCGACCGAGGTCGGACTTTCCTGAGGAACCAGCCGTGGTGACGATCCTGGCACTGGCCGCTGCCATGCTCTACGGGACCGCCGATTTTCTCGGCGGGGTGGCCTCCCGGCGGGCAAGCGTGTTCGCGGTGCTGGCGCTGACCGTCCCGGCAGGCGCGGTAATCATGGTGCTGGTCGCGCTGCTGGGCCAGGTGCCCGCGCTGGGCGGGCTGCTGGGGCACGGCGGGTTCGGTGCGGCGGCCTCGGCGGGGGACTGGAGCGCCGCGGGATGGGCGGCGGCGTCCGGCGTCTGCGGTGCCGTCGGCTTGATCGCGTTCTACACCGGCTTCGCCTCCGCCCCGATCAGCGTCGTAGCGCCGGTCGCGGCCCTGGTCTCGGCGGTGCTGCCAGTGGGCGTCGCGATCGCCGGCGGCGAGCGGCCTGCCGCCACCGCGATCGCGGGAGGCCTGATCTGCCTGGTGGCCATCGTCCTGGTCAGCGCGCAGCCCGCCGACCACGCACGGCCGGAGCGCGGCAACGGCCCGGCCGACGACGGCCGAGCCAGCCGGATCCGGCTCGTGACCTCCGCGCGGCTGCGGGCGATCGGCTGCGGCGCTGCCGCCGGCGTCGGCTTCGGCCTGTTCTTCATCTGCCTCAAGAACGCGGGCCAGTCCGGGGTGCTCTGGCCGGTCGCGATCTCGCGGTCGGCCGGAACCGTGGTCGCGTTCGGCATCGCGCTGGCCACCCGGACGCGCCTGCGGTCCGGCCGGGGCGGGATCACCGTCATCGCGCTGGTCTCCGGGAGCATCGACGCGGCGGCCAACGTGTGCTACATCCTGGCCACCCGGGTCGGCCTGTTCGGGCTGGCTGTCGTGATCACGTCGCTCTACCCGGGAATGACGGTCCTGCTGGCCAGAGTGCTGCTTGGGGAGCGCATGCGCTGGCTGCAGCGCGCCGGCCTGCTGCTCGCCGCGGTCGGCGTCGTACTCGTGACCGTCTAGCCCCTAGTCGGGGCTCTCTTCCTTGTCCTTGAAGATCAGCCCGCACACCTCGAGGTACAGCTGTTCGGGGTAGGGCAGGTACTCGATGTGGCGCAGGGCCTGATCCTGCCCGGCCGATTCCACGACAAACTCGCCGAACCCGAGTATCTGGCCCACCGGGGACCGATTGAAGCTCATGTCCGTCACCTTGGTGAGCGGCATCATGTCCACCCGACGGGTGGGGAAGCCCCGGGCCAGCAGCAGCCGCTGCGACGTGATGACAAAGTAGGTCAGCACCCAGTCGATAATCCGCCAGATCAGCCATGCCAGCGGGATCAGCCACAGGATCCAGATGATAAGGATGACCGTGCCGTTGCCGTTCGCGAGCGCGTTACTCAGAAAGCCCGCGATGGCGAGCCCGAGCAGCACCCAGAAAATCGGCTTGATCAGCACGGCCGGATGCTGATGAACGCTGATGACCTGGCGCTCATGGGGCAGGAGATATCTGTTGACCGAGGCTGGGACGGTGTCGGTGTTGGGGGCCAGCCTCATTCCGTACCTTGCCTAAAGCGACGAGAAGAAGGTGGCAATTCCGTGGGCCGCGTTGGTCAGGAACACCCCGATGTTATGCACGACGTGAGCGGCGGAGGCAGGCTCCGCAATTATCCACCAGAGGATGAACGCCAGAACGAGCCACCCTATGACGGTTTTTAGATTCACGTCGCCTCCCACGGGCGCCCGGACTCGTCCCTACGTGCCAGAGGTCCTATGCTAGCCTCCGCCGATTTCCCGGCCAAAGCTAACGGGGTGCAGCTGCCGTGTCGGCATCAGTATGCCCCGTTCCCTGCCCCAGTATGCCGGATCGTCGGCGTTCGTGTGCGGCGGGCCGGGCCAGCCACGCCGGCGCAGTTCAGGCGGACCTGCCCCGGCCGGCTTGATCGGCGATTCTGCCGCCGCGCCGGGTAGCTATCTGACAGCATTCCTCCGTGCAGAGCATGCTGGTGCAGTGACGATGTCAGACGTGGGTGAGACGGACTTCGCCGTCATCGTCTACCGGGAAGAAGACCAGTGGGAAGCCGACGCGCTGCCCGCTGCGCTCACCGCCGACCTGGACGGCCTCGTGCACGCGCTGCGCCAGCAGCCCAGCATCGGCGGCACCATCGGCTTCGCGGGCGTCGGCGACGACTTCTGGCTGGCGGTCAGGGTCATAGGCGAAGATGTATCGATGTTCTTGTCCGACCTCACCGCGGCGGTGGACTACCCGCTGGCTCGCCAGGTGCTCGAGGCCCTGGGTATCCCGGTGCCGTCGGACGACGAACTCGACCAGGTGCTCCCGGCCGGCGACCTGTCCATTTTCGCGGATCTCGGTCTGGAGGAGATGGAGCTCGGGGCGGTCGCGGCGGACCTCGATCTCTACCCCGAGGACGCCGTGGCCGGCATTGCCGAACGGCTGCGGTTCGGGGAAGCGGTGGAGCAGGCCCTGGATCGCGCTCTCGGCCCGTGACCGGTTATACGGCGGGCTTCGAGCCCGCGATGCGGCTCGCGCTGGCCGAGGCGACGGCGGCCCGGCAGGAGATGACCCGAAGCAGCCAGGACGACGTGCCGGTCGGGGCCGTGATCCTCGACCAGGCGGGCACGGTCCTGGCCCGGGCGCGCAATCGCCGGGAGGCTGACCGTGACCCCACCGCGCACGCCGAGATGGTGGCGATCAGGCAGGTAGCCAGCGTCCTGGGCAGCTGGCGGCTGACCGGCCTGACCCTGGTCGTGACCCTGGAGCCGTGCACCATGTGCGCGGGAGCGGTGACCCTGTCCCGGCTCGGCCGGCTGGTCTACGGGGCGGAAGATCCGAAGGCCGGCGCCGTGGGCTCGCTCTGGGACGTGGTCAGGGACCGGCGCCTGAACCACCGGCCGGAGGTCATCGGCGGCGTCCTGGCCGACGAATGCGCTGCCGTGCTCCGTGAGTTCTTCGCCGCCCGCAGGCAGCACGGCGGTTAGCGCCCGTCCGCCGGGGCGCCGATTCGGGTAAGCTCACCCACGGTGGAGTCGCCTAGTGGCCGAGGGCGCACGCCTCGAAAGCGTGTGAGGGGGCAACCCCTCCGTGGGTTCAAATCCCACCTCCACCGCTGAGCGTGGGCCGGGGCACGTCCGGCGCGCTCGCCCGGGGGAACTCGATGTCACGTCTCGGACGTTCGCAGAGTGATCACGCGGTGCGGCGCTGCTATGGCCTGCCCGGATTAGGCGACCTGCCCAGTGGCCAGACTCCGGCGAGGAGATCCGAGTGTTTGAACCCCAGGGAACCGGGTTCTTCCTGCTCTTGATGGTGGTCTTCGCGGGATTGATCGTCTGGGTGGCCGTGGCTAAGCAGGTGGTGTTCCGCGTGCTCGCGGCCTGTCTGGCGTTCATTCCGGCCATGGTGTTCGGAGTTGCCTCGGTCAACAAGTTCTACGACTATTACCAGACCTGGGGCGGGATGATCAGTGATCTCACCGGCCAGGGCGCGAACGCCATTCCCAAGTACGCGGTCGCCGGGGCCGGCTCCAACCGGCAGTTCGACAAGGACATCGGCCGGGTTACCAGCACTGCCGAAGACGCCCAGGTCGGCTACCTGTTCCAGACCACGGTCACCGGCCCGCGCAGCCACCTGGCCCGCAACGTCTACGTCTACCTGCCGCCGCAGTATTTCCAGAAGGCCTACGCGCATTACAGGTTCCCCGTCATCGAACTGCTGCACGGCTCCCCGGGTAACCCGCAAGGGTGGGTCGCCGCGCTGGACGTGATCCCGACCTTCCTCAACCTGCTCGTGGCTCATCCGTCGAATGCCGCAGTCCTGGTGATGCCCGACACTGACGGCGGCCTGCAGTACGGCCTGCAGTGCCTCAACGATCCGGGCGGCATCCAGGACATGACCTTCGTGGCGCAGGATGTGCCGGATTACATCGCGCGGCTCGTGCGGGTCCAGCCGCCGGGCCGGGCCTGGGGCGTGGCCGGCTATTCGGAGGGCGGGTACTGCGCGGCCAACATCGCGTTGCAGCAACCGGACCGGTACGGGGCCGCGGGCGTCATGTCCGGGTACTTCGCCCCCATCCAGAGCCAGGTGCCGAGGGGCAACAAGCCCGGCGGGAAGCCGTACACGACCAATGTGTTCGCCGGGCAGCCGGCGCTGCAGTTCATCAATACGCCGCAGGCGTACATCGCCAAGGTGCCGATCAGCGTTCAGCTGCCTGCCTTCTGGCTGGCGGCCGGAGCGCAGGACAAGGCGGACGTCAGCGCGGCGGCGAACTTCCGGCAGCTCTTGCAGGCCCGGGAGTTCCTGCAGGCCCGGGAGCTCCTGCAATCCCGGCTACCGGCCGTGCCGTTCATGATCGTTCAGGGCGGCGGCCACCAGGGCAGCGTGTGGCGCGCTTCGCTGGGCCCGATGCTCACCTGGATGACGCCGCAGCTGGCCGCGCAAGCCGCCGCAGCGGACGCGGTCGCCGCGGCTGCCGCCCGGGCCGCCGCTCAGCGCATGGCCCACCCGACCAAGTCTGCGACCGCGCCGACTTCCGCTCCGCGGAACAAATAGCCCGCATCGGGATACTACGGATGCGCCGCGCATCATGCCGTAGCGTGGCGGAGGATGCGAGATTCGAACTCGCGAGGGCTTGCACCCAACACGCTTTCCAAGCGTGCGCCCTAGGCCACTAGGCGAATCCTCCGCCGGGAAGCTTACCCGAAGCAGGAGACAGGCGGGCTGGGCAACGGCCGGATGAGCGGGTCTGGACCGCGGCCGGGGCACCATCCGGTCCCGAGGCTGACTACACTGACCGGTGACCCCCCGCACGGCGTTTATCCCCGCCAACCCCCCCAGGGCCGGAAGGCAGCAAGGGTACGCGGGCTCTGACGGGTGTGCGGGGGGTCCTCCCCATTACCGGTGAGGATGCTGATGACCGCGGCCGCGTCAGAACGCCAGGGGGCAACCCCGGTTTCGGGATCCAGCTTGGCCCTGTACCGCAAGTACCGCCCGGCGACGTTCGCCGAGGTGAAGGGGCAGGACCATGTGACCGGCCCGCTCCGGCAGGCACTGCGCACCGGGCGGATCAGCCATGCTTACCTGTTCAGCGGCCCGCGCGGGTGCGGCAAGACGTCCAGCGCCCGGATCCTCGCCCGGTCACTGAACTGCGTCAACGGGCCCACCCCCGATCCGTGCGGAGTCTGCGATTCCTGCGTCGCCCTAGCCCCGTCCGGACCGGGCAGCATCGACGTGATCGAGATCGACGCCGCCTCGCACGGCGGCGTC
>Ga0306925_10005754_pt1 | contig 11425 bp, 9 predicted proteins | sample flu12Cox44000176_FD_203755 | JGI IMG/M metagenome (GOLD analysis project Ga0306925, IMG submission 203755) | Lab enrichment of tropical soil microbial communities from Luquillo Experimental Forest, Puerto Rico - flux8day.12C.oxic.44.000.176 (v2)... | ecosystem: Environmental > Terrestrial > Soil...
AACGGCACTTCCCTGCTCCGCGTAATAGCCGGCAACCGCCTCGCGAGCCGACAGCATTCCTTTCGGCACCGGTTGGTAAGCCAGGGATTCACGGCGGGCAAGTGCGCCCAGAAGTCGTTGCTGATCGTAGGTAAGACCAATGGTGGTGGGATTGGAGGCGGTGAGGTCGAGAACCTCGCCGCCCGCCCGAACCCGCTCCTCCAGCACTTCGGTGTAGCGATTACGGGCCAGGTTCCAGGCTGTTCGGCGGGCGAACATCAGTGCGAGTTCCGCTCGTTCACAATGCGGCCGTATTCTGACGACCGGCCAACCCGATCGAAGTAATCGTAAGCGGCAGCAGCGATGCGGGCGATGGCATCGTTACCGTCCCGCTCGTGCTTGAGATACGCCGTCATCACTGCGATCACAAAAGGACGATTGGGTACGAATACGATGCCGACGTCGTTGCGGACGCCGGCGAGTTCTCCGGGCTTGTTGGCGATCGCGACGTCGTCGGGAATGAAGCGCGGAATGTCGCTAGCCTTCGGAGTGCTGAGAACCTTGAAAAAGTCGTCCGTCAGCGCCTTATCCAGTACCTTTCCCTGGTAGAGAGAGGCGAGAAGCATCATCATTTCACGTGGAGTGGAGAGGTTCTCCCGGCTCGCTTGCGCGGCCTTGACGTCCATCATCTTGCGCTGCAGCCGAGTATGGCTCAGTCCCAGCGAGTTCAGCAGACTATTCACATTGTCCATGCCAACACGGTCGATCAGGACGTTGGTAGCGCTGTTGTCACTCACCGCAACCATGAAGGTCGCAAGATCGCGATTGGTTACGCGGGTCACGCCGGGAGTGAGTCCGGCCATGATATAGCTGTCGGCGACCAGATCGCGGCCGTTGACCGTGTATGGATCTGCGAGCTTCGCTTTGCTGCCCGCACCTTGTTCGGATTGCTGCTGTTGGTGGTAGAGCTCGGCAAGAACCGCGACTTTAATCGACGAAGCCTGGGTGAACACGGCGTCGGGATTCAGCAACAGGGTGCGGCCGTCGGTCAGGTCCATCACGGCTACACCCATGGTGCCATTGAGCTCGCGATTCTGTTGCTGAATAACGCCATCGAGCTTCTGCCACAGCAGCTCACTCTGCCCCGGAGTACCAACGATACGTGGGGGTGAGTTGGGGATCTGTGCCGCGGCAAGGACAGCAGCCAGTAGGCTAACCGCCATCGTGACGGGATATCTGGCCATAAGAGGCGGATTATATCGAACGCGATTTGGATGTTTTCATGATGAGGGCGGCTTGGGGCGAATTATCGATCCCGGGCTGCCAAATCGCGAGCAAACCCGTACAATGCCCGGTATCCCCCACGAACGAAGGTCTTGCTATGAACAAACCGAAACCTGTCCCGACCGAGGACCTAGAACCGTCCTCCGCAGGCAGGACAGCGCTGTTGATCGGCGACGACGCGGAGATTAGGTCGGCTTTGTCGAGCATGCTCACTGCGGAGGGCTGGATGCTCGATCAGGCCCGGAGCCAGCAGCAGGCCCTGTCGCTGGCAGGGCACAAGCACTTCGACCTTATCGTGACCAGTCGCACCACGTCAGGAATGGAAGATGTGGAGTTGCTGCGCAGGATTCGCCGCCTGAATCCGCATACTCGAGTCATCATCCTGACCGACGAAAGCACTCCTCAGGATGTGATTGCGTCGATGCGCGAACACGCTTTTGGCTATCTCTCGAAGAGATTCTCAGTGGTTGCCCTGGAGGAGACCGTCCGCTCAGCACTGAATACACCCGCCTGGGACGATGGAATCGAAATCCTATCAGCCACTCCGACCATGATTAACCTGGCGGTTCGCTGCCAGAAGGTGACCGCCGACCGGCTGATGCAATTCATGGGCGAAATCACTGATCTACCGGAGGAAGAAGCCCGCAATGCGGGGATGGCTTTTCGCGAAATGCTGTTGAACGCCATGGAACATGGTGGCCATTTCGACCCCCATAAGTATGTTGAAATCTGCTACGTGCGCGCCCGGCACATGGTGATGGCGCGGATCAAGGATCCGGGCGACGGCTTCACCCTCGATGAGGTTCGCCACGCAGCAATCAGCTATCCGTTGGACGACCCGCTTGCACATGTGGTCCGGCGGATCGAAACGGGGATGCGTCCTGGCGGCTTTGGAGTGATGCTGGCTCAGCATCTGGTGGACGAGCTTATCTACGGCGAGAAGGGTAACGAGGTGGTGCTGATCAAGTACCTGCCAAACCACGATCCCGCCGGCCATTAGAATGCTATGCAGCTCCAGGCTGGCACCTATCCCGGGCAAGATCCGGCTGTCAGGCTTGCGGCCTAAGAGGAAACATGTGGAAAACCCATCCCGTTCAGTTGTGTCCGCTTCTGTTCATGCTGGTGGCCGTGTGCAGCGGTTTTTCAACTCGTGTGACCGCCCAACCGAAGCCTGCGTCCGCGGCGCCGGACAAACCCTTTGTAGTTGAGTATTACTACAAAGTGAAATGGGGCTACGCCGACGAGTTCATCTCCCTTTTCGAGAAGAATCACTATCCTCTTCTCAAGAAGCAGGTAGAGATGGGCCGGATGTTAAAGGTCTCCGCTGTTGCTCCCCGGTATCACACTACCGAGGACGGACGATGGGACTACCGCGTCACCATTGTTTTCAGGAACGCCGCGGTAATGGACGACGGCTTTGACGAAAAAGCGCTCATCCAGCAAATGTTTCCCGACCAGGAAACTTACAAGAAGGAGGAAAGGCGGCGGTTCGAAATTCTCGATGCGCACTGGGACCTGCCCATCAGAGATGTCGATCTGAATGCCCGGTAGCGAGACGCGGTGCCATCCGAGATAATCCGTTTCTACGTGAAGTCGTCGGTCTAAACGTCGTAATACATCAGAAATTCGAAAGGATGTGGTCTCAGCCGCAGCGCATCCACTTCCTTCTCGCGCTTGTAATCGATGTAGGTATTCAGGATTTCTTCGGTAAAAACATCACCTTTCATAAGGAACTGGCAGTCCCTTGACAGAGCGTCCAAGGCGGCTTCGAGCGATCCCGGCATGGATGGAACCTTGGTCAGTTCCTCGGGACCCAAGTCGTAAATGTCTTTATCGAGCGGTTGACCAGGGTCAGTCCGGTTCTCGATGCCGTCTATACCGGCCATCAACATCGCGGCGAACGCCAGGTAGGGATTACAGCTGGGATCCGGAGGACGGAACTCGGCCCGCTTCGCCTGCGGAGACGCGGAGTACATGGGAATACGAATCGCAGCCGAGCGATTGCGACGCGAATAGGCAAGGTTGACGGGAGCCTCGAACCCGGGAACAAGCCGCTTATAGGAATTGGTCGTGGGAGCTATGATGGCCGATAAGGCTGGACCATGCTTAATCAGTCCGCCTATATACCACAACGCAACCTGCGACAATCCCGCGTAACCGTCGCCGGCAAAAAGTGGTTTACCGTCCTTCCAGAGAGACTGGTGGGTGTGCATGCCGCTGCCATTGTCTTGAAAGAGCGGTTTAGGCATGAACGTGACCGTCTTTCCGGCCTGGTTGGCAACGTTTCTCACGATGTACTTGTAAAGCATCATGCTATCGGCGGAATGCAGCAGCGAGTCGTAACGAACATCGATCTCTGTCTGCCCTCCGGTAGCCACTTCATGATGGTGGCACTCGACCGCCATGCCACAACTCTGCATGGCGAGCACCATGTCAGTGCGTAGGTCTTGGTAGTGGTCGGTGGGAGGCACCGGGAAATATCCTTCTTTATAGCGAGGGCGGTACCCAAGGTTGGCCTCGACACGTCCGGAATTCCATCGCCCCTCTTCAGCATCCACGAAGTAATAGCCTTCGTGCTCATTCTGGTCGAAGCGCACGTTATCGAAGATGAAGAATTCCGCTTCCGCGCCGAAATACGCGGTATCGGCCACACCGGTGGAAGTGAGGTAGATCTCGGCTTTGGTGGCGATGTAGCGTGGATCGCGGTCGTAGCGCTGTTTCGTGACCGGATCCGTGACATCGCAGACCATCACCAATGTGGGGACTTCGGTGAATGGATCGAGCAGGAATCGCGACGGATCGGGCATGAGCAACATATCGCTCTCATGGATGGCCGCCCAACCCCTGATCGAAGATCCGTCCATTCCGAATCCGTCTTCGAAGGATTCAAGGGTGAGCTGATCGATGGGAAAGGAAACGTGGTGCCAAAGTCCCGGCAGGTCGGTGAAACGCAGATCCAGAATTTGAACGTTGTTAGTCTTGGCAAACTCAAGCACGGCCTTGGGATCCGCCTGGGATGCGACCATGACAAGCTCCTTTCGCGGGTGCATCGACAGCATACGCCGCCGAGCGAGTGAGGGGGAACACAATTGATTTTATCGGCTGCGCAATCTCCTACTGAACACGCCACATGCCTGGCAGGCACTTACGGGCGCGCAGGGCACGGCAAAAAGCCAGTGAGTATGCGACTGCAACCCGCGTCCTGGAAAACTGCGCCCGCCGATGAGTGTTCAGGAACGGAAGCATGGCGTTGACCGGGACAACCGAGGGCCGATTCTTCCGAATCTAACCGTCCGGTCCTGTGGCTGCGAGGTGGGTTCGGGGTCAGGATTTGGGCTTGGGTTCTTCGAGTCGGAGGAAATGGACGTGACCACCTCGGTCACCAACGACAATCAGCTTGCCATCAACGGTGATGGCACAGCAATCCGCCGGGCCGTCGCAGGTGAAATAGCGATGAGCTCGCCATTCTTGGCGAGGTCGGATTGCAGACGTTGGGCGAGAGAGGCTCCGTCTCTGCGAGCGTAGGAGTTGAAGATGCGGCGCCTTGGGAAAATACCATGCGACTAACCGGTTACTATGCACGGGAAAAGCAGTAAATCCAGTCCAAGTTGGGGCAGAGCTGGCCCCCGGCCGGCCCCTGATGCTTCGCAAGGTCCACGGGCCGACGGGGTGATCAGCGGTAAGTGGACTGCAGCGCTGGCTAAGTCGCTTAGAATCAGTTGAGACGCATAATCCCGTATCATAGAATCGGACCGGCCCAGCGGCGATGGATTTCGATCAGATCGAGACGTTCCTTGAGGTTGCGAAACTCAGCAGCTTCTCTCGCGCTGCCGAGCGACGTTTTCGCACGCAGCCCGCCATCTCATCCCAGATTCGCTCCCTGGAAGAAGAAGTAGGCGCCAAGCTCCTTGATCGCAGCGGGGGCCGGGTCGCCCTTACCGCGGCAGGCAAGGTATTCCAGAAATATGCCGAGGACACAATCGAGCAGCGACGGGTGATGCTCATCGCGCTGGCCGAGATGCATCGCATCCCTCGCGGAGAAATCGTCGTCTCAGCCAATGAAGGCACCTGCCTGCACATCCTCCCCGAGGTGTTCGCCGAATTCAAGCGGCAGTACCCCAACGTGGCGGTGAACGTAAAGCGCTCGGAGCACCAGAAGATCCTGGAGGCGCTCATCGACAATTCCTGCGATTTTGGAGTGGTGTCGATGCCCGTCAAGGACAAGCGCTACACGGTAGTGCCCATCCATCGCGATGAACTGGTGGTGATTACACCGGCGAAGCACCCTATCGCCGGGCGCGGCGAAGTATCGCTGGCGGAGGTTGCCCAATATCCCTTGCTGCTTCCAAAGTTGGGGCGGACACGGGATGCGCTGGAAGCGCTGTTTCACGAGCGCAGGCTGAAGCCGATCATTTCCATGGAACTCGACTCCAGTGAATTGACCAAGCGATTTGTCGCCGCCAATGTAGGCATCAGCTTTATTTCCCGCTCCAACGTTGCCGAGGACTTGAAGGCCAGGACACTGTCAGCCCTGAAAATGTCGGACGCCGTATTGCAGCGCGACCTGGCACTGATCTTCCGCACCGACAAGGCGCTGAGCCGTGCCGCCCTCGCCTTCATCGACATCGCGGTAAAGCTCAAGACCGGAGCGGCCCCGACGGTCATGGCGCGGACGCCCTGAACGGATAATGAAGAACTTGACGGCCTGCCGGGTTCTACGACGATTTTCTTTTTGCGCGACGTGCACCATGTTATTTTTAACCGTGCCAAGGCACTTTCTGCCGGGCAATCAAGGAGGCGCAGGAATTGGGCAAAAACATGGTTCCGAAGCGCATTTTCCTCACCAAGGGTGTGGGGAAGCACAAGGAACGGCTTACTTCCTTTGAGTTGGCGCTGCGGGATGCCGGCATAGCTGCACAAAACCTGGTTCGCGTCTCGTCCATCTTCCCGCCACACTGCAAGTTGATTCCCCGCAAGGAAGGCCTGACCTACCTCGACCCCGGTGAAGTGGTGTTTGCGGTGGTGGCCGAGAACTCGACCCGCGAGCCGCATCGCCTGGTCGCATCGAGCATCGGATTGGCGATTCCGGCAGACCGCAGCACCTTTGGCTACCTGAGTGAGCATCACTCCTTTGGGGAGAAGGAGGACCTCGCCGGCGATTACGCCGAGGAGCTGGCTGCCGAAATGCTGGCTACCACGCTCGATGTCGAATTCGACGCCGACAAGTCGTGGGATGAGAAGAAAGAAGTCTATCGCCTTTCGAACAAGATTGTCCGCACGTTGAACGTTACGCAAACCGCGGTGGGCGACAAGCGGGGACTCTGGACCACGGTGATTGCCGCTGCCATCCTGATCTTCGAATAAGTCGCTGTTGGCATGAGGCGCGATTTGATCGCGCTCCTCATCTGAAAGGAGCACCCCCGGCAGGATTGGAGACGCTAGCGCTTGTACGATTGTGGGGTCGGACCCTTTTCCAGTGTCTCCCGGTTCCAGATTAGGCCGTCGCGGCTGTACTGGGCCATTTCGAAGTCCTGGGTCAGTTCCAACGCATCCGTCGGGCACGCATCCTCGCACAGTCCGCAAAACATGCAGCGGCTCAGATCGTAGGTGAACTCCGTAAGCTCTTTGCGCCGGGTCACGGGATTTCGCTCGCTGCCGACTACGATTAAGCGCTCGGGGCAGACCAAAGCGCAAAGATCACAAGCGATACACAACGACTCGTTGGTTTCAGGGTTAACACCGAGACGGGGTGCTCCTCGAAAACGTTCCGCCACCTGAGGGCGCTGGAGCGGATACTGCTCGGTGATCACTTGCTTGGGGGACTGATTGCGGAAGGTGACCGCCAAACCTCTGACCAGATCAGCGAACAGCATTTTGCGTATAAATTGCCTCATCCTCATAACCGGCTTGGTCGAAGTGTAGCACATGAGTTCGGGACGCAGGGGCAGCCACCCGGCTCTCATCCCGGGTCCCGCGCGGGCAATAAAGCGCAGTTGGCTGAAGCCTCACGAGCCGGGCAGGTCGTGTTGCAATCCTTCGCCGCGCCCCGCTCCATGGTTCCGACATCGCCATGCTTGTGCGCGCCATCCCGGGAAGAACTTAAGCACGGATTACGGATAAATGCGGGAGGCGACAACCGCCCTAACCCTGGCATAAAATTCCAGCATATATGCGGACCGCCGCCGGGACTTTATGCCTGATCACGCTGGCTGTTTTTGTGGCGGCCCAACAACCTGCCGCACCTCCCGCAAGCGCAGTCGGCCCAAACGCCATCGCGCAAAGCGACTCTGCCGCAGCAACGCAGCCGGCGACGGCGATCATTCCTCCGCCTCCGACTCCGCGGGAGCTGGCGGAAGCCAAGAAAAAGTTCGCGTCCGGTTCCCGGCTGAAGTCCAGGGGAAAGACTGAGGAGGCATACGCGATGTTCACGCGGGCCTCTGAACTCGATGCCCACAACGTGGAGTACGCCACGGCCCGCGAACTTACACGGCAGGAGCTGGTGATGGAAGCCTTGGCCCGCGGCAACGAAGCGATGGCTGCCAAGGACGAAGTGGTTGCTACCTCCGAATTCCGTCGGGCGCTCGAACTCGATCCCAGCAATGAATTTGCGCGCCAACGGCTAAAGGATGCCGTCTGGGAAGACGATCCCGCTCCGACCCATCCGGTTCGTGTAGCGCAAAGGTCGATTGAGATTTCGCTGTCGCCGAGCCCGGGAGTGAGGGATTTTCACTTTAAGGGAGACTCTCGCGGCCTGCTTATCCAGGTTGCCAAAGCCTACAACATTACCGCCACCGTGGACGATTCCGTAACCCCGCGCCAGCTCCGATTCGATATCGACAAAGCAACGTTCGCGGCAGCCATGGAGGCGGCGGCAAGAGTTACGAAAACATTTTGGATAGCCCTCTCCGGCTCGCAGGCGTACTTTGTCGCCGACACACTGGAAAATCGCCGGAATTTCGAACGCCTGGCGATAAGGACCTTTTACCTTTCCGAGGTCCTTGCACCCCAGGAGTTGACAGAATTGGTCCAAGCGCTGCGGGTGATCTTCGAGATCCGGTTCGTCCAGCAGGATGTGAGCCAATCGACCGTTACCGTGCGTGCCCCGCTGCCGGTTGTCGAAGCCGCCAGCCAGCTCATAGAAAACCTTGCAGTGGGCCGTCCGCAGGTCATGCTGGACGTACGCGTTTATCAGATCAGCTCGAGCCTGATGCGGCAACTGGGCACCCAGCTGCCCAACCAGTTCACCGTGTTCAACATCAGTCCAGCGCTGATTGCCTCGCTGGGGGCGGGCGCGCAAAACCTGATCAACCAGCTCATTGCTTCGGGCGGCATCAACCAAGCGAACTCGCAGGCCATCCAGGCGTTGCTGGCGCAACTACAGCAGTCCTCTCAGAATCCTCTTCTGTCTACCCCATTTGCGACCTTCGGGGGCGGACTTACCTTAATGGGAGTGTCGGCCACGCCTCCGCTCGCCATTAACGTCCAGGTGAATGAGTCCGACATCCGCAACCTGGAGCATGTTGAGCTGCTGGCGTCGCAAAACACGCCCGCGGTAATGAAGATCGGCGAGCGCTACCCGATCGTGAACGCGACGTTTGCACCTATCTTCAATAGTTCTGCGATCTCGCACGTGATCGGCAACCAATCCTACGTTGCACCTTTTCCCTCGTTTAATTTCGAAGACCTGGGCCTTAACCTGAAGGCGACGCCGCTGATTCACTCCAACGCTGATGTGAGCCTCAAGCTCGAACTCAACATCCGCACCCTGGGCACGCAGACCGTCAATGGAATACCCGTCGTCAACAACCGCGAATACACCGGCAACATTACGCTGAAAAATGAGGAGTCGGGGGTGGTGGCGGGACTGCTCTCCAAGGAGGATGCGCGCAGCCTCTCAGGCTATCCCTTTGTCAGCCGCGTGCCGGGCCTCAGCTACTCGTCCGCTGTACACGACAAGAACGTCAGCGATGACGAACTGCTGGTGGTCATAACCCCTCACATCACGCGCATGGCACCTAGCGAAGGCTTCGCCGTGCAATTGCCCGTCGGGCAATGACAGGGTCCCGCCGTTCTTGAGCCATTCGGGACGGCCTTCAACCGGCTGCTCGCCGTATTGATTATTTCGCGGGACTCTTGAGGTTAAAGTCCACGATTGCCTTCACGACTTCGTAGGGGGTGTTACTTCCGAACCCTGCTATCTTCCGTCCACCGATAAAGAACGTCGGTGTGCTGGTAACACCCAGCTTTTCCCCCAACGTTATCGACGCGCGAACTCGCTTTTCCGTTTCCGGTGTAACCACGCACGCCGAGACCGTATCCGGGTTGGCTCCGGCGTCTTTTGCGAAACCTTTGAGCATGCCTTCAGCATTCTCGGGGGTAATTTCTGACTGATGTTCATACACGGTGCTGATGAACTTCCAGACTGCATCGTTGTGCTCGCGGGCGATGCAGTCGAGGTATTTAGCCCCCAGGAATGCCCACTTGTGGACGGTTTCCAAAGGGAAGTTCTGGAACACCAGGCGCGCCTGCGGCTCTTCCTGCATAAGCTTCGTGATGTTGGGTTGCGCGGCCTTGCAAGCCGGACACTCTAGGTCTCCAAACTCTACGACGGTTAAGGCTGCATCCGCCGGACCGTGGGAGGGGCCGGTCGCCGCCTTCAAGTCTGCGCGTGCAGCCGCAAAGGGGTCTGCGCCGAATGGAACGATGTCTCCCGTCACGGCAAACTTCTGGTCAGGGGTGACGTACACTCGAAAAACCTGCTGTCCCTGAGGCGTATTGAAAATCGCCGTGACTTCAGAGAGGCCAGCGGCCTCGGCCGGCTTGATCTCCGCGATCTTCCATGTCAAATCCTGGTTCCAACCGAACATCTGCTTCAGGAAGGCATCAACCGTTGCCTGACTGGGAAGGGCGGTGGAGGATGCGCCATTGGCAGCGGGCGTAGTTGGGGTCGCTTTTGTCTGGGCCAGGCCGGAAACTGCGACCAGGACTACAACAAATAATGTAACTCCAAGTGGATAAGTTAGTTCACGATTAGACCTCATGTATTCCTTTCATAATGAGCAAATTCGGTAGCACGGCTGTTCAAAAGCCCAGCTTGGCGGCGATAGGATAGCGGCGACCGAAACCGAATGCCTTGGGGGAAATCTTCAGCCCCGGGGCTGCCTGCTGACGCTTGTACTCGTTGCGATCGACCATGGTTGTCACCTGACTGACCAGAACAGAATCGAACCCCCGGGTGATCGCAATCTCTCCCGGTGGGCGGTTGTCCTCCACGTAGTCCTCCAGAAGTGGATCGAGGACTTCGTAAGGTGGAAGCGAGTCGGTGTCTTTCTGCCCCGCGCGTAACTCCGCCGACGCGGGCTTTTCCAAGGTTGACTCTGGAATTACAGGCGAGCGGGAATTTACGTAGCCAGCCAGCCGATAGACCAGAGTCTTGGGAACGTCGGAAATCACGGCCAGGCCTCCGCACATGTCGCCATAAAGCGTGCAATACCCGACTCCCAATTCGGACTTATTGCCCGTCGTCAGTACCATCGCACCGAGCTTGTTAGAGAGCGCCATCAGCAGTGAACCGCGGATGCGTGCCTGGATGTTCTCTTCCGTCACATCGGGCTTGAAATTCGCAAAAACCGGTTGCAGGGACTTCAAGTAGTTCTTGAATATGTCGCTAATGGGAATAAGTTCGAAATGGATGCCGAGGTTCTTGGCGAGCAATACGGCGTCGTCAACGCTGCCTTGCGAGGAATAGGGCCCAGGCATACCCACGCCGATCACGTTCTCGTTGCCCAAGGCATCGACCGCGATGGCGGCGGTAAGTGCGGAATCAATACCGCCGCTGAGCCCGAGCACAACCTGGCGAAAGCCACACTTGCGCACGTAGTCCCGCGTTCCCAGCACGAGGGCAGCGTACGCACTGGCTTCGAGGCCCTCGTCGCGATGATGAATGTCGCCGGTGAGCGACTCGGTGTCAAAGCAGACCATGTCCTCTTCGAACGACTTGGCTTGCGCGATGACCTGGCCGTCCGGGCCGATTGCCAGACTGGAACCGTCGAATACCAGGCTGTCGTTACCGCCGACCTGATTAACCATCGCGACCGGAATGCGATAGTGCTTGGCGATCGCCGACAGCATGTCGTGGCGAAGCTCGCGCTTGCGCAGGTAA
>Ga0306925_10005758_pt1 | contig 11422 bp, 9 predicted proteins | sample flu12Cox44000176_FD_203755 | JGI IMG/M metagenome (GOLD analysis project Ga0306925, IMG submission 203755) | Lab enrichment of tropical soil microbial communities from Luquillo Experimental Forest, Puerto Rico - flux8day.12C.oxic.44.000.176 (v2)... | ecosystem: Environmental > Terrestrial > Soil...
CGTGGTGTCGGCGCGGTCGTCGAGCCGATGATGGAGGTGCAATATTGCGCCGCGGTCGCGCTCGATTTGACGACGGTGCAGGCGATCTTGTGCACCAGCGCCAATGGCGTGCGGGCGTTGGCGCGGGCCTCCGGTGAGCGTGGGCTGCCGCTTCTCGCGGTCGGCGAGGCCACCGCGGCGCGGGCCCGGGCCGAAGGCTTCACCGCAGTGGCGAGCGCCGGCGGCGCCGGCGGCGATCTCGCCAGTTTCGCAGCGGCACGGCTGCAGCCGGACGGCGGACCCCTGTTGCATGTGGCCGGTAATGTCGTTGCCGGCGACCTCGCCGGGGCGTTGCGGGCGCATGGCTTTGTCATCGAGCGCAAGGTCCTCTACGAAGCGAGACCCGTCGAAGCACTGAGCGCGTCTGCGGTCCGCGCTTTGCGCTGCGGGGCGATCGATTTTGCATTGTTCTTCTCGCCTCGTACGGCGGCGATTTTCGTGAAGCTCGCGGATAGCGCCGGTGTCGCCGCGTGCTGCCGGACGATTACCGCGGTGTCGATCAGCGCGACTGCCGACGCGGTTCTCGCCGACCTGCCATGGCGCGGGCGAAGAGTTGCCGAGAGGCCCATTCAATCGGCGCTGCTCGACACCCTCGATGCTATTCTCGCCGAACGGTCGCGGGGCTGCGCTTGAGCGAAGAACACGATCGCGAGCATTCGGCGGAGACCACCGCACTTCCGCCAGAAACCGATCGGGCAGCCCGTGAGAGCGTGAGCTCGGTGCCGCCGGCCGCCGGCACTCCGGAGACGGTCTGGTGGCTGGCCGCGCTCTTGCTGCTGGTAATCGCCGGGGTCGCCTCATCGCCATTCTGGTCGCGGGAGGTAGCGCCATTGCTGCCCTGGAGTACCGAGGCTTCAGCCCCGAGCCGAGACTACGCCGATCTCGCTGCCCGTGTCGCGGCGTTCGAGACACGCCCCGTGCCGCCCTCAGTTGATGTCGGCGCGATCAATTCGGCGGCGAGCGCCTTGGCCCACCGCGTCGATCAGCTGGAGGCTGCACGCAACGCCGATCGGCAACCCGAGGCGGCTGCCGCGGCTGCCATGCAAGAGCTGCGGCAGCTCGAAGAGCGACTGAATGCATTAGAGGCACAATCGGCATCGCGCGCCAGCAAGGAGGCTGCCGAGTTTGAGAAGCTGCGGCAGGAGGTGGCACAATCCGCTGGTGTCGCCGCCGATCTCGCCGACCGGCTTTCGGCGGTCGAGCACCGAGTCGGGGCGGCAGGTGCTGCGCGGACCAACGGCGCCCTGCTCGCCGCCCTGTTTCGGATGCGGGAGGCGGTCGAGACGGCACGGCCCTTTGCCAGCGAGTACGAAGCTTTCATGACGCTTGCCCACGACCAACCCGATCTGCTCGCGGCAGCCGAGCCGCTCGCGGGGTTTACCCAGGCGGGGGCTCCGAGCCGTGCCGCGTTGAGCGACCAGCTGGGACAACTTTCCGGCCGAACCGCCCCCCCTGCGGCATCGCCAGTCGGCTCGGACCTGGGATCACAGGCGCCGGCATGGCTACGCTCCCTGGTAACCATCCGGCGTATCGATGCCGCGGCGCAAAACGGGCAGGAGCCGGCGATGCATGTCGCCGGAGCCGCACTCGCCCGCGGCGATCTCTCGGGCGCGGTTTCGGCGCTCCAAACGCTCTCCGGCTCGAACTCTGGAGGAGTCCAATCTTGGCTGGAGGCGGCGCGGCAGCGGCTCGCGGCCGAGGGGGCATTGGCGCATTTGCAGGAACTCCTGGTGGCTCGTCTCGGCACCTCGGCGGAGAATCCGGCGGCGGCGCCGGCCGAGGCGCCGGCAAAATCGGCCCAGCCCTAATGATCCGCGCCATTATCTGCGTCGTGCTTGTCACGGTGCTCGTCGGGACCGCGGTTTTTTTCGCCGATCACCCCGGCCGGGTCGAGATCTTTTGGCGAAGCTGGCAGGTCGAGACCTCGGTCGCGGTGCTCGCCGCCGCCGCGATCCTCGCGGCCCTGGTCGCCGGACTGCTGTTCTCAATGCTGTCGCTGATCCTCGATGCTCCGCGCAGATTGCTGCGCGTCCGTCGGGAACGGCGACGTCGCAGCGGCTACCGGGCGCTTGCTCAAGGCATGGTCGCGGTCGCCGCCGGCGATCCGCAAGAGGCGCGGCGCTACGCGAAAAAAGCCGATCTGCTGCTCGCCGACCCGCCGCTTACCTTGCTGTTGTCTGCCCAGGCCGCACAGCTCGACGGCGACGAGGGGGCGGCAAAGCGGTTCTTCACCGCGATGCTCGAGCGGCCGGAAACCGAGTTTCTCGGTCTGCGCGGCCTATTGAACCAAGCGCTGCGTGCCGGCGATCGCAGCACCGCGCTGCGGCTTGCCACGCGCGCCACGGAATTGCGCCCAGGGACACGCTGGGCGGTTCAAAGCCGCTTTGATCTGGAGACCGGAGAGGGTCGCTGGGAGGCAGCGCGGGAAACCCTCGCGAAGGCGACAAAACGCCGGCTCGTCACGCCCCGGGAGGCACGTCATCACCGCGGTGTGATTCTCTACGAGCTGAGCCGCACCGCCCTCGCCGATGGTGACCAACGGCGGGCAACGGGGTTGGCGGCCGAAGCCCGGGTGATAACCGAAGACCTCGCCACCCCGGTCGTACACTATGCCCGGTTGTTGGTCGGCCAACGCCGGATCGGCCGCGCCGCGCAGGCCGTCGAACACGCCTGGCGCACTGCCCCGCACCCGGATCTCGCCCAGGTCTATGGCGAAATCCAACAGGGCGAGGCACCGCTCGCCCGGGTCAAGGCGTTTGAGCGGCTCGCGGCGCAAAACCCGACGGCGCGCGAGAGTCATCTCGCACTGGCCGAGGCGGCACTCGATGCCCGGCTCTGGGGCGAGGCGCGCCGCCATTTGAACGACGCGCTTGCGACCGGCGAGACCCCGCGGCTGTGCCGCCTGATGGCGCGGCTGGAGGAAGCCGAGCACGGCGAGCTCGGACCCGTGCGGGAATGGCTCGACCGCGCGGTCGGCGCGGTCTCCGATCCGCGCTATGTCTGCACGAGCTGCAGCAGAGAGAGCCTGGATTGGCGTTCACTGTGTCCGCGTTGCGGCACCTTCGATACCCTGGTATGGCACGCCCCCGCCGCAACGGCTTCCGGGTCGACGCTGCCGGCTGTGGCGGAACCCGCGGCGCCTCCGGAACATGTTTCGGCTCTTCCGAGGCTGTCGGTCGCCCCGTCAATAGGCTTGGCGCCTACGCGTGAACCGGCTAAAACCGATCCGCTCGCCTCGCCCCGGTAGCTCAGCGGTAGAGCAACCGCTTCGTAAGCGGTAGGCCGTTGGTTCGAATCCGACTCGGGGCACCAGCCTCTTCTCAGCGCGCACCAACCAGAGGAGGAAGCGATGATCCAGGCTACCGGGGTCGACCACGTCGTCCTGCACGTCGATGACGTGCGGCGTTCGAAAAAGTTCTACACCGAAATCCTCGGGATGACCGCCTACCGAGAGGATGACGGGCAGGTGTTCCTGCACGCCGGCCGGCAGGGCGTGGCACTGTTCAAAAAGGCCGGCGGCGCCCCGCTGACAGCGGGCAACGATCTCAACCACCTCGCCCTCAATGTGGCGGTGGGGAGTTACGAAAGCCTCAAGGCCGATCTCGAGGCGCACGGGGTCGTGGTCACCGGCCGCCCGGGCGAAGACCGCTGCATCTACTTTCGCGATCCTGACGGACACCGCCTACAGCTGATCGTCAGCACGTAACATAGCGGGCAGAGACCGCGCCCAGACACCCGCCCGGGATGGACGGACGGTCTGACCTCACCCGTACGACGCTGGCGGTCCTGTTCGTCGCGGGACTGATTGCCGCCTGCTTCTGGATTTTGCGGCCGTTTCTGCCCGCGATTATCTGGGCGACGACGCTCGTCGTAGCCACCTGGCCGGTGATGCTGCGCGTGCAGCATCGCCTGTGGAACCGCCGCGGGCTCGCGGTCGCCATCATGACCCTCGCCCTGCTGCTCGTCTTTGTCGTGCCATTTTGGCTCGCGATCACGACGATCGTCGACAACTTCGACCGGATCGTCGAGTGGGGGACGTCGCTCAAATCGTTCAAGCTGCCGGGTCCGCCGGAGTGGCTCGCCGCGGTTCCGTTGTTTGGCGAACGGGCGGTGCAGCTCTGGGAGAGTGTGGCCGCCAGCGGCGTCGAGCCGTTGGTCGCCAAGGCGGCACCTTATGCCGGCGATGCCGCGAGCTGGTTCGTTGCCGCGCTGGGCGGGCTTGGGATCACCTTCGTGCAATTTCTGCTGACCGTCGTCATCGCCGCCATAATGTATATCGGCGGTGAGCGCGTCGCCGCTGTCGCGCGGCGTTTCGGCTACCGCCTCGCCGGCGAGCGTGGCGAGCAGTCGGTCCGGCTGGCCGGTCAGGCGATCCGCAGCGTGGCTCTCGGCGTGGTGGTGACGGCCGTGCTCCAGTCGGTCCTCGGCGGCGTCGGCCTCGCCATCGCCGGCGTACCGTTCGCGGCAGTGCTGACGGCGATCATGTTCATGCTGTGCATCGCCCAGCTCGGACCCTTGCCGGTGCTGGTGCCGGTGGTCATTTGGCTGTACTGGAGCGGCAAATCGGGATGGGGGACCTTCGCCCTGGTGTGGACCATCGTGGTCGGCAGCCTCGACAGCATCCTGCGGCCGATCCTGATCAGCAAAGGGGCTCACCTGCCGTTGGTGCTGCTGCTGGCCGGCGTCATCGGCGGCATTATCGCGTTTGGACTGGTCGGCATTTTCCTTGGTCCGGTGGTGCTCGCCGTCGGATACACCTTGCTGCAATCGTGGCTCGCCGAGGACACGATTCCGCACAACGAAGTTGCAACGCGACTGAGACGCTGAAACTCGATAGGACAACCAATCCTGGTCCCTCGGCCCGCGGCGGTTATCGTGCAATCTGAGCGGAGAGCGATCCAATGTTGCCTGCCTTGTTGAAATATTGGCGTCTGGCGGTGATCCTGACCGTGTGCGTGGTCTGCACCGCAGCGAATGCCCAGACGCCACCGGGCCCCGCCAATCAAAATGGCACCCGCTTTCTGATCTATTTCGACGAATTCAGTGCTTTTCTCTCCGACGAGGCAAAGACGATCATCGCCGATGCGGCCAAGCGCGCCCGCGAGTCGGGCGTCCACCGGATCGTGGTTCAGGCCCGGGCGAGCGCCACCGGAAAGGCCGAAACCAACAGATACCTCGCCCAAACGCGCAGCTCGATCGTCACCGATCAGCTGGAGGCGGATGGCATCGCCCGGACGATGGTTCGGCAGGAGCCGATCGGACAGACCGGCTCGAACGATCCAACCGTGACTGACCGCCGCGTCGATATTTTTCTCGAACCCTGACTATCGAGGGCGGTTGAGGCGAGTATTGCCGCGCTTCAACGCGGGCGTATACTCCGCAGCGGTATCGAACACACCCTGTCGCACAAGCGGAAGGGGTAGAAGGCAGAACGGGAAAGGCTCCGGCATGGACACCAGCGCAGCCATCAACTCGCCACCCTGGTATCGGTCGCTTAACCGAGGTTAGAGGCGATCAGCACCCTCCACTGCTCACTGGCTGTTCGACGGTTTCGAGATCTATGCGCTGTTCCTGACGATCGGCTTCGCTTTGCACCAGCTGCTCGAAGCGGCGCAGTACGCAGAAATCCCACGCTACGCCGGCTATGTCCTCGCAACGACGGTGTTCGGTTGGGCAACCGGCGGAGTGATCGGCGGCATCATCGCGGACTATATCGGCCGCAAGCGCACGATGATGCTGGCGATCCTCGCTTATTCGCTCACGACCGCCCTCAGCGCCGCCGCCTGGAACTGGCAATCATTCGCGGTCTTGCGTTTCCTGGTCGGCGTCGGGATAGGCTCGGAATGGGTGACCGGAGCGTCGCTGGTCTCCGAATTGTGGCCCGACCACGCGCGCGGCAAGGGCGGCGGGTTGCTGCAAAGCGGCGCTGGGATCGGCAGCTTTCTCGCCTCCGGCGTCTGGCTGTTGATCGGAGGGTTGGGACCCGGCGCTTGGCGCTGGATGTATCTGGTCGGCGTCTTGCCGGCCCTGCTCGTCTTGTGGATTCGCCGCGGCATGCCGGAATCGGCACGCTGGGAGGAGGCGAGCGAGCGCCGGCGTGCGGCGCACGCGCAACGGCGAAGCGGCGCAGTGCTCGAAGGTGAAGGTGCCGCATTGACGCGCTTCACGGTCACCGACATGTTCCTCGATCGCAGCGCCCGACGGCGTCTTATTCCGGCGTTTTTGATGATGCTGTCCGTGACCTTGGGGTTTTGGGGTGTCGCGACCTTTGTACCGACCTATGTCGGCGCGGTCGCTACCATGGCGGGCTTGCCGGCGCCCTATTATTCTGCTGTGGCCGGGCTCCTCGGCACCGGGGTCGCCATATTTGGCTTCATCAGCCTCGGTTTCTGCGCCGATTGGATCGGCCGCAGGCCGACAGCCATGATTTGGTACGCGGCGTGTCTGATCCTGACGCCGGTCGTCTATATGTGGGCTGGGTCGATGGGCGCGCTGCTCATCGCCGTCACTGTCTTCGGCTTCTTTACGGGCGGGATATGGGCATGGGCACCGATCTGGCTGCCCGAGCTGTTCCCGACGCGGATGCGGGGGACTGCCGTCGCTTTCTGCTTTAACGCGCCGCGCTGGATCTCGTGCATCGGTCCATTGATCGCCGGCACACTGATCGTCGCTCTTGGAGGCTATGGTCCAGCCGCGACGATCGTCGGCCTGTTCTTTATCCTCGGCATCGTGGCAGCGCCATTCCTGCCCGAGACCAACGGGAAACCGCTGCCCGAGGCTCTGGAGCCCTCACTCGCCGATTAGACGCGCCATCGCTCACCACGGCCGGACCAGCTCGGGCGGGGCCCGGACGACGGTGCGCCGCCCGCGCTTATAGACTGCGAGCGGCGGGCGAATCTCGGCGATCGCCTGCTCTGGCGACGCGGCGTCGATCACGACGATGTCGGCAGGGTTGCCGATGGCGAACCCATAGTCCGTCAGATTGAGCAGCTGGGCCGAGCGCTCGCTCAGCATCGCAAAGCACTCGCGCAACCGCATTGGCCCGGCAATCTGCAGCACATTGGCGTGGAGGTTCGCCATACGGATCAGCGAGCAGTCGCCGTAAGGTGTCGCCGGGTTGAGCACGTTGTTGGTCGACAGCGAGCAATTGACGCCGTGCTCGACGAGAAAATTGGCGTCGGCGACGCCACGGCGGACATTGTGGTCCTGGTCGCGTCCCATCAGGTAGAGATCGGTTGCCGGCAGGACGGTAACGGCGATACCGACATCGGCGAGACGGCGGGCCAGCATTGCAACCTCGCGCGGCAGCATCGTCGACAGCTTGGCCATATGGCCCACAACCACCCGTCCACCGCGCCGGTATTGCTCGGTCAACTCGCAGACCAAGTGGATATTCATAGCCTCCGGGGTGTTGCCGACATCGAGATGGATGTCGATGTCGACATCATATTCGCGGGCGAGCTCAAAGACGCGGCGGATCTGGCCGTCGGGGTCGGTGTCGTAGCGTGGCGCGCCGCCGATGACCGTGGCCCCGCGTCTGAGGCCTTCAACCAACAGCTCTTCTGTACCGGGGTAATTGGTCAGCCCGTCCTGCGGGAAGACGATGTCGATCGCCCATTGATAATCGGTGATCAGCGACTGCACCCCCTCGAACCCGCGCATGCCGATCGCCGGGTCGATCTCGACCTGGGTGCGCATACGCGTAGTGCCGTTAAGGATGCACTCGACCAGAGTATGCTCGGCCCGGCGTCGCACGTCATCGACCGTAAAGCCCGGCTTCAGCGCCGCGACCTGCCGCATCGGGCTGATGTCGCGCCGGGCTTCGGCCGGACAGCGATCGATGATGCGGGACTTGTCGAGATGGATGTGCGTCTCGATCAGCCCGCCGCAGGCGAGCCGCCCGCCCGCATCATAGATTTCTCTGGCCTCTGCCAAGCCGGGCTCGATGGCGACAATCTTGCCGCCAGCGACACCGATATCGACGGGTTGCGCGGACGGCCGGTCCGCCAGACGGGCATTGCGCAGGATCAGATCCATACGATCCGAAGTGAGCAGTGCTAATCCCGCGGCCGGAGCATCAGGCGTAGATTTTTACCAGCTCGGCATGCGCCCATTTGACAGCGTCTTCCGGCCTCATGCCCTGGACAGCTTTCGCATACATATCTGAAATGGCGTATTTCGAGATCACTTCGGCGGCTTTGCGGTTGGCCGGCCCGGCATAGCCGGCAAAGTGGCCGCTCTCAGCCGCGGTGCGGAACGGCAGCATGATCGGGTCTTGCTGCCATAGCTTGTGGTTCTCCCACATCTTGGTCGGACCAACCGAGAAGCCCTGCTGAGTGACCCACCACTGCTCGTAGATTTTCTCTGTGTGGAACCAGCGCAGGAAATCCTTTGCCGCCTTTTGGTTCTTGCCATAGGCCATTACCATGTCGGCGAACGGCACATGCCAGCTGAACTGGCCGGCTGGCCCCTTTGGCAGCGGGGTGTGGAAGACATCGTCCTTGACCGGCTTGCCGTCCTCGGTCTTATACATGTCCGGCTTTTTCTTTGCTTCGATATAGATCGAGGCGCCGTTATTGGTGGCGCTGATCGTGCCGGAAAGGAAGGCACGGTTGTTGCCCGAGTCGTCCCACGCAAAGCCGCCATCGTCGCAGGCATCCTTCCAGAACCCCACCGCGAACTTGACCGACTCGATCGTGCCTGGGCTGTTCAATACGACGGTCTTTCCGTCCACCTCGACCTCCTTGCCGCCCCACGACCACAGATACGGGTACCAGAACGCGTTTGCGTCGCCAAAGGCGTGCGCCAATGTCTGACCGATCGGATGCCCCTTGGCCTTTAGCTTTTTGCCGGCCTCGCGCCATTCCTCCCAGTTTTCCGGATATTTTTCCGGCCCGTAGCCGATTTCGTTCCACCACGAGGCGCGGTTGACGATCTGCAGGCCGACGATCGTGTTGGGGACGGCAATCCACTTCTTGCCGTCATAGGCGATCGCTTTCGAGGTTTCGTAGAAGCCGCCCTGGGCCGTGCCGATCTCCTCGGCGATGTCGCTGACATCGACGGCGCTCTCCGGGTAGAGCTGCGCCCAGTTGTTGATCTGGCAAATGATGTCGGGGCCGCTGCCGGACTGAATCGCCGCCGTCGTACGCGCCTGGATCGTCAGCCCGTCGACGCCTTCGAGATTGATCTTGAGGCCGAGATCCTTCTGGGCCTGCTCGTTGATGGTCGTTCTCAGCGTCTGGTCGGAGACCGGCACATAGTCGGAGCCTCGGACCCAGTGCAGCGTGGTGCCCTGGGCGTAAGCGGGCGCCCGCCCGGAGGCCAGGATCGCGGCGACCCCCCCGGTGCGTGCCGTAATCGCCCCGGCACCGGAAAGCTTGAGTAGCCTCCGCCGGCTGATGCGCTCCCATCTGCACTCCCCTATTGCCCAGAGCCTGTGAGGGAACTGTCGAAGTCAACGCTACATCGCTCATTCCGTCATTCCCGCACACGCGGGAATCCAGGGATTTCAGTCGTTTGCCCCCTGTTCAAGCCAGCAGCAAGCCTCGACCCCCGCTTTCGCAGGGGTGACGAACTGTCGTGCCAACGGTATTCATTCACAGACTCTCAGATCACTGCTTCGGAACGCGTATCGAAAAAGTGCAGGCGTTCCGGGTTCAGCGCCAAACGGAGGCGGTCGTGAACATTGACGCGGGTGCCGGGGTCGACCGAGGCCACCATCGTGTGGGGACCGACCGCCACATCGAGGAGGATCTCGGAGCCGAGCTTTTCGATAACCTCGACCGCCGCGTCGAAACCGAGCTCGACCGGGTCGGCGGCCGAGGCCACATGCAGATCTTCCGGCCGGATCCCGAGTGTCACTTCCTCGCCGATAAACCGACGGAGCCGATCGGCGGCCTCGCCCGGCGGCTTGATCCGCATGCCATCGTTTTCGACCCACAGCGCGCCATCGGAGCCGCCGACCCTGACTGTCGCGAAATTCATCGCCGGCGAACCGAGAAACCCGGCAACGAAGAGATTGGCGGGCTCGTTGTAGAGCTCGAGCGGCTCGCCAACCTGCTGCACGAGTCCGTCCTTCATGACGACGACGCGGTCGCCCAAGGTCATCGCCTCGACCTGATCGTGGGTAACATAGATCGCCGTGGTGCCGAGCCGGTCGTGCAGCTTTTTGAGTTCGACCCGCATCTGCACGCGCAATTTGGCGTCGAGGTTCGACAAGGGTTCGTCGAACAGAAACACCTGCGGGTGCCGCACGATCGCGCGCCCCAGTGCCACCCGCTGGCGCTGACCGCCGGACAGCTGGCGCGGCTTGCGCGCCAATAGCTGCTGGATGCCGAGAATCTCGGCCGCGTCCTGCACGCGCGTGGCGATGTCGGCGCGCGAGAATTTGCGCATTTTGAGGCCAAAGGCCATGTTGTCGTAGACGCTCATATGCGGATAGAGCGCGTAATTCTGAAACACCATCGCGATGTCGCGATCCATCGGCGGCAGATCGTTGATGACCTTGTCGTCGATCAGAATGCGGCCCGAGGTGATCGATTCGAGCCCCGCCACCATCCGCAGTGTCGTCGTCTTGCCGCAGCCCGACGGGCCGACGAGGACGACGAATTCCTTGTCGCGAATGCCAAGGTTCACATCCTTGACGGCGTGTACCTCGTCGAACTTCTTGTTCAGGCTCTGGATATGGACCTCTGCCATCACTCTCTCGCGTGCGGATGCTATCCCTTGACCGAGCCGGTGACGCTGGCGACGTAGTGCTCGACAAAGAACGAATAGACAAACGCGACCGGGATCGACCCCAATAGCGCCCCGGCCATCAGCTCACCCCAATAGAACACGTCACCGCGGATCAGCTCCGATGTGACGCCGACCGGCACCGTCTTTTGCTCGGGCGAGGACAGAAAGACGAGGGCGTAGATGAACTCGTTCCACGACAAGGTGAAGGCGAAGATCCCTGCCGACAGGATGCCCGGCACGGCGATCGGAAAGATGATGTAGACCATCGCTCTCCATCGCGTTGCCCCGTCGATGCGAGCGCATTCTTCGAGCTCTCTCGGGATCGCCTTGAAATACCCCATCAGGAGCCAGGTGCAAAACGGGATCAAAAAGGTCGGATAGGTCAGGATCAACGCCCAGGGCGTGTCGCCGAGACGAAAATTGCGGATGATGTCGGCAAGCGGAATGAACAGCAGCGTCTGCGGCACGAGGTAAGTAATGAAGATCGCGGTGCCGAGCGTGCCGGCAAACGGAAACTTGAGCCGCGACAGCGCATACCCGGCCAACAGCCCGCAGAACAGCGAGATCACCGTGGCCGAGATCGAAATGATCATCGTGTTCAGCATCCAGGTGCTGAACAAGGTCTCGGTCAGTAGGTCCTTGATAT
>Ga0306925_10005761_pt1 | contig 11418 bp, 10 predicted proteins | sample flu12Cox44000176_FD_203755 | JGI IMG/M metagenome (GOLD analysis project Ga0306925, IMG submission 203755) | Lab enrichment of tropical soil microbial communities from Luquillo Experimental Forest, Puerto Rico - flux8day.12C.oxic.44.000.176 (v2)... | ecosystem: Environmental > Terrestrial >...
GATCGATCGCCGCGGCGGACGCGATGTGCTGGTGCTGTCGAACGTCGTGCTTGCCGGCGGGCTCGGGTGGCTGGCGTTTGCGCATGGGCCGGTCGGGCTCGCCGGCGCGTGGGTATTGCTCGGGATCGGCATGGCGCTCGGCCTCTACGACTCGGCCTTTGCGACCCTGACGGCACTCTATGGCCTCGAGGCGCGCGCTCCGATCACCGGGATCACCTTGATTGCGGGCTTTGCCAGCACGATCGGCTGGCCGTTGTCGGCGTTGCTCAACGAGAGCTTCGGATGGCGCGGCGCCTGCCTCGGTTGGGCGGCACTCAACCTCTTCGTCTGTCTGCCGATGAACCGCCTGCTGATACCGCGACCCGCTGGCCCGGTGCCGAGTGCCACCGCGGAGGAGACGGCTCCCGCTCCGGCGAATGGCATGATGGTGCTGGCCTTTGTGTTTGGCGCCGTCGGGTTTGTCACAGGTGCGATGGCGGCGCATCTGCCGCGGCTGCTCGAACTCGCCGGCGCCTCGGCAGGTGCGGCGATCGCCGCGGCATCGCTGATGGGGCCGGCTCAGGTGGCTGCACGGCTCTTCGAGTTCGGCGTGTTGAAGCGCCTGCATCCGCTGGTCTCGACTCGGCTGGCGCTCTTGATGCACCCGCTCGGTGGGGCATTCCTGGGAGTGCTCGGCGGACCGGCGGCTTCTGTCTTTGCGCTGTTGCACGGCGCCGGGAACGGCTTGCTGACGATCTCGCGCGGGACCTTGCCGCTGGCCTTGTTCGGGCCCGCGGGTTACGGGCTGCGCACCGGCATCATTGTGGCGCCGGCGCGGGTGACGACCGCGGCCGCACCGCTTCTCTTCGGCCTCTTACTGGATGCGATGGGGACGGGTGCGCTGCTCGTCTCGGCCGGGCTCAGCCTCGCTGCACTCGCGGCACTGGCGTTGTTGCGCGCGCAACCCGTATCGGCCGGTGCCTAACGGATCGTCTCGGCCATCGCCCGCACCGCGATCCCGGCCTCTTCGAGCTTCTCGCGGACGAGGCCGGCCATCGCGACGGCCGCCGGGTTGTCGCCGTGGACGCAGACCGTGTCGATCGCAACCGGGATCCGCTTGCCCGAGGTGCTGATGATCGCACCCTCGCGCACCATCGCCTGCACCCGCGCAGCGGCCTCTTTTGGATCGTGCAGCACGGCGCCCGGGAGCTTGCGCGAGACGAGGTTGCCGGTGTCGTCATAGGCGCGGTCGGCGTAAATCTCGCGCGCCATGCGCAAACCTAGGTCAGCTGCCGCGCGTTCGAGCTCGGTGCCGGCCATCACGACATAGATCAGCTCGCGGTCGCTCGCGGCGATCGCACGGCCGATTGCGAGCGCAGTAGGACGCTCGACCGCGGCGAGGTTGGCCAACGTACCGTGCGCCTTGACGTGACCAATGCGATGGCCGACGGCCCGCGCCACGCCTTGCAACGCGCCGATCTGGTAGACCACGATCTTTTCGATGTCCTCCGGATTTTCGCCCTGGATCTGGCGCCGGCCGAAGCCCCAGATATCGAAAAAGCTCGGATGCGCGCCGATGCCGACACCGTTCTCCTTGGCGCGGCCGACGGTCTCGAACATGACAAGCGGGTCGCCGCCGTGAAAGCCGCAGGCGACGTTGGCCGAGGTCACGATCTTCAGCATCTCGGCGTCGCTGCCCATGGTCCACGCGCCAAAGCTCTCGCCCATGTCGCAATTCAGGTCGATCACATCCATCGGGGTTACTCCGATTTTCAGTACTCCTTATATGGAAGGAATTTGCCGCTCAAGGTCAGCTTGACGCGGTCGCCTTTGGGATCGGGTTGGCGTTCGATCGCCATGTCGAAATCGATGGCGCTCATGATGCCGTCGCCGAACTCCTCCTGGATCAATTCCTTCCAGGTCGTGCCATAGACCTGTACGAGCTCATAGAAGCGGTAGATCAGCGGGTCGGTCGGCACGACGCTCGGCGGCGAGCCACGATAGGGGATCTCCTGCAGCAAGAGCTTTTCATCGTCGTCGAGCCCGAACAGCTAGCGCGCTTGATCGAGAGGACCTTGCGGGTCAATTCGTCACGGGTCATCGCGTGCTCTTTCGGTGGTGAGATCCTCGCATCACAGCAATGCCTATGCCAATCTCGGCGCAGACCCATTCCGAGACGTTCGGGCTCGAAAGGAGAGTGCGATGACCGAAGATTTTACCGGAAAGGTGGCGCTCGTTACCGGCGGTGGAAGCGGGATTGGCGCCGCCACATGTCGCGCCTTCGCAGCGGCAGGAGCGCAGGTCGCGATTCTCGACCGCAACGCGGCAGCGGCGGAAGCGGTCGCAGCCGAGATTACCGGCCGCAACGGCCATGCCGCGGCATACTCGCTCGATGTTGTGGATCGGAACGCCTTTGCCCGATTGACCGAGGGCATAGCCGAAGCCTGGGGCGGCATCGACATCCTTGTCAACGGCGCCGGCACGACCGTGCGGCGCATGATCGGCGAGATGGGTGCCGAGGATTGGGACCGCGTCATCGCCGTCAACCTGACCGGCGCCTTTAACGGGATCCGGGCGGTATTGCCGCATATGCGGGCGCGCGGCGGCGGCGCGATCGTCAATATCGCCTCTATCGCCGGGCAGCGGATCTCGTTCGGCGGTACCGCAAACTACACGGCCTCTAAGGCGGGGCTCCTCGGCTTGACGCGCCACGCCGCCTACGAGCTCGCACCGGACGGAATCCGGGTCAACGCCGTCTGTCCGGGTCCGACCGCGACCGGGTTCGGCGGAACGATGCCGACAGAAGAGGCGAAGGCCTCACGAGCGCTAAAGATCCCGCTCGGCCGCATGTGCGAGCCCGAGGACATCGCCGACCCGATCCTGTTCCTCGCGGGTGACGCCGCGCGCATGATCACCGGCGTGGCGCTCAACGTCGATGGCGGTGTGCTGGTCAAGAACGACACGCTTTATGAGGAATATTTCCGTCGCCGATAGCCGGCTCGCCGCGGGATCGGGAGCAGTTGCCTGGCTGAAGACCCCCTCAGGGGTGGTCGCCGCTCTGATTTTGATGACATTCGCGGCGCGGGTGCTGTTCGCCGCCTCTCTCGGGCTCGGCATCGACGAGAGCTACATGGTCGCAGCCGGCCGCAAATTGCAGCTCAGCTATTTCGACCATCCGCCGATCGCCTGGTGGATGGCGTGGGGGGGCGCGCATCTGACCGGCAGCCAGAGTGCGGTCGTCGTGAGGCTGCCGTTTATCTCGCTCTTCGCGCTGACGACATGGCTGATGTACCGCGTCACCGCGGCGCTCTTCGACCCGGAAGCCGGGCTGTGGGCGGCAGTCGTGCTGAATATGGCGCCGGTTCTCGGGATCACCGCGGGCACTTGGGTGTTGCCCGACGGCCCGCTTTTTGCGGCGTTGCTCGGCACCGTGTTTTGCCTGGTCCGTGCCCTGTGTTCCGAAGGCCGCGCGGCTTGGAGTTGGTGGTTGGCGACCGGAGCCTGCGTCGGTCTGGCGCTCGACTCCAAATATTCTGCCGTACTGACCCTGATGGGCGCTGTCGCGTTCCTAGCGACCGAGCCGACCAGCCGTCGTTGGCTCCGGCGGCCGCAGCCTTACTTCGCCGGGGCCGCCGCGCTGATAGTCTTCCTGCCTGTGTTGATCTGGAATGCCGCGCACGGATGGGTCTCGTTCCTGTTCCAGGGGGGTCGGGCCGGCGGTTCACTCCACCCGTTGGGTCCGATATTGGCGATCGCCGGCCAGGCCGCGTTTCTCCTCCCCTGGATATGGGCGCCGTTGGTGTGGTGCGGCCTCGTCGCGGCGTGCCGCGGGCCGTCCGACCGGGAACGCTGGTTCCTCGTCTGCCTCGCCGCGCCGCCAGTTCTTGTATTCACGGCAGCCACGCTGTGGGGTAACGCTCTCTTTCATTGGGCGGCACCGGGCTATCTGATGCTGGTGCCGCTGCTGGGCGAAGCCATTGCCCGGCGCCGCCAAACCAGCCGGTCGATCCGGATCTGGCTCGGGGCCACGGTGACGTTCGTCATCCTCGGCGTGATCTTTGTCGCGAGCGAGGTCCGGTTCAACTGGCTGTCCGGCCTGATCGCGGAATTATCACTCGGCAGGGACCCGAACCTCGATGTCGTGGATTGGACTTCGGTGCGAACCGAGCTCGAGAGCCGGGGCTTCTTCGACAGACTCGGCTTGGTGGTCGGGACCCTGAAATGGCACGAAGCCGGCAAGATCGATTATGCGCTCGGTGGTCGGATCCCGGTGATCTGCCTCGGCCCGGATGCGCGACAATATGGGCTGATCGCAAACCCTGAAGACTACGCCGGCGCGGATGTCCTTATTGTCGCCCCGCGGCGCTCGCTCGCCCAAATCGAGAGTCAATTCGGGGCTCGGTTCGACTCGATCGATCCGATTGCGCCCGCCACGGTAAGGCATGCCGGAGATCCTGCGATGGAACTACCTTTATTTATTGGACACCGACTCCACAAAACGATTGCGACGGAGGCTACCGGCGATCCCAGGAGTAACCCTTGAAGTCGCGCGCCAGGTAGAGCGTGTAGGCGCGGAAAGCTCCGGGCCCGATCGGAATGACGACGGGCTCGAGCCGGTCGATTTCGGCGAAACTCGGGCTCATCTCGGGGATCAGCTCATGCTCCGAGACCAGAAGAAAATTCCCGCCGCGATGTTGCGGCAGACCATTCGTCAGTTCCCACTGGTCCTTGGCGAGGCCGCTCTTGAGCTTCCACTTGACCGCATCCAAAGGATGCGGGTGCACGTAATAGATCAGCGCGGCGAGCGTCTCGCGATCGTCGGCAAAGAGCGTCAATCCGGGATGTTGCGCGAGTGCCGTGCCGACGATCGAGCCGAGCTCGCGCCAGCCGCGCAACCGGCTGAGCGCGTCGTATTTCGCCGGCAGCGCGATCCCGAAGGCGGTGAGCGCATCGCTGGCGATGAACAGAACCGCGACGGCGGCGAGATGGAGTGCGATCGAGAAGATGACGAGCTTGCGCCAGCCGCGGCGTAGCGCCCAGGCAACGACCAGCACCGTAGCCGAGACAAAGGCGGGTGCTGCCCAGTTGGCATTGGCCCGCGACAGGAAACTGACTGCCAGCATCATTGCCAGTGTCGGCAATGCAAACGAGGCGAGGAGGCGGGCGCGGGGTTCAGCGAGGGTGCGCGGCCATGCCGCTAGAAAAATCAGGCCGGCAAAGAATAGCGGACCGAACACCGCGAATTGCGAGCCGAAGAATTCGAGAAAGGCATCGGGATGGAAAAGCGGCTCGTCGATCCCCGCATTGTCCTTCACGTGGAGATAGCTGACGAACCCGTTGCTCCAATTCCACCAGAAATTCGGCGAATACAGCAGGAGCGCGATGCCGATTGCGGCGAGCAACGGACCGAGGTGACGGCGCTCGGCGCGGAAGACGATGACATAGCCTATCGCCGAGAGGATCCAATACGCCATCGCGTATTTTGCGAGCAGGCCAACCCCGCAGGCGACCCCAACGGCGAGCCACCAGCCCCATCCGCCGTCTTGGCGCGCTCGGATGAACGCGTAGAGCGCCGCCGCCCAGAACAGCAGCAATGGCGCATCGGTCGAGATGATAAAAGCGGAGATGGAGGCTCCGGGCAGGCTGGCATAGGCGAGGGCCGACCACAGCCCGACCCGGCTATCGTAGAGCCGGGAGCCGATCGCGTAAACGAAGACGGCGGTGGCGGCATGCAGCAGCGGTGCCGATAGCCGTACCGCAAACTCGCTTTCACCGAGGAGCCTGGTCGTCAGCGCGATAAGCCAGGCGACGAGCGGCGGCTTCGAGTAATAGCCGAGAGCCGGGTGCTGCGCCCAAAACCAGTATTGCGCTTCGTCCGGGTAGAGGTCAGCAGGCTGGAAGCTGAGCCATAGTAGCCGCAAACCGGTGATCGCGAGCACCCCAGCGAGCATCAGAGCGGCGGGTGAACGCAGCAGTGCCCGTCGGAAAAAGCCCGCCGGCGTGGTGGGTTCATCAAGACGCGACTGCAAAGCGGCGGGTCTCTCTGCAGGCGGAAGCCGCCTGCAGGAGGAACTCTCATCCGCACTCAGGAAAAATCGGCCCGCGCTCAGGCGGCCCACGCGAAACGCGCAAAATGACCGTTGTTGCCCTTGCCGACCATCTCCACGTCGAGACCAAAACCGTGGACGTGCATCTGTTTCGCGCGCGCGAGAGCGAGGCGGCGCCCCGCCGGGTGAGCCGTGTTGTCTATGTAAAACGGCTCGCCGCTGCGGTTGCGCGAAGCGACGCCTTCGATCTCGAAGGAGACGATGTCGGGTATTACGGTCGAGCGCTTTAACCCATCCAGGTTGAACTCGATTGGCTTGAACTCGACGCCGCGAAAATCGCTCACTAGGTTGTCGCGGATAAATCCGGGCGGGCCGCCGGCTTCACCGCCGACGATCGCGGCAAGAGCCTGACGCTGCGCATCGTCGGCCTGCTCGTCGACCACGCCGGCGAAGACCCAGTTGCCGTCGGCCATCACCTTGCCTGAGCGGATCACCAGCGCGAACTTCAGCCCGTCGAGCTTGGTGTCGCCATAGCTGCCGGCATCAATCCGGAACACCAATGCCGCGGTGCAATGATCGTGCGTCACCGGGCCCTGCGGGTTTGTATAAATGCACGGACACAGATAGTCGCAATTGCAGCTCTCCATGTATTCGCCGAGCATCGTCCATTGCTGCTCTGCCATGTTATGGCCCCCGGCAATCAAGCGGTTGGGTGTTGCTTTCTTTCGAGGATGCGTTGGTGAAGGTTGTGGACGATCATGCCAGTGAGCCTTTCGTCATGGATGAAGAGGCGTTGGCCGATCGGGTAGGGGTCTTGCTTGGTGACCTCGAGCGGTTCCTTCAGGATCTCGTCAGGGTTGAGGCCGCGTTCAACAAACCGCTCGATATAGCCGACCCAATTCTCGACGATCTGCCCTTGTTCCTTCAGATAGCCCTTGGTGCAAGGATCGCCGTGGCCGGGGATAATGGTCTCGACGTCGAGCGCCTCGATGCTCTTCAGCGCCGTCAGCCATTCCCATGGGTCGCATTCCTGCAGCCATGACCGGCACTTGTAGAAGACGTTGTCGCCGGTGAACACGACCCCTTCTTCCGGCACGTGAACCGAGGTCTGGGGCGCGGTGTGACCGGGCATATGGATAATGTTGAAGGTGTGATTGCCGACATTGAGGGTCAGCGCGTCGGTAAAGGTCAACTTGGGCGGGTTCGAAGCCGGGTAATCGGGGTGCCCGACGAGCCAGACGCTGTCGGGATCGGTCTCCTTGAAGCGCTCGCGTTTCTCTTCGAGGGTGCCGAACGCATAGAGATAGCGCTCGAAGCATTCCTGGAGCTTGACCTGCCCGACGACCGTCACGTTCGGAAAATACGCGTTGCCCGAAATATGGTCGCCGTGCGGCTCGGTGTTGATCAGATAGCGGATCGGCGCCTTGTCTTCCATGCGCTCGCGCCAGCGCACCGCGTCGATCGGCTGCTGCGGCGAATCGATCATGACATAGCCGTCGCTGGTCTCGACAAAGCTCGGATTGCAGCCGGCGAAATAGATTTCGGTAAACGAATTCTTCCCTACCCTACGCATCGCCCTCTCCTGTTTCGCTGCTCTCGATCCGGTGCCGGTTATTCCGCGGCGACCGGCATCGGCGCGCGATGGAACCCGACGCGGGCGCCCCCGGCGCATAACAGGCTTAATAGCAGCAGTGCTGCGACCACCACCAGCACGAGTTCGGGTCTCCCCGCATCGATAATCATGCCGTAGGGCACCGGCATGATCGCGCCGCCGAGCGACATCCCGGAGCTGACAAAGCCGAATACCTTGCCGATTTGCCCGGGTGGTGCGGCGTCTTTGACCATCACGTCGCGCGGCGTGCGGCTCGCCCCGGTCAGCAGGCCGCAGACAAAGAGAATACCGATTGTCGCTGCCTCGGCGAGCGAGACCATACCGACCAGCAGCAAGAGTGCGGCGGCGCCGATGGTCAGTAAGACGACGAATGGCAGGTGGCGATCAGTGCGGTCGGCCACCCAGCCGCCGAGCAGCACGCCGCCAATCTGGCCAACCATGTATGCGGTCAGCGCCGAGGAAGCGGCTGCGAGCGTCACTTCGTGCACCTGGTGGAGGATCGTGATCAGCCAAGATTGAATACCGGCGCCGGCCATCGACGAGACCATGAAGAAGGCGAAGAACATCAGCACCGATCGGCTCAGCAGCAGGCCAGCTCCTCGCCGGGCTTCCGCCGCGCGGCTCGGCGGGCGACGTACTTGATCGATCAGGATACGGCTTTGCCACAATATCGTTGCCGCCACCGGGACACCAAGAAGCCCGACAAAGATCAAAGCACCCCGCCACCCGAGCAGCAGCATCAACGCGGCCGCCGCCGGCGGTGCGGCGGCAAACCCGATATTCCCGGCGAAGGTGTGAAAGGCAAAGGAGCGGCCGAGCCGCACCGGGTCGATCGAACCGCTCAAGATCGCATAATCCGCCGGATGGAAGACCGAGTTGCCGACACCCGAGAGCAACGCCAGAACGACGAGCTGCCAATAGGCGGTAGCAAATCCCATCGCGGCGATCGACAACGTCATCAGCAACGTGCCGCCGACGAGGAACGGACGAGCACCATAGCGGTCGACGAGAAATCCCATCGGCGTCTGCAGCAGCGCGGCAGTCGCCGACATGACCGCCATGACCAAGCCGAGCTCGGCGAAGGAGACGTCGAAAGCCTGCTGCCAGGCAATGAACAGCGGCGGCAGGCAAAGCTGATAGAAATGCGACAGGAAATGGCCGGCGCCGAGCACCAGATTGACCCGAGTGTCGCGATGAAAGGTGAACCCCGCAAGCATCTGGGCATGGTGCTATAAAGACGGCGTCCGGTCGAGCGGAGAAGCCCGCCGGCACCCCATCCGTGGCGCGAGGCTGTGTTGCCGAAATCGCCGACCGCCGTAGCCGAGCCGACGGCGGGATACTCTGTTCCGACACGCAAATAGGGTCTACACTGCTGACCTGCAGGCATGAACGGAGGAGGTCTGTGATGGCGGGGTACAAGCTTATCTCGGCGGATTCCCATATCGTTGAGCCGCCGGACATGTATGCGGGCCGCATCGAGCCCAAATTCCGGGACCGCGCGCCGAAGATGGAACGCCGCAAGACCCCGAGCGGGAGGGAATACGACGCGTGGGTTATCGACGGTATGCAGGTCGGCACCCTGGGTGCAGTGATGCAGGCCGGGCAGCGGTTCGAGGACCCCTCGCAGATCGATTTTCTCGGCGTCTGGGAGGATGTCCGCAAGGGTGGCTACGACGCCCATGCGATGATCACCGAAAACGAGGCGGATGGTGTCTGGGGGTCGGTATTGCAGCCAAGCCAGGGCCTGTTCTGGTATCGCCTCCCCGACAGTGCGCTGCTGTCCAGCATCTGCCGCGCCTACAACGACTGGATCGCCGATTTCTGTAAGCCTTATCCCGAGCGGCTGAAGGGTATAGCGACGCTCAATGTCGACGATGTTGACGAAGCCTGCCAAGAGCTCGATCGGGTCGCCAAGATGGGGCTGGTCGGGGCCTTTATCCCGGTCGCACCCTTGCCCGAAAGGCCGTATCGCGACCCGGTCTATGATCGGCTGTGGGCGACCGCGCAGGATTTGAACCAACCTCTGCTGCTGCACATCGGGACACCGCGCGGCGGCGTTCCGGGATGCGAGTTCACCGCGGATATCACCGAGCTGACCGGCGCGGGCCGCTCGACCAGCGATTATTGGGTGCGGTACTCGCTGGGCGCGATGGTCTTCGCCGGCGTCTTCGACCGCTATCCGCGATTGAAGGTCGGCTCGGTCGAACACGAGACCGCGTGGATTCCCCATTGGTTGAAGCAGATGGACTTCACCTATGTCGAGCGTCCCGTGTTCACTAAGGGTTGGAAGTCGAAGGAAGGAATGCTGCCGAGCGATTACTGGCGGCGTAACATGTTCGTCGAGTTCATGGAAGACGATCTCGGGGTCCGGATGCGAGACCTGATCGGGGTCGACAACATGCTCTGGGGTAGTGACTTTCCACATGCTGAGTCGACGTGGCCGAAGTCACAGCAGTTCCTCGACCGCATCTTCGAGGGCGTGCCCGAGGCCGATCGGCGCAAGATCACCGCGGACAACGCCGCCAAGATGTTCGGGTTCAGGCCGAACTGACGCCCGTTACCCGGCTCGCTCTCTGCATTCAGGGAGCGGGTCGGGGGCGCGGTGGTGAATTATATGTCCGATGGGTTCGTCCCCGTCGCCAAGGCAGCGGAATTGTCGCCCGGCCAGATGCGGTGGGTCGCGGTCGATGGCGAACGCCTGGTCCTGGCCAATGTCGAGGGGACCTTCTACGCGTTGAGCGATGTTTGCGGTCATCGCAACGCGCCGCTTTCGCGTGGTAAACTCGTCGGACATCTGATCGAGTGTCCGCTGCATTTTGCCCAGTTCGACGTGCGCACCGGTGGATTGGTCAATGGGCCGGTGTCGACCGCGTTGCCGATCTACGAGGTCCGGGTCGAAGGCGACACGGTCTACGTCAAACGGTAGGGCAAGGAAGGGGGTTGACCGCGCTCGCCTCAGCCCGGGTTTTGCGGCCGGTGGCGCTTGACCGCCTCGGGGTTGGTCGAGTCGGCGCCCATATAGATCCCGCGCTCCCAGCTCCGCTTCAGCGGGTCGACGACATTCAGTGACATCCGACCGATGCGCTCGATCTCGATCTCGACAGTCTCGCCATCCTGTAATGCGCCGAGCCCCTCGTGATTGGTGCCGCAGGCGATCAGGTCGCCGCTATTCAGGGTCATGATCGTCGAGGCGAACTCGACGAGCTCTGGTACCCGGTGCTCCATATCGTCGGTGTTGTAGTTGTGGCGTAGCTGGCCATCGTTCCAAAACCGCACGACCAGATCATTGGGCTCGGGCACCTCGTCGGCGGTCGTGATGCAAGGACCAATCGGGGCGAAGGTGTCGAACGACTTGCCGAGCCAGCTGCCGGCCTTCCAGGTCCGTCTTCCTTCGCCGCGCGCCGACACGTCGATCAGACAGGTGTAGCCGAACACGGCACTTCGCCAATTCGCCCGGTTCACCTTCTTGGCCGGGCCCTGGATGACGAGCGCCAGCTCGGCCTCGTGCATGAAGATCCACGGCTCGGTAAACTCCGGCAGCATGATCGTGTCGCTGGGCCCGACCACCGCCTCTGGGTTCTTCAAGAACATGTTGAGCGGTCGCGCCTCGCGTTGCGCGTGCTCCCAGTAATTGGCGATGCAGCAGAGGATCTTGCCTGGCCGCGGCAGCGGCGCGCGCAGCTGAACCGCGGCGAGCGGCAGGGCTTCGCCATGGGCTGCCAGCCGCTCCAGCGCTGGCCGTAGCCGGCCGAACTCGTCGATAACCCCCTGCATCGTTAG
>Ga0306925_10005764_pt1 | contig 11413 bp, 9 predicted proteins | sample flu12Cox44000176_FD_203755 | JGI IMG/M metagenome (GOLD analysis project Ga0306925, IMG submission 203755) | Lab enrichment of tropical soil microbial communities from Luquillo Experimental Forest, Puerto Rico - flux8day.12C.oxic.44.000.176 (v2)... | ecosystem: Environmental > Terrestrial > Soil...
CCCGGATCCGGTTCGAAGGTCACTTCGACATTGCGCGAGAAATCGCGTTCATAGTCGATATTGCACGAGGAGCAATGCGCTCCTCGCGGCAACTGGTCGAGGCTCGCTACGCTGACCTTGGCGCCTCGGCAACGCGGGCACAAGAGATCCCAGCGCAGCACCAGCAAGCCCTCCCGCGCCGCTGCCAGACAGGTTTCGATGACCTGTCGCGGTTCGAGCCCCCAACGCCGCGCGAGCGCGCGCGGCCGCATCCGCTCAAGATCCGATTCGGCAGCTTCGAGGAGATGGGCGGCAAGACGCTCGGCCGCATCATAGCCGCGCTCGGAGAGCACCCGGACCTGGGACCTGACCCGCTGGCGAATTCTCGAGGCGATCTCCGGCAGCGGCGGCGTGAAGCCGCGCTCGCGGCTACCCTCAGCGAATTCGGCGGCGTCGCGGAACAACCGGTCGAGCCTGCGGCCGAAACGATCGAGAAAACCGAGGCGAAGCAGCAACCCGGATATCCATCCGCGGGCATCGATCGAGAGCCGGTAGCACACTCGGGAGCGCCCTCCGGGCGCTGGCGCCATCTCGATCTCGGTCGCGACGCGGCGCAGCGGGCCCGAGGCGAACAGGCGCTCATGGGCGAAGCGCTGCCCTGCTACCCATTGCGGCACGCCCTCTTCCCAGCTGAGGGTGAACCCAAACCGCCGTACCGTCCCGACCCGACGCACCGTTCCGTCCGCCAGCGGCAAATCCGTCACCGAATAGCGCGGCAGCCCGGCCGCCTCGTTGAACCGCGCGGTGTCGGCCAGCAGCGGCCACAGCGCCGCTGGCGGAGCGGAAAACTCCCACTCCCACTGCCGTTTGATCCGTCGGCTCTGCCGATTTCTCATCCGGATGCTCGCTGGCGTTGCATCAAGCGCCGGCCCAGTCTAATCAACCGCGATGCCGCCCAAGAAAAACCCGCTCGGTCTCAACCCCTTGCAACTCAAGACTCTGACCTTGCTGCAGGAGCTCGCGCGGCTTCCCGAATATGTGCGGCCGGCGGAAGACACTGGCGTTGTCGTGCGCCCGCCCGATCCGCACGGCGATCATTTCCACCTCGGTGACGCTGTCGTAGCGACGCGCGACGCCAGCGGGTTTCGCAATCCCGCGGTCTGGGTGGCGCTCGAGCGCAAGGGGTTGATCCGCTCGATGTATCCGCATGGGGCGGTCGTGACCCCGCTCGGTCTCGACTACGAGACGGGGCTGCGTGAAACGATCCTGCACAAAAGCGGCCACTGAGGGCTCTTCACCAACAGAGCCTCCAAGCGACACCGACGGGCTCGTACCCGCCCTCTCGCAATGCCGCCTCGACACGCCGCAAATCCGGAGTCTGCTCGCCCCTTAGGCCGAATTCGTCCGCGTGAATGCCGCCGGCGATTAGCAGACTGTCGATCCCCGCTCCGGCCGCGCCCGCAATGTCGGTGCGCAGGCTGTCGCCGATGGCGAGAATGCGCGAGCGCTCTCCGATGCCAAGCAAAACCAGGCAGGAATCATAAACCAAGCGAAACGGCTTACCATGCCAACGCACGCGGCCTCCCGCTTCCTCGTACCATTTGGCCAAAGCGCCGGCGCATAAGTGGAGAGTGCTGCCGCGCTGAACCACGAGGTCGGGATTGGCGCACACCATCGGCAGGCCGCGCGCGAGCGCCTCACGCAGTATGGGCTCGTAGTCCTCGATCCGGTCATCCCAGCCCGCCGGCCCGGTATTGAGGACGAACTGAGCGTCCGCCGGCGCGTCGACATAGTCGAGGCCCAGACCCTCGCGGATCTCAAGGTCGCGCTCGGAGCCGATATGCAGACACCGCCGGCCGAGCGCTGCATAAAATGGATCTTCGCGCCGCTTGAGGTGCTGCCATGCTTCTTCACCCGATGACATAACGTCATGGTAAAGCCCGACCGGCACGCCCACCGCGGTGATCCGGCGGACGACATCGTCGGCGCGGCGCGGCGCATTGGACAGCAAAACGATTCGCCTCCCGGCATCGATCAGCGACTGCAGGCAATCGATCGCCCCGGGCAGTGGAGCGAGCCCATCATGGATCACGCCCCACAGGTCGAGGATGAACCCGTCATAGCGCGGGGCCAGTTCGCGTAGACCGGAGATCAGCTGCACCGACATTTGCTCCACGAGTCGCTGGCCATGCCATACGAATCGATAGGTGAGCCGAAGTGTATCCCGAATAGCGATTGCAAAAAATTTACTACCAGTGTTCTAAAAAGATCTCACGTTTACTGAATGTTTCCAAACTTAACGGAACATGCCTCTGGTGCGCGCGTTTTTCGGGCGTACGTTTGGTCGGCGGCACCGGCACATCTGAACCACACGGCAGTGGTCAAGGGCAAGCCCCGGTCCGGTAGGTCAGGATAGGGACGGTCGCTTTGGTAAGAATTCCGGCGAGAGTGCTCGGCACAGAGATTGCTGAGCTTTCGTCGCCAGGATCAGGAGTCGAGTCGAATGGATCTGTTGATCGGACCGTTGCTGCAGCGAAATGGAGGGTACAGCTACGATACCTTCACTGCGGCCGACGGGTTGAGGCATTCGTTTCGCTATCGTCAAATCGAGGCCGCCAGATACGACCAGCGCGCCCTAATGGCCGAAGCGCGCCGGGATCCGCGTTGCGCGATCCACCTCTGTGAGACGCAGGGCGAGTTCGAGCAGCTCGTCCGCGAGGCGAATGCCGACGGCGCAACCGCGGCGGAGCCAGGACAACGCGATTAGGAAGGCGCTTAGGCGCCGACGCCTCGCGCGAGGCCGTTTGAATGCGCGCCCAGCACACCTGTGCCCACCGCTTCGGCAACAGAGGCAAATCCCTCAGCGCCGAGCAATTCGGCAAGACCTCTCTTTATGGAGGTCACGAGACCCGGGCCGGCAAAAACGAGGGCGGTATAGAGCTGAACGAGGCACGCTCCCGCCCGAATCTTCTGGTAGGCATCCACGGCACTGGCCACTCCGCCGACGCCGATCAGTGGCAACCGGCCTCCAGTAAACCGGTAGATGTCGGCCAAAAGCGCCGTCGAAGCTGCAAACAGAGGCCGGCCGCTGAGCCCGCCCAGTTCCTTTGCATCTAGGCTTACGATTTCGGTCGGGCGATCGACCGTCGTATTGGATACGATCAGCCCGTCGATGCCCGTTTCCAGCGCAACCGCAGCAATGTCTTCCCGTTCCTGCGGGGTGAGGTCGGGTGCGATCTTGACCAGCAGCGGCACCCGGCAGTCGGTCTCTTCGCGCGCTCCAAGCAGCTGGCCCAGCAACACCCGGAGGCTTTCGTGACGCTGTAAGTCACGCAAACCCGGCGTATTGGGGGAAGAGATATTGACGACGAGATAGTCGGCGACTTTTGACGCCCGCCGGATCCCCTCCGCGTAATCGGCAACGGCGTCGCCGGAATCGCGGTTCTTTCCGAGATTTACACCGACGATCCCGGCGCGCGGGCGCCGCTCGAGGCGATCGATCGCGGCATCGAGCCCGCCGCTGTTGAACCCCATGCGATTGACGATCGCCTGATCCTCCTCGAGGCGAAAGAGGCGAGGCTTTGGATTACCGGGCTGTGGCCGCGGAGTGAGGGTGCCGATCTCGACAAACCCGAAGCCAAACCGTCGCATCGGCTCGACCACTCGCGCATCCTTGTCGAAGCCGGCGGCAAGCCCGACGGGGTTTGAAAAGTCCAGCCCCCACAGCCGTTGAGCCAAAATTGGCGGGTCGGGTTCCAGCGCCGCGCGGTCCCCGATCAATCTGCCCAATCCAGCCTCGAGTGCCCGCACAGTCAAATCATGAGCGGCTTCGGCGGGGAGCCGACGCAAAACCGGCCGGATCAAAGGGTAGAGATCGGGCATGGCAACGCATGAGGGCGAAGCAGCGGATGTGGTAGATCATATCTCATGTCCCGACCTGCCGATCGAGTATCGCGGCGTGTGCTGGTGCCGCATGCGCCGGTTCTCGTTGCCGGTTTTCGGGAAGTGCTGTGGCTCGATCCCGATGGGGAGATCGAAGCGCTTGCCCCGGCCGAAGCGCGCAGCCGCGTGGAGCGGGAAACGCCAATGCTGTGTCACGGCCCGGCCACCGCACGACGGCTCGATACCCCCGGGTTTCCCGCGCTCGATCTGCTCGAGCTCTTTGCGTTTGTCTATCCCGCGCGCTTTTGCGTGCCGACGCCTCGGGGACTGGCGGAAGCGCACGGGCTGCCGCCGCCGCGCAGCTCGTCCGATGCTTGTGTCACCCTCGCCACCGTCGCCCGCGCCATGCTCGAAAAACTGGCAGACGAAGACGATCCCGAGGTTCGCGCGATCGCCGAGGCGATGGATCGCGCCGGCTGGCTGTGGGGCTCCGCAGTGCTATCCGCCCTTCCCCCAGCCGAGGTCCGGGCATTGCGGGAAGCGGCCGGCCTGCGGGCGTGGATAGCACTCGACGAGTGGTCGGAGCCGGCTCCATCTCCGCCCCCCGGCAATGAACCGGTGCGCCCGGAAGAAGCTCGCTCGCGCCTGGCCGAGCTGCTCGGCTCTGTCGCCGAACGGCGGCCGCAGCAGAGCGACTACGCGGCGGCGGTCACCCCCGCCTTTGCTCCACGCGACCAGCCCGACCAACCGCAAGCGGTGCTTGCCGAAGCCGGGACGGGTGTCGGAAAGACCCTCGGCTATATCGCGGCCGCGAGCCTTTGGGCAGAGAAGAACCGGGGTTCTGTCTGGATTTCTACCTACACCCGCAATCTGCAAACCCAGATCGCCGGCGAGCTCGATCGCCTCTACCCCGATCCCGGGCTCAAAGCCCGCAATGTCGTGATCCGCAAGGGCCGAGAGAATTTTCTCTGCTTGCTGAATTACGAGGACGCGCTCGGCGCCGCGATGGGCCGGCCCGGGCGGCCGGCCGGGCATTTGGGGCTGATCGCCCGCTGGATCACGGCGAGCGAGGCCGGCGACCTGGTGGCGGGCGACTTTCCGGGTTGGCTTGCCGAACTCATCGGGCGTGGCCGGGTCGGCTGGCTGGCCGACCGCCGGGGTGAGTGCATCCATTCGGCCTGTCCGCATTTTCGCCGCTGCTTTGTCGAGAAGAACATTCGCAAGGCGCGGCACGCGCGGATTGTCGTCGCCAACCATGCGCTGGTCATGGCGCAAGCCGCTCTCGGCGGGCTCGACGACGCCACGGTCCCTACCCGCTACGTCTTCGACGAGGGCCACCACCTGTTGGAGGCCGCCGACAACGCCTTCTCGGTGCGCCTGTCTGGCCAGGAAGGGCGTGAACTGCGGCGCTGGATCGTCGGCGCGGAGGCCGGCGGGCGCTCGCGTGCGAGAGGCCTGCGGCGCCGGATCGGGGATCTCGTCGAAGGCGACGACGACGGCGCCCAGGCCTTGATCGATGTCCTTGCCACGGCCCGCATCCTCCCCGGGAACGGCTGGGCCCAGCGCGTAGCCGAGGGGCGTGGCCATCAAAGCTTCGAGAAATTTCTCGCGCTGGTGCGGCAGCAGGTGCTGGCGCGCGCCGTACTGGCCGACAGCGGTTACGGGCTGCAGGCAGAGGCGCGACCGCCGATCGAAGGCCTGGCAGAGACAGCCCTGTCTCTAGCGGAGAACCTCGAACGACTTGCAGCCGCCATGCTGAAGGTGTCGGCCGTGCTGAGACGTCGGCTCGAGGACCCCGACGATCCGCCCGAGCCGGGTCTGCGGCAACGTCTCGACGCGACGGTCCGCAGTCTCGAACGCCGGGCAGGGTTCCAGCCCGCGGCGTGGAGCCGGTTGCTTCGTGACCTTGTCGAAGAACCCCGATCCGACACAGTCGACTGGTTCGCCGTCGACCGTCGCGACGGGCTGGAGACCGACATCGCGGTCAACCGTAATTGGGTCGATCCCGGCGTCCCGTTCGTTGCGTTGGTGGCCCAGCCGGCGCATGGCCTCGTCGTCACCTCGGCGACCCTGACCGACGATTCGGCTGATCCGGGACTGGCGTGGCGCGGCGCCGAAGCCGGCACCGGTTTGCGACACTTGCCGACAAGCCCGGCCGCCGCCCGGATCGCCTCACCGTTCGATTATCCGGCGCAGACCCGGATCTTTGTGATTACCGATGTTCCCCGAGACGATATCGGGCAATTGGCGGCGGCTTACGCGTCACTGTTCGTCGCGGCCCGCGGCGGGGCACTCGGGCTTTTCACCGCGGTTGCGCGGCTGCGCGCCGTGCACGAGCGCATCGCGCCCGCGCTTGAGGCGCGGGGCCTGATGCTCCTTGCCCAGCATGTGGACGCGATGTCGACGGCAACCCTCGTCGACATCTTTCGGGCGGAAGAGGATTCTTGCCTGCTCGGTACCGACGCGGTGCGCGACGGGGTCGATATCCCGGGACGCGCGTTGCGCCTCATTGTTTTCGATCGGGTGCCGTGGCCGCGGCCCGATGTCCTGCACCGCGCCCGCAAACCGGTCTTCGGCGGCGCACACTACGCCGACCGCATCGCCCGATTGCGTCTGCGGCAGGCCTACGGCCGGCTGATCCGCCGTGCCGACGATCGCGGCGTTTTCGTCATGCTCGATCGCGCGCTGCCTTCGCGCCTGCTGTCGGCCTTTCCCGAAGGTGTTGCCATTGCCCGCCTGCCGCTCGCGCACGCAGTCGAGGCGACGGCCCGTTTTCTCGAATCACCGCCGCCCTGAGGCCTTGACAGGGCCTTGACAGCGGCCTGGGGGTGTTGATCTGTGAGCCTGCCAATCGCGGAGAGGATCCCCCATGCTCGACCAGCACCGCGCGCTGATCTACACGATGATCATCGTATCGGCGGCGGACAGCGACATGCCCGATGCGGAGCTCACGATTATCGGCGACATCGTCGGACACCTCCCGGTGTTTCGCGATTTCGATCGCCGCGAGTTGCCTCGCGTGCTCAACGACTGCACCGATCTGATCAGCCGGGAGGACGGGCTGGAACAGACGCTGAAAGCGATCAAGGCGGCGCTCCCGACGAAATTGCGGGAAACCGCCTACGCGATCGCCTGTGACCTCGTCGCGGTCGACGGCAACGCGACGGAGGAGGAGCTGCGGATCCTCGAGCTGATCCGCCATCGCCTCAACATCGACCGGCTGATCGCGGCTGCCATCGAACGCGGCGCCAGAGCACGCTTTCAGACCTTGTAAAAAGCGCTCTTGAGCGAAGATCAGCGCGACGTCATCGCCTTTCTGAGTGATCCCGCCTCCCACGGTCGGGAGGTCGATCGCGTCGAGGTCTTAGAGACCCATGCCTCGCTGATCTTTATCGCGGGTGAGCGCGTCTTCAAGCTGAAGCGCGCGGTAAAATACCCTTATCTCGACTTCTCGAGCGTGGATCTCCGTCGGCGTGCCTGCGAGGCCGAGCTCGCTTTGAACCGCCGCACCGCGCCGGCGCTTTACAAGGACGTTCGTGGCCTCTTTCGCGGAGCTGATGGCGCCGTGGATTTCACTCCTCACGGTCAGGCGCTCGATTGGGTCGTTGTGATGCGGCGCTTCGATCAGGGCCTGCTGTTCGACGCTCTCGCGGGGACGGGTGGCCTCGATCGGGAAGTAATGGATCAGCTGGCCGACCATATTGCGCAGTTTCATGCCTCGGCCGCGCGGCATGTCGACTGCGGCGGCACAGCGGAAATGGCTGATCTTACGGAGGTCCAACATCGCTGCCTCGCTGCCCCGAGCCGGGCTGGCTTCAAGCCCGATCGAGTGCACGGCATCCTCGAAAAATGGAAAGGACAGGTTACAGTTTTGGCGGAGCTGCTCGACCGCCGGCGTGCGGCCGGCAAAGTCCGCCATTGCCACGGCGATCTGCACCTTCGGAATATCTGTCTCCTCGATGGCAAGCCAACCCTGTTCGACTGCTTGGAGTTCGACGAAGGACTCGCCAGTATCGACGTACTCTACGATCTGGCGTTTTTGTTGATGGATCTGGAGTATCGGCGGCTCGGGCATTTCGCGAACCGCGTGCTCAACCGCTATCTCGACCGCACCCAGGAGGATGACGGCCTCGCGGCGATGCCATTTTTCCTGTCGCTGCGGGCGGCGATCCGCGCCCATGTTGCCGCTACCGCGCTGGAGCACGCCGACCGCGCTGCCGGAAATCCGAATATGGCCTCGCCGAACGGTTTCTCCAGCCTCAGCCGTGCCGCGTCGTCGCGATTGGCGGGCTCAGCGGCACCGGCAAATCGACCGTGGCCGCCGGCCTCGCCCCTGACCTCGGTTTGCGCCCGGGCGCCCGCGTTCTGCGCAGCGACGTGACCCGCAAGCTGCTGCTGGGTGTCGATCCGGAGCAGCGGCTGCCAGCCAGCGCATATACGCGCGAGACCTCCCGCCGCGTCTATGATGTGCTGTGCCGTAAGGCAGCGATGAGTCTCGGCGCCGGGTATACGGTCATCATCGACGCGGTCGCATTGGCGACGGAGGAACGCGCCTCGTTCGCCGAGGTCGCTCGTGCCGCCGGCGTCGCCTTTTCGGGTCTGTGGCTTGAAGCACGACCAGAGGCGATGGCGAACCGCATCCGCGGACGCGTCCGCGATGCATCAGACGCCTCCCCGGAAGTTCTCGCCGAGCAGCTGCGTCACGACCCGGGAAAGATCGACTGGACCCACATAGATGCCGGCGGCCGACCGGAAGATTGTCTCGCCGCGGCCCGCCACGCTCTCGCCGCAGACTGAGGGACGTCGGTCGTTGCGGACGGCCGCCCTAAGAATTGCCCTAATCGCATGGTATCGAATGCGCATGCAGCAGCGGCGCGATTGATTCAAATCGTTGAGGAGCCGCGGGTGCCACGCTCTCCTCCTGTTTTTTTCCTGCAAGAACAGGCGCGATGGTTGGCAAGCGGCCCGCGATCGGATTAGCTTAATGAAATTAAACATAGGGAGGGAGCAATGCGGCGCGGACAGCGGATCGCACTATCGGCGGCTCCCGGCGTGCTACTCGCGGGAGTGGGCATGGCTCGGGCGGCCGATCCCGAAATCGACAAGTTGCTGCAGGGCCCGGTCGGCAAGGACTGGGTCACCAACGGCGGCAATCTGACCAACCAGCGTTACTCCACGCTGAAGCAGATCGACACCGGCAACGTCAAGCAGCTCAAGGGAGCTTGGATGACCCGCCTCAAGGGTTCGGGGCTCGGCGGTAAGTATTCGTTCGAGGCGACGCCGCTCGTCAAAGACGGCATCATGTACATCAGTACTGGCAATGACGATGTCTTCGCCCTCAATGCCAAGACCGGCGAGATTTTGTGGGAGCACTGGTCGGGCATCGGGCAGACGATTTCGACCATCTGCTGCGGCTGGCTCAATCGCGGATTGGCTATGGGCGAGGGCATGCTGTTCATTGCCCAGCTCGACGCGAATATGGTGGCACTCGACATCAAGACCGGTAAGGAGGTGTGGCGGACCCCGGTTGAGGATTGGCACAATGGTTACGGGATGACCGCCGCACCGCTCTATTTCGACGGGATCGTCTATACCGGGATCACCGGCGGCGAGTTCGGCATACGCGGGCGCCTGACCGCGCTCGACGCCAAGACCGGCAAGATCCTGTGGCGGGCCTACACGCTGCCGGCGCCCGGGGAGCCCGGCGGCGACAGCTGGCCGGCTGGCACCAACCATTACAGTCGCGGCGGCGCCTCAATCTGGAACACCCCTGCGCTCGATCCTGAGCTCGGCCTCGTTTACTTCGCCGTCGGCAATTGCGGGCCCGATTACGACGGCTCGATGCGCGAAGGCGACAATCTCTTCTGCGCCTCTGTGCTCGCGGTCAACGCCAAGACCGGCGCCTATGCCTGGCACTTCCAGCAGGTGCACCACGACATCTGGGATTATGACGCGGCGAGCCCGGTCCTACTGTTCGACACCGTGGTCAACGGCCAGCCGCGGAAGGCGGTGGCCCAGGCCGGCCGAACCGGCTGGGTCTACATCCTCGACCGCAGCAACGGCAAACCGCTCATCGGCATCGAAGAGCGCCCGGTGCCTCAGGAGCCGCGGCAGAAGACGGCGAAAACGCAGCCCTTCCCAATCGGCGACGCGATTGTGCCGCAATGCGCCGAGCCCATTCCGGCGAGCGGCTATGAAAAGGCCGGCTGCATCTTCGAGGCGTTTTGGGAAGAGCCGGTGCTGATCCAACCCTCGGGGATCGGCGGCACCAATTGGTCGCCGATGTCGTACAATCCTGACACCGGGAGCCTCTACGTTCCCGGCACGATCCGCACCAGCGCCTTTGCCCGCTACGGCGATACCTACAAGCTGGGGCTGCGCTATGTCGGCGGCACCCAGGCGGCGCCGATCGGCTCGCCAATGAGCGGCACCTTTACCTCAATCGGCGGCAACACCAACAAGATTGTCTGGCAGAACAAGACGCTCTATCGCGTCGGTCAAGGGGGCGGGTCGTCGACGACGGCCGGCGGCCTCGTGTTCCGCGGCGATCCTGACGGCAATTTCCTGGCGATCGATGCCAAGGCGGGCGAAGAGTTATGGCGGTTCCAAACCGGGTTCGGGGCTGACGCACCTCCGGCGGTCTATCAGGTAGACGGAGAGGAGTATGTCGCTATCGCGACCGGGGGCAATCAATCGCAACTCAGTGCGAACGGCGATGCAGTGTGGGTGTTCTCGCTAAAGGGGCAATTGGGTCCGCTGTGGCCGCCTCCGGCGCCGCAGAGCGTCGCTGGGCCGGCGGGGCCGGTTGCGGACGGGGTCAACACAATAAAAATCGGCGACAATAACGTCGAATATGCCTATTGGCCGGGCCGCACCCGAGTCAAGGCAGGAACCGCAGTGACCTTCACCAATGTCGGTGATGTCCAGCACACGGCGACGGCGTTCGAAAAAGGCAACTGGGATACCGGCGTATTGGAAAAGGGCCAGTCGAAGACCGTCACCTTCTCGGATCCTGGCAACTACTTCTACATTTGCGCTCCCCACCCGTGGATGTACGGCCAGGTAATCGTCGAGTAACACTAAAAACCAGGGGAAATTGCCATGGGGTGTCGTGCGCGACAGATGCTCCCGGTGGTGCTGGCGGTCGGTATTGCCTTTTCGGGGTTAGCGCAGGTCCGCGCAGCCGATCCCGAGATCGACCGCCTGCTCCGGAGCCCGGTCGGCAAAGACTGGGTCACCAATGGCGGCAACTTGACCAATCAGCGTTATTCGACGCTGAAACAGATCGATACCTCCAATGTCAAGCAGCTGAAGGGAGCCTGGATGACCCGTCTCAAGGGCTCCGGGTTTGGCGGCAAATATTCATTCGAGGCAACGCCGCTCGTCAAAGACGGCGTCATGTATATTGTCACAGGCAACGACGATGTATTCGCGCTGAACGCCAAGACCGGCGAGTTCCTGTGGGAGCGCTGGTCTGGCATCGACCAGAAGATTTCGACGGTTTGCTGCGGCTGGGTTAATCGCGGACTGGCAATGGGAGAAGGTCTGCTGT
>Ga0306925_10005768_pt1 | contig 11409 bp, 13 predicted proteins | sample flu12Cox44000176_FD_203755 | JGI IMG/M metagenome (GOLD analysis project Ga0306925, IMG submission 203755) | Lab enrichment of tropical soil microbial communities from Luquillo Experimental Forest, Puerto Rico - flux8day.12C.oxic.44.000.176 (v2)... | ecosystem: Environmental > Terrestrial >...
CCAGCACCAACCGCTGGCTGGCGCTCGTGAGTCCGACAGCGCGGTCATCCGCCCGAACCTCGACCGGGCCAAGCAGCCCGTACCCCCACACAGCCACCGTTACCTCCCCCAGACTTCAGGATCGCACGACTCCTGGGCTGTGCTCACGACACAGCGCTGACACGCCGATGACACGCCGACGACAGGCGGGCAGGTCACGTTGGTCTAGCAACGCGCCCTACAGCCAGAGGAGAGATGCAATGGGCAGCCTGATTAAGGTCCCAGACCAGGTAAGGGCCTCGTTCACGGGTGAGCTGGTCAGTCCCGCGGACCCGGGATACGAGGAGATCCGCCGCGTGCAGAACGGCCTGATCGACAGACGTCCCGGGCTCATCGCCCGCTGCCGGATCGTCCCCGACGTGGCCGACGCCGTGACGATGGGCCGCGAGCAGGCCGCCGAGATTTCCGTGCGCGGCGGCGGCCACAGCGTCGCCGGCCTAGCCGTCACCGACGGCGGCCTGATGATCGACCTCGCGCCCATGAAGGGCATCAGGGTGGACCGGCGGAGGCGGACCGTCTGGGCGCAAGGCGGCGTCACCTGGAACGAGTTCAACCGTGCCGCGGCCTGCCACGGGCTGGCCACTACCGGCGGGATCGTCTCCACCACCGGCATCGCCGGGCTGACCCTCGGCGGCGGCGAGGGCTGGCTGATGGGCAAATACGGCCTGACCATCGACAACCTGCTGGCGGCGGAGGTCGTGACCGCCGCCGGTGAGGTCGTCACCGCAAGCGACGAGGAAAACCAGGACCTGTTCTGGGCCCTGCGCGGCGGCGGCGGCAACTTCGGGGTCGTCACATCCTTCGAATACCAGGCGCACCCGGTGTCAACCGTCTATGGCGGCCAGGTCGTCCACCCCGCCAGCCGGGCGCGAGAGGCCCTCGGCTTCTTCCGTGAGCTCACCCAGGCGGCCCCCGACGAACTCACCGTGTACTTCTCCCTGTTTCCCGACCCGGCCGCACCGGGGGAGAAACTCGCCGCCATGATCGCCTGCCACTGCGGCGATCCCACGGCCGCCGAAGCGGACCTGAAACCGCTGCGGCAATTCGGCCCGCCAGCCGCCGACCTCATCCAGCCCATGCCCTACCCGGTGATCAACACGCTCAGCGACGCCGGGTACCCCAAAGGAGCATTCAACTACTGGAAATCCGCGTTCTTCACCGACCTGTCCGACGCACCGGTGGACATCATGATCGATGCCCTCGACCGTTGCCCGTCGCCCATGAGCGGGCTGGCCATCGTGCCCTACCTGGGCGCGGTCACCCGCGTCGATGCCACCGCCACAGCCTTCGCCCACCGGGAGCCCGGCTACAGCCTGCTCATCGTGGCGCAATGGCTCGACCCGCGGGAAACCGAGCCGAACATCACCTGGGCCAGAGAGACGTTCGAGGCACTCCACCCTTACATGGCCAACAGGAGTTACGTGAACAACCTGACCGCCGAAGACGGACGCATGGTGCACCATGTGTGGGGCGCAAATTACCAACGGCTCGTCACGGTCAAGCGCCGCTACGACTCCGACAACATTTTCCGGCTCAACCACAACATCGACCCATCGGCCTGAAGCACCGGGGCGCAGTATGCCCGCCCAGGTGCAGTCGTCACTTCGGCGGGGAAGCCGATCGCAGGTCGCGGCGGAGGGGGTGGCCGGGGGGAACTTCGACCAAGACGATCCGGATGCCGTCGGGATCCTCGATCCACATCTCGGTCAGTCCCCAGGGCTCGGTCGCGGGCCCCCGGATGACCGGGACGCCGGCCGCGGCCAGCCGGGCGTGCTCGGCGCGGATATCCCGGACCTGGATCCAGATCATCACCGAGTGCCCGGCAGGGCCGGCCGCGTGACCGGAGACTTCAAGCAGTCCCTGGCCGAGGAAGAAGACCATCCCTGGATCGTCCGGAGGGCCGAACTCCCGGTAGATGGCCAGGCCCAAGACGTCGCGGTAGAAGCGGCGGCTGCGGTCCAGGTCGCTGGGGTGCAGCAGGATCCGGCTGCTGAGAACATCCACGCAACCATTCCAACACCGTGTTGAGTGGCGCGGGAGGTCAGATCCGGTGTTCCTCCGTTGCGTACTTTGCCGGACACAGATGGCTTAAGGTGCTGCCCGCTGGTTGCGGATGGCCCACGGCTGCAGGATGGCGTACACCGCCTCGGACGTGGGCACGGCCAGGCCGTGCTGAGCGGCCCGGCGCACGACGAAGCCGTGCAGGGCCTCCAGCTCCATGCGGCGCCCGGCGACCAGATCATCGTGCAGGGAGGAGAAGCTGCCCGGCTCGGCGGCCTGCGCCAGCGCCAGGGCGCGCTCCTGGGCGGCCTGCGGTACCGGGGTGCCGTCCGCCTCGGCCACCGCGCATACCTCGGCAACCAGGCGGCTGAATGCCGCCCAGGAAGCGGCCGCGGTGCGGATCTCACCGATCGGCAGCCGCACCGCGGCGGTCATGCCGGCCTGCGCGCAGATGAAGGCGAGCTTGGCCCATAGCACCGTCTTGATGCTCGCCGACAGCTCCGCCTCGATGCCAGCCTGCTCACAGCAGGCGAGCAGGCGTTTGGCCCGCGGGCTGGCGCGGCCGTCGAGCTCCCCGAACGTGATGCTGGCCGGCCCGCCGGTGTGCGCGATCACCCCCGGCTCGGCGATCTGGGCGAAGATGAACGCGGCCCCTCCCATCACATGCTCGTCCCCGACCGCCCGGGCGAGCTTGTCTACGTTCTCGACCCCGTTCTGCAGCGACATCACGGCGGAGCCGTCACCCACCAGTGGCCCCAGCCGGGCCGCGGCGGCGTCGGTGTCGAAGGTCTTCACGCAGAACAGCACAAAGTCGCACCAGCCGACCTCGGCCGGGTCGTCGGTGACCGGCACCGGTATCTCGAAGTCGCCCTTCACGCTGCGCACCCTCAGCCCGTGCTCGCGCAGGGCCCGCAGGTGGGCGCCCCGCGCGATGAAGTGCACGTCGGCTCCGGCCTGGGCAAGCCGCCCGCCGAAATAGCCGCCGACGCCGCCCGCCCCATAAACAGCGACACGCATGCTCCGCCACCTTCTCTGGTCCCCGCAGCCGCTACAGGCACGCTGCCCCTGGGCGCTGAGCTGTCACGATCACAGCCCGGATCACCCGGGCACGCTGCACCGCAGGCCGTAACTCCCATTCTCCTCCCGCGATGCAAAACGGAGATGGTGTCCTAAACGGCCCGGCTTCAGGCGTTGAGATAGGTCAGCATCGCGAGGACACGGCGGTTGCCATCCTCGGCGGGATACAGGTCGAGCTTGGTGAAGATGCTGCCGATGTGCTTGCTGACCGCTTTCTCGGTGACCACCAGCGGATCAGGAGTCGAATCCGAGGCCCAGCCGATCCAGTACCCGCAGCCACAGGTTGCGATGTCCTTCACTCCGGTCGGCCGCGGCCAGCGCGGCGCGGGTCAGCTGGATTCCGGCGTAGGCGAACGGTTCCGGGGGGAACGGCAAAGGCCGGCGCCGGACCAGGCCGAGCGATGTCCGGGCGGTCTGCTGCCCGTCGAGCTGATCGAGCATGACCTGGGCGCCGAACCGGGTGGCAGCCACCCCCAGGCCGGTGAACCCCTGCACGTAGGCGACGCGCCCGTCCAGGGCGGTGCCGTGGAAGGCGAAGAACCGGGTGCAGGTATCGATCGCGCCCGCCCAGCGGTGGGTGAACCGGATGCCCTCCAGCTGGGGGAAGGTCACGAAGAAGTGCCCGGCCAGTTTCGCGAAGGTCTGCGGGCGCTGCTCGTACCGGGGGCGGACATGCCGTCCGTAGTGGTAGACCGCGTCGTAGCCGCCCCACAGGATCCGGTTATCGGGAGTGAGCCGGTAGTAGTGGAACTGGTTGGCGATGTCGTCGACGCCCTGCCGGTTCCGCCATCCCACCGAAGCCAGCTGGCTGGCCGACAGGGGCTCGGTGACCAGGACGTAGTCGTACACCGGAACCGTGTACAGCCGTGTCCGCCGCAGCAGGGACGGGAAGGCGTTCGTCCCGAGCGCGACGCGCCTGGCTGTGAGATTCACGCCGCCGCCAGTGGTAAGGCTGACGCCGGAGGCCGACTTGCGGATACGCCGGATGGAGGTTTCCTCGGCGATGCGCACGCCGAGCCGCTCTGCCGTCGCGGCCAGTCCCCACGCCAGCCGCGCCGGGTGCAGCAGGGCGGTGTCGTGACGGTTCCATACGCCGGCTAGGTAGGTCGGCGAGTTCACCTCCGAACGGACCCCGGACTGGTCCAGGACGGGTTCGCCACTGTCGCGCAGAAGTGCGACCTGGTAGGGCTCGACCGCCACGGAAAGGGAGCCGGTGCGCTCGAAGTCGCAGCCGATGCCGTGACGCCTCAGGGACTCCTCGATCTCGTCCAGGTTGCGGCGGCCAAGCTCGTCCACCTGGTTGATCTCCCCCGGGAACCGTCGTGCCCCGTTTTCCCGGCCATGAGTCAGGCTCGCCGAGCAGAAGCCGCCGTTGCGCCCGGAGGCCGCCCACCCGATGCGGTCGCCCTCGACCAGGAGCACGTCTCGGCCGGGATCCCGTTCCTTGGCCAGCACGGCGGTCCACAGTCCCGCGAACCCGCCTCCGACGATGATGAGATCCGCCGAGGCCGGCGCGGTCAGCGCCGGACGCGGCTCCGGGCGGTCGGCACGGTCGAGCCAGAAGACTCTCGGCTCGGCGTCGCGGAGACTGCCGGTGACGTCGGCGCGCAGGGACTTCGGAGAGTGGCGCGCTGGCGTACGTCCGGCAGAAGTGGTCACGGTCGTCCCCTTATCAGGAATGTCATCCGCGATGCTATGCGGGGAGAAGGCTGCTAGGCCGTCGAGGGGGCAGGCTCGCGCGACTCACGGCTGGCTGCACACCGGAGACATCTCCGTCACCGGACAAGACGGCCACATCCGCGTTGTTTATCCTTAACAACGCACCATGATCGAATTAATGCGAAAGATCCTTCGACCTATAGGCCGTAACATCCTTCGCGTTATCGAAACCCGCGAGGAGCGTCGCCTGGTAACGCGAAGCTGTGGGGGACGGGAGTCAGGCGGGTCCGTTCTGGATATAGAAGGGCAGCGGCGTGCAAGTTGGTGGTGCCGTGGGACAGCGCCAGGTAGCTGCTGGCGGGCAGGGCGTCGGGGATGCCTCTTACTCCTTACTCCGGCCAATCGGCGGCAGTGATGCCGTCGGCGTGACCGGCCGGCCACTGGACCAACTCGATCCGGTTGCCGTCGGGATCAGTCACCCAGGTCGTTCGGAAATCGTCTGAGCCATCCGGTGATACGGGCGCCTCGGCGCCGATGCCCCGCGCCGCGAGCTCGCTAAGGGTTGCATCCAGCGACTCGACCTTGATGACGAAATGACTGAGGCCCGTGCCGGAATTGACCTCATCCCGGGCCGGACTATGGACGAGTTCGATGGTGACGAACTCGTCGCCGGGCAGCCTGAGCATGGTCAGGTGGCCGAGGGAGGTTTCGGGAACGCTGCCGACGATCTCATAGCCGACGGCGGTATAGAACGCCAGCGATCGGTCGAGATCGGTGACACGCAGGCCGAAGTGCAGCGTCCTCATCGGTTCTCCTTTCCCGAACGGAGGGTGGCGACTGCCCCCGGAAACGTGCGAGCTTCGATCAGGTCGAGCCGGAGCGCCGAACAGGCGTGCGGGCCGGACGGCGCTGCCTAGTCTCCAGCCGGCTCGGCGGGCGGCAGCGGTCGCAGGACGTCGAACTCGTTGCCGTCCGGGTCGGCCATGACCACCCAGCTGACCTCGCCCTGGCCGATGCTTACCCGGCGTGCGCCGAGTGCTTCCAGCCGGGCGACCTCGGCGGCCTGATCGCCGGGCCGCAGATCCAGGTGCAGCCGGTTCTTGACGACCTTGCCCTCGGGAACTCTCAGGAAGAGCAGGTCGGGAGCGACGCCGTCCTCGGGGCTCCCCTCCGGCGGCTCGAGGATCACTTCGTCGTCTGACTCGGACGTGCGCCGCCAGCCGAGCGCCGATTGCCAGAACGACGCGGTCCTCGCCGGATCAGTGGTGTCAATGCACAGGCACTGGATGCGTATCCCCATCCTGCGACTGTGGCCGACCGCGGCGGCCTTGTCGAATGGTTTGCCGCTGGATGCTGCGCCCACAAAGAAGCTGAGCACCCGTCGGCAAGCCGCATCCGGATCTGACTGGCTGCTCCGCCCGGGTGTCTGGCGCGTCTACGCTGGAGTGGCCAGCTGCGCACTGCAAGGGAGATCGTCATGCCAGGCGATGCAAGCGCCGTGGAAGAGCCGATCGCACTCGCCGGACGAGTCAGGTCCGCCCTGGAGTGCGGCGATCTTGATGCCATCAGGGACCTGCTCCACCCCGGTGCCCGCTGGGGTGCGCCAGAGGGTCCCGGCGACGACGACTGCCGCAACCGCGACCAGGTCATAGCCTGGTGGGCCACCGCGCGAGCTGCCGGTGCTCAAGCGGTGGTCACCGAGGTGACCGCCGGTTAGGGATCGAATATCTCGCCGGTGCGGGCAGGGGACGGTTCACCTGCTTGGGCAGGCTCGGGTGCTGGAGCTGGTGAGTTACTTGGTGCCGAGGTGCCAGGCTTGTATGGCCAGTCGGTCAGTGCTGCGGTGAGCGCCCGCGCCGCCCCGGTCTGGAATGCGTTACGGCGGCGGATCAGAGCCACGGGAATCGTGGCGGTCAGGTCGGGCGCGTCGATCGCACACAGGGTTCCGGTGCGGAGTTCCTCATCGAGGCTGCTCTCGGGGAGGATCGCCAGGCCGAAGCCCGCTTCGGCCATGCGCTTTTGCGCAGTCAGGCTGTCGACTGGCTGTATCTCGGCGGCCCCGAGCCCATGGGCGGCGAGTAGCTGCTGCAACGCCACCGCGTACGGGTCGCTGGGCCGGGACGCGAAGGCAAGCCACCGTTGCCCGGCTAGCGCGGCAGCGAGATCGGTCCCGCCGGCCGCCAGGGGGTGCTCCGGCGGGCACACCGGAACCAGCCGCTCCTGGTGGATGATGACCGACACCAGATCGGGGTCGGGGTCCGTGCCATACCGGAGTCCCAGAGCCGCGTCGCCGCGCAACACCAGCGCGCTGACCTCCGCGCTGAGCGCGGTCCGCAGTCGCAGGTCCAGGCCCGGGTACTGATGGCGGAGCCGGCTCAGCCGCGCGGTCAGGCTGCTGCTGGCGAGGGTGCCCACCAGCGCGAGCGTGACCGTGCCGTGCCCGATGCCGCGCACGGCGTTGACCGCGTCGATTCCATCCTGCATAGAGGCAAGGATGGCCTGCGCGTGCGGCAGGAAGGCGCGGCCGGCCTCCGTGAGGGTGACGCCCCGGCCGAGCCGGTCGAACAGCGGCGCGCCGAGTTCGGCCTCCAGCAGCTGGATGCGCCGGCTGGTCGCGGGCTGGGACAAGTGCAGGACGGCCGATCCCCTGGCGAAGCCGCCGCTGCGGGCGATCGCCAGGAACGCCTCAACGTGATCGAGCTCCATGTGATCAGTATCTTGCATTGGCTCTGTGCAATCTATGCATTGGACAGATACCTGATGGCCTCACTAGCGTCTTGAGAGAGGAGGAAGCCCATGCGAGCCAACGACATCCGCTCATCCGACCCGATCCGTTACGGCGCCTATATCTGCCTGAGCGTCCCAGCCGTGAGCCAGGCCGCGGCAGCCGGCGCCGATGTGCCCGCCCTGGCCGAACGGCTCGGGCTGCGCAACGAGCACGGCTCCGCTGGCGGCGACCCCCCGCAGTCGATCGCCTACCTGCGGCGGGTCAGCGCCGTGCCCGGCCAGATCGCCGACGCGGGCCTGCTGAGCGCCGAGGCGATCGTGCACGTCGCCGCCATGGCGCCGGAGCCGATCACCGAATTCCGCACCGGGCTGGCCCGCCTGCTCGGCCCGGCCGTCACGCCGCGCGTCCTTGCCGGGGCCGCTCGCCCGCTCAGCTATACCGGCCAGGCGATGTTCAACTTCTCCTACGCCGAGCGCGTCCTGCAGCAGCCCGCAGCGGTCATGCCCAACGCGTTCATCGTCCCGGTAAGCAAGACCGCCGACTGGTGGCAGAAGGACTGGATGGAGCGCCACACCTACTTCCTGCCCCGCTACGACGACGCAGGCAAGATGCAGAACCAGGGCCACGCACTCGCCGCCGCATCAGGGATACCCTGCCTGCTGCGCCGGACATATCAGAGCCTAGTCCAGCCCGCCGCGGACGGTGATTTCGACTTCATCAGCTACTTCGAGTGCGCAGATGCCGACGTCCCCGTCTTCCACGACGTCTGTGACGCGCTGCGTGACGTCACCCGAAATCCCGAGTGGGCATTCGTCCGCGAAGGCCCCACCTGGCACGGCCGGCGCACCGCCACCTGGGCCGGGCTCTTCAGCTGACCTCTACCCGCCCTGGGTCGCCGAAGTCGCTCGATTGGCCACGGCCCGGTATTTCAGTAGGTGATGCCGGGGAACTGCTCGCGGGCGCGCTCCAGCTGGCGGGCCCACTCGCGGGGCCAGCCGAAAGCGCGGGCGGCCTGGCCGCTCATGTCGGCGGCCGTGGCGCCGCTGGTGAAGTGGACGTACTCGCCCCAGTTCATCCGCCGCGTGTAGGTGCCGCCGGAGTCGCGCGGGAAGTGCCGGGCCAGCTCCCGGAAGAACCTGTTCATGACCTCTGCCCGCCCGCAGTCCCGCCATAGCGGGTAGAACCAGTCGCGGAACCAGCGGGTCCTCCGGCGAGGGAAATCATCGGAGTTACCCATGAACCGGCGGTAGACATCCTTGGCCTCGCGATCCATGCCCAGCGCCGTGTACAGGTCATAGATGTAGAACTCGGCCCACTTGCTGTCGCCCCAGATCTCATACGCCGGCGAGCCGTGCACGCCGTTGTTGGCGCTTTCCACGGAATGCCCGATCTCATGAGCGGGCAGCTCGCGAGCGAGGGCGTTGCCCTCCCGCCAGGTGTCCAGCCCGCAGTCGCTGACGTTGTGGTAGTCGTGGACCGGGCTGACGTAGTAGCCCGCATGGCCGCCGCCGTGCCGGCCGGCGTGGTGGATGGAGTAGATGCGCGGATCGGACCCGAACGCGTCGCCGTAGGTTGCCTTGGAGTACCGCCAGGTCACATTGATGAACCGGGGCAGCCACCGGATCTCAGCCTGGCGCACGTCGGGGTCGACGTAGATCGCGCAGTGCTCATCGCTGTGGTATAGCCGGAGCAACTGGCGGTGGTCGAACCAGTGCTCCTGCCAGGTGGCCGGCGGGTCAGCCAGCTGGCGCTCCGGCTCTGCCTCCACTAGGTCCTCCCACCTCTGCCGACACTGCCCCGCGGTTTCGTTAAGCCCTCACCAACGCGATCGTATGGCTAGTGAGCTCGCTTGCCGTACCTCGGTACCCGCAACCGCGTGGCGGGCGTTCGTGCCACGATCGCGCTGGCACCGGGATGCTCACGTTGGTGGCGGCGGCCTGGCGGGTTTTGACCGGGTCCGGAGAGCGGATGGTCACGGGGGTGTCCACCCGGTCTGATGTGCCCAGCTTTCAGCCGCGATCATCAGGATCTCCGTTGGGCCGGCTTTGGCCTGGCCGTACTGGTAGATGTCGGTGGCCATCGCGGCCAGGCGCTGCTTGAAGTCGCTCCAGGCATCCCGGGCCGCGTCATGTGCCCGCAAGAAGTCTCGGAAAAGCAGCTTGCGCCGCGCGGCCTCGCTCGCGGCCTCCACCACGTGAATGTTGCTCGCCCGCTCGCCCTCGGGCGGGGCGGCGGTCGTAGGCTACCACGGCGAGACCGCGTGCCAGCTCATCAGGAAAGGGCATCCGGCAAGCCTAGGCTCGCGGGCAGAATGCTGTCATCGGGCGGCGAGCGTTGCCTGACGCGGCACCAGCGTCAGCCGATTGTCGCGCCGGGCGATAACCCGGCGCGCCGCCCCGCGCGGAGAACGCTCAGGTAGCGGCGTGCTGCCCGGTCGCCCATCCGCGTGCGGATGCGCTCGGCGATCGCGTCAAGCAAGGGCTCACGAACATCGCTGTCGAGCCCGCGGTACAGCGACGTCGAGCGGAGGAGATCGGCAAAGCCGTCCCCGTCGAACCACTGAACGGCCGGGTACCACCGGACGATCGTCGGGCCGAACAAGCCGCCGGGGTCGCTGACCAGTCCCCAGCCTTCGCCCGTTGCGCGTACCTCGTCCTCCAGCGGCGGATGACCCCAGCCGGGGTTGCCGGGGGAAAAGCGCTCGTGGAGATCGGCGGTCTCGGCGTACACCTCCGGCTCACCCGGCCGGCGGACGACAACGTTGCCGAGCAGTGCCATCCATCCTCCGGGACGGAGCACGTCATGCGCCCGGCGCCAGCCAACGGACGGGTCGACCCAGTGCCACGCCGATGCGGCCACGAGGACATCGAAGCGCCGGCCGCGGTCGTCCCATTCCTCGAACTTCGACGTCTCGACTTCGACGTCGCGGAAGGCGGCGAGCCGCTGGCGGGCTAGCGCCGCCATGCCCGCGCCCGGCTCGACAGCGGTCACCGGGTACCCCAGCGCTGCCAGCGAGCGCGTCGCCTGGCCGGTACCGCAGCCCACCTCGAGCACCAGCGACCGTTCATCCATGCCGGTGATGGCAACGAGGTCCGCGAACAGCTCGTCCGGATACGCTGGCCGCACCCGGTCATAGAGCTCAGGCACCTCGTTGAACACCTGACCGAGGTCACCTCGATTCGCGCCTGCCATGGCACCGTCCTGTCTTCAATCGGTCAGGAGTAGAGCTGGCCGGTGAGGTATTTCAGGCCGCTGTCGACCTGGATGGTGACCACCCGGTGTCCGGGGTCGAGCCGACGGGCGATTTCCAGCGCGGCGGCGAGGTTCGCGCCGGTCGATGGCCCGGAGAAGATGCCCTCGTCGCGGGCGGCCCGGCGGGCCGTCTGGAACGCATCGGCCTCGGGGATGGCGATGACTTCGTCGTAGTCGGCGGGCCACAGCTGCGGCGGGCGCTGGCCGGTGCCGCCGCCCTCGATGTGGTGGGTGCCGGGCGGCCGACCCGACAGCACGGCCGATTCGGCCGGCTCGACGACGGCCCGGTGGAGCCCGGGCAGCGCGGCGGCCAGCGCGCGGCTGACGCCCAGGAAGCAGCCCGCGGTGCCGACATAGCTGCAGAACGCGCTGATCGGCGGCGGCCCGGGAAGCTGCTCGAGCAGCTCCTCGCCCAGCCTGCGGTAGCCATCCACCATGTCGGCATTGTTGAACTGGTCGGTGGCGAACGCGCCGGTCTGCCCGGCGATCTCGGCAGCCCTGCGCATCATCGACGGGATCAGACCGGGCGTGATGCCCTCAGGGCTCGGGATCAGCTCGACCTCGGCGCCGAACGCCTGCATCGTGCGGATCTTCTCATCGGCGAACGCATCGGAAGACACGATCCGCAATGGGTAGCCTTTCACCGCGCAGAC
>Ga0306925_10005769_pt1 | contig 11408 bp, 11 predicted proteins | sample flu12Cox44000176_FD_203755 | JGI IMG/M metagenome (GOLD analysis project Ga0306925, IMG submission 203755) | Lab enrichment of tropical soil microbial communities from Luquillo Experimental Forest, Puerto Rico - flux8day.12C.oxic.44.000.176 (v2)... | ecosystem: Environmental > Terrestrial >...
CGAAGGTGTCGGTGTCCGGGTCGGCCTCCTCGAAATCCAGCACCTTGCCGCCCGAGCGCATCGGCTCCAGCGGGCCGAGCGCGTTCGGCCGGCGGGAGAACAGCACGTTGAGCGGCGCGAGCCCGATATGCAGGTGCTTGGAATAGGCGATGACGACCAGGAACGCCATGATCACCCCGAGCTGGGCCAGGATGAACACCGCCTCCAGCACGGAGTTGACCCCGTAGCCGAGCGGGTGCAGGACCTGCGCGACCGTCCACGAGGCGAACGCCCAGCCGCCGGGGTAGGGGAACACCCCGGTGTTGATCTGCGCGCCCCGGTACAGCAGCAGCGTCGCGATCACGGCGAAGATCATCCCGAGGACCACCCAGGCCGCCCGGGTGTGCGAGCCGAAGAACCGCGACTTGCGGCCTTCCTTATGCGGGTCGTTGCGCAGCCGGATCACCGTGAACGTGCCGATCCCGGCCAGCACCCCGACGGCGAAGAGGTCCTCGATGAACCCGATGACCGGCCAGTGCCCGATCCCGGGGATCGCGAACGTCCGGGAGAACAGCGCCCCGTACGCCTCGATGATCGTCAGGAACAGGACGGTGAACCCCCAGAAGGTGGCGGCGTGCGCGGCCCCGGGAATGCTCCACTTCAGCAGCTTCCGCTGCCCGACCACCTCGGTCAGCTGTGTCTTCAGATCACCGGCGGCATGCTCCCTGGCGTAGGCCACCCGCTCCGGCGCCGGCTGCCCCGAGAACGCCAGCCGCTTCAGCCACCACACCCGCCGCCCCGCCACCGCGAACGCGATGACGGTCAGTCCGAGGCCGATGACGATCCGCGCGATCACGCGTGACCGCCCAGCAGCTGGCGGGCGATGACCATGCGCTGGATCTGGTTGGTGCCCTCGTAGATCTGGGTGATCTTCGCGTCGCGCATCATCCGCTCGACCGGGAAGTCGCGGACATAGCCGTAGCCGCCGAGCAGCTGAACCGCGTCGGTGGTGACGGCCATCGCCGTGTCGGAGGCGAAGCACTTGGCCGCCGACGACGCGAACGTCAGGCCGGGCGCCTTCTCCCCGGCCATGGCTCTCTCGGACAGGCTCGCCGCGTGGTAGGTAAGCTGCCGGGCGGCCGCCAGCTTCATGGCCATGTCGGCCAGCATGAACTGCACGCCCTGGAAGTCCGCGATCGCCTTCCCGAACTGCTCGCGCTGCTGCACGTAGCCCGCCGCGTAGTCAAGCGCGCCCTGCGCGATGCCCAGGGCCTGCGCCGCGATCGTGATCCGGGTGTGGTCGAGGGTCGCCAGCGCCGTCTTGAAGCCCGTCCCCGGCTCGCCGATGATCCGGTCCGCGGGGATCCGGGCGTTGGCGAAGATGACGCTGCGGGTCGGCGAGCCTTTGATGCCGAGCTTCTTCTCCGGCTCGCCGAAACTCACCCCCGGGTCGGTCTTCTCCACCACGAACGCCGAGATCCCGTGCGCGCGCTTGGCCGGGTCGGTGACGGCCATCACCGTGTAGTACCGCGACACCCCGGCGTTGCTGATCCACATCTTGGTGCCGTTCAGCACCCACCAGTCCCCGTCCCGTACCGCCCGGGTCCGCATCGACGCCGCGTCCGAGCCCGCGCCCGCCTCGGACAGCGCATAGGAGAACATCGCCTCCCCGCGCGCCACCGGCGGCAGGTACTTCCGTTTCAGCTCCTCCGAACCGGCCAGCAGCAGCGGGACCGTGCCGAGCTTGTTCACCGCGGGGATCAGCGAGGAAGCGGCGCACACGCGCGCGACCTCCTCGATGATGATCACGGCGGCGAGCGCGTCGGCGCCCTCGCCGCCGTAGTCCTGGGGGATGTGCGCGGCGTGCAGCCCGGCCCCGGCCAGCGCGTCCAGCGCCTCGGCCGGGAACCGGCCGGTCGCGTCTACGTCGGCGGCCGCCGGGGCGATCTTGGCCTCCGCCAGCTCACGGACCGTCTGCCGCAGCAGCTGGTGTTCCTCCGGCAGGTCGTACATCAGCTCTGCTCCTGATACGTGTAGAAGCCCCGGCCGGACTTGCGGCCGAGCAGGCCGGCGGCGGTCATCCGGCGCAGCAGCGGCGGCGCCGCGTACAGCGGCTCGCTGTACTCGGCGTACATCGATTCCGCGACCGCCTCCAGCGTGTCGAGGCCTACCAGGTCGGCGAGCCTTAGCGGGCCCATCGGGTGCGCGCAGCCCAGCGTCATCCCGGTGTCGATGTCCTCAGCGGTCGCGTGGCCGGCTTCCAGCATCCGGATGGCGGCCAGCAGGTACGGCACCAGCAGCGCGTTGACCACGAAGCCGGACCGGTCCGGCGCGCCGACCGCCGTCTTGCCGAGTACGCCGGTGACGAACGCGCGGGCCCGGTCGGCCGTGTCCTGCCCGGTGAGGATGGACGGGATCAGCTCGACGAGCTTCTGCACGGGCGCCGGGTTGAAGAAGTGCAAGCCGACGACCTGCTCGGGGCGCGTTGTGGCCCGGGCGACCTCGATGACGGGGATCGAGGAGGTGTTCGTTGCCAGGATCGCGTCCGGGCGCTTGACCACGGTGTCGAGCTCGGCGAACAGCGCCGGCTTGATTGCCGGGTTCTCGGTGGCGGCCTCGATGACCAGGTCCCGGTCGGCTAGGTCGGGAAGGTCGGTCGTGTACGTCAGGTAGCCGATCGCGACGTCCCGGTCCCCGGTCGTCAGCTTCCCCGTCCTTACCCCGCGGTTCAGCGACGCCTCGATGCGAGCGCGGCCGGCCGCGGCGGCCCGGTCGTCGATCTCGCGGACCATGACGTCTAGCCCCGCCCGGGCGCAGACCTCGGCGATGCCCGCCCCCATCAGGCCCGCCCCGATAACACCGACTCTGGTGATGTCGCTCAACCGACCCTCCGATGGGACCTAGTATCAATCGGAAGATACTAAGTATCGCCCTCGCTGACAAGTGGCGCTCGCCTGGGAAAACAGGAAGGATGAGCGGTGATGAGCAAGCCAACGGCGCGTGACCGGCTAGCGCAGGCCGCCTTCGACCTCTTCGACGAGCGCGGGTACGAGCAGACCACCGTCGACGACATCACCGAGCGCGCCGGGCTCGGGCGAGCCACGTTCTTTCGCCACTACCGGTCCAAGGAAGACGTGATCTTCCCCGACCATGACCAGATGATCGAGCAGGTCAGGGACCGCCTGGAGACCTCGAGCCCGAACACGGCCCCGGCCGCGGTCGCCGACGGGGTCCGGCTGGTGCTGCTGCGCTACCTCGGCGAGGGGGATCTCGCCCGGCGCCGGTACGCCCTCACCAGCACGGTGCCCGCCCTGCGCGACCGGGAGATCGCCGCCGTGGCGCGCTACCAGCGGCTGTTCCGCGAGTTCATCGCCGGCTGGACGGGCGCCTCGGCCGAGCCGGACCTGCTGCGCGCGGAGCTCGCGGCCGCGGCCGTGGTGGCCGCCCACAACCACGTGCTGCGCCGCTGGCTGCGCGCCGAGTCCGCCGATCCGGTCGCCGAGCTCGACGACGCGATGCGCCTGATCCTGGGCCTGTTCACCGCGTCGGCGGCGCTCGATTCCGGGACGGACCACGATGATCACGGCACCACGATCGTCGCGTTCCGCACCGGGCAGGACCTGGAAGCTCTGCTGCCCGCCCTGCAGCGCCTGACCGGAGAACCAGCCGAGCCGTGACGGACCGCTGAAGGAGTCCCATGACCGAAGGAAGCGCCACCGCCGACATCTGCGACGAGTCCGGGCCGGCCGCCGCCGTCTGCGCGGCCCAGTTGCGCCACTACGGTGCGCTGCGGCAGTTCTCCGGGCCGGTCGCCACCGTCCGCTGCCTTGAGGACAACGCGCTGGTCCGCGCGACGCTGAGCGAAGCCGGCGGCGGCCGTGTCCTGGTCGTGGACGGCGGCGGCTCGCTGGGGACCGCGCTCATGGGCGACAACATCGCCGATCTTGCGGTCACCAACGGCTGGTCCGGCGTGATCATCAACGGCGCCGTCCGCGACGTCGCGCAGCTGCGCGTGGCGGGCCTCGGCATCCTCGCCCTCGGCTCGAACCCGCGGCGGAGCGCCAAGACGGGCGCGGGCGCCGCGGCCGAGCCGGTCACGTTCGGCGGGGTCACCTTCAGCCCCGGCGACACCGTGTACGCCGACGAGGACGGCGTGGTCCTCCTGCCCGGGGGCGGCGCCTAGCGAGCCTGGCTCGTCACGATGTCGGCGCGGGAGGTGCTGAGCGGGGTGTGCACTAACTCGGCCCAAGGGCCAGTCCGAGTCCGTATGTGCACCGCCTGGTGGCGTACCACTGCCGAGTTGAGCCGCTCTTTGGATCAAGGCGGCGCCTGCGGCGGGTCGATCAAGGTGGCTCACACGGCAAGATGCCGGTACAGCACACAGCCGTCGTCTCGCTCCCGATTCAACTGGTCGCTTTGGCCGCGTGTTCGATGACCTCCTCTACCGTCCTCGGGTGGGAGATCATGGACAAGTGCCCGGCGTTCACCTCGGTGATGCGGGCGCTGGCGCGCTTGGCCATGAATATCAGCTCGGCGGGCGGGATGACCTGGTCAGCGGTACCGACTACGGCCCACGACGGGATGGTCTCCCAGGCCGGGGTACCGGAGGGCTCGGTCAGGGTGCTGGCCGCCAGCGGCCGCTGGATGGCGGCGATGACCGCCGCCTGGCTGGCGGGCAGCCCGGAGGCGAAGCAGCCGGGGACCAGGCTCGGCTTGATGTAGGTGTCGACATCACCGCCCCCGCCGGGGATCGGCACGAAGTTGAAGACGTTGGCCGGGTTGCCGCCGAGGCAGGACCCGGGCTGGGCGCTGACGATCTGGAGGAGGGTCTCGCCCTTGGCGGGGATGAACGCGTCCACGTAGACCAGCGCCTTGACCTCGGGGGCGCCCACGGCAGCGTTGGTGATGACCGCCCCGCCGTAGGAGTGCCCGACCAGCACGACTGGGTGCCCGGCCAAGGCGGCGTTCTGGGTCAAGAAGGCGTGCAGGTAGGTGGAGTCCTGGCCGGGTAGCAGCCCGCGCAGCGGGTTGGGCGGGGCGTACACCGTGAAGCCGTCTTCTTGCAGCAGCCGTATGACTTTGTCCCAGCTGGAGGCGTCCGCCCAGGCGCCGTGCTCCAGCACGATCACCGGCTTGTGGCCGCCGGACCAGTGGAAGACGTCCGAGCTGCTTGGGCGGGCGGTGGCAGCCTGGGAGGTGACGGCCAGCACGGTGGCCACCGCCACGATGGCGGCAAGGACAATCAGAAGCAGCCGTGTCCGGTGCACGGCCCACTGATGACTCATTGAGGTTTCCTTTCTGCGCTGGTTCTCGTGGGCGACGAGCCCGGACTTCCGCCGACTGGGCATGCCTCAATCAGCCGCAAGCGAAGTTCAGGCCGAGCTGATCGGCGGAGCCGAGCTGATCGGCGGAGCCGTCGGTGTCTGCCGTCTGGCGTGTTTACCTGCCCTGCTTGTTCAGCCAGGCCAGGCAGGCGTCGGCGACCTCGCGCCAGCCGGCGTCGATGGTCAGGGAGTGACCGCGGTCGGTGAACTCCACCAGGTCGGTGACGGCCTCGGAGTGCCGGTACTGCTTGAGGGTGGACTTGGTGATCGCCTCGGGCACGGTGTGGTCCTTGCCGCCCATGGTCAGCAGCAGCGGCCCGCGGTCCTCGTTCGCGGTGTCGACCGCGGCCGGCGAGTGCGGGGACAGGGCCGCGGCCGCGGCCTCGAACAGCGGCCGGGCGGGGGACGGGATCGTCCACCGCTCGTGCAGGGCGTCGGATTCCTCCTCGGTCAGGGCGTTGCCGAAGCTGTAGCGGAACTCCTTGGCGGTCAGCGAGACGGCCCTGTGCCGGTTGGCCGGGTTGGCGAAGATCGACAGGCTCCCGCGCAGCTGGGACAGCGGCAGCTGCAGCACGCCCTTGATCTGCGCGGCGTCGATGCCGATCGCCGCGGTGCCGTAGTCCATGCCGAGCAGCTTCTCGGCGATCAGGCCGCCGAAGGAGTGGCCGATGATGATCGGCCGGCCCGGCAGCCCGTCGATGATCTTCGCGTAGTGGCTGGTGACCTCGTCGATGCCGTGGTTGGCGACGGCGTCCGGGTTGGCGCGGGTGGCCTCGACGGTGTCGCCGTCGCCGGGCCAGCCGGGTGCAGACGGCTCATAGCCGGCCGCGGCGAACAGGTCCTGCCACGGCTGCCACGACGATGCGTGCAGCCACAGGCCGTGGATGAAGACGACGGGAGACTTGGTACCGGTCATGATCTTGCCTCCTCGAGGCGATCTGGACTCGTGCCATGATCTTCCGGACGCATGTGGTGAGCGTCAGTCGCCCGACTGCAAAGCCGACGCAAGCTGCGGGTCAGATGAGGGCGATGATCAGGCCGCCTCGAAAGCGGGCAGCGCGAAACCGGGCCCGAGGGCTCAGGCTGGCATGCTGGACGCATGGGGCAAGTCACCGTGCTTGGCAGCTGCGGGGCTTTTCCGGAGCCGGGCCGCGCGTGCGGCGGTTTCGCGGTGGACTGGGACGGCTACCGCTTGGTGCTGGATCTCGGCTACGCGACGCTGCCGCGGCTGCTCGCGCACTGGCCAGACGGTGCCGTGGACGCCGTTGCCATCACCCACGAGCATCCGGATCACTGCATCGACCTGCACGGGTTGTTCCGGATGCGGTTCTATGGCGGCTCCGGCGGACCACGACTGCCGTTGTACTGTCCGCCAAGCGTGCTCGACCGGCTCCAAGGCCTGGAGCCCGACGCCGACCTGACCGCGGTCTTCGACGTCCATCCCCTGCCCGGCACCTACCGGGTAGGGCCGTTCGAGCTGACCGGCATGCCGCTCCCGCACCATGTGCCCAACGCGGGCATCCGCGTGCGGGCCGGCGAGATCGCCCTGGCCTACACCGGGGACACCGGCCCGGACCCGTCGCTGGCCGAACTCGGCCGGGACGCCGACCTGTTCATCGTCGAGGCCACCGACCGGGACGGCGAGACCCGGCGGCGCACACGCAACCTGATGACCTCCACCGAAGCCGGCCTCTGGGCCCGGCGCGCGGGTGCCCGCAGGCTCATGCTCACCCACTTCTGGCCGGGCAACGACCGGGCGGCCGCGGTGGCCGCCGCGTCCGCCGAATTCGGCGACGACGTGCTGGCGGCCGAAGAAGACCTCGTCGTTAGGCTGCGGTTATGGGACAGGTCCAGGTAGGCACCGCGGGGTGGACGGACAAGACCCTGATCGCTTCCGGCTGGTACCCGCCGGAGGCCAGCACGCCGGAACAGCGGCTGCGGTTCTACGCGCGGCAGTTCCCGCTGGTCGAGGTCGACTCCGCCTACTACGCCCTGCCCGCGGAGCGGACCGCGGCGACGTGGACGGAGCGGACGCCCGCCGGGTTCACCTTCAACATCAAGGCCTTCAGCCTGTTTACCCAGCACCCCACCCCGGTCAAGGCGCTGCCCGCCGACCTGCGGGAGGCTGCCGCCAAGGCCGGCAAGGACCGGGTCTACCTGAAGGACGTGGACCCGGAGGTGACCGGCCAGGCGTGGGACAGGTTCCTCGCCGCGCTCGAGCCGCTGCGCGCGGCGGGCAAGCTCGGCGCGATCCTGCTGCAGTTCCCGCCCTGGTTCCCGATCTCCCGGGCGAACAAGGACTACATCGTGGCGTGCGCGGAGCGGGTCGCGCCGCGCCGGGTGTGCGTGGAGTTCCGCAACCGCACCTGGATGACCCCGGACAACCAGCGGGAGACCCTGGATTTCCTGTCCCGGCACAACCTGCCGTACGTGTGCGTGGACGAGCCGCAGGGCTACCCGAGCTCGATCCCGCCGGTGCTGGCCGCCACCAGCGACCTCGCCGTGATCCGCATGCACGGCCACTCGGACAAATGGGACAGCAACAACATCAGCGAGAAGTTTGGCTACCGCTACTCCGAGGAGGAGATCGGCGAGTGGGCCGCGAAGATCGGCGGCCTGGCCGGGGACGCCGCGCGGACCCACGTCATCTTCAACAACTGCTACCGCGACTACGCCCAGGTCAACGCCCAGCAGCTTGCCGAGAAGCTGTCCGCGTAGGGGGAAAGTGATCAGGAGATTAGCGGTGTGCCCTCGGGAGTCGCCACGGTCCGTTCGGGACAATGCGGGGCGTCCCCCGCCCGCTCCACCCGCGGGGGGATGTGACCGTGCCGCCAGCGCCCTAGCGTCGTAGCCCACGAACCCGACCGAGGGAGTGTGATGCGATGGGCGACGTGGCGCGGACCGCGGCGGAACTGGTCCGGTGCGGCAAGGGCATCCTCGCGGCCGACGAGAGCGTGTCCACGATGAACGCCCGCCTGGCCGGGGCCGGCGTGGTGCCCACCGCGGAAACCCGCCGGGCGTACCGGGAGATGCTCCTGACCACCCCGTACCTGGCCGAGGGGGTGAGCGGGGTCATCTTGTGCGACGAGACCTTCCGGCAGAGCACGGGCGGCCGGACGTTCCCCGAGGTCCTGGCCGGCCGCGGGCTGCTGCCCGGCATCAAGGTGGACGCCGGCACGCGTCCGCTGGCCGGCACGCCGGGGGAGCGGGTCACCGAGGGGCTGGACGGGCTGCGGGACCGGCTCGCGGAGTATGTGTACCTCGGCGCGCGGTTCGCCAAGTGGCGAGCTGTGTTCTCGGCCGGCGACGGCAGCCCGTCGTGGCAGGCGCTGCGCGCGAACACACACGCCCTGACCCGCTACGCGGCGCTGTGCCACGAGGCCGGCCTGGTGCCCATCGTCGAGCCCGAGGTGCTGATGGACGGCACCCACTCGATGCAATCCTGCGCCGCCGTGACGGGAGCGGTGCTGTTCAGCCTTTTCGCGGAGCTGCAGGACTACGAGGTGGCCCTGGACATGGTGGTGCTCAAGCCGAACATGGTCCTGCCCGGTGCCATGTCGGGGGAGAGCGCCGCCCCGGGCCAGGTCGCGGCACGGACCCTGGAGGTGTTCAAGAGCGTCGTGCCCGAGGACGTCGCGGGAATCGCGTTCCTGTCCGGCGGCCAGGGCCCTGCCGCGGCGACGGCGAACCTGGCCGCGCTGCAGCACGTGACGGCCCCGTGGCCGCTGACGTTCTCGTTCGGGCGTGCCCTGGTGGATCCCGCGCTCGTGGAGTGGCGCGGCGACCCCCGGCGGGTGCGCGACGGGCAGCGGGCGCTCGCCAACCGGGTCGCCTGCAACCTCGCCGCCCTGCGCGGCGGCTACCGGCCCGCCGACGCGGGCAGCTACGCGCTCGCGTAGGGGTTCGGCACGATCGCGGTCACGGTGGTGCCCAGCCCGGGCCGGGAGGTGACGGTGAGGCGGCCGCCGACGAGCTCGGCACGCTCGGTCATGCTGCGCAGGCCGTAGGAGGTCTCGCTGTCCGGCCGCGCGCCGGGGTCGAACCCCTGCCCGTCGTCCGTCACGCGCAGCAGCGCGCTCGCGGCGTCGCACCGCAACTCCACCTCCGCCTCGGTGGCCGCGGCGTGCTTGACCACGTTCTGCAGGGCCTCCTGGGCGATGCGGTACAGCGCGATCACGACGTGCTCGGGCAGACGGCACTCGGTCCCGGTGACTCGCACGTTCACCTGCCCGATCGAGCGGGCCAGGCTGGTCAGCGCGTCGGCGAGGCCCAGGTCGTCGAGGACGGGCGGGCGCAGGCCCGCGATCGCGGCGCGCGCCTCGTCCAGCGTCAGGTCCGTCAGTTCCCTGGCGCGGGCCAGCTCGGTCGGCGCGACGCCGGCGTCGCCGACGCTGGCGCCGCGAACCGCGTCGGCGGCGGCGTCGAGGTGGAACGCGAGGCTGACCAGCCGCTGGGTGATGCCGTCGTGAATGTCGCCGGCGAGCCTGCGGCGTTCGGCCTCCTGGGCGGCGATCACCTGCTCGGCGAAGCGTTCCGCGGCCTGTTCCCTGGCCGCCAGCCGGCGGTGCAGCCGGGCCTGGTGCACCGCGCCGGCGACCAGGGCGCCGATCGAGGTGAGGAGCCGCACGTCCCTGTCGGTGAAGTCCCGGCGCTGCCGTGTGTGCACGTTCAGCACCCCGACCAGCCCGGTCGGGCGGCTCTCCATCGGGACGGACACCATGCTCGTGTAGTCCTGGCCGGCCAGCTCGGGGAAGTAGCGGTACCGGGGATCGGTCTCCTTGCCCGCCGTGATGACGGCCGGCGTGCGATGGCTGGCGACCCAGCCGGTCACGCCCTCGCCGACGGGGAGGCGGATGCGGCCCACCTGGCGCTCGAACGGCGGCGTCGCGCCGGTCAGCGTCAGGGCCCCGCCGCCGTCGTCGAGGACGTGCACGAAGCACACGTCGGTGGCGGTCGCCGCGACGATGAGCCGGGCGACGCCGGCGGCGAGCGGCCCGAGCTCGGGGCCGGCGGAGATCGCCTCGATGATGCCGACCAGCAGGGTGTTCTCCCGTTCCGGGTCGGGGAACCCGAGGGACTGGCTCACCGGAACAGCCCCTCGCGCAGCGCGGCGGCCACGGCGCCGGCCCGGTCGCTGACGCCGAGCTTGCGATAGATGGCCCGCGCGTGGCTCTTCACGGTCTCATCGCCGATCACCAGCCGGCTGGCGATCGCCCGGTTGGACATCCCCGCGACGATGAGGCCGAGCACCTCGCTCTCCCGCTGGGACAGGCCCATCCGCGCCCCGGGCCAGAACTCGCCGCTGTCCAGCCGCGCCGCGTGGGTGGCGACGCGCGCCGCCATCGTGGCGTCGACGACCGTCTCCCCAGCGTGCACCTGCTCGAGGTACTTGACCAGCTCCTCGCCGGTTACCCGCTTGAGCAGGTAGCCCGACGCGCCGGCCCGCAGCGCCTGGTAGAGGTACTGCTCGTCGTCGTAGACGCTGAGCAGCAGGACCCGGCAGCCGGGGTCGTCCTCGGTCAGCCGCCGGCACAGGTCCAGGCCGCTGGAACCGCGCATCCGCACGTCGCACAGGACGACGTCCGGCGCCAGCGCGGCCACGACCGGCTGGGCCTCTTCGGCGCTGCCCGCCTGCCCGACCACGCGCACCCGGCCGGCGAAACGCGCGAGCATGGCCTTCAGTCCCTCCAGGACCATCTCGTGGTCGTCGACGAGGACGACGCGCACGGGCCGGTTCTCCATGACTGAACACGATAAGTGGCCGACGCGGCTACGACTAGCGCTACCTTCCCCGGACGGTCAGGTCATGGCGCGTAGCGGGCCAGTTCTTCGCGGCTGGTGACGCCGAGCTTGGGGAAGGCCCGGTACAGATGGAAGCCCACGGTGCGCGGGGACAAGAACAGCTGGGCGCCGATCTGCTTGTTGGATGCGCCGGCGGCGGCCAGCCGGACCACCTGCAGTTCCTGCGGGGTGAGCCGGGCCAGCGGGTCAGCCGCATTCACGACTGACACCGCGCCGCCGGCGGCGCGCAGCTCGGCCTCGGCGCGGTCCTGCCAGGGCCGGGCGCCCATCCGCGCGAACGCGGCTGCCGCAGCGAGCAGATGT
>Ga0306925_10005772_pt1 | contig 11407 bp, 8 predicted proteins | sample flu12Cox44000176_FD_203755 | JGI IMG/M metagenome (GOLD analysis project Ga0306925, IMG submission 203755) | Lab enrichment of tropical soil microbial communities from Luquillo Experimental Forest, Puerto Rico - flux8day.12C.oxic.44.000.176 (v2)... | ecosystem: Environmental > Terrestrial > Soil...
CACCGGTTACCAGGAAATTCTCACCGACCCCTCCTACGCTCGACAGATCGTCACGCTCACTGTCCCGCACGTCGGCAACACGGGGGCGACGCCCGAGGATCTTGAATCCGCGCAGGTGTATCCGGCGGGGCTCGTCATCCGCGATCTGCCGCCGGTCTCGAGCAACTGGCGCGCGAACGAGTCGCTCAGGGAGTTCCTCGAGCGCGGCAAATTGGTCGCGATCGCCGGCATCGATACGCGCAAGCTCACACGCATCCTGCGCGAGAAGGGCGCCCAGGCCGGGTGCATCATGACCGGCGAACAGGTCGATGAGAGCGCCGCGGTGAAGGCGGCGCGCAAGTTCCCGGGCCTCAAGGGCATGGACCTCGCCAAGGTCGTGAGCGTCAAGCGCAGCTACCAGTGGAACGAAGGGACCCTCTGGCCCGAGCCCGCACACGCGCCGATCCGCGCCAATCAGCGCCTGCATGTGGTCGCTTACGACTTCGGCATCAAGCGCAACATCCTCAGGCTCCTCGCCGATGGCGGCTGTCGCATGACGGTCGTGCCGGCACAGACTTCGGCCGAGGAGGCGCTCGCACTCGAACCCGACGGCATATTCCTCTCGAACGGCCCGGGAGATCCCGAGCCCTGCACCTATGCCATCAAGGCCACGCAGCGCTTCCTCGAGACCGATCTGCCGGTGTTCGGCATCTGTCTCGGCCACCAGATCCTCGGCCTCGCCGCAGGCGCTCGCACCGTGAAGATGAAATTCGGCCACCACGGCGCGAACCATCCGGTGCAGGAGCTGGAATCCGGGCGGGTCTTCATTACGAGTCAGAACCACGGTTTTGCGGTGGATGAGGAGACGCTCCCCAAGGGCGTGATCGCCACGCACCGCTCGCTCTTCGATGGCTCGCTGCAGGGACTCGCCTTCCAGGAGCGCCCGGTGTTCGGCTTCCAGGGACACCCCGAGGCGAGCCCCGGCCCGCACGATCTCAGGGAGCTGTTCGATCGCTTCAATCATCTGATGTTGCGTCGCCTGCAGGAGCAACTGAAGGTCGCCGAGGAGAATCTGCGCCGTCAGAAGGCGGGCGGACGCTGAGCCCCGTGCCGAAGCGCACCGACATCCACAGCATCCTCATCATCGGCGCCGGCCCCATCGTCATCGGCCAGGCGTGCGAGTTCGATTACTCCGGCGCCCAGGCCTGCAAGGCGCTGCGCGAGGAGGGCTTCCGCGTCATCCTGGTCAACTCGAACCCCGCGACCATCATGACCGACCCCGAGATGGCGGATGCCATCTACATCGAGCCGGTGAATGCCCACACGGTCGCACGCATCATCGAGAAGGAGCGCCCGGATGCGCTGCTGCCGACCATGGGCGGCCAGACCGGGCTCAACACCGCGCTCGACCTGGTGCGCGAGGGTGTGCTCGAGAAATACGGCGTCGAGCTGATCGCCGCCTCGCGTGCCGCCATCGACATGGCAGAAGACCGCGAGCTCTTCCGCAACGCCATGCGCGAGATCGGGCTCGAGACGCCGCAGTCACAGATCGCCCGCAGCCTCGACGAAGCGCTCGCCATCGCAGGCGAAATCGGCTATCCGGTGGTGGTGCGCCCGTCATTCACTCTCGGCGGGAGCGGTGGCGGTATCGCCTACAACCGCGAGGAGCTCGAGGACATCGTGGCCCGCGGGCTGGACGCCTCGCCGACCGGGGAAGTGCTGCTGGAGGAGTCGGTGATCGGCTGGAAAGAGTTCGAGATGGAGGTGGTGCGCGACCACGCGGACAACTGCATCATCGTCTGCTCGATCGAGAATCTGGACCCCATGGGGGTGCACACCGGCGATTCCATCACTCTGGCACCGGCTCTGACTCTCACCGACAAGGAATACCAGCGCATGCGCGACGCGTCCGTCGCGGTGCTGCGCAAGATCGGCGTCGATACCGGCGGCTCGAACGTGCAGTTCGCCGTCAACCCCGAGGATGGGCGGCTGCTGGTGATCGAGATGAATCCGCGCGTGTCGCGCTCCTCGGCACTCGCCTCCAAGGCGACCGGCTTCCCGATCGCCAAGGTCGCCGCGAAGCTCGCCGTCGGCTACACCCTCGATGAGCTGCGCAACGAGATCACCGGCGGCGCCACCCCGGCGTCCTTCGAGCCCTCGATCGATTACGTGGTGGTGAAGATCCCGCGCTTCACCTTCGAGAAGTTCCCCGCCGCCAATGATCGCCTCACGACGCAGATGAAGTCGGTGGGCGAGGTGATGGCCATCGGCCGCACCTTTCAGGAGTCGCTGCAGAAGGCGCTCCGCGGCCTTGAGACCGGGCTCGATGGCCTCAACCCGCAGTTGCCCATGCCGCTCTCGGATGAGAACCAGGACCGCCTCGCGCACGAGCTGCGCGCGCCGGGCGCAAACCGCCTGCTGTATGTCGCCGATGCGTTCCGCGCCGGCTGGCCGCTGCTGCGCATCGCCGAGCTCACCCGCATCGATCCGTGGTTCCTCGCGCACATCGAGGAGCTCGTGCGGGAAGAGGCGAAAGTGCGCGAGGACGGCTTCCGCGCGCTCACCGCCGAGCGGCTGCGGTTCCTGAAGCGCAAGGGCTTCTCCGACAGCCGTCTTGCGCACATCCTCGAGATGTCGGAGAAGGCGATCCGCGAGAAGCGGCACGAGTTGAAGGTGCGACCCGTCTACAAGCGTGTCGACACCTGTGCGGCGGAGTTTGCGACCTCGACCGCCTACCTGTACTCCACCTACGAAGAGGAGTGCGAGGCAAATCCCACGACACGCCGCAAGATCATGATCCTCGGTGGCGGCCCCAACCGCATCGGCCAGGGCATCGAGTTCGACTACTGCTGCGTGCACGCCGCGTTGCAGCTGCGCGAGGACGGCTTCGAAACCCTCATGGTCAACTGCAATCCCGAGACCGTCTCAACCGACTATGACACCTCCGATCGCCTCTACTTCGAGTCCCTCACGCTCGAAGATGTGCTCGAGATTCTCGCTGTGGAGAAGCCCGAGGGAGTGATCGTACAGTTCGGCGGCCAGACCCCGCTCAAGCTGTCACGTGCGCTCGAAGCGGCCGGCGCGCCCATTATCGGTACCTCGCCCGATTCGATCGACATCGCCGAGGACCGCGAGCGCTTCCAGGCGCTGGTGAAGAAGCTCGGACTGAAGCAGCCGGCAAACGCCACCGCGCGCACTGAGGAGCAGGCGGTCGTGCTCGGGCGCGAGGTGGGGTTTCCGCTGGTAGTGCGCCCGAGCTACGTGCTCGGCGGCCGCGCCATGGAGGTCGTGTTCAACGAGGAGGACCTGCGCAGCTACATGGGAAGCGCCGTGCAGGTCTCGAACGACAGCCCGGTGCTGCTCGATCGTTTCCTCGACTTTGCCGTCGAGGTCGATGTGGATGCGGTGTGCGACGGCGAGGACGTGCTGATCGGCGGCATCATGGAGCACATCGAGCAGGCTGGCGTGCACTCCGGGGACTCGAGCTGCTCGCTGCCGCCGGCGAGTCTGGCGCGCGAGATGCAGTCGGAGCTGCGCGAGCAGACGCGCAAGCTCGCGCGTGCGCTCAACGTCGTTGGGCTCATGAACGTGCAGTTCGCCATCCAGGCTGGCGTCATCTACGTGCTCGAGGTGAATCCGCGCGCCTCCCGCACCGTCCCCTTCGTCTCCAAGGCGACCGGGCTCCCCCTCGCCAAGATCGCCGCGCGTGTCATGACCGGGCACAAGCTCAAGCAGCTGGTCGGTGCGATCGAGCGCGTACCGCCTTACTTCTCGGTGAAGTCCGTGGTGTTCCCGTTCGTCAAGTTCCCGGAGGCCGATCCGATACTCGGGCCGGAGATGAAGTCGACGGGCGAAGTAATGGGTACCGGGCGCACCTTCGGCGAGGCTTACGCCAAGGCGCAGAGCGGCTCCGGTGTGGTACTGCCGCGCCAGGGGGTGTGCTTCATCAGCGTGCGCGATCGCGACAAGCCGCCGGTGGTGACGCTGGCGAAGAAGCTGATCGAGCGGGGGTTTGAGCTGGTGGCGACGGCTGGCACTGCGCGCGCGCTCGCCGAGGCCGGGGTGCCGTGCCGGCCCGTCAACAAGGTGCGCGAGGGGCGGCCGCACATCGTCGATATGATCAAGAACGATGAGATCGATCTCATCATCAACACCACCGAGGGCAAGCAGGCCATCCGCGAATCGAACTCGATCCGCCGTGAGGCGGTGCACCACCGCGTCACCTACTACACCACGATCGCCGCGGGACTCGCGGCCTGCGAGGCACTCGATCACCTCGATGAGGTCGAGGTGCATCGCCTGCAGGACCTGCACGCCGAGGCGCTCGCCACATGAAGCGCACGCCGATGACCCTGCGCGGCGCGGAAGCGCTGCGTGCGGAGCTCAAGCGCCTCAAGTCCGAGGTGCGCCCCGCCATCATCAAGGCGATCGCCGAGGCGCGCGGCCACGGCGATCTCTCGGAGAACGCCGAGTACCACGCGGCGCGCGAGCAGCAGGGGTTCATCGAAGGGCGCATCAAGGAGATCGAGCACAAGCTCGCGAGCGCGGACGTGATCGACCCGGCGCGGCTGCCGAATACCGGCAAGGTGGTGTTCGGGGCGTCGGTGGAGCTCGAGGACCAGGCCGATGGGGCGCGCGTCACCTACCAGGTGGTCGGGGAGGACGAGGCGGATATCCGCGCCGGGCGTATCTCGGTCACATCGCCCATTGCCCGGGCGCTGGTCGGCAAGTCCGAGGGAGCGGTCGTTGACGTGGCGGCGCCGGGCGGCACGCGCTCCTACGAGATCGTGGCCGTGCGGCTCGCCTAGGCCACCCCACCAAATTGCGCTTAACGTCACCTATGAGACACACCGGTCGGCAGGATGCGCAATTTGGCGGGGACCCCGCCTAGTGTTCACTCACCGATCAGGGATCAGGATGCGCGGCAACTCAGCGTGCGGGCGGTACAGCACGGCCACGTTGCCGATGCGGTGCACGAGCGCGCTGCCGGTATCCCGTGCGAGCGCGGCGAAGAGTGCGTCACGGGCCGCGCGGTCCCCGCCCGGGGCCTTCACCTTGATGAGCTCGTGATCCTCGAGCGCGCGCGCGGTCTCAGCAAGCACCGCGGGCGTGAGTCCCGCATTGCCGAGACGAACTACCGGCTTCAGCGCGTGGGCGAGCCCGCGAAGGTGCTTGCGCTGGCGTTCGGAGAGCTGTGGGCCTGCCGGTCCGCCGGCGAGGTGCGGGACGTGCTCCATCGCGGCATTGTAGAGGTGGAACTTATGCCCGGCAGCGGAGCTCCACCTTGATGCAGTGGCCTTACTGATGAAGCGGCGTTCCAAGAGCAGCGCCCGCTGGTTGAAGGAGCACTTCGCCGATCCTTTCGTGCAGAAGGCGCAGAGCGAGGGCTGGCGCTCGCGGGCCGTGTTCAAGCTCGAGGAGATCGACCGGCGCGCGCGGCTGCTGAAGCCGGGTGCGGTGTGTCTCGATCTCGGCGCGGCACCTGGTGCCTGGAGCCAGTACGCCGCGCGCCGCGTAGGGGGGAGCGGACGCGTGGTCGCGACGGACATCCTGCCGATGCCGGCGCTGCCAGGAGTCGAATTCGTTCAGGGTGACTTCCGCGAGCCGGAGATCTTCGATCAGGTTCTCGGCCTCCTGCCCGACCGACAGGTGGATGTGCTGCTTTCGGACATGGCGCCAAATCTGAGCGGCGTGGACGCCATCGACCAGCCCCGCTCGATGCACCTGGCGGAGCTGGCGCTCGAGATGGCCGGTAGCGTCTTGAAGCCGGGTGGGCACGCCCTGATCAAGGTCTTTCAGGGCTCGGGATTCGCGGAGTTGCTCAGGGACGCCCGCGGGCGATTTGGCCGCGTGCGGTTGCTGAAGCCCGAAGCGTCGCGCGCGCGCAGCCCCGAGATCTATCTACTGGCCATGCAGTTTCGCTTGGTGTAGGTTGCTTTGAGGATCTGAGGCGGGCAGCCACACGCCGCGAACGAGGACGGAAGCCTTTGAACGATTTGACAAAGAACATCCTGCTCTGGGTCGTGATCGTGCTCGTGCTGCTGGCGGTGTTCAGTCGCTATATGCCGACGGTCGGCCAGCCCCAGGACATTCCCTATTCGACCTTCATCGAGGACGTGAAGAGCAGCCGCGTCGAATCCGTGGTGCTGCAGGGGGAGATGATCTACGGGGTACGCAAGGACAAATCCACCTTCAAGACCCACAACCCGGAGACCGACTACACGGCGCTCATCGGCACGCTTCTGAAGTCCGGCGTCACGCTCGACTCGCGCGAGCCCAAGCAGCCGAACTTCATCGGGCAGCTGTTCCTGCAGATGGCGCCGGCGCTGCTATTGATACTGGTATTCCTGTACATGCTGCGGCAGATGCAGGGCGCCTCCGGCGGGCGCGGCGCCATGTCATTCGGCAAGAGCCGTGCGCGGCTGCTCGGCGAGGACCAGGTGAACGTCACCTTCGCGGATGTCGCCGGAGTCGATGAAGCCAAGCAGGAAGTGGGCGAGATCGTCGACTTCCTCAAGGATCCGGGCAAGTTCCAGAAACTCGGTGGCAAGATCCCCAAGGGCGTGCTGATGGTCGGCTCGCCCGGCACCGGCAAGACGCTGCTCGCGCGCGCTATCGCCGGCGAAGCCAAGGTGCCGTTCTTCACCATCTCCGGCTCCGACTTCGTCGAGATGTTCGTCGGTGTCGGCGCATCACGCGTGCGCGACATGTTCGAGCAGGCGAAAAAGCACGCCCCGTGCATCATCTTCATCGACGAGATCGACGCCGTCGGTCGTCACCGTGGCGCCGGTCTTGGCGGCGGGCACGACGAGCGCGAGCAGACCCTCAATCAGCTGCTCGTCGAGATGGATGGCTTCGAGGGGAACGAAGGCATCATCGTCATCGCTGCCACCAACCGTCCGGACGTGCTCGATCCGGCGCTGCTGCGCCCCGGCCGCTTCGACCGCCAGGTGGTCGTGCCGCTCCCGGACGTGCGCGGCCGCGAGCAGATCCTGCGCGTGCACATGCGGCGCGTGCCGCTCGCCGACGATGTGAAGCCGGCGCTGATTGCGCGCGGCACACCGGGATTCTCCGGCGCCGATCTTGCCAACCTCGTGAACGAGGCGGCGCTGTTCGCGGCGCGCGCCAACAAGCGCATCGTCGGCATGGAGGAATTCGAGCGCGCCAAGGACAAGATCATGATGGGCACCGAGCGGCGCTCCATGGTCATGAGCGAGGCCGAAAAGCGCATGACCGCCTATCACGAGGCGGGACATGCGATCGTCGGCATGACGGTTCCGGAGCACGACCCGGTTTACAAGGTGACCATCATCCCGCGCGGACGCGCGCTCGGAGTCACCCAGTTCCTGCCCGAGCAGGACCGCTACAGCTTCTCCAAGCGTCGCCTCGAGAGCGCCATTGCGACACTCTTCGGCGGGCGCATCGCCGAGGAGCTGATCTTCGGCCCCGAGTCGGTGACCACCGGCGCCTCGAATGATATCGAGCGTGCTACCGAGCTCGCGCGCAACATGGTCACCAAGTGGGGCCTGTCGGACAAGCTCGGGCCGCTTACCTACTCCGAGGAGACCGGTGAGGTGTTTCTCGGCCGCAGCGTGACCCAGCACAAGCAGGTGTCCGACGTCACCGCGCACGCGATCGACGAGGAAGTGCGCCGGGTCATCGAGGGCAACTATCAGCGCGCGCGGCAGATCCTCACCACCGCGCTCGAGAAGCTGCACCTCATGGCGGAAGCGCTCATGAAGTACGAGACGATCGACGAGGAGCAGCTGAGGGACATCATGGCGGGCAGGACGCCGAAGCCGCCCCCCGGTTGGGACGACTCGCTCTCGAACAAGCCCCCGACGGCGCCTGCGCCAACCGGCACGCCCGTCATCCCGGCCGGACAGCACTAATTCGATTCATCCGGCGGCGGGCACGCTTCACAGGTGCTCCTGCGGATAGTTAGGTGTTTGCCTAACTATCGGCAGGAGGGGTGTCCTCTACTGGGCTGCCTTGCCTACTGGGCTGCCTTGCCTGCGGGGCTGCCTTCCCTGCGGGGGTTGTCTTGCCTGCCGGGGTTGCGTTACCACTTGGGGCTGCATGACGTCACCGCCGGTCCTCCTGCGCTGCGCCGATAAAACCATCGATCTGAGCCACCCGGTGGTCATGGGCGTGCTCAATGTCACGCCGGATTCCTTCTCCGATGGTGGGCGCTTTGCCTCCGTCGAGGCCGCGGTGGCGGCGGGGCTGCGCATGGCAGCCGACGGTGCCGCGCTGATCGATGTGGGCGGGGAGTCCACGCGCCCGGGTGCGCAACCGGTGAGCGCGGAGGATGAGCTGCGACGCGTGCTGCCCGTCATCGAGCGGCTGCGGGCGGCCACCACGGCCGTCATCTCGGTCGACACCAGTAAGCCGGAGGTGATGCGAGCCGCCGCGGCGGCGGGCGCGGGGTTCATCAACGACGTGCGCGCACTGCGCGAGCCCGGGGCCCTGGAGGCAGCGGCGGCCAGCGGCTGCGGGCTGTGTCTCATGCACATGCAGGGCGAGCCACGCACCATGCAGGTCGCACCGCACTACACCGACGTGGTCGGCGAGGTGCGCGCCTTTCTGGGCGCCCGCGTTGCGGCCTGTCGAGGCGCCGGGATCGACGCGGCACGTCTCACGATCGACCCGGGCTTCGGTTTCGGCAAGAACCTGGAGCACAATCTGACACTGTTGCGGCATCTCGGGGAGCTCGCCGCCGTCGGCCCGCCGCTGTTGGTCGGGTTGTCGCGCAAGGCGACGGTCGGCACACTGACGGGCAGGCCGCCCGCCGAGCGCGTGTACGGCAGCGTGGCGTTGGCGGTTCTCGCCGCGCTGAAGGGTGCACGCATCGTCCGCGCGCACGATGTGGCGGCGACGGTCGATGCCCTGAAGGTGACTGCCGCTGTTCGGGGACCGGATGGAGACTGAGATGGGTCGACGATATTTCGGCACCGATGGGGTCCGCGGGCGGGTCGGCGAGCACCCGATGACGGTCGATTTTGCGCTCAAGCTTGCGAGCGCCGCCGCGCGCGTACTTGCCCCACAGGGCGGTACCGTACTCATCGGCAAGGACACGCGCCTCTCGGGCTACATGTTCGAATCGGCGCTCGAAGCCGGGTTCGTCGCTGCGGGGGTGAACGTGAGCCTGATCGGACCACTGCCGACGCCCGGCATCGCCTACATGACGCGGCGTTTCACCTGCGACTTCGGCGTGGTGATCAGCGCCTCGCACAATCTCTATGATGACAACGGCATCAAGTTCTTCGACGCCTCGGGCGGCAAGCTCTCCGATACGCTGGAAGAGCGCATCGAGACCGAGCTCGAGCAGGCGCCGCTCACGCGCGCTTCGCGCAACCTTGGCCGCGCCACCCGCGTCGACCGCGAACGCACGCTGTACCAGGAGTTCTGCGCCTCGACCCTGCCGCCGGGGCTCGACCTTTCCGGCCTCAAGATCGTGATCGACTGTGCCAACGGTGCAGCCTACAAGGTAGGGCCGCGCATCCTCGCGGACCTCGGTGCCGAGATCGTGCCGATCGGCTGCTCTCCGAACGGCCGCAACATCAACGATGGCTGCGGCTCGATGGCTCCGGACCTGTTGCAGCTCACGGTGCCCGGGGTCCGGGCCAACGTCGGACTCGCGCTCGATGGCGACGGTGACCGCCTGGTGATGGTCGATCACCTCGGGCGGATCGTCGATGGCGATCAGCTCCTCTACGTGATCGCGCGCTCGCTGCAGGGGTCCGGCACGCTGCGCGGGCCGGTGGTCGGCACGGTGATGAGCAACCTCGGTCTCGAGGTCGCGCTGCGCTCGGTGGGGATCGAATTCCGCCGCGCGGCGGTCGGCGATCGTTACGTGCTGTCGATGTTGCGTGACACTCAGGGTGTGCTCGGCGGCGAGACCTCCGGCCACATCCTGTGCCTCGACAAGACCACGACCGGCGATGGACTGGTGGTGGCGCTGCAGGTGCTGGCGGTGATGAAGCAGACCGGCCGCTCGCTGGCGGAGCTCACCTCGGCCATGCGCAAGTTCCCCCAGATCCTGCTCAATGTGAAGGTGGCGAGTCGCTTCGATCCGAATGACGTGCCTCTGATCCAGCAGGCAGTAGCACGCATCGAGCAGCAGCTCGGCGGCGAGTGTCGCGTGGTGCTGCGGGCCTCGGGCACCGAGCCGGTGATCCGTGTCATGGTCGAGGGGCGAGAAGAAGCGAAGACCCGTGCCGCAGCCACCGAGCTTGCCGAGATCGTGAAGCGCGCCGCCGCCTGAGGCGGCCGCGCCGGATATCTGGAACGGCGCCGTTGCGCCACCCCCCCTGCATCGCTATCATCCCGCGCCCTTTTTGAACCCTGAGGCGAAAGGCCTGACGCCGAGGTCGCTGCATGCGCCGTCCGATCGTTGCCGGAAACTGGAAGATGCACGGCTCGCGTGCCGAGACAGCGGCGCTCATCGAGGAGTTGCTGGCGCGCTGTCCGGCGGCGCCTGTTGCCACCGGCGTGATCTGCCCGCCTTTCGTTTACCTGTACGAGGCGGGCCGGCTGCTGCGGGACTCCGCCTTCAGCCTCGGTGCCCAGGATGTCTGCGCCGACACGCACGGCGCATTCACCGGCGAGATCTCTTCAGCGATGCTGAAGGACGTCGGTTGCGAGTACGTGATCGTCGGCCACTCCGAGCGACGGCTGCTGTATCGCGAGAGTGACCAGCTGGTTGCACGCAAGTTCGGCAGCGCGCACAGCAAGGGCCTGATACCGATCCTTTGCGTCGGCGAACAGCTCGCTGATCGTGAGGCGGCCCGCACGCGCGAGGTGATCGTACGTCAGCTCGATGCGGTGCTCGAGCTGTGTGGCGCGGGCGCCCTCGCTCAGGGCGTGATCGCCTACGAACCGGTCTGGGCGATCGGAACCGGGCGCAACGCGACGCCCGAGCAGGCGCAGGAGGTGCACGCCTTCATCCGGGCCCGGATCGGGGAGCGGGATGCTAAAATCGCGGCCGCGACGCGCATTCTCTACGGCGGCAGTGTCAAGGCGGGCAACGCGGCGGAGCTGTTCGCGATGCCGGATGTCGACGGCGGGTTGATCGGTGGCGCTTCGCTCAAGGCGGATGAGTTTCTGGCGATCCTGGCGGCTGCGCGCGCCAAGGGATGAGTGAGTTATTCCGATGTTGCGGTTAATTCTGACTTGCGTACAGGTGTTTACGTCGTTCGTGATCGTAGGCCTCGTGCTGCTTCAACGCGGTAAGGGCGCCGAGGCGGGCGCGGGCTTTGGTGCCGGTGCCTCGGGCACCGTATTCGGAGCCCGTGGCGCGACGACGGCACTGTCGCGTGCGACCGCCGTGTTCGCGGCGATCTTCATGATCAATAGCCTGGCGCTCGCTTACCTCGGGACCTCCAGCAGCCGGCAGCAGGAGGTTCAGAAGACGATCCTCGATGAG
>Ga0306925_10005774_pt1 | contig 11406 bp, 9 predicted proteins | sample flu12Cox44000176_FD_203755 | JGI IMG/M metagenome (GOLD analysis project Ga0306925, IMG submission 203755) | Lab enrichment of tropical soil microbial communities from Luquillo Experimental Forest, Puerto Rico - flux8day.12C.oxic.44.000.176 (v2)... | ecosystem: Environmental > Terrestrial > Soil...
TGAACTTTAGAGGAAAGTTACAGGCGGCTGTGGGCTGCAAAGACGATAGGGTTTTTAAGCACGCATTGGCAATTCAGGCTTATAAGGCTTTTGACGATCAGGATCAGGATGAAATGAAGAAAGATACATTGGATGTATTTCTTAGGGGGTCGGTCTAATGCCTTGCAGTCTGTCTGAACTTGGATGGATTGGAGGTATTATTGATGGAGAAGGAACAATATTCATATCATATCAGACTATTCGTAACCGTGAATATTGGAAGATTACTGTAGCTGTTAAAATGACTTCGAAAGAAACTGTTGAAAGATTGCAAGAATTGACTGGAATGGGAACAGTCAACTTTGTATCAAGAAAAGTTAGAAATATAAATCATAAAGACCAGTACGTTTGGGTATTAGCTACTAATCAGTCTCTAATTTTCTTGGAAATGATTTTACCATTCCTGTTTACTAAAATAAGGCAAGCTAGGCTAGCATTGGAATTTAGTCAATTTTTGAGAGGAGATAGAGCTACTAAAATGGATTATCTGACTGATATGAAAATGTTGAATGCGAGAGGCTAGGCTATGTCACCTTGGAAGAAGAATAAGGGTGGCGGCTATTCAACTCCAGAGGGAGGCAACATTAAAAATCCAGCACAATATGAGGCACTGAAACGTGAAGGTTACTCCAAAGAGTCCGCCGCAAAAATCACAAACGCTCAGCGCTCGTCAAAAAAGAAAAGCTGATAGAGCAAAGAGGCGTACAGAAGTAGATAGATACGCAATGAAAACATCGGATGCCGCAGGAGGAATTAATCTTGGCCCTCAAGACGCAAGCAACTCTCAAGGCTCAGCCGTCCAAACCCCCAAATAAATTAGTGGATCAGGCTGACATTCCTGCTAATGTTAAAACGAAGAGAAGCGGCCTTCCTAATGCTGGCCTCCCAAAGAAAGGAAAGTAATGGCGCGAGATACTCAGGGTGTAGATGGAATGTCAGGAAAGTTAGTGACACAGCCTTCTTTGCCAGGTAGTGCAACATCTGGTGAAGATCAGATGGGTAAAGTTACTCAGGCTTCTGGCGGAATGAAACTGACCAATCGTGATACAATGTGTCTTGTTGATTCGGCTAAAGTTCCCGGAAAGACGCCTTACGGAAAGAGTCGCTAATGGCTATTAAGACAATAGGACCAATAGTTAGTAAGGGTTCGCAGCCCGATTGTTCTACTGGCTGGTGTGAAAGTTCCATGCCAAGACCCACTGATTGGGGTAGTCCAGAATCAGCAAAGAGCAATCCTCCGAAGAATCCACCAAAGAATAAGTAACATTGACTGAAATCTATTCCAGTAGCAGCGATCCGTGGCGGGGCCTTACAAATTCCACGGTTTATGCTGACTTTATCACATTGCGGACTCTCTATTTTGGCAACATTCAGGCCAAGATTAGGGAGCGCCGCACTATGTATAGTCTTGATTGGGTGCCTGATGACGACTATACAGGTGGTAATAAACGCTGGAAAGATTATGTCATTGACCCTCTGCCCCGCTCGGATATTGATTTCAAAGCTGACCGATTGACAATGCGTCCACTAATGATTCGCATTCCAAATGAACAGCTGGATGTGGATACAGTGGACGTGCTCAATCAAAACAATGGCTTCAATAATATGGGTCCGAATGTGGATCTCATGCAATTAACTAAGCAATTACGTGAAATGGGGCGCACAATCGCCCAAAAGAGGTCTGATGCTATTGAAAAGTTTCTTAATGGTACCTTATACATTAATGAGACTCTGCGTAAAGATCATCTTCGCCTTAAGTGGGCTATGCATATGCTTGTTGATGGCTATGCTTCATATATTTGTTACTATGATAAAACTGCTTCCTCTGATGAGTATCCTATTATTCTGCGTGTGCTTGATCCTCTCGATGTTGTCTACACTCGTGGCGACCAGAAACTCGATAAATTCATTGTTGGACGCCAGGACACAGTGTTCAATCTACGCCGCGAATTCGGAAGTTCAATGTTTGAAGGCCTGGTTGAGCAGGACATTGTATACGTCATTGACTACTGGAAGCGACTAAAGAATGAAACTACTGATGAATATACAGGCGAAAAAATCTATGTACCCGAAGTATGGCACGCTACATATTTGGGTGCTTCAGGTATCAGCGGTGATCCTTATATTACAGGCACGAATCCGTTCCCATCATCCCGTGTTGGTCGCGTCAATGGCAATTGGTCAGAAATCAATAAGACTCGGTTTTTGGGGTGGGCGCTGGAGCCTGCAAAGACTGACTACTTTGAAATCCCCGCAGACATTATAGAGGCAAGAAGCACTCCATTAACTGAACAAAAAGAAGAGATGGTGGCGTCAGACTTAGACGCGGCGCGGGAGGTTTGGAATGGACGAAACTATTTCCTCACGCGAATGCACCGTCTTTCTAAATTGGGGTCAGGTGCCGATCTTATCACAAAGGGAATTAGTGGAGAAGCTGTCCAACATATCGGAAAGGGAGAGGGAGTTACCGCCCAAATACCTGCTGATTCGACAGTCAATGTTGCGGATGCAGCAGCATGGATGAAGCCCCCGCCCTCCGATCCTAATCTTCAAATGCACGATATGGCTTTGAATCAAATGTTGCAGCAAACATTGATTCCAGTCACTTCTTTGGGGAATCGTGGTGGTACGGTATCAGGAGCGCAAGTAGATACATTGGATCAAGGTGCGAGTGTCAGACTCCAGACATTCGTCAATGCAATGAATATGCTTCACACTTCCTGGTGCCGTACTGCCATGATGATTGCAAAAGTATTCTATAGCACACCCGATAAAAAGTTGGCAGTCTATGGAGTCGATAAATATAGCTCTCCGTTCACTATCACTGTCAGTGGTTCTGATATTGGTGGAGATTACACTGTTTTTGCTGAATGTAATCCCCAAACTGACATGGAGCTTCTGCAAGTTGCTCTCACGGCATTACGTCTTACTTCACCTGACCCATCCCAAGCCATTCTCTCTAAACAAACTATTAGGGAGAGATATCTCAATCTCCCGTATACGTATGAAGAAGAGCAAAGAATCTTACGAGAGGCTGAGAACTTTAATGAGAATACAATAAAGGTTCATTCTCAGCAGGCTCTTGCTCAGGCACAAAGTCAACTTCTTGCCAATCTTGAGCAGATGAGAGTCCAGGCTATTCTTCAAGGAGTACCAGTCAATCCCATCATTACGCAGATTATGATGATGCTGCAAGATCAGCTTACAAAGGGCCTTATTGCGGATCAGTTTGGTGGAGAAGGTGGTAATCCTTCTACCTCCGGGCTTATCATTCCACAAAATGGCATTCCTCTTAATAGTAATGAGGGGGCATCTACACAGTACAATCAGCAAATGATGAATAGGAGTAGCCCCACAGATCAAAGAACATATCCTCCGAATTCTCCGAATGGGCGATCTAATGCTTCACAGGCTCAGGCGGCTCGCTCTGGTATAGCCATGCCAAACGGAACATTCTAATGGCTGGCTTCAATGCTCTAGGCTCGGACCTTAATTCCAATGTCGGTGGCTCATTTAACCCCGCACTTGGCAATGTAGGATCACAAACGGCTCCTTCTGGCTTTGGCATACAACCTCCTAGAATTTCTTCTCCCTATAATGTTGATGCTCTTAATCTTTCGGCTGGCTCCCAACCGAGACAATATGCGGACTATAATTCTCAGTCTGCCAATGCTTTTAATCCTGGGCCAGATACTAGCGCACAGCATGAAGCCAATGTTTCGATGGCGCGTGGTGGCTTTGGAAATATGGGTTTACTCGGTAATGATCCTGGCACTTCTTATTCTGCCTATGGCGTGTCTCCCCAAAATTGGCAGACCGTAATGCGATACTTAATGAATCCGCAAGGACAAAATGCGGGGGATTATCAAGGTCTAGTCAACATAATAAGAAATAGCATGAATGGGAATGCCAATTTCTCGCAATGGCTTCCAGAACAAATGGGTCCATTCTCGTCCGATTTCTTATTAAGAATGGGAGGCCCGTTCGGAGTGTTTTCGCCGGTTAATACGCAGAATATGCAGATTGCACAAACTGGTCCAATCACAGGGGTCGGGAGTTTCTAATGCCAGGAAGTCCATACGGTGATCTAGGCGGAATGGATTTAGGGGGTGCCGTTCAAAACATTTCTGGCATTCCTTCTGATTTTACTAGTGCGGCCCAAGCAATGGGATTCATGCCTAATCCTTATGCGAGCCCCGCGCAACAAATGGAAGATGCGACCCGCTTTCTCGCATTGATGAAGAATATCAATGACAGAACATTGGGGAGTAATAACGCAGCTTGGAACAGACTGTCCCCAAACAATCCCGTCCAGGCAATGCCTCTGTATATGCGAAACATGTACAATGCCTATGGTGCGCTCGTCAACTCGCCAGCGGGTATGAATCTTCTGCCGAACGGTTCGCAGGAAATGTTCCAAAACGGTGGATATCAGAGGGGCGCTCTCGGCGGCGATATGTCCAGAATGTTGCAGGCGTATTTGGGGCAAATGAATCCGAGTCAGCAACCAAATCAGGCTGATGTAGTTAGGGCGCAACAAGGAACCAATCAGGGGCCTGGTAATGTTGGTGGTGGTGGTGGCGGCGGACAAAGTGCTCCGAATGGTGGCGGCGGAGGACAACAAAGTCCGAGTGAGCCTGGACCAACAATCCCAGGAGCTTCTGGACTTAATGATGCTGCTCGGCAGCTTCCTGGCATTGGTGGAGCAATCTCAGGCGCAGAGAATGCACTTGGAGATTTGACTGGCCGATCAGACACTCAGGGTAATGCTCCTACTGGTGGTGGTATTCCTGTTTTGTCTGGACTTAATGATTTAGCACGTATGGCTCCGGGGGTAGGTGGTCTTGAGGACATTGCTGGCGGTCTAATGAATGCCGCAACAGGCAGAAGCAATGGGCAGCCAACAAACCCGGGTGCCCCCGCACAAGGAATGGGTTCGAATGTTTCTGTCAATACGCAAGGAAGTCCAGCACCCCGCTCTTTGGGATTGTTGCTCCAAAGAATGGGATTGAGTTCTGTACCTCAGGGTGTTGATCCTAATGCCTTTGTAGACAATGCTCTCTTCCAGATTCTCGGTGGCAGATAATGAGTAACCCATCTATCGATCAGAATCAAGCCCAATATATCTTTAATCAGACTGGCATTCCGACTGCCTACACGAACAATCTACAAAACCTTGGTTTTTTAGGTGTTCCATTTGGCAGTGTCACCGCTGAATTTCAAGCTCAGCAGCAATTCCAGCGAATGATTAAGGATATCATGGATCGGCAGATGCAGTCGTTCCATATGGCCACTCCTGACATTAATGCGCTTCCATTCAATATGAGGTCGCTTTTTAATGCTGCCTCTCCAGCATTGACTGATCCATTGTATGGTATTGAGGGCGCGAATGGAATGCTCTCAAATGGCTACGCTTATGGTAGCTTGCCAAACAATCCCACGAGAGCCTGGGACATTTGGCAAAGTCAGCAAAAAAATCCATATACACCTGCTGATACTGGCTATCCAAGTTATCCCGCTCCGCAACTAAACTCATTCGCAATGCCGAGTTCGGTGGCACCAGTAGGAACATTTGCTGGTAACAATAATGCTCCACCAGCAAGTAGTGGCGGTGGAGGCGGCGGCGGCGGTGGTGGAGGTGGAGGAAGCTCCAATCATACATTAGTTGGGTCATACACTGTGCCATTGTCAGGTGGTGGCAGTATGACGGTGAATGCAAACTCTCCTGCAGCGGCTCAAGAGAATGCAAAGCAGGGTGGTAATAGTCCTGATCTTTCTAAGCCAGTTACCACAAATAGGTCACCACAGGTAGGTTAGTGGATAATCCGTTCGGCCCGACTTCATATCCGAACATTCTTCCCCCGCAGAATGGGATGGGGCTTGGGCCAACTTTTCCTCTGTCTACTATGTTGCCGAATGTTCCAATGCCGACTCAGCCCGATATGAGCCAACCAGCCACACTCGGGATGAACAATCTTCAAAATCCCCCTGGTGGCCCAACTAATAATCAGACTCCTGATATCTTTACTCAGATTAAAAACATGGTGGGTGGAGCATTCGGCGCCGTCGGTAGTTTTCTGGACGCTGATAAACATTGGATTGCTCATCCTATTTATGAGGGAGTGTTCCATCCCGATCAATTAATTAATGCCACAATGCAGTTTGCTGGCCAAGGTGACCATACCCCAGGCAAGTTGGTTGATCTGATTAACGAACAATATGAGCGCAATAACGACCCTGGCATAGCTAAGTTTGCTGGGGATATTGCCTTTGATCCTCTGACATATTTGAGTTCTGGTGTCATAAAGGGTATACAGGTAGGCGCAGATATTGGCAAGATCGCCATTCCTGGCATACGTGATATTCCTCTTGCTGGAGAAGCTCTGGCAAAGACATTAGACCCGCTTCACTATGGCATGACAAAGTATGAGCAGGGTATTGATGCCGCAATGAAAGGTGTCAGTAACTTTGCCACTGGAGTTGCTACTAACAACATTCCGCTTTCTCAGGCTAAAGATGTGGCGCGGGGATCATTAAATACTATCCTTCCATCAGGCTTGGTAGAGGGTATTCTAAACGCAGTACCAGAAGAATACAATGGTGTGAACATTGGTCCTGTAGCTGACTGGATCAATGATCGTACAAATATGGGCTTACCAAGACAGCTTGCCATGCCAGAGTTCCGCGTCATTCAGACAGGCCAAAGCTACAGCAATGCATTTCAGGCAGCACAGCAAAGTTTCTCCGCACATGGCATAAACTATGTCGTTGGGGCTGATACTAACTCTATACTTAGCCATCTTCGGAATGTTGTTAGTTCTCCTGTTGAATCACTATCCCCTAATGATAGGGCTGTACAGGATGTTATTGCGCGTCCGGCTCCGCCTTCAATACCTCAAATTAAAGCGCTTAATAAGGCGGCTGGAGGTAATCTTTCTGACCCTGACATCATGCATCAACTCGCAATTAACAATGTGCTCGAACAATATGCGAGAGGCCCAACGATCAGTGGCACCGCAGATGGGATTGATGAAGCGACTGCTATACAGGGCATTTCTCAGCTTCTTGGTAATAATCCTAAAGCTAATGCTGATAGTGTGGCAGCAATCTCTTCTTTTCTTGATAGACAGACAGCAGAGGCCGACAACTTCATTGCCTCACAAAAAGATAAACCCGCCTACGACGTAATACAAAACATTGCCTATCGCGCCAAAGATCGTACAGACAAACTATTCTCAATGGGTGTTACTGCACAAAGAATGCAGAACACTTGGATAGATCAGATGCTCAATGCATTTGATAGTAAGTTCTACCAGCCAATCTGGCAGGGATTCATTAATAAATGGATCAATCAGCCTCTCACCGCATTTTCAGTGGGATCATTGGGAATGCAGTTCATGCAGCCAGCAGAAGCATATCTTCGTCACATTGTTGAAGGTGGTGGCGAAAGACTTCCTATGGACCCGCAAACATTCGGCAGACTAACAAGTAACATTGATGGTGTGCCTGATACTTTGCGGCAACTTCACCCACCACATTATACTGAACCAGTAGATCAGTCATTGCTTGCTAAATTGTCCAATTGGAATCCAGTCTCGGGTTGGGCGGTAGACAAAGCTGAGGCTCTATCTGATTGGTCCCGCAATTGGACATATACTACGAGAATGTCCTACTGGTGGAAAATGTTTCAGAATAATCTGACTGATACTCGCAACGCGTTGGGTATTCCTATCCGCGATGATATGAAATCATTCTGGGCAAATACTACACCGCCTGATGTAACTCAAGTTCCTAACCTTGCAAACATAAATCAGGACTTAGTTAATGATGCATTTATGGGATTGTATACTAATCCTGGCTCGTCGGATACGTTGCAGGGAGTAAAGTCGGCGCTACAAACTGCCGATGTAAATAAGAAGGACTTGAGCCATATTGTCGATGATAATGTGGTGATGGATCAACTTTATGCTGGTCCTCGCGCTGCCCTCCGCAGGGCCATACTAAACAATCCTACTTCTACAGAAAACATTAATCAGGCTGTCGATGCTGCCATAGAGCAACAGAAGAAGCTTCTGACTGTAGAGCCACAGGCAATGGCAGACATTTTCAAGGGCTCATTGCAGCAGATGCAAGATAGCCTGAATTATCAATACTATTCGCCTGCTGATTTACGAGCGCAGGTCAATATGGTAAATGCGATGCAGCAGCAATTTGCTGGCATTCCCAACCTTATGAATCAGGCAGAGCAAGATGAATTGAGTCAGATTCATGGTACTGTTGCTTGGCGTAGTAGTTTGCATACTGCCTACTCAGAAAAGATGCAGGCAAGTCTTGACGCAATCAGGCCAACATTAGATAAGGCCCATGAAATGCTGGCTCAGGCTGGAGATAAATGGGGACTACGTCCCGAAGTAGAAAACATTACGAACAACATGAAGCTCGATAATGAGCTTCTCTATAATACGCACATTCAGGCCAATGAGTGGCAGAAAGACTTCTTTGCCAAGAAGCCCAATCGCAAGCTCGACTCAACTTGGAATGATCCCGTTGTGGGATACTATCCTCAAAAGGGCCGCATTTGGGATGGATACAATGCGACCCATACAACGTTCCAGAATAATATTCTACAGGGTCAAATGGACCTTATGGATAAAATCGCAGCAGGACAGGCAGCGGGAACAATCGCACCGCCGGTCAATACATTAGAGAATGCGGTAGGTTTGGCAAAGTCTGCAAAAGTGGAAGTGACTCCTGAGCAGATTGCAACAGCTACAGTTCCGCCTGCACCACCTACATTAACTCCAACATTGGATATGAAATGGCGGGTATTGCAGGCAGGTCAGCATCAATCAGATCATGAAGGCTATACAGCGCTTGTGAGTCGCCAAGGCAAACAATGGACTACTTCTGTTGTTAGACCAGATGGTACTCAGATTCCTAGTCCGACAGATTGGTCGATCATAAAGAATTTGAATGACGCTAAACAATTTGCAAATATGCAAGTCAGTGGTGACATAGAACATACAAAATGGCGGGCGCAATGGGAAGCCGAACATGGTGATCCAGCCACAGAACAATACTCAAACATTATCGACCTTGGCCTCTCGTCAGGAGATTCCCCAAAAGAAATCACGAACGCTATTAACGCTGCAATATCTCCTGGCGCGGGGATTAGCGGAGAGGAATCCGTCATTAATCCAAGCAGTACATCGGTCGGCACTCAAATATCTGGGGCCGCTTCTAACGATACAATTAATGCAGGAGGGAATGCCACAGCCGCCAATCCCAATGACGTTGGAGGATCAGACCCAAGTACCTGGATCAATAACAAATACTCCGCCCTCGACAATACCCTTAGACCAAGGCTAAATGAACTCATTCAAGGCAAGTTAAATAACCCAGCCATGAATGATACTGCCTATACTTATCTTGCCTCAGCCTTAGATAAAGTTTACTCTGAATATTCCGCACTGCCTCCAGAATCAAAGGCAATCATGGATGATGCAAGTAAAGAGGCGGTCACCCGCACTAACCAAATGTACAATCAAGCCTTTACTAATTATGACAGCAAGAATAACTTTGACCAGCTTATGCTACATTTTGTTCCTTTTTGGATGCATGAGTCTCGGCGTTGGCCTTGGCTTACTCGTACATTCATTGGTAAACCATCGATGACGAGTGCTTGGACCGCATACCAAGATAATACAGATCAAGGTTATGTGCCATTGAGGGATGTTCCAATTGTAGGCGGTATGGTCAATATGTTGCCAGGCGGAAACTCTTGGCAGGTTAATCCTTTCCGACTTGTTTCTCCGCTCAACCCTATTGCGCCCACCAATCAATTTCGACCCGCCTACTTTACTGGTGGATTGTCGGGGGCTATGCAGAATATTGACCAGACAATGCAACAGCTTGGCATTAATTTTGGAGATATGTGGGATGTTCCTGAGGCAATTGCACAGGGACAGCCAGGTACATTGTTACCTCCCCCATTAAAGTCAGCTATAAGCGTTGCGCGAGCTACCAACATACCAGTTATTGCTGGACTCGCGGCCAATATTCAGCAGATGCTACCCGACAATTATCGTGATTATTATACGAGGATGATTCTTGCAAGCCAGGGATTCGAGCCAGATCGTGTATACAATGGCGCTCTCGATGGCGATCCGACTGACACTGCCACATTGGATGTTGCTCAGCAGCAATCCTCCTTGGTCAGTGCGGTGCTCGCTCAATCAGGAGTATTACGATATAGAACGCCTGAATGGTCTGCTTATCAGCAAGCTAGAGCCGAAGCGCTTGAATCAATGACAGGCATTCCGGTCTATGATCTGAACCAACTTAAAAACCAGGGTGTCTCTATTCAGCAACTAAAGGCCCTTACACCTTTGCAGCGGGATGAACTCGCTAACATTCCTGGCTCCCGCGCATTCAATGAACTATCAGAGCCACTTCTTAATCCTGCCGCTCGAAAGATGCGGGAACTTCAAAATCAATTCTATCAGACTGTCGATGATTCTAGAACAGACAATAATGAGGCTCAAACAAAGGATGATCAAAGATTTCAGAATGGCTTAATAAGCGGGGTAGAATGGAGGCGCCGCTATCAAGACCGCGCGCAGACAGTCGGCAATCTCATTGATGATCTTAAACGTTCGCCAGCATATAAGAATGTTCCTGTCTCTTCTGATGAGCAGGCCGCTGCGAGAGCAAGGTTCAATCTTCCCCCCTTTGTTCAGTCAGCCGAAGATATATTGCTCAACCAATACTACGCTATCAAGCCCGAACCCGATCCTATTACGGGTGACATCAATTTCTCTGACTTTTTTGATAAACGCCAAGCCTTATTGGATCAGCATCCAGATTTACAGGCCGTACTCGACAGTAAGCTCGCCTCAAATAATACTGTACAGGTTGTTGATTTTAAAAGAGCTTCTCAGGTTTTACGTCCATACTTTTCTATTCCTGATCAGATTGAGGCGCAGCACCCCGAAATTCAAAGTGTCCTCTCTCAGCTAAGAATGCTCTCGAATACAGACAAGATTGCGGCAGATAAGTTTAGAGAGATCCATCCTGAGATTTCTACATTGAATAAGATTATTAGGCAAACTCAGCAGCAAGCAAGAATGCAATTTCCACAGATTGATCAAGCCCTTGTGAAGTATTATGGCGCTACCCCGATTGATTACGAGGAACAAAGACGTGGCAGAACATCACAGAGCGGCAACACTACCGTCATTCCATGATACATTACCGCCAGTTATTGAGCCGATGGATGCTCCTGAATCTCAGGCCATTGTTCAGGCATTCGCAGTCAAGACTGGTGTAAACATTGCTACTATTACTGGCACCGCAAGTACACCAATC
>Ga0306925_10005783_pt1 | contig 11398 bp, 7 predicted proteins | sample flu12Cox44000176_FD_203755 | JGI IMG/M metagenome (GOLD analysis project Ga0306925, IMG submission 203755) | Lab enrichment of tropical soil microbial communities from Luquillo Experimental Forest, Puerto Rico - flux8day.12C.oxic.44.000.176 (v2)... | ecosystem: Environmental > Terrestrial > Soil...
TTACGATTTGCCGACTTACAAGGCATGTGGTGAATGACTGCAGTTTCAATCGATCTTCGCTGGCATATAGAAGTTTACGAGGTTGCCATCGGGATCGCGGAAGTAGACTGAACGCGTGCCCCATGGCTGGGTAGTCGGTTTCTTGACCCAGGTCGTAATCAACGGCTGGAGTCTTGCATATTCGTGGTCGACGTCTATGACTTTGAATTCCAGGATCACGCTCTTGTTGCTGGCCGCATCGGCGGAACCGGGGATGTATTTCTCTTGCGCATCGATAGAAAAAATCGCAAGTACACCAACGCCCGTACGGAATTCCACGTACTGGTTTCCTGATCGCTCTGCTTCTATCCCGAGAACTCCCTCGTAGAAGTTCACAAGTCGGTTGACGTTCGTCGTTATCAAACAAGTGTTCATCAGTATTGGCCTGAGCTGCGGCTGCGAGCTGGCGCCGAGGTGCAAGCTGGCGGAGATCACTGCTAGACAGATCATTGATTTGAGGCCATTCATCTTATCTCTCCCTGAATTCTCTGGTTTCTCTTTCCTTCTCATTGCCAGGGAACAATTAAGGACCGGTCCTGTGCCGATTCTCATGACCGAACACGGATTCGTGGCTCCCCCCTAAGTGGGTTGCTAATAGAGCCGGACAACAGCTCCGGCGGGATCGGATTGCCGGGGCGCTCTTCGTCCCAAACCATGGAGAGAATCCACCAACGCTTGCCGTCAAAGTAGAGCTGAAAGATATTGACGCCTCGGGTGATGAGTCTTCCCGCCGCGGTTTTTCCTTCGTAGCTGCTTAAGACCGTCGCGACGTTGCCGTAGCGCTTGATGACGTGGGCGATTTCGTGTTCGGTGAAGCCGTTTTTGACCATCCAGGCATCTGCCTCTTCGGCGAATTCCTGCTCTGTTTTTGCGTTGGTGGTGATGGTGCCCGTTTTGGGGTCCACGGAAACTGCGACGGAGCGTGAGTTGGGATCGAAGAGGGTGCGATCGCGTCCCCAATCACGCGGCACACCAACGCCACCGGAGATCGTCTCGTAACTCGCCTTCACGATTCCCTCAATCGTGCTGACGTCCCCCGCCCGTGCAGGGACGATCGGCCGCTCCACGTGCGTTTTATCCTGCGCGGCTGACCAGCCAAGGCTGCAAGAAAAAAAAGAATCAGACATCCCAACCGAACTACGTGTGGCATCATCATTCTCGCCTCCGTCCTGCTAGGCAGGAGCTTAAAACAGAAAGATGATTGAAAACTGGGCAATTTGGTACTGGCACGAACCTTTCCGGTTACCGGACTTCTCAGGACTCAGCCGCAGGCGGCTTGATACTTTGCGGTGCGATATTGTGATTTTGGCAAAAGAAGTTCAAAGGATCGTATTTAGCTTTCAGTTTTGCCAGTTTCTCGTACTTCTCTGGGCCATAAGCCGATTGAACCCTGCTCCGGCTTTCATCAGCACTCAAATGATTGGCGTAGACAGCCGGAGAAACAAAAGGCTGTGCCGCAGTCCAAACGTCGCGGGCCCATCGGATGTTTTCTGTATCATGAGCTGAGTCCGTCCATTGCGCGATGATCGACATCTCGAAATTCTCGTGCCGGTGATCGAATGCCATGGCGTCTTTTGCGACGCGCTGGATTGCACCCTTAATCTCGAACACAAGGATCATCGATCTGGGGGATGGCATCACGTCTGCGCCGCCTCGAATAACGTCAGCGAAACCTGAATCGAGCTTGGGCACGAAATTAGACTTCCAATAGTAGCGGTGTCCAATGGGAACGGCGTCATCCACTAGCCGCTGCGCTGCGGTATAAGCCATCGGGCGTATCAGGTCGGCGACTGGTGGGCCGAAGCGGCGCAAGGGCTCGAGCAAGCGCTCGCCTTCCTCAGTTGCACCCGCGTAGACCACAATGATACCAACCAGCGGAGCGCCATCCGGTGAGTTCAGGAAACCGAGAGTTGTGTCGAGTTCGTCGGGGGTGTTGGCGAGAAACTCTCGATAGAATGGGATGAGTTCTCCGGCTCGGTCGCGAGGATGAAGCAGCAAACCAGCGAGCACTCCCGTAAGCGGATGTAAGCGATAGCGGAACGAAGTGACAACACCGAAGTTAGACCCGGCACCCCGCATGGCCCAGAACAAGTCGGAATTTTGTTCTGCGCTTACTGTCAGCGTTTCTCCATCGGCTGTAACCACGTCTAGCGAGAGAAGGTTGTCGCAAGCCGCGCCGTGCTTTCCCATGAGGTAACCCAGTCCACCGCCCAGAGTCAGTCCAGCGATGCCTGTGTGAGAAACCTGACCTCCTGTTGTGGCCAATTGATGAGCTTGTGCCGCGTTGTCAAACTCTCCCCAGAGTACTCCAGGGCCAGCCACGATTTCGCGAGACAGAGGATCTACCTGAAGTTCTTTCATGAAAGATAGGTCGATCATCAGCCCGCCATCACACAAAGCCGTACCGGCGACGGCGTGCCCGCCGCCCCTCACGCTTATGCCCAGATCTTCTGCTCGCGCAAGTTTCAGGGCCGCACGAACATCTGCGGCCGAGGTACACCGCGCAATCAGGGCGGGGCGACGATCGATCATTCCATTCCAGATGCGACGTGATGCGTCGTATCCATCCTGATTTGGTGTGATTAATTGGCCATGGAATTGACCCCGCCACCGATTGACGATTGCATCCATCCCGGTATCCGTCATGAGCCCTCCTACTTCACAGCACTCGGATTTCATGCCCTGGATTGCAGTGGTGTCGGGGATTGTACATAAGTTTCGTTTTGTGCAGGAGTAATTCAGATGCCTGGTTAGCGAGGAAACCAGTGACTTGAACTAGTAGGTGCAACGTGGAGATTTTGCGACGGGCAGCAATCCTCAACCCTCGCCACCATGTTCTTTGATCACCGTGCGTGCGTCCTTGTCCTCTCGCAGCCCCGCGAACTTGGAATGCCGTAGATGATCGATTTATGCTTCATACTGCACCTCTTCATTGACTGGATGCCCGGTGGACGAGCGCTTCTCGGCGATCAGTGAATTGCGTCCAATGGACCCATCATCTTTGAAACTCGCCAGGTACGCTTAGTGACTCCCCGCTTCCGCGCAGGATCACTTAAGCGGCACAGTTTGATAACCCGTGGTCATGCCGTAGTCGTTGATGCTCCAAGGGATGTCACTCAAGGTGGTGAAGTTTCCATATGGGTCGCGCACAAAACCGTGGGAAACTCCCTCGGCGTCAGAGTAAAAACCCGCAACCGCGCCGTCCTTGTTAATGCTGTGAGCGACGGTACCGTAAACAGCCCCCGGAGCGTCGAATGTGACGAAGCCGCCCGACGGGCTGCGGACGAAGCCATGTTTCACAAAGCTGACGTCGGTGCAGGTTCCCGCGATGGCGCCGGCGAGGTTGATGCTCAGGGCCACGGTTCCGTTCACAACGCCTGGGACATCGAAAGTGGTGATATTGCCCAGCGCATCGCGCACAAAGCCGTGGAACGGCTGGTTGAGGTTCCCGTAAAAGCCTGCAATGTCGCCATTATCGTTGATGCTGAGCGGGACCGTCGTGTAAGGCATTCCTGGGCCGTCGAACGTGGTGATGTTGCCCAGCGGATCGCGCAGAAAGCCATGGCTTGCACGAGAGGGCGGCTGTATGTATCTTCCCGTGACCGCTCCAGCCGCGTTGATGGTACGGGGAAGAGTACTAAGTGCCGAGGCGTTAACGTCGAATGTGGCGAAGTTGCCGAGCGGATCGCGCAAATAGCCATGAGTCCCGTTCGCGTCGCTGTAGGAACCGGTAATCGTGCCATTCGAAGTGATGCCCTGGGCTGCGGTCCAGGTAGCGCCTGGCACATTAAATGAAGTGATGTTGCCCAGCGAGTCGCGCACGAGGGCAGCTGAAGGCACGTAGAAGTTTGCGTCGTAGTAGACTCCCGCGATCGCGCCCGCGTCGTTAATACCCGTGCCGAAGATCCCATAGGTGGCCCCTGGGATATTGAAGGTCGTAACAGTGCTGGAGTTGGAAGCTGCACCTAGCAGCTGCACTGGGCGGCCACCGCCTTGGAGGCAGCCGTTGACTTGGTTCGACCACTCCTCTTGGATTTTCCACCTGGTGCTATTCGTCAGTTGTACCCAGTTCTGGAATACATAATCGCAGGCATCACCGATTTCGTTGCCATTAGAATCGGCATACCATGCAGTGATGAGCGGATCGGTGATCGTTTCCATGAACTCGTGTGCCGTCGCATTGACTATTGCGTGCGTGCCGGCAGAATAATTGTTGGGAGCCAAATAAGGATCTCCTGAATGGCCAACACCTTCCAGTTCGCAGCTGCTAAAGTCGCCCGTTGTGTTCGGGACCCAGGCAAATTGGAAAAGAGGGTTGCCGCCGGAAAGAAGGGCATTGTGGAATCCACAGAAAAAGGGGTTAGGCGAAAATTCGGATGTGACGATGAAATAGATGCCCGTGGGATCAGGTTTCAATCCATTGGCCTGGAGAAATTGATACAGGTGGACAGCAATATCAAACGCGAATTCATTCAAGGCTTTGGCGTCTGATAGTGTGTTTGAGGGAGGGGCCGAGTTGTCATTCAAGCTGCCGCCGAACTGCGTTTTGGCTTTCGCGCCCAGCATGTATTGGTCGGCAATTGATAGATATGATGAACCGTTCAAGCCTCCGAGAAACCGCTCAAGGCCTGTTACGGCATCCGGAGGAAAGTCAGCCGGGTTACCCCACCAGAAAGCATAAGTGGTCGAGTTGGAGAGCACCGGGCCGCCATGGTACACCATCGGCGTCTGCGCCGGTATCGTCGTAGTAGCACTGGTAGCTTGGCCCGCGTCGCGCGACTGCATGACACGAACTGGAGCGATCTGAAGCTGCCCGTAACTGTTTGCCGCAGTGCACAGAAGAACCGCCGAAAGGAGAAGACCCCACTGGAGAGAACGCCGCTGCGTGGTCATACCACACCTCCATCTTGAACTTGTGCCGTACTTGACCCCGACGGACCGACCGCGCTTCTGGGGAACGTGGCCGATCAAAATGGGAACCTCGCTTCGAAATTCCACTACTAGGGCGGTGCTACTGCGCCCTGTTCTGGGACGGCGAGTAGCACAAAGCACCTCACTTAATCGGAACAGTTGCGTAACCCGTGGTCATGCCGTTGTCATTCATGCTCCACGGAATGTCACTCAGGATCGTGAAGTTCCCATACGGATCGCGCACAAAACCGTGGGAAACTCCCTCGGCATCTGAGTAAAAGCCGGCAACCGCGCCATACTTGTTAATGCTATGGGCGACGGTCCCGTACACCGCACCGGGGGCGTCGAACGTCGTGAACACGCCCGTGGGGCTGCGCACGAACCCATGTTTCACGAAGTTGGCATCGGTGTAAGTTCCCGCGATCGCGCCCTCGAGATTGATGCTGAAAGCTTCCGTTCCGTTCACGCCGCCGGGGACGTCGAATGTGGTGATATCGCCCTGCACATCGCGCACAAAGCCGTGGGGCGGCTGGTTCAGGTTTGCGTAAAAGCCTGCGACCTTGTCATTGTCGTTGATGCTAACGGGCTCCGTCTGATAAGGCATTCCCGGGGCGTCAAAGGTGGTGATATTGCCCAGGGTGTCCCGCACAAACCCATGTTTCCCAAGAGAGGCCTCTTCGTATGTTCCCGTTATCGCCCCCGCCGCGTTAATGGCAAGGCCGTGGGTATTGTTAGACAGTGACGAGGTACCGGCATTGAACGTGGTGAAGTTGCCCAACGGGTCACGCAAATAGCCATGTTCCCCGGCAGCGTCGGTGTAGGTACCAACAATCGTGCCATTCGAATTGATCCCACGAGTTGTGGTCCCGGCCGTAGCGCCTGGGACATTAAAGGTGGTGATATTGCCCAGCGGGTCGAGCACGAAGACAGCCGAAGGAAGGTAAAAGTTTGCGTCATAGTAGGTCCCCGCGATCGTGCCCCCGTCGTTAATACCCGTGCCAAAGATCCCATAGGTGGCGCCCGGGATATTGAATGTGGTGACGGCCTTGGAGGTTGAGGCGGCCCCCAATAACTGCACGGGGCGGCCATCGCCCTGGACGCAGCCGCCGGCTTGGTTCGACCAAATCTCCTGAGTTTTCCAGTTGCTGCTGTTTGCCAGCTGGACCCAGTTCTGGAAAACGTATGCGCATGGATCGGCGATTTCGTTGCCAACAAAGGCACTGGCGACGATAACATCGTACCAGCCACCCACAAGGTCCGGGTCGGTGATCGTTTCCATGAACTCGTGAGCGGTAAGGCTGACCATTGCATGCGTGCCGGCGGAATAATTGTTGGGGGCCAAGTACGGGTCCGCTAGCTGTACGTCGCCTTCCACCATGCAGGAATAGGCGCTCGCTAAGTTCGGGATGTAGGCAAATTGTAGAAGACGAGTGGTGCCAGAGAAAAGCGCGTCGTGGAATCCACAGAAAAAGGGGTTGGGAGCGTAGTTAGACGTGAAGATGAAATAGACGCCCGTGGGATCGGGTGTCACTCCACTGGCTGTGAGAAAATGATAGAGGTGGATGGCGAGCTCGAGTTGGAAATCACCGATGGCCTTTCCCTTCGTCCCTGATCCAGCAATTGATGGTGGGGCCGAAGAGTCGTAGAAGTTGCCCCCGAAGCGTGTGGTGGTTTTCGCGCCCAGCATGTATTGATCGGCAATCGATAGATACGAGGAACCGTTCAAGCCAGCGAGGAACTGCTCCAGGCCCGTTTTCGCATCCGCTGGAAAGTCAGCCGGGTTGCCCCACCAGAAAGCGTAATTAGTCGAGTCGGGTAGCAGTAGGCCACCGTGGTAGAACATAGGCCCCTGGGTCGGTATGGCGGCGGCCGCAGTGCCACTCATTAAACTCATTGCCGGACTCGCACCGCGCCGGGACGTAATGCCCTTTGGCTGTGCCTGGCCGTAAGTGAGTGCCGCCAGCCACAGAAGAACTGCCGAAAGAAGAAGACCCCACCGGAAAGAACGCCGCTGCGTGGTCATACCACACCTCCACGTCGAACAATTGGAACTGTGTCGTACTTGGCCGAGGGACCCGAGGGGACCCAACCGCGCTCCCAGAGAAACGTAGCTAGTAGGAATTTTGAGGGAGCCTGGAAAATGGGGACTTGGCAGGGAAGCTACTCTTGCTGCCCTTTCCTGTCAAGATCGAAAACTACTCGACCTACCACTGGGCTGTACTGTTCACTTCCATTACTCCCTCCTCTTTTAATTGAACGCACGTAAGTCTTCTTCATGGGAGTTCGGCTCGAGGCGGCTTCTGGTCGCAAGGTACCCATGCGTCTTACCGCCGGCATCGATGTAAGTCCCCACGATTGCACCATGCTCGTTCATTGCGCTGGCGTAACTGTACGTGGTTCCAGGGAAATCGATGGTGACGAAGCTGCCCCCACGGTTTCGGAGAAATCCACGAGTAACGCCGCTAGCATCCGTCCAGCACCCCACGACCTGGGAGCGATCATCAATCTTCCAAGCAAAAGTAGTAGCGGCATCCGGGAAGTCAAAAGAGGTAAATTCGCCGTCGTTCAGCACAAAGCCATGGTTGTTGTTGGCAGTCTCAAGGCGCGTAACGAACGAGTAGACTCCTGAGATCACGCCTTGAGAGTTGATCCCGATTGCCTCGCTAAAACTTCCGCCCGGGAAGTCAATTGATCTGAACGTGTCTCCAGTGAGCGAAAACCCATGCTGCGCGCGACCAGCATCGATATAAGTTCCGGCTATGTCACCCGCGGAGTTCATTTGCGCCAGAGCAGTATAGATGGCGCCCGGGAAGTTGACGGTGATGAAGTTACCCCCGCTCATTACAAATCCATGTGTACCGAGAGCATCGCCGTACCGTCCGACGATCTGGCCCGCGTCGTTGATGCCGTGGGCTATCGTGAACGAGGCGCCCGGGACATCGATCGAACTGTAGGTGCCTTGACTCAACAAAAAGCCATGGAACGAGCCGCCGGAATCCACGTAGCGGCCGACAATCTGGCCTTCGGAGTTGATACCTGTCGACCGGGTCAATACAGCGCCGGGGTAATCGATCGAAGTAAATTGGAACGTCGGGCCGTCACCGCTGACACTCGCGACCGTCCCAGCCGCGCCAAGGATGAGGATACCTACCACCAATAATCGCCGCATGATTTGTTCCTCCGAAGCAAGCGAGCCTTTACCGACAAGCTCCTACCCTATGAATCGAAAAAACGGCGCAAAACATGTCACGTGGCTGAGGAGTTTTCCGATGCCATGGCCACGATGACCGTCGAGGAGCTGTTAAGCCGCATACCTTCAGTGAAATGCGAACAACAAAACCGATTGAAATTAAAGCGTGGTCTTCAGTATTCTCGACCCATAACCGCGCGCGAGTGGCGAGGGCCAAGGTCGAACAAATGACCCCTGAGCTATCTAGTCGTGTCAGTGAACTGCTTCTAGACTGGGGAAATGGAGACCGGGAAGCGCTCAAGGCGATTTTGCCCTTTGTCTATGACGAGTTGCGGCGTCTCGCCCGCCATCACCTCCGGGAGCAGCGCCCTAATCACACTCTGCAGACAACCGCGTTGGTCCACGAGGCTTATCTAAGGCTTGAGAAAGAACAGGCTCTCCACGTCAAGAACCGCGCGCATTTTCTCGGGATTGCAGCGCAACTGATGCGCTGGATTCTGGTGGATTATGAGCGCAACCGGCGCGCAGCTAAGCGTGGAGCCGGTGGCACCCGTTTGACATTGGATTCAAGCGCCGTGAAAGGACAAGCATCGGGTAGCGACATAGATCTGCTCGCGCTGAACGAGGCCTTGGATAGACTTGCACAACTCGATTCGCGGCAGAGCCGAATTGTGGAACTGCGCTATTTTGGCGGGCTGACCGTCGAAGATACGTCGGAATTTTTGGGCATTTCTCCGAGCGCTGTAAATCGTAGTTGGTCTTCCGCCCGTGCGTGGCTTCGGAGGGAGCTGAGGCGGGGAGAAGCCCCGGCATGAACCAGGAAGAATGGCAAAAAGTCCGGTCCATCCTGGAATCGGCCCTGCAGCTCCATCCCGACTCTCGACCAGCCTTCGTAGACAGCGCCTGCGCTGGTGACGACAGGTTGCGTCGCGAAGTTCTCTCTCTGCTGAAAGATCAAGAAAAACCAGACCATTTTCTGGAAGAGCCAGCGTTGCAGATGGTCCGTCGACACATGAGCCAGGACCAAACGCAGCGTGACAAGGAAGCGGAGTCAGCTCTGCTCGGCAAGAAGATCTCGCACTACCGCATTCTCCAGCGGCTGGGCGGCGGCGGAATGGGCGTGGTCTACAAGGCGGAGGACACCCGTCTTGGCCGGCATGTGGCCCTGAAGTTTCTTCCCGAAGAAATGGCCCATGATGAGCAGGCGCTAGAGCGATTCAAGCGAGAGGCGCAAGCGGCGTCGGCACTTAGTCATCCCCATATTTGCACGATCTACGATATCGGGGAATACGAGGGAGGACCGTTTATCGTGATGGAGCTGCTCGAAGGCAGCACGCTCAAGCATCGTATTTCGGGGCAAGCGCTAGCTTGTGAATTGGTGGTTGAGCTAGCCATACACATCGCCGAAGCGCTCGAAGCGGCACATGCGAAAGGAATCCTCCACCGCGATATTAAGCCCGCCAACATCTTCGTTACAGAGCGTGGTGAGTCCAAACTGTTGGATTTTGGGTTGGCTAAGCTGGCCGGGGCGACGGTTGAGACCCTCGTCAGTCAGAATCAGGCGACAGCGACAACAGAGACTCTCCACGTGCAAGACCTCACCCTGCCCGGCGCACTTATGGGCACCGTGCCTTACATGTCCCCCGAGCAAATTCGAGGAGAACCTGTGGACGCTCGTTCGGACATTTTCAGTTTCGGCGCTGTACTTTACGAAATGGCGACCGGGAGGCCTGCATTTTCAGGAAAAACTACCGGGCAGATCCGTGAAGCGATTCTCACTCTGGAGCCCGCTTCTCCGCGCAAACTCAATCCGCACGTGCCGGTTGCACTGGAGCGAGTAATTGCCACAGCGCTTAGGAAGAAGACGGAGGAGCGTTATCAACGCGCCGCAGAGCTTCGAGCCGATTTAGTTCGTGTGCGAGCTGAAAACGACACACGCTGGCCACGTAGGGCTGCGGTGGCAGCACTCGCACTGATAGCCCTTCTCGCCACAATGACTTGGAAACTCGGATGGCTCCGAACCGGTGTACGCCCTGGCCAGATTCATTCCATTGCGGTTCTTCCATTGACGAATTTATCCGGCGATCCAGAACAAGAATACTTCGCGGATGGAATGACTGAGCAGCTCACCACGGATCTCGGGCAGATCAGCGCCCTGCGGGTGATTTCGCGGACCTCTGCGATGCATTACAAGGGCACGAACAAGAGAGTGCCGGAAATTGCGCGGGAGCTGGACGTGGATGCTGTGGTTGAGGGATCTGTTGAGCGCTCAGGTAATCAGGTACGCATCACCGCACAGTTGATCGAGGCGCCGACGGACCGGCACCTCTGGGCCAAGAGCTACGAACGCGATCTGCGGGACATCCTCGCGTTGCAGGACCAGGTGGCCAAAGTGATCGCAGGTGAAGTGAGAACTACGCTTACTCCGCAGGAGCAAACTCGCCTGACCAGCGCGCGCTCGGTAAATCCTGAGGCCTATCAGGCCTACCTCAAGGGGCGATTCTACTGGAACAAGAGGACAGCGGAAGGCCTGAAGAAGAGCCTCGGGTATTTCCAGCAGGCAATAGGAGCAGACCCCGCCGATTCCAGGGCATACTCTGGTCTGGCTGATTCCTACAATATGCTTGGGTTGTGGAATGTCTATCCACAGGCGGAAGTTGCCCCGAAGGCGAAAGCCGCTGCGAGAAAGGCACTGGAAATCGATGAGCAACTCGCCGAGGCTCATGCATCCCTTGCCTGGAGCATGTTTGCGTTCGACTGGGACTGGACAGGAGCGGAGAAAGAGCTCAAGCGCGCTATCGAACTGAATCCCGGGTATGAGACCGCCCATAGGTGGCTCTCTAACTGCTTAGAGCAGCAGGGTCGGATGGACGAAGCTTTGGCGGAGGCCAAACTCGCCGTAAACCTGGATCCTCTCTCGCTCGTTAACAACGCGGTGCTGGGTGGAGATTTGTTTTTTGGCGGCAAAATTGAGCAGGCAATAGAACAGGAGCGGAAGACACTTGAACTCGCTGATAATTTCGCGTGGGCGCATTACGTATTGGGGCTTGCTTACGAGCAAAGAGGGAGCCTTGAAGAAGCTATCAGAGAGCTTCAGCAAGCTGTAGCGATCGACACAAATTCAATATATCGTTCGGGCCTCGGGCATGCGTTTGTCCTGGCTGGCAGAAGGCGTGAAGCTCAGGAGCTACTCGAAGCAATGAAAGCGCTATTGAAAGAGAGGAACATTGGCTGGTACGACATAGCAGTGATCTATGC
>Ga0306925_10005784_pt1 | contig 11398 bp, 8 predicted proteins | sample flu12Cox44000176_FD_203755 | JGI IMG/M metagenome (GOLD analysis project Ga0306925, IMG submission 203755) | Lab enrichment of tropical soil microbial communities from Luquillo Experimental Forest, Puerto Rico - flux8day.12C.oxic.44.000.176 (v2)... | ecosystem: Environmental > Terrestrial > Soil...
TCAACAAGACTTGCTGGGCAGAGATCGCCGCCACAGCCGCCGTGGAAAAATGACCACAGCGATTGAATTCGGTCTGCGCGCGCCTATTTCGACGAAGGATGAGGAGACGTGCTGATGTAAGCGCCTTGGGGCGGGCCGATATAGCCTTCAAATCTTTGGCGCAACTCCTTTGTGCGCGTCTCATCGGAAATGAACGAGACATATCCGTCGGCAATCCGGTTATTCGACAATGGCTTGAGGCCGGGCGGAGGTTCGACATCCGGCCGCATCGATATGGCTCCAGCCGCAGTGAGGCGATGCTGTTGCTCCTTGGAGAGCACAAATGCGATGAACAGTTTCGCCGCGTTGGGATGCGGCGCATTGGCGAAGATGCCGGTGGTGGTCGGATAAACCGGCATGGGTAGATCATCCGGCACCACGAATTTGACCTTGTTAAACTGCGAGATCTGATCAAACGTCACCGGCCGCTCGCCCTTCTCGGTCTCCTGTGACACCAGGACGTGGCTGCGCACAAATTTCATATCCTGCTCGAGCAATCTTTCAATCATTCCCCAGCCATACTTCTCGACGATCAATGTGCTGCTATAGAGCGTCAAATCGTCATCGTGCGGATATGTGGACACGATCTTGCTCTTGAAGGCTGGCTTGAGAAAGTCCGGGATGGTTCGCGGGGCGTTAGCTTCTGGGATCTGTGCCGGGTTATAGGCAAACCCCATGACCAGGAATACCGGCAGATAGTGCGCCTCCGGATCCTTAAGGGTGGCGTGGATCAGGTCGAACCCTGGTGGCGCAAACTTTTGCAAGGCACCCTGGCGGCGCCAGCGAACATAGTCCTGCGTTGTTTGCAGGATGGCGAGATCGGCATCCATTCTTCCAGCCGCAATCTGAGCGTCGATCTTGGGCATGAGATCGTAACGGCCGGGCGTGATTCGTACCTTGACCTTGGGATATGTGGCCTCGAACTCGCGCACAAATTCTGCATAAACCTGCGACGGTCCTTGCAGGTAGGCCGAGACCTCACCCTCCACGGCAGCCTGGGCGTAAAGGGCGTCGAGATCGAGCCGTTGAGCAAGAGACGCTGACGGATAGACGGATAGGGCAAGGAGGCAATACATTGCCCAAACCACGGAATGCGTTCCGATGGTCACGTGCGTTCTCCAAACGAATTATTCACTGTTAGTTCAGTGTCTCAGGCTGCCGGGCTGTCGATGGCTCGCCAGCAACAGCGCCACCGACAAGAAACCCAAATTCCCGCCGCCTCAGGCATCGACATTAGCTGCCGTCTTCAAACTTTGAGTCGGGGAATCAGACGGGCGGCGTTGTCGTGCTCGATCGCCTGAAGATCGGCGGCCGACAAGTCAAGCTTGCGCAGCGCCTCGTTTTGGTCGGTTGGAAAGTATGGATAGTCGGTGCCGTAGGTAATCTGCGACACCGGTACGAGCTTGAGCAGTGCAGCCATCGCCGGTATCGAAGTGGCGTTGGCCGTGTCATAGTGTTGCCGCGCCAGCTCGGCGAAGATGCCGTCCGGCGCAAACTCCTTCAGCTTCGGACTGCGGCCATAGAAGGCGTCGATTCGTCCGACCATCATGGGGATCGTTCCGCCCGCGTGCGAGAACAGCCACTTGATATCGCGATAGCGGGCGAACGATCCGGACAACAGCAGGCTCGTGACCGTTCGCGTCGTGTCATGCGGAACCTCGATCACGGCGGGGAACGTTCCAACGCTGAGGCGCCCGCAACAGGCGGCGACGAGCGGATGCACATACACGACAGCTTTGCGGCGGTTCAGCTCCTCGAGCAACGGCTTGTACATGGCGTCGCCAAGCCATTTGTCACCGTAGTTGGTCTGCAAGTTGACGCCGTCGGCCTTGATGGCGTCGAAGGCATAGTCGATTTCCTTGAGCGTCACGTCGACATCGATCATCGACAACGGCGCGAAGATACCGAAGCGACCGGGGAAGTCCCGTCGCATCTTGGCTGCGAAGTCGTGACACTCACGGACGGTCTTCGCAGCGTTCTCGCCACCGGCGTCGAACCACAGGCCGGGTGTGGAGGCGAGTGATACCACCGCAGTTCGGATACCGGCCTTGTCCATCACTTCGATCGACTTGGCGGGGGTCCAATCGAATACTCCGGGAAAGGCAGGGATTTTGCGCGCGGCCTCCCACTCCTTCCACTGCGTTTGATAACCCGGCGGATAGAAGTGATGATGCGTGTCGATCAGCGAGTTGGCGCGTTGGGCGCGGACCGCAGGTGAGGCCAGCATCGCGGTTGCGCCCGCTGCTCCGAGACCGCGGAGGAACTGGCGGCGCGATGCAAAGCCAAGATTGCAAGTTGGACAATGAAACAGCATGTGAGCCTCCTTGTCGTTTTGCAGTCGGATCATTCGATCCTCGGCGTCTCACCTGGCCGTCAGCAAGGATCGGGAGCGGTGTTCCGAACGCAGGAATGCGCGTCAGCTGCGAAATTCAGGAACGTCGGGCTTTGCTCCCCATTCGCAGAAGCCGGCCGGATCGAACGTCAATTGGCGTTCGCGGTAAAGCAGCTCGTCAGCGATCATTTTTACGCCGGAGGAGTATTCGAACACCATGCCGTCCGGCCCCTCGAAATAGAGGAACTTGGCTGACGAGGACGGGTGCCGTCCGGGCCCGAACACGATTCTAACCTGCCGTTCCTTGAGGAACCGGAACGATCGCATCACGTCGTCAGCGCTTTCCACCTGGTGATTGATGTGCTGGATGCCGGCACGGTCGGTCGGAAACATCGCGATCGAGTGATGCACCTCGTTGATGCGTAGGAGCGGTGCATCGCCGACGCGGTCGCTGACGCGCGCATTGCAGACTTGCGTCCAGAACGCCTCGTCGCGCGCGGCGTCGGTCGTGCATAGCCCGACGTGGCTGAACCCGGTAATGCCGGCATCGCGCGTGCCATGATAGCGCGCTCCGCTGTACGCCGGCCGCCACACCAGCTCGATCCGGTTGCCGGTCGGATCGTTGAACGCAATGAACTCGCGCACCTTGCGGGCTTCGGCCTCGCTCGGCGTGCCGGCGTGAACGGGGTGCCCGAGCCGCTCCAGCTCGCTTGCGGCGGCGGACAATGCCGCGCGCGAACCTACTTCGAAGGCGACCGCTTGGTCGTGGGGATCGCCTTCGAAATAGCACAGCGTATGCTCGCGCTCGTCCGACTTGAAATAGATTGCGCCCTTGCTGACTTCAGCAACTTCCAGGCCGAGCACGTCGGTGGCGAAGCGGATTGCGCCTTCAATGTCGCGTGTGCCGAGCCGGACGTAGGATACCCGTTGCAGGTTGATCATGTGCGGCCCTTAGTCTGAATCCTCGCTGACCTCGAATTCAGGTATGGTGCTCTCGCTGCCCCAAGCGCAGAACGAAAGGCGCTTGCGGGCGAACTGGCGCGGCCGGTGAGCGCCGTCGTCGGCAATCCGCACACCCTCGGCCACATAGCTGAACAGCATGTCGTCAGGTCCGGCAAACGTCAGAAACATCTGGTCCGAGGTCGGCCGACGACCCGGCCCGTGCACGATCTTGACCTGGGCGGATTGCAGGAAATACATCGCCTGCATGATCTGATTCATGCCTTCGACCGCGTATTCAACCGCGAGCACGCCAGCGCGACTGGAGGGATGCAACGCCAGCCGATGATGGGCATCGTCGAAACGAATAAAGGCCGCATCGCCCACCCAATCGCTGACCTGCCCGTTGAACAGCGTGGTCCAGAGCGTCTCGTCCGCCCCGTTCGCCGTGGTGCGCAGCGCAACAGCCGTAAGGCCGGTGACGCCGGCATCGCGGGAGGGAAAGTAACGCCAGCCCGAGGTCTGCGGCCGCACCACCAGCTCGAAGGTGTTGCCGCTGTGGTCGTGAAAGCTCGCCATCGCCCGCGCCTTTCGCCGCGCCAGCGCCTGTGCATGCGCGGCTGTCGCCGTGATGCCAGTGGCCGCGAGCGCCGCGATGGCCCGATCGAGCGTCGCCTGCGTGCGTACCTCCAGCCCGACAGACTGCTGCATGGGGTCGCCCACCTCATAGACTAGCGTGTGGTCGCGAAAATCGGATCGGAACGTGGCTTGCTCGTCGTTCCTCTCGATCAGTTGCAGCCCAAGGATACGTTGCGCGAAATCGACCGCGGCCGGCAGGTTGCGCGTGCCCAGACGGACGTAACGCAGTTGCTCGATCTCAATCACGCTCAGCTCTCTGTGGACTCTCTGTGGACGCTTAACGCAGGATCATTGTCAATCGCTCCGCGCGCTTCTCATTTGCGCATCTCCCCGATCCTGCCTAATTCCTTTTTCCGTGTCTTTGGCGGGGCACCGCATTGAGCACATCGATCATCACTGCGACATCGTTGTCCTCGGCGAGCCCCATGTCGGCGCAGCGCTGGTAGAGCTCGACCGCCCGGTCGAACAGCGGCGTCGCCGTGCCGGTGGAGTCCGCCCAGTCGTCGATCATGTCGAAATAGTGGAAGAGGAGGGCGGGCGCACCCTGGATCGGCTTGAAGCGGCGCTGCGCCATCCATGGCGCGCGAATGCCGAATTGCGTCGAGCCGCCACTGCCGCTTGCTACCGCCTTGATCATGGCATCCACGTCCACGCCGGCCTTGAGGCCGAGCGCCATGGCCTCGGCCGTCGCCGCGATATTGATTGTCACCAGCAGGTTGTTGACCAGCTTGACCTTGCTCGCGCCGCCGAACGGCCCGAAGTAGATGCAGAGATCGGCAAAGCCTTGCACCGCGGGTTCGATCTTTTTCGCGGCGCCGGCGTCGCCGGCGAGATAGATCACGGCCTTGCGCGCGGCGACCATGCCGGGCGTCCCACTCACCTCGCCGTCGAGATAGACGGCGCCCTTCTTCGCCAGCGGCGCGACATGGCTCTCCTTGTCGGGCACGGGATGCGATCCGAGCTCGGTGATGATCTGACCTGGACGCGCGGTATGAATGAGCCCCTTCGGACCCTGCACGACCTCGTGCACCGCTTCCGACGTGGGCACGCAGGAAAAGACGAAATCGGCCTGCTCGCCGACGTCAGCAGGCGATTTCGCCGGCGTTCCGCCGATCTTCTCAAAGTCTGCCAGCGAGCCGCGACGGAAGCCCACCACGCGATGGCCGCTCTTGATGAGATTTTCGCAGATCGGCAGCCCGATTTTTCCGACACCAATAAACCCGATGGTTTCCATGCCAGCTCACCTGTTCAGCGATTCAAGGATCGGCAGACTCGCCTGGCTGCTTCTCATTTGCGCCGGGAAGCAGCCAGGGCATGGGCATCGATTCCCCCGCGCTTACTTCTGGCGCGCCTTCTCGTAGGGATAGATCAGGGTGCCGGTCTTGGCCTCGGGCGGCCAGACGATCGGCTGCGCCTTCCCGTCACGGAACTGATCGAGGTTGTTGGGCTGCGCGTTCTGGACCTGGGTCCAGACCATGCGCGCCTTCGACCATTCGCCGTCGGCGCCGAACGAGAAGTCGCCCGACACCGTCTTGAAGCTCGCCTTGTGCATGTACTCGGCGAGCTTGTCGTGATCGAGGCTTTTTGTCTCGGTCACCGCCTGCGCCAAGGTCTGGCCGGCCGAATAGGCGAACGGGCCCCAGGCGAAGCCGAGCGAGTCGATCTGGACGGCCGCCGCTTTTTCCCCATACCGTTTGAGGAAGTCGGCGGAGCCGGGGATTTTCGGCGCCAAAGCCGCGGCGAAGTTCTCGCCCACGATCAGGCCGTTCGCCACGGGGCCGAGTTGGACCTTGATCGGCGTCACCAGCATGCCGATCATCGCGCCGCCCATCATCTTCGGCGACAGCCCGATCTCGTTGGCGGCGCGGATGATGCCGACGTTGTCCGGCGGATAGGCGCCGATATAGACGATATCCGGATCGGTGGCCCGCATCGCGCGCACCACCGGCGCGAAATCGGTTGTGCTCGGCGGATAGCTCTTGTCGTAGACGATCTTGAAACCGTGCTTCTTGATTTCCTCGCGGGCGCCGTGGGCGGCGCTCTGGGCGAACTCGGCGTCGGCGGCGAGGATCGCGACGGTCTGTGGCTTGGGTGTCTGCGCCGCGGCGAGATCGAAGAAGCCGATCGAGAAGGCGTTGACGCCCTCCGGACCAACCGAGACCATCGAGAAGTATTTCGAGTAGTGGAACTTGTCGTTGATGCCGATGGCGGTGAAGCTGATCGTCATCTTGTTGTTCTGGATGATGGTCGGCATCGCAGGCGCAACGAAGTTGGTGCCGTAGGGTCCGAGCAGCAGGTCGACTTTGTCGACTGTGATGAGCTTGGTGTAGATGTTCGGTACATTCGCCGGCGCGCTCTGGTCGTCATAGACGACGAGCTCGACCGGGCGGCCGAGCAGCCCGCCCTTGGCGTTGACGTCGTCGCGCCACATCTCAAGCGCGGTGTTGATCACCTTGCTCGGTGCGGCGCCGGCGCCCGTGAGCGCGAGGCTCATGCCGACCCGGATCGGATTGCCGCTCTGCGCGGACGCCCCGGAAATGAAACCAAGTCCGATGATGAGCGCAGCGCCAAGGCGGCGCAGCGCGCTGCGGCAAAGCTCCATGATCGTTTCCTCCCTTTGATCCCGGAAGCGGAGGCCCGCCGTTCGGGATCGTGTTGCGGCGACGCTTCATCGGCGCCGCCTTGTTTTCCTACTTGCGCATTTCCTCCGGTGCTCCGGCGCCCCAATAGTTCGCCGCATTGGGGTCTGGTGTCCAGACCTTTGGCCGTTGCGGCCGGTCACGGTGCCAGGGCCGCGGCTCGAAATAGCCGAGCTCCTCGTTCATCTGGTCGAGCTGTGCGAACAATTCGGTGATCAGCCCGTTCGGCGCCCGGTGGTAGGTGAACAGATTGTGCCCGATGCCGTGGCGGCCAGGGCCCCAGAGGAGCTTGTAGCCGCGCAGGCTGAGATAGTCGCACGCGGTGAGCATGTGACCCCAGTCGCGCAGCTCGAACGCGGTGTGGAAGTGACGGTCTCCGTCGGCCTGCATCAGATTGATGGTGTGATGGTCGGTGCCGCAGCGCAAAAACGAGAAGAAATCACCCATCCAGTCGGAGACGCGGAACCCCAGCACGTTGCAGTAGAAGTCAGTCGTGGCCTTGACGTCTTTGACGAAGAACGCCACGTGGCCAAGCTTGTGCGGAACGATGCCCTTGTCGGGGAATTCCTGATGCGACAACTCGCCGCGCTTGAACACCTCCATAACGGTGCCCTTGGGATCCTCGAAGCTCACCATCTCGGCAATCGAGGGCTCCGGATCCTTCTTGCGCACGGTCTTGATGCCGTGCGCCGCCGTCTGTTTTTCGAACGCGTCGATGTCGTCGTCGATGCCGAGCTGAAAGCCGATCCGCACGCAGCGCGCCCTGTCGCCGCCGCCCTTCAGCAACACCACCGAATGGTGATCGATGGTCGAGGCCAGATAGGCAGTATCCTTTTCTCTGGCGATCAGACCGAGGCCGAGGATGTCGGTGTAATACTCGATCTGCTGATCGAGATTGGGCGTCTCGTAGGTGGCGTGGGCGATCTTCTTGACACCGATCATGCGTGACTCCTCTTTCTGTGTTCTCGGCGGGCGATCGCGTTGAGCACATCGATCATCGCCGCTAGATCCTTATCCTTGGCGGACCCCGTAACGGCGCAGCGTTGATAGATCGGGTCGTCAAAGTCGCTTAGACCCTTTCTATATTTGTTGTGCCACCGCGCGATGTAGCCGGATCAATTCCGGAATGGTTTCTGGCGGCCGCCGTCCGAACCCGCATTCAGTCGCGACACCGAAATCCGACACGACGCGCTTCGCTGCCGCAGCCCGACGCTTTGCGCCTTCGATCCCATCGGTAAGATGGATGAGACCGAGATAGAGTTCGGTGCCGGACTTAAGCCTGAGATCGCGTAATGGCGAAAAATACGGATCGTCGTGGCGATCGCGCGGCACTGGCATATGCACCCACGTGATTGTTCGGTGAATTGCAGTTGTGAGGCGGTGATACACATCAACCATGCGACCTGTATCGGTCGGCTCGCGAACATGCTTGTGACCAGGATCGCCGTAGCAAAGGTGAATGCCTAACTCCACGTCCGCAGGAACGTGATTGCCCAGCCGTGCGAACGCCCCCACCAGCTCATCGATCGGATAATCCTTTTGCAGTTCGGGAACTTCGAGGAACGTGTGCATTTCCGTGGCGATATCGATTTGAATAGCCAGGTCGCTATGGGGGATCGTGCGAGTAATCTCGTCTAGCTCCTCCAGCAGGCGGCGCTCATAAAACGGCCAAATCCGCCGCACCTCGGAGGCTATGAAGAAGGCGTATACGACGGCAAGCGACGTAGGTAGGCAGACCTGAAATCGCATGTGGGCTGGAATCTTTCCGAGGCCTTGCAGCCGCTTGAAGATCTTATAGGACTTAAGAGCATTGTCGGCATAGCCAAGTCGACCGAATCTGACGTCTTCCGGCTTCAATCCTTCCTTGACCTTGTACCTCGGATTCCTGATGCCGCCTTGAAGTTGCCGTTCACCGCCGACTTCTAAGCCTTGCGCATTCTTCATCGGTTCGCCTTGACAAACGATCCACAACAATCGGGGACCGGTCTCGCCATCGGGGATCCGCTTGACGAATGTGCCCAACTCCGCGCTCACCGCTTCAAAAACCTCTTCCGCTGATGACAGCGGGACGCTACCGACGGGGAGGAGAGACCGCCCTTTCTGATTGGCCGTCATAGATCTCTCCCGTATGCAGCTTCGACCAGTCGCGCCGGATTCGGCAGGCGCTTGGGAAAAGTTCGACCAAGGCCTGGCTGTTCGCTGTAGAGCCAGTCCATGGAGTGGAGCGCGTCTTTTTGCGTGCGCCCGGCAAGCAGCGTGTTGCGCAGCTCGCGCACTACTCCCGACGTGTGAAAGACCTCGCCATAGACCCGGGCCATGACCTGCACGCGGGCCGTGCGGAGATAGCGCGCTGCTTGATAGACCTGGAACGCCGCGGGGAAGTCACCGGCGGCTTCGTCCACCGAATCGGCGAGGCACACGGCGTCCTCGATCGCCATGCCGGCGCCTTGCGCGAGATACTGGAGCATGGGATGCGCGGCGTCGCCGAGCAGCGTCATGCGCCCCCGGCTCCACTCCTTCACCGGCTGCCGGTCGCACAGCACCCACATGCGCCAGCTCTCGATCTTTCCCAGCAGGGTCCGGACCTCGGCGCAGGTGCCGGCAAACCGCTCGTGCAGCTCCTCGGGAGCGCCGAAAGTGTCCCAGCCTTCCTCGTACTTGTTGCTGTGAAACACGGCGACCAGATTGAACAGACCGCCGCCGCGCAGGGGATAGTGAACGAGGTGGACCTTGTCGCCCGCCCACAGCGCCATCGATTGCCAGCGCAAGTGCTCCGGCATTTCCGACGTGGGCAATACGGCGCGATAGGCGATGTGGCCGGAAACGATCGGCTTTCCATCGTTCACGATGAGCGGACGGATCGTCGACCATAGGCCGTCGGCTCCGATCAACGCGTCGGCGGAATGGCGCTCGCCTGTGTCGGTGCGCACGACGATGCCGTTTGATCCTTCTTCGACTGTCTCGATCTTCGTCGCGGGACGAAGTTCGATCAGCCTTTCTTGCTGATTTGCAGCGAGCAGGACGCGATGCAGGTCCGCGCGGTGGATGACCGCATAGGGATAGTTGAACTTGGCCAGAAATTCTTTTCCCAATGAAATCCGCGTCACTTCCTGCCCGGTGACGGAATCGCGCATCAGCAGAGACTCGGGGAAAACCGCGAATTTATTGATCTCGTCGGTAACGCCCAGGCATTCGAACATCCGGAACACATTCGGCCCCAACTGTATGCCGGCACCGATTTCCTTGAATTCAGGTGCCTGCTCGAACAGCCGAACCGCGATGCCCTTCTGCGCAAGCGCCAGTGCGGCCGCGAGACCGCCGATGCCCCCGCCGACAACGATCACCGAGCTCTTGTCCGCAGTTTCCATTCGTCGCTTCCCCATACGCTCAGCCCGCCCCTTCAGCCCCGGACAAGGGTCGTCATTTCACCCATGCCGGAGATTGCCGATCGTATGACGTCGCCCCTCTGATGGGGTCGACCCCTCCGGCGTTCCGGTGAGCAGCACGTCACCGGGCATCAAGGTATAAAAGCTCGTTGCGAAGGCGATGAGTCCCGGCACATCGATGATGAGATCTCAGGTATTCGCCTTCTGCCGCGGCTCGCCGTTGATCGTGCCGAGGCAGCGGATAACGGTAACTCGGCAGACCATCCAGAACCGGCGTCACGTAGATGACGCGATCCGCGCGCACGAGGCCGAGGCGGTTCTTCCCGAAGCGGCACAAACGCATGGAAACCTCGGTGGACGAAAAATCTCTTCGTGCTGCACTCAGGGTCCCTTGGCCTTTGTACAGTACACGGATAGTCTGTACACTGCAATGCGAGGCATTGATGAGCCGGCGAACCGCTTGAACAGTTGCGCGGCGCTGCACGACTCCAGCGGACCAAGGCGCGCGCCCTGGAATTGCGGAAGGCTTATGAGGTTAGCGAGTTGGTCGCCGACAAAACCCCCGCTCGAGGTAGGGCCAGGCGGCATCCGCCACGCGCTCGCGGGTCGCGGGACTTACAATCCGAAACACATTTGACACCGCCGTCACGCTGCGCTTCACCAAACGAGAGTCCCGCGTGGTCGACGGCAATCACCTCGCGCAACGGTTTGAAGTCTCCCAGGAGGACGCGTTGCTATCCCAACTCAACCCGCCGTTCCGAGCCGAACACATCGGCAGCTTGCTTCGTCCGAAGTCCCTGCTCGACCAGCGTGGCAGGTTCGCTCGCGGCGAAATCAGCCGCGAGGCGCTCGCTGCCGCCGAGGACGTCGCGATCAAGGAGGCGCTGGCGCTGCAGGAGCGCGTCGGGCTGAAGTTCGCGACCGACGGCGAATTCCGCCGCCGCTCCTATCACAGCTTCTTCTACCGCCAGCTCGGCGATCTCAGCATCGACACCGTTAGCGGCGAAGACGCCAAGGGCGGCACCGAGACCGGCACCGTCGGCAAGCGCGGCAGCCAACCGGTCGCGCTGATCAGAAGCCGCGTGCAGTGGACCAGCCCAATCAACGTGCCGGACTTCAAGTTCGTCGCAGCCAACACCCGGCTCATTCCCAAGATCACCATCCCCGGCCCCTGCGCGCTGCATTTCCGCGGCGGCGACGCCGCCGTGCTCGCCACCGCCTACACCGACCTTGACCAATTCTGGGACGACACCGTGGAAGCGTTCGGCCGCGAGCTGAAGGCGCTCGCCGAAGCCGGCTGCCGTTACGTACAGATCGACGAGACCGCCTTCGCCAAGTTCGGCGACCCCCAGGTGCAAGCCGCGTTGAAGTCGCGCGGCGACGACTGGAGCGCGCTGATCGACAAGTACGTCGCCATCACCAAC
>Ga0306925_10005786_pt1 | contig 11396 bp, 10 predicted proteins | sample flu12Cox44000176_FD_203755 | JGI IMG/M metagenome (GOLD analysis project Ga0306925, IMG submission 203755) | Lab enrichment of tropical soil microbial communities from Luquillo Experimental Forest, Puerto Rico - flux8day.12C.oxic.44.000.176 (v2)... | ecosystem: Environmental > Terrestrial >...
CAATTCGCGCGCCGAGACGCCGAACTGCCGCTTGAGCGCGCGGCGCATGGCGCTTTCCGAGCCGAAGCCGGTCTTGGCGGCGATTTGCGCAAGCTTCGCCTCGCTCGTTTGCAGGAGCGAGCGCACCAGCTCGCAGCGCACGCGCTCGACGGCGTGCGCCGGCGTCGTGCCGGTCTGCGCCACGAAGCGGCGATGGAACGTGCGCTCCGACTGCCGCGCTTCGCCCGCCATCCTCTCCACCGTCCACGGCGACTGCGGCCGCGCGGCGATTTTCGAAATGAGCCCGTCATAGGGCGCGGCGCTGCCGTTTTGCAGTTCGAGCGGCTCGCTGAACTGCCGCTGGCCGCCGGGGCGGCGCATATAGACCACGAGGCGTCGCGCTACCCGCGCCGCGACCTGGGCGCCGTGATCGTCCTCGATCAGCGACAGCGCGAGATCGATGCCGGCGGTGACGCCGGCCGTGGTCCAGATATTGCCGTGGCGGATGAAGAGCGGCTCGGGATCGACCATGATATCGGGAAACTCCCGGGCGAGCCGGTCGCAGGCGCGCCAATGGGTCACCGCGCGGCGGCCGGACAGAAGTCCGGTCGCCGCCAGCGCAAAGGCCCCGGTGCAGACCGCGCAGACGCGCGTGGCGCGGCCGGCGAGCTTGCGCAATTCCTCGACCGCAGCCGCATCCTGCCGCAACGGGAACACGCCCGGGCCGCCCGGAATGATTAGGGTGTCGATTGCGCCCGCGCGCGGCAGCGGTGCCGCCACGATGTCGAAATGCGATGCGGTCGCGACCGCCCCGGGGGTGAATGCCGCGACGCTGACCTCGTAGGGCACGGCCACCGCCTCGTCGTTGGCGGTGCTGAAGGCCTGCGCCGGCCCGGCAATATCCAAGATCTGCGCGCCGTCATAGGCCAGGAACACGACGCGGCGCTTTGGCAGAATTCGCCCGTTTTTCGACATGGCTGCCACCTCCGGCGCCGGCTTAGCATGGCGGTATCGCCGCGGCCAGATGAATCAAGAGCAAGGAGGCGACCGATGCTGGAATTGCGCCCGACCTGCGAGTGCTGCGACAAGGCGCTGCCGCCGCAGACGGCCGACGCCATGATCTGCAGCTTCGAGTGCACGTTCTGCCGCGACTGCGTCGACAACCGGCTCCACGGCGTCTGTCCCAATTGTGGTGGCAACTTCACACCGCGGCCGATCCGGCCGCCGGCAAAGCTCGTGAAAAATCCGGCTTCGACGGTGCGCGTGTTCAATCCACAGGGCTGCGGCGCGCCTAAGCGGGCCGATTAGGCTTGCAATTTCGCTCGTCGGCGATCCGGGCTACGGTGGCGCCGCTAGCGCCCCGAGTCGCCCATGCCCGTCCGCCAACTGTCCGAGGCCGTTGTCAACCGCATCGCCGCGGGCGAGGTGGTCGAGCGGCCGGCGAGCGTGGTCAAGGAACTCATCGAGAACGCGCTCGATGCCGGCGCCCGCCGCGTCGATGTGTTCACTGACGGCGGCGGCCGGCGGCTCATTCGCATCGCCGACGATGGCGACGGCATGACGCGCGCCGATCTTGCACTTGCGGTCGAGCGTCACGCCACCTCGAAGCTCGCCGACGACGATCTCGTCTCGATCCGCACGCTCGGCTTCCGCGGTGAGGCTCTGCCGTCGATCGGCGCGGTGGCGCGTCTGGCGATCGCGACGCGGCACGCGAGCGAGCCCCATGCCTGGGCCATCGAGGTCGATGCCAGCGTGAAGTCCGACATCAAGCCCGCGGCGCTGAGTGAGGGCACCCGCGTCGAGGTGCGCGACCTGTTCTACGCGACACCGGCGCGCTTGAAATTTCTGAAGCTCGACCGCACCGAGGCCGAAGCGGTGCGCGACGTGGTGCGCCGGCTCGCCATGAGCCGGCCCGACGTCGCGTTTACGCTCGCCGGTGAAGAGCGCGCGCCGGTGACCTTTGCGGCGGCGCTGCCCGGCGCGACCGGCCGACTGACGCGGCTCGGCGACGTGCTCGGCGCCGACTTCCGAGCCAATGCGGTCGGGATCGCGGCCGAGCGCGAGGGCATCGTTATCGAAGGCTTCGCTGCACTGCCGACGCTGACGCGCGCCAACACGCTCGGCCAGTATCTTTTCGTCAACGGCCGGCCGGTGCGCGACAAGCTGCTGCTTGGCGCGGTGCGCGGCGCCTACACCGATTATCTGCCGCGCGACCGCCATCCGCTCGTGGCGCTGTTCGTCACGCTCGAGCCGCGCGAGGTCGACGTCAACGTGCATCCGGCCAAGGCCGAGGTGCGCTTCCGCAATTCGGGCCTCGTCCGCGCGCTGCTCGTGTCGGCGCTGAAGGCGGGGCTGGCGCGGGAAACGACGCGCGCGGCGACCACCGGTGGCTCGGCGACCATTGCGGCGTTTCGTCCGGCGGCCGCGGTGCCGCAGCGCAACTGGGATTGGCGGCGCTCGCCAGCGCGTCCCGTCGTGCCGCTGCGCGGTGGCGCATTTGCCGAAGCCGCGCAGGCGGCCTTCGAGGTCGGCGGTCCGGCCGCCGACCTGCGCGTCGAGGAAGGCGAGCCTGCGGCCGAATTGGTCGACCGGCCGCTCGGCGCGGCGCGTGCACAGGTGCACCAGACCTACATCGTGGCGCAGACCCGCGACGGCCTGGTCATCGTCGATCAGCACGCCGCCCACGAGCGCATCGTCTATGAAAGGCTCAAAGCCGCCATCGAGAAATCCGGCGTCGCCCGGCAGATCTTGCTGATCCCCGAAATCGTCGAGCTCGACGAGACCGACGTCGAGCGGCTCAGCGCGCGTGCCGAGGAGCTCGCCCGCTTCGGTCTTGTCATCGAGCCGTTCGGCCCCGGCGCCGTGGCGCTACGCGAGACGCCGTCGCTTCTCGGCGCAATCGACGGCGCCGGCTTGCTGCGCGATCTCGCCGAGCACATCAGCGAATGGGACGAGACCTTGCCGCTCGAGCGCCGGCTCATGCAGGTCGCCTCCTCGATGGCGTGCCACGGCTCGGTGCGCGCCGGGCGGCGGCTCAAGCCCGAGGAGATGAACGCGCTCCTGCGCGAAATGGAGGCGACGCCCAATTCCGGCCAATGCAACCACGGCCGCCCGACTTACGTCGAACTGAAACTCACCGACATCGAGCGGCTGTTCGGGCGACGCTAACTGAAGTCCGGGAGGCTTGCGAATGCCAGGCTGCTTGCTCGCTGCCGTCGCGCTGTTCGCTTCATTGTGCGTGCCGGCACATGCGCAGGACTGGCCGACGCGGCCGGTCACGATGGTGGTGCCGTTCGCGCCCGGCGGCGTCTACGACACGATGGGGCGCGTCTATGCCGCGGCGCTGTCCGATATCCTCGGCCAGCAAGTCGTCGTCGAGAATGTGCCCGGTGCCGGCAGCCTCACCGGAGCGGCGCGGGTGTCGCGTGCGGACCCGGACGGCTATCAGATGCTGCTCGGCGGCGAATCTCCCAATGCCCAAGTACAACTCATGCACCAGGCGCCGCCCTACGACGCCGCGACCGATTTCGCACCGGTGGCATTGGTCGCCCAGCAGCCGCTAATCCTGACGACGCGACCCAGCATCCCGGCTGGTAGCTTGTCGGACTTCGTCGCCTACGCCAAAGCCAACCAGGTCAAGATGCAATACGGCTCGCCCGGCACCGGCACCGGATCGCATCTTGCTTGCGCACTGTTCAATATCCGGATCGGCGTCGACGTCACCCACGTGTCGTATCGCGGGCTCGCGCCGGCGATGCAGGACCTGCTCGCCGGGCGCATCGATTACATGTGCCCTACCATCACCACCGCGATGGCGCAGCTACAAAGCCACGCGGTGCAGGCGCCGGCCGTGATCGGCAGCGAGCGCTCGCCGGTTTTTCCCGACATCGCCACCGCCGACGAGCAGGGGCTGAAAGGCTTTGCCGCGAATAGCTGGAACGCGCTCTTTTTGCCGAAGACGGCGCCGCCCGCCATCGTCGGCAAGGCCAACGTGGCCGTGCTCAAGGCCATGGCGACGCCGGCGGTGCAGCAGCGCGTGCGCGAGCTCGGCGCCACGCTGCCGCCGCCGGAGCATCGCACGCCCCAATATTTGCAGAGTTTTGTCGTCAGCGAGATCAAGACCTGGGCCGCCGCCATCAAGGCCGCCGGCATCACACCGGAATAGCAAGCCGCAGCATGACGAACTCGGTGTCGTCGTAGCCGCGGCGCTCGATCTCGGCGAAGCTCGGCGACGCCGTGAAAGCCGATTTCTTCGCTTCTTCGACAACGATCAGCGCATCGGGCTTAAGCCAGCCGCCGTCACGCGCCGAGGCGAGGGCTTTTTCGGCGAAACCCTGGCCATAAGGCGGATCGAGGAAGACGAGCGAAAACGGTTCGACCGGATGCGCGGGCCCGAGCTTGGTGGCGTCGCGGCGAAAGACGCGCGAGACGCCGCCCAAGCCGAGCGTTGCGACGTTCTCGCGCAACAGCGCGCGAGCCTCGGCGCCATCGTCGACGAACAGCGCGAACGCCGCGCCGCGCGACAGCGCCTCGATACCGAACGCGCCGGTGCCGGCGAAGAGATCGAGCACCCGCGCGCCGCCGAGCGGATCGCCGTAGGCATGCGCGAGGATGTTGAACAGCGCTTCGCGCAGGCGGTCGGCGGTCGGCCTGATCCCTTTCGACTTCGGTGCGGCGAGCGCGCGCCCGCGCAACGTTCCGCCGATGACGCGCATCAGCGCCGGCCTTTGGGATGGCGCGGCCGCGGGCCGGTGGCGCGGTCGGGGGCGCGGCGGCGGCCCCGCTGGAAGCGCTTCGGCGCGCCGCGTTTGGCGAAGCTTTGCTGTAACGCCTCGCGCGGCGGCTCGCCGTGGCGTTCGACCGCGACGCTGCGGCCTTTGCGGTCGGTGATGATGCCGGCGCGCGCTTGTCCCTCCGGGCGCTGCCGCGCCGTCTCGTCCCGGCGTGCGCCATGGTATTTGCGGCGCAATTTCTTGCCAGGACGCTCCTCCTCGTGAGCGCGCCAGGAATGGCTTGGCGCTTTCGGGGCCGCACGTTCGCGCGCGGCGGCTTTGGCTTGTTGGGGCGGACGCGGGGCAAGCGGTGTCGAGAAATCGACGTCGGCGTCTTCGATCAATTGCGCACCAAGCTGCTCGCGCAAGGTCCGGGTGCGCACTTCCTCGACCGCGCCTTGCGCAAGCTCGCCGAGCTGGAACGGGCCGAACGACACGCGAATGAGCCTTGTGACCTCGAGGCCGAGATGGCCGAGCACGTTGCGCACTTCGCGGCTTTTGCCCTCGCGGATGGCAAAAGTCAGCCACAGGTTCGTGCCCTGCACGCGCTCGAGGGCGGTTTCGATCGGTCCGTAACGGATGCCGGAGATGGTCACGCCTTGGCGCAGCGCATCGAGCTGCGCTTGTGTCACCATGCCGTGGGCGCGCACGCGATAGCGGCGCAGCCAGCCGCTCGACGGCAATTCCAGCGCGCGGGCGAGTGCACCGTCGTTGGTGAGGAGCAAAAGCCCCTCGGTGTTGAAATCGAGCCGACCGATGCTGATCAGCCGCGGCAGCTCTTTCGGCAGGCGCTGGAAGACGGTCGGCCGGCCTTGCGGATCGGCGTGGGTCGTCATCAGGCCGCGCGGCTTGTGATAGAGAAACAGCCGCGTGCGCTCGCGCGCCGGCAACGGCTCGCCGTCGACGGTGACGCGGTCGGCGTCGGTGACGTCGCACGCGGGCGTCTGGATCACGGTGCCGTTGACGGCGACGCGGCCGGCGGCGATGAGGCCTTCGGCTTCGCGCCGCGAGGCAAGCCCGGCGCGCGCGATCACCTTGGCGATGCGCTCGCCCGATTTGTGCTGCTCGCGGTTGCCGTCCATTTTGTCCTGGCCGGGCTCGTCCCGGCCATCCACGTCTTCCCTTGCGAGGGTGTATAAAGACGTGGATGCCCGGCACAAGGCCGGGCATGACAATGTGTATGATGACCGCTTTCATGGACATAGCGCTCGACGAGGCTCGCGCCGCTGGCCGCCGCGGCGAGGTGCCGGTCGGCTGCGTCGTCGTGCGCCAGGGCGAAGCGATCGCCCGCGCCGGCAACCGGGTGATCGCTCACCGCGATCCAACAGCCCACGCCGAAATCGTGGCGATCCGGCAAGCGGGCACGCTTCTTCACTCCGAGCGGCTCGAGGATTGCGACCTCTATGTCACGCTCGAGCCGTGCGCCATGTGCGCCGGCGCCATCGCTTTCGCCCGCGTGCGGAGACTTTACTACGGCGCCGCCGATCCGAAGGGCGGCGCGGTCGATAACGGCGTCAAGTTCTTCGCCGCGCCGACGTGCCATCATCGCCCCGAAGTTTACGGCGGCTTGGCGGAGGCCGAGGCGGGCGCGCTGCTGAAGGAGTTTTTCCAAGAGCGGCGCTAGGCTTTAAGCAGCGCGCCGAGCTTCTCCTTCACTTCGGCTTTAACCGCATCGGCGGTGCGTAGGATGGCGGTCGCCTGATAAAAATCCAGCGTGCGGAAGATCGCGACGTTGGGCCTAATCATGAGATCCGGCGCGCGATGCTTGTGCTTCGCCGCGACGATCGTCGAGCCCATGATCAAAAGCGTCGTGAACATGGCCTCCCAGGCGCTCGGCATGTCGGTACGTTCGGTGTCGGGAATGCCGAACACATCGACGGCGACGATGACGTCGGCGCCGTCCGGCAGCCGGTCGAACGGCAGCGGATTGGTGGCGCCGCCGTCGACCAGGATGCAGCCATCGAGCGCAACCGGTCTGAACAGGCCGGGAATGGCAATCGAAGCGGCGAGCGCCGGCCGCAGCGCTCCCGTGGTGAGCATGACCTCCTCGCGCCGGTGCAGGTCGGTCGCCATGACGATGAGCGGGATTTTGAGCTGAGCGAAATCGTCCGGCGCCGCTTCGGGTACAAACTGCGCGCAGAACCGCTCCGCGTCGAGCTGAGTCGCCTGGCCGAAGGCGCCGGCAAACAGGTCGGCGAGCGTGCCGGCGCGCGCCGCGAGCACGCGGCGCATGATCTCGCCGCGGTTATGGGCGAGACCGATGACGTAGCGGCGCATCTCCTTGCCGCTCATGCCGGCTGCATAGGCGGCGCCGACCAGCGCGCCGATCGAGGTGCCGGCGATCGCCATGGGCTTCACGCCCATCTCGTCGAGCGCTTCGAGCACCGGGATATGGGCAAGCCCGCGCGCGCCGCCGCCGCCGAGCGCGAGCGCCACGGTCTTCATGCGCCGGCCTTGCGGGCGAACTCCCAGGCTTTGGCGGCAAGCGGCCTGACCATCTCCGCCTTAGCTGCTGCAAACGCGCTCGTCGCGGTGCCGTCGCGCACGCGGCCGACGATGCCCTGCAGGATCGCGGCGAGGCGGAAGAAATTGTAGGCAAAGTAGACGGGCAGATACGGCCACGGATCGAGCCCGGTGCGCGCCATGTAAGCGTCGACGTAAGTCTCAAGCGACGGAAGGCCGAGCGCGGCGAGATCGAGGCCGAGCAGCGAGCCGGTGCCGGCATCGTGCGGCGGCATGTGCCACTGCATCAGGTGGTAGGTGAAATCGGCGAGCGGATCGCCAAGCGTCGATAATTCCCAATCGAGCACGGCGGCGATCTTCGGCGCGTCCGGCGCAAGGATGATGTTGTCGAGCCGGTAGTCGCCGTGCACCGCGCGCGCGGGCTGGGCCGGCGGCAAATGCGCCGGTAGCCAGGCGATCAGCCGCTCCATGTCCTCGATCTTTTCGGTCTCCGACGCCCGGTATTGCTTCGACCAGCGCTCGACCTGGCGCGCCACGTAGTTTTCGCCGCGGCCGTAGTCGCCCAAGCCGATCTGCGCCGGCTCGAACGAATGCAGCCGCGCAATCGTCGTGTTCATGGCGGCGTAGACTTGGGCACGCTCGGCCGGATGAGACGCCGGCATCTGCGGCTCCCAGAACACCCGGCCGTCGACGAAGCCCATGACGAGGAACGCGGTGCCGACGATCGCCTCGTCGGCGCAATAGAGCACCGGCTCGGCAACCGGAAAGCCTTGGGCGTAGAGCGCGCTGATGATGCGGTGCTCGCGATCGACGGCGTGTGCCGAGGGCAGGAGCTTTCCCGGCGGCTTTCGCCGCAGCACGTAACGGCGCTGCGGCGTCTCAATCAGATAAGTCGGATTGGATTGGCCGCCCTTGAACTGGCGCACCGCGACCGGGCCGGCGAAGCCTTTGACGTTGGCGCGCAAGTAGTCGGCGAGCCGCGCCTCATCGAAGCGGAGCCGCTCGGCGACCTCGCGCGTGCCGGAAAAGGCGTCTTGCCGGTCGATGGTCGTGGCCATGGCACGCGGAGTCTAACGCGCGGCGAAGAACTCCAGCAATGCCCGCGCCGTGGCCGCCGGGTTCTCCTCCGGCAGATAGTGGCCGCTCTCGATGGCAAAGCCGCGGAGATCGGGTGCCCAGTCCCGCCACAGCACAACCGGATCGACGCCGGCATTGGCGGGCAAGCCGCTCGTTCCCCAGATCGCCAGCACTGGACAGGCGATCTTCTTGCCGGTCGAGCGATCGGCCTCGTCGTGGGCGAGGTCGGCGGTGCGGCCGGCGCGATAATCCTCGCACATGGCGCGGATGCGCAGAGGATCCGAATAGGCGGCGTGGTAGTGCGCCAGCGCCTGCGGGTCGAAGATGGCGACGTCCTTGGCCTTCGAACCGGCGCGCGCCCGCGAATCGAAGAAGAACGTCGGATTTTGCCCAATCAAGGTTTCGGGAAACGGCTCGGGCAGGGCGAGGAACATCCAATGCCACGCCCGCATCGCCATCCGGTCGTCCATGCCGTGCCACATGTTCCAGGTGGTGATGATGTCGAGCACGGCGAGCTGCTCGACGCGGCCGGGATGATCGAGCGCGAGCCGGTAGCCGACCCGGCCGCCCCGGTCGTGACCGGCAAGGCGGAAGCGCACGAAGCCGAGCGCCTCCATCGCCTCGACCATGGCCGCAGCCATGGCGCGCTTGGTGTAGGGCGCGTGCGCGGCGTCGGAGGGCGGCGCCGCGGACCAGCCGTAGCCGGGCAGGTCGGCGATCACCAGCGTGAAATGCGGCGAAAGCTCGCCCGCTACACGGTGCCACATCACGTTGCTCTGTGGATGGCCGTGCAGCAACAGGAGCGGCGGCCCGCTGCCGCCAACGCGGGCGAAGATTTTTCCCGCCGCGGTGTCGATGAAGCGCGACGCGTAGCCGGGATAAAGATCGGCGAGGTCGGGCATCGTCTCTTCCTGCGCTACTTCCTCTCGCGCTTGATGGCGCGCCAGCCGATGTCGTGGCGGTAGAATCCGCCCGGCCAGCTGATGCGCGCGATCGCCTCATAGGCGCGCGACTGCGCTTCCCGCACTGTCTTGCCGATGGCCGAGACATTGAGCACGCGGCCGCCATTGGCGAGGATTTTGCCGCCGTCGGCTGTGGTGCCGGCGTGAAAGATTTCCACGCCCTCGACCTTGGCGGCCTCGTCGAGGCCTTCGATCACCGAGCCGCGCGCGTAATTTCCGGGATAGCCCTTGGCCGCCATCACCACGGTGAGCGCGGGGTCGGGATACCAGCGCAGATCGAACGCCTTGAGCTGGCCGTCGCGGCTTGCCTGCAGCGCGGGCACGAGATCCGACATCAGCCGCAGCATCAGCACCTGCGTCTCCGGATCGCCGAAGCGCGCGTTGTATTCGATCAGCTTCGGCCCGTCGGCGGTGATCATCAGCCCGGCATAGAGCACGCCCTTGTACGGCGCGCCCATGGCCTTCATGGCACGTAACGTCGGCGCGATGATTTCGGCCATGACGCGCGCGGCCATGGCGTCGTCGATGTTCGGCGCTGGCGAATAGGCGCCCATGCCGCCGGTGTTTGGGCCCTCGTCACCGTCGAAGGCGCGCTTGTGGTCCTGTGCGGTGGTGAACGCGATCGCGGTCTCGCCGTCGCACAGGGCGAAGAAGGAGGCTTCCTCGCCGCTGAGGAACTCCTCGATGACGACTTCGCCGCCAGCTTCACCCATGCCGCCACCGAACATCAGGTCGACGGCGGCTTCGGCGTCGGTGAGCGTTTGCGCCACGACGACGCCCTTGCCGGCGGCGAGCCCGTCGGCCTTGACCACGATCGGCGCACCGCGTGTGCGCAGATAAGCCTTGGTGGGTGCGGCGGCCTTGAAGCGCTCATAGGCCGCGGTTGGAATATTGTTCGCCCGGCACAAATCCTTGGTGAAGCCCTTGGAGCCTTCCAGCCTGGCGGCGGCCCTGGTCGGACCGAAGGTTTTGATGCCGGCTCCTTCGAGATCGTCGACGATGCCGGTGCAGAGCGGCGCCTCGGGGCCGACCACGACCAGGTCGATCTTGTTGCCGCGGCAAAACGCGATCACTGCCGCATGGTCGGTGATGTCGAGCGCGACGCATTCGGCCTCCTGCGCGATCCCGGCATTGCCCGGCGCGCAGAAAAGCCGCTCGGTGAGCGGGCTTGCCGCCATTTTCCAAGCCAGCGCATGCTCGCGACCGCCCGAGCCCAAGAGAAGAATGTTCATGTGGCAGAACGCATAATCGGCAGGTTTGGCGTGCACGAGGCGTTTCTAGGGCCTTGACCCGCGCCCACGACGCACAACACTAATCGGGTCGAAGGCAAATGCCCATGGACCGAGTCCGCCCGTCCACACTCCGAATGGCTGCCGGCATTGCGCTGGCGTTCGGCCTTTGCGCGCCATACGCGCAGGCCGAGACCATCGCGGTGTTCACCAAGAGCCAGGGCAGCCCTATTTTCGCGGCGCTGCGCGCCGGGGCGGGTGTCGCGGCGAAAAGTCTCGGCGTCGAAGTGATCCACTATGTGCCGTCGACAGCGGACAACGTCGCCGATCAGAACAAGCTCGTCGACGACGCCATCAAGGACAAGCCGGCGGCCATCGTGTTCGACCCGGTGGACTTCAGCAAAGCCCAAGGTGCCGTCGACAAGATCAATGCCGCGCAGATCCCGCTGTTCAATGCCAATGAACGCCTCAAGGGCGGCACGATCGCGGGCTATGTCGGTATCGACGATGTTGCCCTGGCGAAAGATACCGGCCGCTATCTCATCAAGGCGCTGAAGGGCAAAGGCAACGTCGTGATCCTCGACGGTCCCGACGGCAACCGCACCGCCACAGGGCGCGCCCAGGGCTTTCGCGACGCCATCAAGGAGTTTGCCGACGTCAGGCTGCTGGCCGGCAAACCGGCCAATTACGCCCGCGCCACCGGCAAGGACGTTACTGCGCAGTTGTTGCGCGCTTATCCGCAGATCGACGGCATCCTTGCCGCCAACGATCCGATGGCGATCGGCGCTGTCGACGCGCTCAAAGCCGCCGGCCGCAAGGCGCAGGTCGTCGCCATCAACGCCAGCCGCGAGGCCATGGAGTTGATCAAATCCGGCGACATCGTCGGCAGCGGCGACTACGACACGTTCGCCTTG
>Ga0306925_10005792_pt1 | contig 11393 bp, 15 predicted proteins | sample flu12Cox44000176_FD_203755 | JGI IMG/M metagenome (GOLD analysis project Ga0306925, IMG submission 203755) | Lab enrichment of tropical soil microbial communities from Luquillo Experimental Forest, Puerto Rico - flux8day.12C.oxic.44.000.176 (v2)... | ecosystem: Environmental > Terrestrial >...
ATCTGGCAAAAGCGTACTACAATCGAGGAATCGCCTATTCCAACCAAGGCAACCTTGACAAGGCCATCAGTGACTACAATGAGGCAATCCGTCTCGACCCGAACTCTGCCGATGCGTTCATCAATCGTGGGAACGCCTATTCCAAACAAGGTAAGTTCGACCAGGCCGTTAGCGACTACAATGACGCAATCCGGCTCGACTCAAATTATGCCCGAGCCTACAACAATCGCGGAATCGCCTATGGGAAACAAGGTAAGTATGCCAAGGCGATCAGCGACTTTACCGAAGCGATCCGGCTCGACCCAAATCTTGTGCCGGCCTACAACAATCGCGGGACCGCCTATGCGGAACAAGGAAACCTCGATAAGGCCGACGCTGACTTTGCGACAGCGAAGCGGCTCAAGGCGGGGCAATAAGAAGCTTTCATTTGCACGGAAGACCGCCGGGCGTATTTCAGATCGAAGCCGAACAGTCGGCGGTCGTTTAAAAGAGACCACTCAAGGCCGCGAATCCCCCGTAGGCGAAAGCGCGTCCCAACACGACGGGTTCTCCAGGCTTTGGAATCAAGCCAGCATTCACGGCCGAGAGAACGAAGGTAGTCAGCCCGAATGCAGCAAGACCGAGCGGCGCGGGATCGGCAACCGATTGAACCTGCGTCGCCGTTGTGGGTTCGTTGCTCATGAGCGGTCCTCCCAAGCCTTGGCTAATGATCCGTACGAAGAGAAATCGAAGCTTTGCCGACGAAAGCATCGACGTAGGGGTGCGGGCCGCCCGCGTCATCGATGATCTTTTTCTTGCTGACGCCGATGAAGGCGTCCTTGATCTTCTCCTTGTTCATGGTGCCGCCGAAAGCCGGAGCGCGGCCGCCATTCTTTTCGGTAACTCCATGTGCCGCCTCGTGGCCGATGGCATCGAAGTGTCGCCTTCGAAGTCCTTTCGTCTGCTCGGCCAATTCACGGGCGTTAAAATAGAGTTTAAGGAAGCCGCTCATTGCTGGCGGTTAGTTAAGCTAGGCTAGTTAGTTATCGCACGCTACGCCGAGACGGCGTTTCAGCTCGCGGCGGCCAAGCTCCGTGATTCGAACCGCACGGCTTTCTCGGACATGCTCGATCCAGCTGCGTTCAAACAGATGCTCAGCCAGCGCCGATCCAAGGGCGCCGGCGAGATGATTGCGTCGTTCGCTCCAATCGAGGCATTGCCGGGCAAAAATGCGACCCGATTTTCGGAGGGCACCAGTATCTATTCCCAACTCGGAAAACCAGTGCGCTCCTTTCTTAGTGAGCTGATAATCTCGACCCACTTCTCGCAAGAGTCGTAGACCAACGATAGCGTCTGTTATCCTGACTCCTAGGCTTCCCGCGAGGTGGTTATAACAGGTGCGAGCAATTTGAATCGGACTTTTGGGTTCAGACCGGTAGGTCTCTTTTCTGGGCGCAAACCTCGCCATTGACTCGAGCAGTTCAGCAACCCGAGCGTTTGCGATCCGATAATACCGATGGCGACCCTGCGGAATCACCTGGAGCAGTCGACCCTCGATCAGTTTGGCTAGATGCGAGCTCGCGGTCTGACAGGTAATACCGGCTCTCTGTGCCAGTTCCGTAGCGGGCAAGCTGCGCCCGCCAAGCAGGGCAATCAGAATCCGGCCGCGCGCAGGCTCGCTGATCAAGGCGGCCAGAGAGGAAATATCGGGTTCCATACTCATACGATAGATGAACCCAGTCACTCAACATTTCGATTCGTATCGAATTGTCTGAGACAGATCGCACAATCTCCACTACTTCATCGAGTGAAGGCCTATCATGTTACCTTCGGTGTCCACGATGAGGGAGATAAAGCCGTATTGGCCGATCCCGAATTTCGATCGGTGAATCTTACCGCCATTTTTCGCTGCGCGGGCCTCTTCCACCGAGCAGTCATCACATACGAAATAGATGATCGTTCCTCCCCCGCCCGAATCCTTGCCCTCCATCTTGACGAGTGCCCCAGTGCATCCAGAGCCGTCCCTGTGCATGGGGAAAGCCCACAACTCCAGGCCGGGACTTTCAAGGTGCTCGAGGGTTACTTCAAATGTCTTTTGGTAAAAGGCTTTGGCTCGGTCCATGTCCTGCACATAGATCTCGAACCAGCCGACGGGATTGCGATTTATAGTCATAGGTGCTGCGATGGGTTTAGTTTGTTTTTATTTTGGGTTCAGGCCAACCCCTCAACATCCACAAAACGAACAAGGTTTGCCAATGTCGGGGCGCCATCGTGATGCCACGTAATGCCGGGCGTTTGCATTCTGCCGATCGGACAAACACGCTGCGCGCCAAGTTGAGTGGCGAGTTCGACGGTTTTCGAGTTCACGGGGTGAACCCCGATGGTACTTATCTGGCGCCGTATAGGGGAAAGAACGCTCTGCAGATTTGTTGGCACCGGCTTCACGAAGATGGTTCGATATAAGGGGTTCGAGATCAGACTCGGATTGGGATCGTGGATCACGAGCCAGTCCAGGCTTTCAGGGCTTTCCCACACCTGAATTCCCGGCTCGGTTGCCGCGCGAAACTTCCATTCTTCCCGGCAACTTCGCAAACTCCCCGCAATTTCTGAAGTCCATTCCGTGACTGCGCTATCGTTAAGAAACAGTTCGTTGAATCGCTCGGCGAGCCATTCAGCAAATTCCGCCGAATCGCCGGCCACATAGAAGAGTTGCGGCGATAAGCAGCCCAATTGGTCGAAAAACAGAACGTCACGAACAGCCCCTTCGATGACATTCGCATCGAATGAATCTAAAACCAGGCCGAGGCTGACCTTGTGTCCGTACGCTAGCAGCCGTTGCGCCGGAGAGACGTGCTTGGCGAAGAATTCTACGGTTTCATCTGATCCAAAGACAATGATCGCTTCGGCTTCCTCCATCCAGGCGGCCTGCAAGGAGCAGCTTGTCTCCGGCTGCAACTCTGCGGGTAGCAGGCGGACAAAATGGTCGAACTCCGGGAGGCCTTGTCTTGGGAGTTTGACCCGATTCTTCCCTCCAACCAGAATGCCTCGTGTCAGACTTTGGATCCCCGCGTGAGGTGTATTACCGCTTACGACGTGCAAGATCGGACTCAACGCTCTAGCAGAACAGTGGTGATCACCGTAGGTTTGCGGAGTATTCGCATCCAGGAGCGTCCCCAGCTCCAGTCCGATCCATTGCTGGATGCTGGACGGCGTGAGGTCGCCTAACCAGGGGAATCCTCGGGCAGCAAATGCAATGGCCTCAACGCGATTCAACAAATGCATCTGAGGCCAAGCCGATCCCTTGTTTTGCCCTTTTGATTGATGTTCCGTGTCGAATCAACTCATCCATCGACCTCGAACAGCCTCGAGGTAGCGCGTCTGGGTCTCGGCCCAGCAACAGAAAACCTTTCCCCGGCAGCGCAACTGCCAGATCCTGCGTTTGTACCGCCAGCACTGACCACAGGTTCGCAAGATCAAAAATGCGCAGCAGCCCGACTTCACCAGATGGCGCCTCGCGATTCGTATTCGGATCGATGATAAGGAACCGTAACCACGGTGGAGCGAAATGCGGCTGTCCTATCCCGCGCGAGTAAAATTGGGAGCTGAGTTCCGTCATTCCGTATTCGCTCCAAACGAAGTCGACCTCAATACGGAAGCACTTTGAAAGCCGGGCATACAAGTCCCCTTTGCCGATTTCACGATCCATCCCCTTGAATCCCCCTGTTTCCATTAAAATGCTTCCCGGTGGCAGGGGTAGATCTGAAATCTCCTCAAGAAGATTTAGAAAAGCCAGCGCCGGGCCAAACAAAGTAACAGGGTCAGTCCGATTCCAAAGAAACGCTCGGAGGCGATCAGCTTCGACGACCCCCTCACCATTCACGTAAAAGGAATCAAATCGATAATTGCTGAGAATGCCTCCCATCCGGCTGAGTGACGAAAACTTTGCCTTCTCTGGATGCTGCATCAACAAGATCAAGGGGTGCCTGGGCAAATGGAAATAATCCCAACCCTTTTGAACGGCCGTCTGGTAAAGCCGAAGCGAGCCCAGAAAGTGTCTCCCAAAGCCCTGTCCGGTCGTTCCGCTGGTGCGAAATTCCGCGACGGTCTCGCTCGCGGGAAAAGATCTTAGCTCAGAGTACTTGAATGCTTGTTGGGGAACGGCCGGGATTTTCTTCCAGGAATCAATCAGTTTGGATTGGCCGAGGAACTCGCAGTAACGAGAATAAGCCGGATTCCGGCACTTTTGATGCTCGTACAACCTGAGCGCAATCGGTTCGAATTTCTCTTCGTCGGGCTGCTGCAGAAAACAAAGTATTTCTTCTTCAAGCGCCATGTTCATTCGCCGATGATCTTAACCAGTACACGTTTGCGCCGATTTCCGTCAAATTCCCCATAGAAGATCTCTTCCCACGGACCGAAGTCGAGCTTCCCATTTGTGATCGCAATGACAACCTCGCGCCCCATAATGCTGCGCTTGAGGTGAGCATCAGCGTTATCTTCTGCTCCATTGTGTTCGTACTGCGAATGCGGCGTCTCCGGTGCCAGTTTTTCAAGCCATTTCTCGATATCGCGATGGAGCCCCGATTCGTTGTCATTGATGAATACGCTTGCTGTGATGTGCATGGCGTTCACGAGGGCGAGGCCTTCTTTTACTCCGCTCTCCCGCACACACTCGTGGATCTGAGGCGTTATCCGAAAAAATTGGCGGCGTTTCTTTGCTTCAAACCAGAGCTCTTTACGATAAGTTTTCATGTTTTGATCCTGAATCGGCGTTGTGCTTGTTGCAGACGGATTTGGCCAGCATGTCGAGCGAGGCTATATCTACTTTGCGATGGCTTTTGCCACGGCTGTCGAAACGCTAAATTTGGGCAGCGTCGACGTGATGAAGCGGCCTCGCTTGTAGAATCCTTGAAAAGCAAAACGACCGAATGACTAAGATGCGGGAACGGGAAAAAATTTGACTCATCTGCAACGGGTTTTGCTTTTCAAGGATTCTAGTCAGAGCGCGATCCGGGGATCGGCGGAAAGAATCTCATCCAAAATTGACCAGCCGGTTTCGTCCATTGCTTGAAACGCGTGAAGATAAACAGCGACGACTTCGCGAGAATGCTTTTCCAAAAGCTTCCCAATGGCTCCGGTGAGTGCTTCGCGGGCAGGTTCGGGCGGAAGATCATCAACAACGCCTTTTCCATCATGTTTGATTTCAAGCAGATCGAGGAAGTTGCAAATCATTTCCCTGTGTGCGCCCAGCAGCCAGATCTGGAACAATTGGATGGCGAGGTCATCGGAGCTCTTCGTGGAGAGCGCCTGCTGAAGCCAGAGGTGTCGCTCCCTCTTAGGCTTTCGTTCAATGAAAATGGGGCGGAGTTTTCTGCGGGAAGCAATATTTTGAATCATTGCTTTGTAAACCGGTTTCTCATGCTCCAGAAGGAACACAAACGCGGCGTTCATTAGCTCCGGCGAAACTCTGCTGCAGATCTCGTGACACTTCATGATGATAGGCCGCAAGGAATGGGTCACACTCAGCGATTAGTCCAGCGGTTTTTTCGCCGGAGCCGCTGCGGCTTCCACGTCCAAACCCGAGGTTTACTGCGTCCGGTTTGGAGCGATGCTGATACCTGCGATGCTTTGCGGCTGAAGAGATGCAACAGAGGCTTTCCATCTACAATCTTTCACTCGAAGAACTCGAGGCGTGGCTCGCTGTGAAGCGGGAAGCCCGTTATCGTGCCCGGCAAGTCTTTCGCTGGATTTACCAACGGCGCGTTTCTCGATTCCAGGAAATGTCCGATCTTTCCGAGGGCCTGCGTCAAACTCTCAACAGCGAATTTTGCGCCGAACCGCTGCTCTGTGTTCGACAGACAGGTTCTGAAGATTCGACCCGGAAATTTCTCCTTGCGCTTCCTGACAGAACCTTCATTGAGTCGGTGTTGATTCCGGCGAGTCCTGCGCTCTACGCATCGCCCGCCGACCGCAAGACGATCTGCGTTTCGACACAGGTTGGCTGCGCTTTTGGTTGCAAGTTTTGTGCGAGCGGATTGGAAGGATGGACGAGAAATCTCGAAGTTGGAGAGATCGTTCAACAGATTCTTCGGGTAGAGAGTCTCAGTGGCGAGAAAATAAACAATATCGTGTTTATGGGGATGGGCGAACCCTTGGCCAATTACGAAAACCTGCTGAAAGCCATTGAAATTATCAATGCGGGGTGGGGCGTAGGGATCGGTGCGCGCCATATCACGATTTCTACGAGCGGTCTCGTACCGCGAATTCGCGAACTGGCTGATCAACCTCTGCAGATCCGTCTTGCAATTTCCCTGCATGGCGCAACCGACGAGGTGCGCCAGAGAATCATGCCCATTAACCGCAGATTTAATGTCGCATCCCTGGTCAATGCGTGTGCATACTACAGTGAACGAAAACGCCAAAGGATTACGTTTGAATATATCCTTATCGATCAGGTTAACGATCACCTCGATCAAGCGGTGGAACTTTCCAGGCTTGCAAACCGCCTGGATGCAAAGGTGAACCTCATTCCTTACAATACGGTCGAAGGCCTCAGCTGGAAGCGTCCTTCGGAAATGCGCCAAAGGACTTTTTTGCGCGCCCTGCGCAGGAACGGAGTGGATGCCACAATTCGACGCGAAAAAGGGCACGACATTGATGCCGCTTGCGGCCAACTCCGATTACAAGTGATTAGAGACAAAAGTTTTGCAGCTTCCGACAACCTGAGATAAAGGAACGGCGTATGGCTGATTTTTATGATGAGCCAGAGCGTGCTTGGGACGAGTACGATTGGGAGCGGTTTCTTCAGCAACAAGACAGCAAGACGGAACGTTACATGGAACTGTTCGAGAAATATATCGATGATCCTAATCGCGACCAGATCATTGCCCAGGAGATGGGTTGGACCCATCTCCTCGACCAACCCGCCGAGGAAGTGGAGGAAATTGGTTTTGAGCCCGATTTCGAACTGGAAAATGAGACAGAAGAAGACACTCAGGAAGTATTCGAGTCCCATCCTCTTTACCAGAACGCTTTTTCCCTCACCGTCTGGATTGATCAACTCTTCGACGAAGTTCCGAATGCAGCGTCGAATCCAGTGGGCGTAAAGCTGGCCTCACACGTCGCGGTCGCAAGTGCGAAGCTTGCCGCCGCTCTTAGCGACCAGGAAACCGAAGAGATCGGTATGACGATCGCCTACCTGAAGCGGGCGCTTCGCGCGATCTCTACCGCCATCGAGGCAGCCACGCAAATGAATCGCGATGGGATTCTGAAGCTTCGCCAATATGAAGAGCTTCGTCTTCGACTTTTTCAGGTTCGCGACAGCATCATTGTCATGATGGGGGATCTCAGGGCCGAATGGCGCAGACGCTATGGTCCCTGAAGCTGTGCAACGAGGAAGAATTCGCATTGAATGAAGTAGAGACACGCGCGTCTAAGCTAGAGGCGGGTCGCAGTGCTATTGATGCTGGTGAACCAGATGACGATGAACTGGTGAAACGGTGTCAGGCTGGAGATTCGAGCGCCTTCAACGATTTGGTCACCCGGTATCGTGGCAAGGTCTTTACCATGATCTACGGAATGATTCAGAACGAACAGGACGCTTGGGATCTCGCTCAGGAGGGATTCCTGAAGGCCTGGAAATCGATTCACCGATTTAAGGGAGAGTCCTCGTTTTATACCTGGCTTTACCGCATCATGACTAATGTCACGATTGATTCGCTTCGCCGAAAGGGTATTCGCGGCGAAGCTGAATTCGACGATAGGATTGCTGCCGCTGACGTGGAACCGGGCTCGCGAACAACCCCTTCGTCTGTCCCGCTTCCCCATAAAAAACTGGAGCACCGCGAAATCAAACAACGGATCGATGAAGCCATTGCAAAACTGTCGCCGGAACATCGTGCAGTCATTGTGATGAAGGAAATTGAAGATTTGCAATACAGTGAAATTGCAGACATCCTCAGTTGTTCGCTCGGTACGGTGATGTCGCGATTATTTTACGCACGAAGAAAACTGCAGAGCATGCTCAAAGACCTCTATGAAACCCTTTGAGGAAAAATTCACCGCTTGGCTCGACGGCGAACTTAGCCCCGAAGAGGCGCGGTCATTTCAGAACGACCATCCGTCCGTTCAGGAGGACAGGGTGCAGTCTTTGAAATTGAAGCGATTGTTGAGAGAAAGTCTCCAGTCGCATGTTTTGGAACATCCTGATTTCTTTAACGCCCAGATCATGGCGCAAATTGGGCGCGCGTCGGCTTCGCGGCGCTCCTTGCGCAGAGGCTGGCTCGGTTTGCCTCGAATCGCGTGGGCCGGCATCGGCGCTTTGGGCCTTGGCTTTGGGATGTTTGTGGCTCTGATTCCTCACGGCGATCTTTCTGATCCGCGCTCCGGCTATGTAGCTGACGTGCTGAAAACGAAGACTCGCGATCCCAATGTTAAGGCAACAGTCGACAATCAGAAAGATATGACGATTATCAGAATTGACGGATTGCAAAAGTTGCCGGCCGACAAAGACTTGAATCGATAGTCGGGCGATGGGGATCCTTGCGGCGAACGGTCTTGGCTCCAGAGGTCATGTCTGCTGTTTGATGTGGCTTTTTTTCGGTCTTTTTTTTGGTTCCTCCATGCTCGCTGCTCGAGCTGCCGAGATCTTCTGGGGCTGTTTGATTTATGCCTCCCATGCCGGGCAGTGCAATTCATTGCCCCAACGCCTCCGCGGTTACGACTCTCGTATGAGCAGCGCTTTCGGCTATTCGCGCTTTTGCCTGATGGTTCAACGCCAGATCCCGCTTCAGGTCCAGAAGGAGGCCGGTCTTATCTTTTCCGACGATCTGAAAGTTGTTCTCACAAGCCTGACGGACGTCTCGGATGGCAAGTACCTAATAAGACTCCTTTTTGTTGAGGGTCAGGAACCGATCATCGAAACGCAAGCCCGTGTGAACCGGGGCAGCCCCCTGTTTATCAGGGGTCCGAATTGGCGCGATGGCCAGATCATCATTGTGGTTATGATCGCCGCCTAGCCCGCAAAAATCACGCGTTTGTGAGAAGCCACGCGCATATTGCGGGCTAGAGCCTTCATTCAGCACAAATCCTTACCCAATTCAACGAAACTGCATGGCTATAGCTGAGGATTTGTGATCAATGCAGGCCTAGGGCCTCCGGGCCATCCGACTAATCAAGCCCTTTGCCTTTGGTATCCCCGGGGTTTTTATCGTCCTCGTCCGAATTCGAACTTGTTATGCCACTACTTCCAAGGCGCCTGAAATGGTAGGGCGAGCCTCCTGGCGAGCCGCGTTTGCACCCCACAGACGGCTCAGCGGGTGCCCTCCTACCGTTGCTCGATGACGTGACGCCAATCGCCCCAACCGAGTACGAGCCAGAGAGCCAAATTGATGGAAATCGAAAACGAGCACGAGTTCGCGTACGTTTTTTAAATTTACCACCACAACTCAATTGGGGAGCCAGAACAAAATCCTCATCAGAAATGCCCGGTCATCTTCGGGTTACGAAAGGTTCGAGTCGACAAATCCGGGAATAAATTGGCGAACCGAACAGTTCTCAAGGTAATGGGAGACGAAAGGCGCCAGTTCGATGAGATCTTTCTGCCTCACCTTGACGCAGCGTATAATCTTGCACGCTGGATCGTTCAAAATGATCAGGACGCGCAGGATGTGGTTCAAGAGGCGTATATCCGCGCGTTTAAGGGATTCCACGGATTCCGGGGAGGCAATGGAAGGGCCTGGTTGCTGACTATTGTCCGAAACGCGGCTTACACCTGGTTGAATAAGCGCGTGTCGGACCAGAGATGGGTACCATATGTGGAAGAGAAACATGCCCAAATCATTTCGATCAATCAACCTGCCAAGGAACATGGGATAGAGAAGCAAACGGAAGATCTTCATAGCGCGCTCGAGCGTCTGCCGCCGGAATTTAGAGAGGTCATCATCTTGTACGAAATAGAAGGTTTATCCTATAAGGAGTTGGCGTTGTCGCTTGGTGTGCCTGTCGGCACAGTAATGTCTCGGCTGAGTCGAGCTCGCCGGCGCCTTCGAGCGCAATTGGAACAATCTAAGACGAGGAGGGCAGCCAATGGATTGTGATGAAGTTGGCCAGCTTCTGGATGCGTACCTTGATGACGAACTCGATGAGACCACCCGGCGCGAGGTAGAAAAGCATTTAGACGGCTGCCCTGATTGCAAGATAGAAGCTGACAGAATTGCTGGCTTCAGCTCCCTTGTCCGCACCACGTTGCCAATGTATAAAGCACCCCCAGCACTGAAAGCCAAGATCCGGGCTTCTCTAAGAGAGGTGTCCGAGCCCGAACCCCACTGGCTGTTTCGGTTAAGGCGGCCGCTGATTTACGCGGCGGCTATTCTCCTGTTCGGCTTTCTCCTCGCGACAGCCCTGAGAACTTTTGCACCCAACAGAAATCAGGAACTGATAAGTCAGGCCATAACCAACCATGCGTGTTCCCTCATGGTTGATCATTTGGTCGATGTAACCTCAAACGACCGGCACATTATTAGACCGTGGTTTAACGGGAAACTGGACTATTCGCCTCCCGTTGCGGACCTGGCGCAGGAAGGTTATGCCCTCGTAGGGGGCCGAATCGATATGCTCGATAAGCGCCCGGTGGCGGCGATCGTTTATCGGCATGGCAGCCTGGTTATCAATGTTTTTGTCTGGCCGGATGCCAATGGGAAGATCGACTTCGACGTTCAGTCGGATCGCGGCTACCACTTCTGCGGCTGGAATCAGGCCGGCTTGAATTACTTCTGCATCTCGGCGGCAACCGCCGAAGATATTGAGAAATTTGAAGACGAGTTCCGCGACCATGTTAATCTTTAGGCCGACTTGCTTCTGTGAAAGAGAAGAGAATCACCCGTTGTTTTTTCTTTGTGACCGCACTGGCCGCACTGGCTCTCGTGACGGCTATCTCCACACCGGCGACAGCGCAGTCGCCGATTCCCGCGGGCTCCGTTCGCATTCACTATCATCGAAACAACGCTGATTACGCCGGTTGGGCTATTTACGACTGGACCGGCGCCAAAAATCCCAGCCCTAGTTATGCAAACCCCGGTAATCCGCAGACGGGAACCGATGAGTTTGGCGTTTATTGGGATATCGCCTTGGCTGATGGAGCATCTCAGCTGTTTTTCATTGTCCGAAATGCCGATGGCAGCGTCAAAAATTGCCAGAGTAACATGGTGCTGAACATTGTTACTAACGGAGTGGAAGTTTGGCTTCTCCAGGACGACTGCACTATTTACTCAACTAAGCCTCGAACTGAGCTGGTCGGCAACATTAAGCAGGCGCGTGCCTATTGGGTGAATCGTGACACACTCGCTTGGTTTGGAGCCGAGCCAACGGACACCTACCAGCTCTATTATTCTCCCGATGCGGGAATCACTGACGTC
>Ga0306925_10005794_pt1 | contig 11393 bp, 18 predicted proteins | sample flu12Cox44000176_FD_203755 | JGI IMG/M metagenome (GOLD analysis project Ga0306925, IMG submission 203755) | Lab enrichment of tropical soil microbial communities from Luquillo Experimental Forest, Puerto Rico - flux8day.12C.oxic.44.000.176 (v2)... | ecosystem: Environmental > Terrestrial >...
GTGCCTGTTCCCGAATGGGTCAAAGCGACCATCGATCTGTGGCTAGCTGCAGCCGGAATTTCGGCCGGAAGACTGTTCCGTTGTGTCTGTCGGGCAGGCAAACACTGGGGGCACGGCGTAACGGAGCGAGTAGTCTGGCATGTGGTGAAACAGTACGCAAGGAAACTCGGGCTTGCCCAAGTAGCGCCTCATGATCTGAGGCGTTCGTGCGCGAAGCTGTGCCATGCATCCGGTGGAGAATTGGATCAGATCCAATTCGGCCACGTTTCCGTGCAGACAACTGAACGCTATCTCGGCTGCAAGCAGCGGATTCGCGGAGCCGTGAACGACCACATCGGCATCGAACCGTAGCCGCGGCACCCGTTTCATCTGAGCGGGTCGCCGACTTCTCGCCCAAGTGATTTTGCCCCCGACAGGACTGACTCTACGCCAGATCCACATTGAGTCCTGCAACAGATGCATTTGTGCCTTGAGTTGGCATGGCGATGCGCCCTCCATCGGCGCTCGAGGTGTTTTGTCGGTTTAGGTGGGGTTAGAGAGAAAAGCTAATTCTGCAGGGACTTGCCTACCGAATGGGATTACACACATGGGCGTTTACCGATACGATCCCAGGAATGTTTAACGTCCGGGCGGCCGACCTTAGGCGTCGAATTGCTCTGCCGAGATCCCTGCCGGGTGACACTGTTAATCTAGCCGCGTGATCTAAACCGGTCTTATTCGACACGCGAGCGTTGTGGCGGCAAATTATCTTGGTACGCCTCGAAACTTCTTAGGTAACCACCACATCTAGCAATTCATCGTAAGAGGGATGCCTTGTGGGCTGGAGAGGAGTTGTGACTCATCGCGCTTTACAACTTGGATCAACTGGAATTTGGACGAACCAGTTGGACGCCCTTCCCGCAGCACGCGCTCAAGAAATCGCAGCCGAATTAGAAACGTTGGGCTTCGGGGCGCTTTGGTTCGGAGAAGCATACGGACGTGAAGCGCTGACCCAGGCCGGGCTGCTCTTGGCCGGAACTCGTCGCGTCGTTATCGCTACGGGAATCGCGAACATCTACGGCAGGGATCCCGTTACCATGGCCGCGGGGCAAAAAACGCTGGCAGAAGCCTACCCAAATCGGTTTCTTCTCGGGCTTGGTGTGAGCCACATTCCATTAGTGGAACAACTGCGTGGTCATCGCTACGACAAACCTGTAGCTACGATGCGCAGCTACCTGGATGCGATGGATCAGGCTCCTTACCGCGCCGCTCCTCCAGGCATCAAGCCACTTCGGGTCTTAGCCGCCCTTGGGCCACAGATGTTGCGACTTGCTGCGGAACGCGCTGATGGTGCACATCCATACAATACAACTCCAGAGCATACTGCCCAAGCTCGCAAGCTGCTTGGTACTGGCCCTCTCCTGTGCCCAGAGCAAGCGGTCATCCTCGAAACCAACGCAACTAAGGCACGCGGCATTGCAAGAAAATTCCTCGCCGTCTATTTAACGCTCCCCAACTACACAAATAACTTTCTGCGGTTAGGTTTTAGCGAAGCCGATTTTGCTAACAGAGGCAGCGATCGATTGATCGATGCCGTGATTGCCTGGGGAGACTTGAAAGCCGTACTCAGCCGCATTGAAGAACACCGCTCCGTCGGCGCTGACCATGTTTGTATTCAGGTGCTCACGGAAGGCCAACAGGACTTTCCCTTGTCTGAAAGTCGCACAATAGCCGCGGCACTCCAGCCCGGTTAGATGCTTGCCACTACCGACGTTTTGCGTTGATAGACTTTGGAGTCCTTATGTACTTCCAGATTTATTTTGCTGATTCTGGTGAAGGACCAAACTCACCTGTGGATGCCTCGTGCTATTCTTTCGCTCCATCCACGAGAAGGACCACACCATGAAAGACATAATCGTGACGCACAAGGCCCCAAAGCCAATCGGTCCGTATTCGCAGGCGGTACGGGCGAATGGATTTCTCTTCACTGCGCAGATCGCGCTGGACCCGAATATGAATACCCTTCTCGAAGGGGACGTGGCGCAGCAAACGGAACGCGTGCTGGAAAACTTGAAGGCAATTCTCACGCACGCTGGACTAACACCTTCACCACTGTGTCGAAGAGCAAAAAAGCCACCGTAAGAACCGTGACTATGCGTCCCGTCCACAGCTTTGCCTTGGAAGGAACTCTGGCTTCGTCCTGAGCTTGCATGTTGTCTCCTAGCGAGACCGAGTCTCTTGTTAGCCTCTGAGTTCAGGGAGTCAAGCGCATCTCCTAAGAGTTCGCTCGTCCTTCGGAGTCAGTAACCTAGCTGTCGCGACTTTCGTCCGGTCTGCATCCTATGGCCACCCGACGCCTGACGCGGGCGCCTCGATCGTCAGCACCTGCCCGGTTCGCGCTTGCGCGACTTCGGCGATTTTCTCCATGCCGCGCCATTCTGTGGCAACGATGAACAGCGTCCTCCTATCCGGGCCTCCGAGCATGCAGGCGAAGCAGCCGAGTTCAACGCTGACCGTCTGCAGCACGTCGCCTCCTTCGCAGACGCGCACACAACGTTTGTTGGGTACATCGGCATACCAGACGGCGCCATCTGCATCGATGCAAATGCCGTCAGGGACGCCGCTGCCGAGATCGGCCCACACGCGCCGCCTCGACAAGCTTGCGTCCGGGGCTATGTCGAAGGCTGTGAGCTTCTTGCCGTGGGATTCGGCGATGATTAGCGTCGTGTTGTCAGGTGTTATGGCCATGCCATTCGGGAAGGCGAAACTATCGGCAACCCGGCGAACAGAGCCATCGGCGGCAACCAGAGCGATTCCCCCCGCTACCGAATAATCGAGTCGCGCTCCCGCCTGGGGCGGCTGCCGAGCGGAAGACTACCCGACCGTAATTGTCTGGGACGCCGCGGATGTATACCTGTTCGCTACGCGCGTGCGACCAGTTTCACCAGGTTGGTCACCATGGAATCGCGGAAGGGATGCTCTACGCCCTGTTCGGTGGTCTGGTAGGCGGACAGGCGTCCCGCCATGTGCGACACCGCCTCATACATGCGCTGCCATAGCTCCTGGCTGGTCACGGTGAGCGAGGCCTGCACCGATGCTGTGATCTGGCGCTGAATGCGGTCATTCTCTTCCTCGCCCAGGCTGACTCGAGAGTCATGGGCGTCGGGCAGCGGCATGACCTTGGTCTCGATGGCGAACTTGTCGCGGATTTCCCTTTCGGAGTCCAACACACCTGGGTTTTCGGAGCCCAATCACACACCAAAACTTTTGCCGGATGAATTTTGTGGTAGGGACAACTGGGTAAAAACATGCATGAAGCGCGACTGCGACAGGCCGGAAATGCCGGCCAGGGTCTTCAGCGAAAAATCGTGAGAAATGCCAAGCTTTTCGCGCAGGTGCTTGAGTACAAGACTTACGCCAGGGTGGATCCTCACAGGACGCCGGCGATGAAGCAGTTCCGTTCTAACCCAGCGCTCGACGCGTGTTTCGGTAGGCGTTCTTCCCAGAGCTGCGCGCCACCGGTCAACTTGAAACTCTGAAACACAAAGGCTTCGACCGCCGCCCTGAACTGCCGCGTGTACTCCCGCAGCTTCTCCGTATGTTCCATGTAGACGGCCGCTGGCAAGACCCGGTATCCGTTGTCATCCCAGGGCAGGTCACGAAGTAGTGTTCCCGCCGGGCTTCGCCGGCGATGCTGTGCACCTCGGCAAGGGTCTGCTTGGGAGGAGTTTGTGGTAGCGGCCCACGTCCGGCTGCGCGCCGTGGCGGGCGGCGATTTCGTCTGCGGCCTGGCGATCGTGTTTTGACGCCGACCACTGCGCGATCGAAGGCGCGCACAGCATGGCTCGCGACGACAAGCTTGGTTCATGAATCGGAATAGACGACATGCTATTTCTGCTCCTTTCAGCAATACGTCCTGGCTGACTCAACGGCTATGCCAGAACGTGGTGGTTGTGAACCGCCCACCTGGTATATCCGGCGGTGTACTTGATCCTGGGATCGCGCAGGATGGCATCGCGCACACTCAGGACGCGAAACTCGGTGGGCATGCGCTCGAGGTACAGGCAGATGCGGTCGAAATTGGTGTCGGAGGCGCGCTGCGCCAGGGCTGAGGCGACGGCGTACTGTGCCGCCGGCGAGTCCGGCACCGGCTCGCCAGTTGGATTCAACAGAATGGCGTCGATGTTAGGCAGCTCGCGGACCATCCGCAAGAACCCGGAAAACTCCGTGGCCGCGCCCGTTCCCACGGTGCCCGCAAACATCTCGTGTTCGACCGAGGCCTCGGGGCCACGGTCGAGGATGCGGGAGACAAACTCCCCAGGAGCGGGGAGAAGGAAAGGCATTGGCGTCGCGGTCGAAGACCGAGAGCAGTTGCGGTCGAAAGCGGATGAAAGCGATGACCTCCGGCCGGAGGCCTGCGCCGATGGCCCATTCCGACCACTCCTGCGCATCCACCTCAAAGTCGAGGTGGACAAAGCGATTTCGCAAGGGTGTGGGCATGCGGGTGGTGTGCGCCCGGTCGGCGTCCCGATTGCCGGCGGCCAGGATGATCCAGCCGTCGTGTATTCCCCGAGCCTGCGGTCCAGGACCAGTTGATAGAAGGCGGCCTGGACCATGGCGGGCGCCGCATTCAACTCGTCGAGAAAGAGAATCCCGGCGCCATCGGCAGGCAGGAATTCCGGGACCGCCCACTTGGACCGGCCCTGGGCTACGTAAGGCAGTCCGCGCAGGTCCACGGGATCGAGCAGCAGGGCGCGCAGCGCGTGATGCAGTGAGCTGGCTAGCTGCGCGGTTACCGATGATTTACCCGTGCCGGGCGGGCCCCAAATGAAGGCGGGCTGACGTGCGGTCACGAGCGTCTTCAAGGCGGCCAAAATAGAAGAGGCTTTTCATACTCTTAATCTCCGTTTCGTTTTCGTTCCGTCGAGAATTCGACTGCAGTTACCAGCGGTGCTGTGTATTGGTAGGGGGATACGCCTGTGCGGTTCTTGGCTTTGGATTTTCAGGCCGGTTGAGAGTTACCGGCAGTGGAAACAGTCAGTTAATCGGTGGTTGCCGGGATTGGGCAGGGATAGGATTCGATGAAACTGCGGAAGCTGAGTCGTGGCTCCTTCACCCCGACAAGACCCAGCGCACCAGCGCGCTTCTTGAAAGCCCAACCCAGCATGCCCATGTTCTTGGACATTAGCCGGATACCAGGAAGCGCCTACATGTGGATGAGCGAGGCAGATTTCTCCGATCAGCTGATCTATCTGAGCCGCGAAGATATAGTTACGGCCCGAAATCCTGGCGCGACACGGATCCGGTGTCCCAGGTAGCTCACGTGAACCGTAGATTCATCAGGCAAGGGGGCTTCGAGCCTGGCGAGCATGCTTCGGCGATCACTGGATGCGCAGGATAACTGGTGCAAGCCTGGTTTATGCAAGGCCCGGTGTCGTGTGAAGGACGACCTTACCTGGGAAACGAACCAACACGATGTCGCTGTTCCGCTGGCAACACGTCGGAGAACGGGGCACACAGATCTGAAAGGACACTAATCGAACACGCAAAATAACCTGCCGAAACTCATTCCGATGTAAAGGATTGTTACTCCCGCAACTCGTACGCGATAAAGGCTTCGTTTGAAGGAAAGAATATAGAAAGTGCCGATCGAGTTGTTGACTCTCCTTCTTCCCGGATAGCCGGTTGGGCTTCACGGGGTTTCTTCGTAAACAAAACAACAACCGCCTATCGAGAGGACAAAGTATCGGCGGAGCACTCGAAGACAACGAGCCCCGCTCTTGACCCCTGTGCGCCAAGAGAAAAACGAGACCTCCGAAACTTTCCCGCAGATACCCATGTTCCAATCAACGCCGGCGCATCATGGACGCCACGGATATGCAGTCGAGAAGGGCTTTCGGCAACCACTAGACTAGTAGGGTGGCGGAATCCTCTTTCCATTTGCCCCAGAATGGTGCACCCATCTTCTAGAGAAACGACCACGTTTTTCTCTCCAAACTCCAAGATGGTGATCAACGGCTCAGCAGGAGGCAGTGATCGCCGCTTTCTGTGCCAGTTCAATATACTCCGGGCTAAGCACTCCGGACGATGCGGCTGCCGCCTTCTGCTCGCTCTGACCTTGATTTCACAACGGGAAGGGCACACGTGTCCCGTGCGTTCCTCCGGTAAGTGATGAACTGCAACCGTTAGGCTGCGTGGTGCCGGTCGGCACCGGCGAGTTCTTCAAGGCCGAAGACCACGCGTTGCAAGATCTTCATGTCCGCGATCTCGGCTAAAGGCGGGGCCTCGAGCTTGGCTAGCAGTGCCTCGACGGTCTTGGCGTCAAGCCGCTTCGTGACGGGCCTCCAATCGCGTGAAACCGCGTGCTGCGGATTCGAGCATCTGCAGGACGGTTCGCTTGACGGCCGCATCACGGATCAACCTTGGCTGATTGACGCGCCCGCACTCGCGCAGGAGGCTGGGGTAGAACGCCGTTCCGACAGCCTGCTCCAGGCGCACGATGCACGCATCGAGGTCGCCGCCGTCGGCTCCGCTCGCGCTGGCTTTGGTTTTGCCGGCGGGGGTGTCGCCATTGCCAGAGACCTTCAGTGTGTTGCTCCCGTTGGATTGGCTTCGTCCATTTGTGCCGTTGGAAGATCCGGTGGCGCTGCCGTTGCCATTCCTGCCTGAAAGCCGCATTCCTTTGCGCCAGTTTTCCGGAAGGGCCCAGGCAGACAATGCGGGTGTTCTCAGCGGCTGGCGGTTCTGGTCGAGATCGACCCAGATTGCTGGAAAATCGTAGAAGTACCGGCCCAGACCGAAGCACGAGCACGCCCGCTTGAAGGCCTGGGCATCGGCTGACGTCATACCGTTATCGTCGTCGGCCCATTCTTCGCCGGTGCCTGAATGCGACCCAAGACCGAGGATGGTGACCGTGCAGGTGACCAGCACCTTGCCCGAGACGATGCTCTCGCCCTTCTTCACGCGGGTGATATTGGTCATCGTCTCGACCTTGTACTCGCGCGTCCAGCCCTGTGGCGTGAAGAGCGCATTCAACCGGTCAGTGTAAGCGCGCGGGTCGCCGTAGGGCACGACCTGCCTGCGTTTCTTGTCATTGGTGGTGTTGGTGACCCGCCACCGGACCTGGTCGGGAGAAAACGGGACTTCAAGCTCCGACAGAAGCTTGCTCAAGTCCAGTCCCGGGAGAGATGACGTTTTGTCTTCAGTTGGCATGGCTAGGCACCCTCCTTGAGATACCTGAGCTGTTGTTAGCCTTAGTTGTGGGGTGGGGAGATGCGATCCGTGTATTGGCGCCGTCGGGTCGAATACCAACCCAGCAGAGCCCAATGCTTTACGGAATAAGTCAGATCGGTGGACGTGCCAGAGTTATGGTTGAAGGACAAGCCGGGTCACGAACGACATGCCTATGTTTCGATGACCCGCTTTCTTGGGAGCATCGTCCCGGGCCGGAGCGGCCTGCAATCCTCACTGCGGACATCCGACATCAGAACGTATTTGGTATAACTTTTTTGTGCATCCCAGCGACATTCCGCTTCTGAAACACCCGCTAACCGCACCGAGCGCCTTCACCCCCGACAGTTTGGTTGCGGCTGTCCGCAGCGAGCGCAAGCTCTCGCCTGAGGGAGTTCCAGCCGTTTGTTTGTTGGAATTTGATGGCGACCTGACGGACTGGATGGTCACAGCTGGACATGTGCAGGTTTACGAGAATTGGGCTTGCTTCCACACGGTAATGCATACGATCGAGGTGGACGGCACTCCTTGCGGGATTATCCCGCGGACGATTGGAGGTCCTTACGCCGTCCTTGTTGCCGAACAGCTAAGAGCTTCCGGAGTGCAGGTGATACTGGGACTTACATCGGCGGGCCGGATAGGGTATTCGCTCCCGCTTCCAAGCTTGGTAGTGGTAGAAGAAGCCATCCGAGATGAGGGTACTTCCTACCACTATCTCGCCCCGAGCGAATCAGTCCATTCGAACCCCGCTCTCGTCGCGACTTTAGCAGGCGAAATAGGCTTCGAGGGATTACCTGTCGCTCGCGGCCGGGTCTGGACTACCGACGCGCCATACCGTGAAACACAGCAGCAACTCGACCAATACGCAGAGAGTGGAGTCCTTGCGGTAGAGATGCAGGCGGCATCGCTGCTTGCTTTTTCGAACTCAAGAGGAACACCTGTAGGAGTCGTTGCGATTGTCTCCAATGCGGTCGACCGTGGTGAAGACACGTTCAACAAAGGTTCAAAAGATCTCGGGAAGCGGCTCATCGAGGCTATGTGCCGCTCTGGAATCCATTACCTCAAAGGGAGTTGAGATATGCCATCAGCGCACCCCTCCGAGCTCAGCGGCAAGGTTCGCGAATCTTACTCCTCCTCCTCCTTCCTCCCCCTCCTCCTCCTCAGCTCATCACCACACACACACACACACAGGGCATCGTTTCCATAAGGCCGCTACGAGCACCCGCTTGTGCTTCCACATGTTCCGCAGCGGTAGCAGGTTCCGCTGCGCACCATCAGTGAACCGCAGATATTGCAGGCGGGCGCATCTCCCATCTGGATCATTTCGCCGAGCGCGCTAACCGGATCTTCACCTTGGGAATTAGCTGCTAATTGACCGGGTACTGGAATGGGCCGGAACAACTCGCCCTGTTCGCCAGTAATGAATTTCAATTCAAGCCAGCGGAAGATGTAATCAACGATCGACTTGGCGTAGCCGATTCTTGGATTTCCCGACCAGCCGCTGGGCTCAAAGCGCACATGCGTGAACTTGCTGCATAGTACTTCGAGCGGGACACTCGTACTGCAGGGCCAGCGATACCGCGGTTGCAAAGGAATCCATCAGCCCGGAGATGGTCGAGTTCTGTTTCGCCATGGTGATGAAGATCTCCCCCGGCAGGCCGTCGTCGTATACGCCGACCGTGAGATATCCCTCCTGCCCGGCAATCGAGAAGTGATGCGTCAATGCCCGCCGCTCGTCAGGCAATCGCCGACGAATCGCCGGCGACGAACCCGGTTCTGCACTCTTGCTCTGACTCAGGCAGCCTTCTGCCGATCCGGCGTCGCTGTCTGATCGGGCAGGCGCACCTTCGCTAATCGGACTGATCTGTCTTGCTGCAGACATAAGCAACCTCGTTACTCGGAGATTCGGCCGGCCCTCCTCTGATCGAGAAGCCTCGTTAAACCGGCGATTAAAGGCACAGATCACCAGTGGAGTTCCAGTCGCTGCGGCAAGGAATGCGCCGCCTGGATTCAGATGCAGGCCACCGCCAATGATCATGAACAGAAACACAAACAGGCAGAAGACCAGAGAGTAGTTCTTTGCCTTGCTATGCATCGCTATTCACTCCTTCCGTTCAGCCATGTCAGGCTGTGACATGATTCACCGAGTACAGCTGCTCCTCTACCTTTTTCGGCGGCCTGACATAGTGGCAATGAAAACAGCCGTCGCGATGAACCGCATTTGTGATAGCGCGAACCACCGGGCGAAACCGCTTCGGTATCCCGACTTCCTCTCCGGCGCGCGAATAGAACGTCGGCAGAACCGTGCCAGCTTTGTTTCTTGTCCTTTCCCGACAAATCCAAATCCGAGCGACCGTGAATGCCCCGAAACAGGAGCCTTGTTTCCAGTGGTGGCCGCTTTCCATCGTTGGTCGCGCCCGGTCGATGCTGTGTGATCAGCAGCTCGTAGGTCTGGCCCTGGCGCAGCATTTCGACTCGCACCAGCACCGGCGCCACTACGACGGCATGCACACCATTCACTCCAATTGCCTCCACTGCATGCAGGCACTCGATGGGCTGGCCATCTTCTGTGGTAAACGTCACGTATCGCCCCAGGTCTCCTACCGCCCCACCGGACTCCTACCCGCGCGCTACATACCGTTTCGCCAAGTGCTGGTGTTAAAGGCTGACTGGCGAATGGGCAGCGCATCGAGAGAAAGCTGGCGCACAATACAGGTACACCCCCCAATGTCGCCGCATAAACGACCAGTTTCGTGAACCTGTCGTGTAAGCAATCGATCAATCCTGCGGCAACGAAACCTGGCGTATGACTTCCTCGTCCTCGCTACCGGCATTCAGTGCGATCTCAATGTCACTCTCGGTTCTCACGATTCTACTGATTGCCACTGAACTCATAGCAGCGGCCTACTTCTACATTCGGCGCAGCACGCTTTTCGATTCCGCCTTTCTTGCGACCAGCGCCTGGTCGCTCACCTCCCGAATTCGGTCTGGGCCGCCTCTTTGCATTGGCTGATTCTTGATGATTCTTGCTGCTTAGCCCAGAGTCCGCCGGTAACAAGCTCTGGACGACCACAGACCCCTTCCTGCTCTTCCGCATGACCTCTTCAAACGTGTTCCATTCATCTTGGGGAGTAATCGCGCAGTCTTCGTTGGGCTACTACCATTCCCATTCATGCCTTAACCTACGTGATTCTCAAAGGGGATACGCACGGAATCGAGCATTTCGAGCCAAGGAAGGATTTGGTTCCAACTCAAACTCGGTTGGGACGCCAGAAGTGATACTTACTCCGGCTGGTGTTGCTGAAGTGCATTGTGTGAATGCAGCCTCACGCATCTGCGTACTTTCGGAAGATCTCGGGAAACAGAAGACTTCTCCATCGTTGACCCCGTTCGAGGGCGACTGGAAGAACTGGCGAAATTGGATACACCAGGTGTACTCATGACACAGTCGAGTCTCTTCCCGGACGGGAGCAAGATGGCTCTGATGGACGATCAAAGTGATAACGTGAACGTGCGGGTCTTCGATCTTCAGAGTAAGCAAGTACAGGTGATTCATCCGACGCCGCCGCAGAAACTGCTCCAGAAATTAGCCTGGTCGGCGGATGGAAAGCGGATTTTCCTTTCAGGGATCGCGGAAAACGGTAACGGCAGGCTCCTCGAAATGGATCTGAGCGGCAATACCCACCCGCTACTGAGGAACCCCATGGGCTGGATCTCAGCGCCAGTTCCCTCGCCCGACGGGAAGCGTCTTGCTTACATTACATCTATCTCGTTCTTGAATCCAATGTCACGCTCCTCGAACATTTCTGACCACGCCGAACTTTCACGACATAGCTACAAGCACGCGGAGCGGTGCCAGGATCCGGAAGCCTAGGTCAGGGACTAATTCGACGCGCCCTTCGAGTTGTCATCAGATGACGGACAGCCGTAAGTGGGGCACGGCACCGTCAAGTTGCCGTATAACGCCCATCTCGTGCACTTTAAGAACTCCACCAGGTTGCGACCACAAGGACGGAACGCCGACGCATTATAAAAAGGGCGCCCCTTTGAGGTAGGTTTTGAGTGTGAACCAGAACTCTACCGAAAGGAACACCCTGATGAACATTAAATATATCGGCATGGACGTGCACAAAGAAGCGATTTCGATCGCGGTGATGAACGGCGAGGGAAAACTGGTGATGGAA
>Ga0306925_10005796_pt1 | contig 11392 bp, 10 predicted proteins | sample flu12Cox44000176_FD_203755 | JGI IMG/M metagenome (GOLD analysis project Ga0306925, IMG submission 203755) | Lab enrichment of tropical soil microbial communities from Luquillo Experimental Forest, Puerto Rico - flux8day.12C.oxic.44.000.176 (v2)... | ecosystem: Environmental > Terrestrial >...
TCAGATGCTCGATGAGGAACAGCGACGCATCCGCCTGCTGGCGAGCCTGGATCGTGTAGCGGCCATCGACGAAGAGCACCGCGCGATCGGATAGCACGATCGCCGCGCCGGCGCTGCCGGTAAAGCCGGTCAGCCAGGCGAGCCGTTCCTCGCAGGCGGGCAGATATTCGTCCTGGTGACGGTCGGCGCGCGGAACGACCAGGCCGCTCAGTCCACGGCGCGCGAGCTCTGCGCGCAACGCGGCCATGCGTGGCGCGCTCGCGGCCCGCTCGGGCGGATCCTCGAACGACTGGAAGCGGGCTTCGAACATGGCGGCAATCTATGGAGTGTCCGCTGACGCGGCAATGCTCGTGTGACATGGCCGCGACGCGCGAGAATGAGCGTCGTCCAGCCCGCAAGCACGATGCGCTGCGCGAGCGCGAGACCGCGCGCGCGGTAGCTCGCGGTCGCCGCCGCGGCTTGCGCATTGAGGAGCCCCGAGAGCACGACCCATCCATTGCGCGCGGTGAGCCTCGCCATCGGCGTTGCGAGCCCCTTGAGCGGATCGAGCAGAATATTCGCAAAGATCACGGCGTAGGGCGCGCGTTCGCGTAATCGCCGGTCGGCGGCGCCGGCGGCATGCACGACCCGAACATTGCTGGCGACGCGATTGATGCGCGCATTGGCGCGCGCCGTCGCCACCGCGCAAGGATCGATATCGCCTGCGATCACCGGCCGCCGCAGCGCCTTGGCTGCAGCGATGGCGAGCACGCCGGTTCCGGTGCCGATGTCGAGCACGGCGCTGCGTGTGCGGCGCCTCGCCTTCGCGATGCGGTCGAGCGCGAGCAGGCAACCGCGGGTACTGCCGTGATGGCCGGTGCCGAAGGCGAGCCCCGCCTCGATCTCAATGGCAATGCGGTTGATCCCAATGCGGCCGCGGTCATGCGCCCCATGCACGACGAAGCGACCCGCCTCGACCGGCTTGAGGCCTTCGAGGCTCGCGCGCACCCAGTCGATGGATGCGAGCACCTCAAAGCGCAGGTCTCGCACGGCGGCTGGCCCTGCGACCGACGCGATGAGCGCGCGGACGGCGGATTCGTCCGGTCGGTCACGGAAATGCAGCGCGAGCGACCAGCCTTCCTTCTCCTCCGCAATCGAGACGCAAACGGTCTCTCCGTCGAAGCATTCGGCAAGCGCGTTGTGGAGCCGAGCGGCGGTGGCCGCATCGGTGGTGAGCCGCGCAACGACGGTGGGATGGTCAGGTGATGGTGGAATGGATTCCATTTCAAAACAGTCATTTGTGGCTGATGCTTAGCGTATTCCTCTAATTCGCAAAATTGCATCTTTTGATTAATATATTTATTTTATTCAACTATAAGTTGAACAGGTTTTGCTTGCTTGACCTTCGGATAGGACGACACCAATCTTGCCGCTCGCCGGCATCAGCGAGGACGGAGCAACCCCATGACCTTCCGCATAGCCGTGGTGGCGCCGATCTGCCATCGGCCCGGGACCGACGAGGCCAACGTTGCCGACGCCGTGCATGCCATCGAGCGCGCGGCCGGCGAGGGGGCGCATTTCGTGTGCTTCCCCGAAACCTATCCTGGTCCGTGGCGCATGCCGGCGACCTTCGATCCCACCGCGGCGCTCGTGGAGGCGGCGGCGAGGCACAGGACCCACGCGATATTCGGCACCATCGCGCCCATCGATGCCGCGGCCGCGACCGCCTACAACCTCATCTGCATGGCCTATCCCGACGGCCGCGCGCCCGCGCGCTACCGGCGCACGCATCCCAACGGCCCCTGGATCTACACCGGCGGCACCGCCTGGGAATTTCAATGGGTGCCGGGCGATGAATTTCCGGTATTCGACACCGTGCACGGCAAGGTCGGGCTTGCGATGTGCAGCGAGGTGTACATGCCGGAAGTGGCGCGCGCGCTCGCGCTGCGCGGCGCCGAACTCATCTTCATGCCGGCGGGCAAGGACAAGAACAAGCTGTGGGCCACCTGGCGCACGCTGATCTGGGCGCGCGCCATCGAGAACCTCGCGCTGGTGGTGACCACGCAGAACCTGTTCGATCATTCCGAACGCGGGCTTGCCATGGTGGCGGGGCCGGAGGAGATCCTGTTCGAGAGCACCATTGCCGGCACCGGCGTGGTCGAGGTGAGCCTCGAGCGCGTGCGCTACCTGCGCGCGACCCGCGATGAGGTCGGCTCGTCGCAGCTGTGCGCGGTCAAGCAGGGCCTTCTCGGCCCGCAGTGGCAGCGGCCCGAGCTCTATGACTCGATTTATCCGCGGCCGCTGCGCGAAGCGGCGGAGTGATAAACAGGCGTCGCAACCCCCTCACCCGGCGCCTTCGGCGCCGACCTCTCCCCGCCGGGGAGAGGTGATCGAGCCAGTTGCACCCCTCGTGGAATCAACCTCATTGCAGCGCGCTTTAATCCCGTGGACGAGGAAATAGCGATATCAGCCTGCACGCAGCAGGACTACATCCGGATTCTCGATGAGGTGGCGGAATTCTGGGACGGGCGCGACGTTCGTTCTCTGCACCACCCTTTCCTGATCCATGAATTCGGCAACTCGGCGTTCGTGATTCGCGACGGGGCGAAGGTCGCCGCCTATTTGTTTGGTTTTATCTCCCAGACCGAGGCGGTAGGGTACGTGCACCTGGTCGCCGTGCGGGCATCCGCGCGCAGGCGGCATCTGGCAGCATGCCTGGTCGACCATTTCGTGCAATTCGCGAGGCGCGCCGGCGCCAAGCACGTCAAGGCCATCACGACGCCGTCCAATGCAGGGTCGATCGCCTTCCACAAGAGCCTCGGGATGCAGCTGCTCGGCGAGCCGAACCCGGATGGCACACCTGTGCTTGCCGACTATGCGGGACGCGGCGCCGCGCGTGTCGTCTTCTGGAAGTCGATCTAGACGATCGATTGGATGAAATTCATCAAATAAGTCGAAATATGCCGGAAAAAGCCCCTCACCCCAACCCTCTCCCCGTAAGCACGGGGAGAGGGAGTGCACGATCCGTGTCGGTCGCACGATAGGATGCGTGCACGGTGTTTCACTCCCTCTCCCCGTTTCTTCAACGGGGAGAGGGAGGGGTGAGGGGCAACAAGAATCTCGGCGCTACTTGGCCTCGAGGACGCTGATCGGCTGCCAATCCGGGGGAGGCGGCGATTGCGCGAGCTTCTGCGCCCGTGCCATGAACAGCCTCGCGGGCGGATCGGCATCGGCCATGCGCGCGAACGCCTGCGCGGCGGCCGCGAATTCGCGTTTGCGCCAGTGCGCCAGTGCCTCGCCATAGACCTGCGCGTTCTGCGACTCTTGCGGGTTTTCCTCGCCCGCCTGCGCGAGCGGCTCATAGACGCGAAGCGGATGCGCACGGCCGAGCACCTTGACCGTATCGATCTCGCGCCATCGCACCGCCGTGCCGGTGAGGATCGCGGTTGCTTCGGATGCCAGGATCGACGTGCCATAATATTTGTTGGCGCCTTCAAGGCGGGACGCGAGGTTCACGACATCGCCGATGACGGTATAGTTGAAGCGCCGGCCCGATCCGATGTTGCCGACCAGCGCCTCCCCGGAATTGAGGCCGATCCTGTGGGCCAGCACACGACCCTGCAATGCAGGCGCGCTGCGGTTGAGCTCCGCAAGCCGCCGGCAGCAGGCAAGCGCCGCCCGCACGGCCATCGCGGCATGGTCATCGTCGGCAACCGGGGCGCCAAAGACCGCGACGATCGCATCGCCTACGTATTTGTCGACAAATCCGCCGTGCGCTTCGATGATATCGGTCATCGCGGAAAGGTAGACGTTCATCAGCGCCACGAGCTCTGCCGGCGGCGTCTTCTCGGCCAGCGCGGAGAAGCTGGCGATATCCGAGAAAAACATGGTGACGCGGCGGGTCTCGCCGCCGAGCGAGGGAAGCTTGCCCGAGCTGAGCATTTTTTCGATCACGGCCGGCGCGAGATAGAGCGAGAAGCTGCGGCGCAGGATCCTCTGGGTCTTGTCGGTCACCGCCAGGCGAAAGGCGATCATCATGAACAGCGCTGCAAGACCCGCGAGCAGCGATTCCAAGAGCGGCAGCACCAGCGCCTGGTACTGGAAGGCCGCGACCGCGGCGAGCGTCCCGGCGGCGGCGAGCACCAGAAAAGATGCGGCGGCGGCCATCGGCGGCGCCAGCAGAGCAGCGAAAGCCGGCATGGTCGCGAAGGCGGCAGCGAGGATGCCGGTCGAGAGCGGCCCGGTCTCGATCAACGCGTCATGGCGGATCAGGTTGTTTACCGCGGTCGCATGAATGTAAGCCCCGGGGATGGTGCGCGCCACGAACTCCGTGGCCGCAGGAGGAGGAAGCGCACACCGTTCGACCGTCGGCCTCTCCGGCGCAACGGCAAACCGCTTTGAAGTCACCTTGCGATCCTCGGTCAGCTGCACTTCGCCGAGGATCACGGCCTTGCCGTTGAAATTGCGTCGGAAGAACGCCTTGGAGCTCTCGTCATCGCGCTCAATACAGGCGCGCAGGTCGGCCAGCGAATAGGTCGGGATGTCCTGTGCGCCGCCCTCGAAATTGACCGTCATCCGGCTCGGCGGAACGGTGGGTACGCGATACCCGTCGAGAGTGATGGGCTGGCCTGGCTGCAGCTGCGGTTTCTCGCCGAGCGCGCGCGCGGCAAGCTCGAGCGCGAAAGCCGGCACCGGCTTGCCGTTGGACATGACGGTCAGAGGAACCCTGCGCACGACCTCGTCGGCATCGACGGACACCGCAAGTGCGCGCAGGTTGTCGTTTCCTCCAACCGCGAGCCGTTGCGCCGGCGCCGGCAGGAACACATGGTCGCCCAGCTGGATCCAGCCAAGCACCAGCTTGCCCGCATGGCCGCCGTCATAGAGCGAGCCGAGAAAATCGCTGTCGAACCCGGGCAGCAGCGCGCCCAGCGTGCTCTCCCGATAGGGCAGCGTGGACAGCTCGACCGATGTCGGAAAGACGATGTCCAACCCGACCACGCGCGCGCCACCGTCGATGGCGGCCGCGATGGTGCGACCAATCTCGCCGGTCATGAAGCTGGTCGAGAGGTTCTCGAACGGCGGCGTGCGATAGGTTTCCTCGTCGAGAGCGATGACGACCGTCGGAGACGAAGCGGGTTCGAACCTGTTGTCGAACATCCGCCATCGCAGGGCGGTGAGCGCGTCGATCGACCACCCGCGCAGCGGCCTGAATGGCGGCAGCGCCGCCGTCGCGCCGGCGAGCAGCGCAATCACGAGCGCGACGAGCGCGTCGCGACCGCGTATCCGTCCCATGCCGGGGGAGTGCCGTCCGGATCAGCCCGGCTGAAAACGCAGCAGGCGGCCCAGAATCGGGGTAGCGCCGGGCCTGGCATCGGAATCGATCTTGAAAACGATCTCCTCCGCGCCCGCTTTCAGGGTGTACAAGCCGCCGGCGGTGAGGTTCTTGCCGGTCTTCGCGAAGTCATAGAACCTGCCGTTGAGAAGCTGCTCGTCGGTGACGCTCACGGAATAGCGTTCGCTGGGCCGGCCCACGCGCTCGATCTGGAGCGTGGCTGGCCCATTGAGCTCGATCATTGGAGCGGTGCCATAGAGCGTGAGCGCGGGCGTCGCGCCGGTTGGCATCGTGCCACGCACAACCACGCCTCCCGCACCCTCCCGGTCGTTGTCCGTCGTGCCGGGATCGCAGGCCACCTTCGTGCGCGCGACCTTTCCCGATTGCACTTCGCTCTGATCGCTTCCGACCGTTACGGTGCCGCCGGTAATCGTCTCCTGAACGCAGGACTTGAGATAACCCAGCACGATGCCGTCATGCTCGCCAAGCTCGATGACCTTGCCGGTCTCGACATAGCTCATGCGCGCTACGCCGGCGGGTTTGCCGGTCACGCTCACAACCAGCGCTGCCTGCCGCGGCGCAGGTGCGGCAAACGATGCGCTTGCGACCGCTCCCGCGACTACCAGTATTGAAGCTCGAATTCTCGCCATCGCACGCACCCGGTCATGTTGGGGGAAGCCGCGCGGGAGCCCTGGCTTCGGCGTCCTCATGCGTCCTCAAGACTACAGCAAGATCGGCCGCGCTCAAAGGGCGTGCGGCGGTCTGCGGCTGCCCCTTGTCGTGTGCTATATGCAGACGCGTTTTGACGTCGTTGCGACGGGATCATCATTCAACGCGCGGGCATCGCCGGGCGCAGCAACGCATGACGCCACGGACGAGGAGACGACCATGGGTCGGATCGAGCGACGCGCGCTGATCGCACTCGCGTTGGTCGTGCTTGCGCAGCCGGCGCGGGCGCAGGATTACCCGGCGCGTCCCGTTACCCTCGTTGCGCCCTACGCTGCAGGCGGGGGCGCCGACCTCCTTGCGCGCCTCATGGCGCAGAAATTGGGCGAGCGCCTCGGGCAGTCGTTCGTGGTCGAGGACCGATTGGGCGCGGGCGGGGTGATTGCAGCAAGCTCGGTGGCAAAGAGCGCAGCCGACGGATACACGCTTTTCCTGGCCACCAGCACCCAGCTTGCAATCCAGCCCACGCTTCACAAGAAGCTGCCCTATGACCCCGCGGCCGATTTTGCTCCGATCGCGCTTATCGCAAGCGCTCCCTTCGTTCTGATCGTCCATCCCTCGCTCGGGGTTGGCTCGCTCGCCGGCCTGATCAAGCTTGCCCGGGAAAAACCGGGTCAGCTTTCGTTCGGCTCAAGCGGCGTGGGCGGCCCTCCGCATCTCTACACCGAGCTGCTCAAGTCGATGACCGGCATGGAAATGACGCACGTTCCCTACAAGGGCACCGCGCAGGCGATCAACGACCTCGTTGCCGGCAGCATTCCTATTATTTTCTGCGATCTCGCTCCCGCCGTGCCCCTCATCAAGGACGGCAAGGTTCGTGCCCTTGGCATCTCATCGGCCAGGCGCTTCGTCACCCTGCCGGACGTGCCGACGATTGCGGAGGCGGGCGTACCGGGCTTCGATGCCGTTGCCTGGCTCATGCTGGTCGCGCCGGCCAACACGCCGCGCGCGATCGTTGATGCACTCCACGCGCAGGCGAAGAGCATCGTGGCAAGCCCTGCGGTAAGGCAGCAGTTCATCGATCTCGGGATGATGGCGATCGATTCGCCGCCGCCTGCGGAGCTCGCGCTCTACGTGAAGTCGGAGATGGTGCGCTGGGGCGAGGTCGTCCGGCAGGCTGGCCTCGCCGGGTCGCAGTAGCGCGTTGGTGCCGGTGCCCGCGTTGAGCGCAAGCGAAACGCGGGGTCCCGCTCATGCCGGTCCCGGATTTCGCTGCGCTCAATCCGGGCTACGCCGGCCGCAGATTGCCGTGGGCGGTCCCGATACCCACCTATACGGGCAACGGGGATCATCCGGGAGCGCTAATGCCATTGTCACTGCTGCAGCGATTTGGATTCGGCAACGGTCGGAGCGAACAGGCGTCCCTCGAGAAGGAGCTGACAGCGTTGCAGATGGCGCTCGCCACGTGCCGGGGCGTGGTGACGCGCTGGCAGCGCAGGCAGCGCGAGCTGGTGGCGGCGCTCGCCCTCTGCATGCTTGGCCTCGGTTTTGCCCTGGGGGTCTATCGGGGCCCGATTGCGCAGACGTTCGCCGATCTTGCTGCGGCCTCCGGGTTGACCGCCCCCGCCAGTGATACCGACGCCGGCTTGTCCGCCTATGCCAAAGGCAATTACGAAACCGCGCTGAAAGTCCTGCGTCCGCTCGCAGAAGGAGGCGATTCCCGGGCCCAGGCCACGCTCGGAACGATGTACAACCGTGGACGCGGCGTGTCGCAAAGCAATACCGAAGCGCTGCGCTGGTTCCACCTGGCGGCCGATCGCGGCGATGCGCTCGCCGAGTTCAATCTCGGGCTCATGTATGCGGAAGGCCAGGGGGTGCCGCAGGATCAGGCCCTGGCGGCGGACTGGTATCGCAAGGCCGCCGATCAGGGCAATCCGCAGGCGCAATACAACCTCGGACTCTGGTACGCCCACGGTGACGCCGGCCGGCCGGACAACGTCCGCGCTCATATGTGGTTCAACCTTGCGGCGGCGAGCTTTCCGGACACCGACATCCGCGATCGCAACGCCGCCTCCAGCAGCCGCGATGCGCTGGCGAAGATCATGACCAGCGCGCAGATCGCCGAGGCGCAGCGGCTGGCGCGCGAGTGGAAGGCATCGAGCAGCGCCCAGCGCTAGGGCATTTTTCGATAACGTTGAATGACTCACGCGGACTCGCAGCTAGCGTCACCTCTCCCCGGCGGGGAGAGGTCGGATCGCGCTTGCGCGATCCGGGTGAGGGGGGCCGGCTCGATGACGGTTTGTGACCCGCGATCCGACCTCTCCCCTGCGGGGAGAGGTGAAGAGCGGCCGTGTCAGCCTTATCGTAAAATGCTCTTAACCCGCCCAATTTTCGCCACAGAACCTGCGGGCGCGCAATCGTACAAAAGGTGACCCCAGTCACAGCACCGCTGCCGCGGTTGCGGCATGGTGCTCCCGCATCAAGCTGATCCGGGGGCAGGTGCCCCTTCAGGCACGAGGGAGAACTCCATCATGATCAAGGTCCGCAATACGCTCTGCGCCGCAGCTCTTGTCTGCTCTGTTGCCGGTGTCTTCTCCACCGCTGCGCTCGCCGGATTTAATCCTACGCCGGCGGAAAAGTCCGATTGCATGAGCGATGTGATGAGCCTGTGCAGCTACGCGATTCCGAGCATGGACCGCATCGGTGCGTGCCTGACCGCGAAAAAGGCCCAGCTGAGCCCGGCCTGCCGCGCGCATTTCGAGAAGAAGTGATCGGCGCGCAGCCACAGCACAAGCGTCGCGCATTACCGCACACTGCCGACACCTGCCCGGTGTCGGCAGTGTCGTTTTGCAAGTCTTTACGCGCGGGAGAGGGTGCCGCGCCGCCTGGCTCGCCTCCGACTTCCCCTGCCGATTCACAAGCCCGAAACTTCTGCGCTCTAGCCTTTGCCGGAGCGCGGACGGCCGCGATGCACGGATGAGGGTATGCGGAAAGCAATGAGCAGGCTTCAACCACCATGCGCGCTCGAGATCCGCGGGCTGCGCAAGCGTTTCGACCGGCCGGCCGTCGATGGCCTCGATCTCACGGTAAAGGTGGGCGAGATCTATGCGCTGCTCGGTCCCAACGGCGCGGGCAAGACCACGGCGCTGCGCATGGTGGCCGGGCTGCTGCCGCCCGATGCGGGAACGATCTCGGTCCTCGGCATCGACGTGCGCCGCGACCCGGTGGCGGCGAAGAAGGTCATGGCGTGGATCTCGGACGAGCCGATGATCTACGACAGGCTCACTGCGTTCGAGTATCTCGAGTTCGTTGCCGGGCTATGGGGGATTGATGCGCGCACCGCCGAGAAAAGCGCCCGCGATCTCCTGGGATGGCTCGGACTTCGCGACCACGCCCACGAGCGCTGCGAGCGCTTCTCGAAGGGCATGCGCCAGAAGGTGGCGCTCGCCGGCGCGCTGGTGCATGACCCGCGCGTGATCATCCTCGATGAGCCGCTCACCGGGCTCGATGCAGCGTCGAGCCGCCAGGTCAAGCGCGTGCTGCGCGAGCGCGTGGATGCCGGCGGCACCGTGATCATGACGACGCACATTCTGGAGGTTGCCGAACGCATGGCCGATCGCATCGGCGTCATTGCCGCGGGCCGCCTTATCGCCGAGGGCACGCTCGAGGAGCTGCGCAGGCATGCCGGCAACAGCGCAAGCACGCTCGAGGAGACCTTTCTCACGCTGGTGGCCGATGAGGCGGTCGCGGCGTGAACGCTCCTCTTAACGCACCTGCGACCCTGCTCTGGTTCGCGCGGCACGAATGCCGCCTGGCATGGCGGGATTGGCTTTCCATGATGACGGCCGGCCGACGCCGGCGGATGCGGACCGCGGCGATGGTATTGATCGCCTTTGCCGCGTTCATGCATCTGCTCGCATATTCCATTGTTGGCCGATTTGCCGGCACTGCGCGCGACGCCGACCTTGCGACCCTGGTCGTGATCAGCGGCAGCCTGCTGCTGTCGTGGTCGCTGATGGTGTCGCAGGCCATGGAATCGGTGACGCGCGCCTTCTACACGCGCTCGGACCTTGACCTCATCCTCTCCTCGCCTGCCGACGCGGCGAAGGTGCATTGCGTGCGCATCGCCATCATGGCGCTCTCGATCGCGCTCACCGGCATGTTGCTCGCCGCCCCGTTCATCAACGTGCTGGCGGTGCTCGGTGGAGCACGCTGGCTCGCCGCCTACGCCGTCGTGCTGGCCATGGGCATTGCCGCGACCGCAGCAGGCCTTGCCTTTACCATTGTGCTGTTTCGCACCATCGGTCCGCGCAGCACCCGGCTGGTCGCGCAGATCCTTGCCGCCGTGATCGGCGTCGTGTTCGTGATCGGCCTGCAAGTGGGCGCGATCGCCTCCGGCGGCACTTTGCCCCGGATCGACTTCCTCACATCGCACGCGCTGCTTGCGCATGCGCCCGATGTCGGCAGCATCGCCTATGCGCCGGCACTCGCCGCGCTCGGTGCCGGACGCGAGCTCGCCGGCATCCTCGTGGCAAGCGCGGCATTGCTCGGCGGCGCAATCCTGCTGCTCGCGCCGCGCCTTCGCAATTGCGCGACGGTCACCGCGGGCGTTGCGTGCGCGGTCGCCCACCGGCCCGGACAGTCGCCTCGCTTTCGCGCGCGCACGCCGCGGCGCACATTGCGGCAGAAGGAGTGGAAGCTCCTGCTGCGCGATCCATGGCTCGTATCGCAATCGCTGATGCAGATTCTTTATCTGCTTCCTCCCGCGATCCTGCTGTGGCGCGGATTCGCTGACGGCACGAATGCCCTCCTGGTGCTGGTGCCTGTGCTGGTCATGGCGGCGGGGCAGCTCGCCGGAGGCCTCGCGTGGATTGCCATTTCGGGCGAGGACGCGCCCGATCTTGTCGGCTCCGCGCCCGTGTCGTCCCGGGAGGTCATGCGGGCGAAGCTCGAGGCGGTGCTGGCAGCAGTCGCAATGGTGTTCGCCGCGTTCATTGCCGCGCTTGCGCTTGCCGCGCCCGGCCATGCCTTGGCCTGCGCACTCGGCATCGTCATCGCGTCGACATCGGCCATTGTGATTCAGCTCTGGTTTCGCAGCCAGGCCAGGCGCGGCGACTTCCGGCGCCGGCAGGTTTCCTCGCGCACGGCAACATTCGCCGAGGCGTTCTCCTCCATCACCTGGGCTGCTACGGCGGCACTTGTGGCAGCGGGCTCCGTCCTCGCGCTCGCCACAGCCGCCGTCGCAGTCGGCATCCTCGCCGGCGCGCGATGGCTGAGCCCCGCACACGTTCGCAGCGCCGCCGTGGCGGCTTGACGCGTAACCCAGGCGGCCTGGTTTGGCCCCCCTTGTGTCCGGAGAATCAATTACAGGCTCTGCTGGCGGGCGGTTGTCACAAGCAACCGCCCGCCGTGGAG
>Ga0306925_10005798_pt1 | contig 11391 bp, 7 predicted proteins | sample flu12Cox44000176_FD_203755 | JGI IMG/M metagenome (GOLD analysis project Ga0306925, IMG submission 203755) | Lab enrichment of tropical soil microbial communities from Luquillo Experimental Forest, Puerto Rico - flux8day.12C.oxic.44.000.176 (v2)... | ecosystem: Environmental > Terrestrial > Soil...
GCCGAGCAGCATCCCGCCACCGGCGGGCCCAGGCGGCCCGGCGGGTGCTTCCGCTGGCGCGGTCCGCGCCCACTATGACCTGTCCAACTCGTTCTACGAGCTCTGGCTGGGCCCCTCGATGATGTATTCCTCGGCCATGTGGGAGGACGGCGAGTCCCCGGCGGATCTTGAGCAGGCTCAGCAGCGCAAGATCGACTTTTTCGCGTCCAAGGTGCTGCCGCCCGGACCCGGCCCCCGGCGGGCCCTCGACGTCGGCTGCGGCTGGGGCTGGAACCTCCGCAAGCTCGCCGAGGCGCATCGGGTCGCCAGCGCCACCGGGCTCACGCTGAGCCGGGCGCAGTTCGACTATCTCAGCCAGCATCCGGTGCCCGGGACGGACGTCCGGCTGGAGGACTGGAACGACCACGACCCGGGTGAGCCATACGACGCGATCTTCTCGTTCGGGGCGTTCGAGCACTTTGCGCGGGACGGGACGACGGGCCCGCAACGAATCGCGATCTACCGCCGGTTCTTCCGCTCGTGCATCGAGTGGCTGGCCCCCGGCGGCCGGCTCGCCCTGGAGACGATCGCTCACGACGGCGCGCCAGACACCGATGCGCCCCTCGGGCGCGGGCCGTTGGGCGATTTCGTGCTGAGCCTCTATCCGGAGTCGCTGTGCCCTCATCTGAGCGAGATCGTGCTCGGCTTCGAGCCCTTCTTCGAGATCGAGATGCTCCGCTCGGATCCGGGCGACTTCGCACGCACGTGCCGCGCGTGGCTCACTGCGCTGCGTGAGCACGAGCGCGAAGCCGCAACCGTCGTGGGCGAGCAGGTCGTGCGGCAGTTCCGCCGCTATCTCGCCTCCTCGGAGATCCAGTTCCGGACGCGCATCGTCACGAACTACCGGCTGATCCTGCACCGGCGGCCCGGCGTGCGCACCTGAGGTATAGACAGGGTCAAGGCCTAGCCATAACCTCCTAGGATCACCCCACTGCGGGGCTCGACGGGGAGGGGAGCGGCATGACTGATCATGGCCATGACGAGGAGAGTCACGCCAGCACCGGATCAGGGTCTGCATCGAGAGGCGGGCTGTCCCGGCGGCAGGTGATGACAGCATCGGCCGTCGCAGCGGGCGTGGGCCTGGCCGGCATTCCGGCGCAGGCCGACGCCGCGGCCGGCGGTCAGGCGGTGTCGCTGGGAGTGAGCGGCACCACGACGGTGGAGTTCCGTGGCCGCGTCACCCAGTCTGGTGACACCGGCGAGAGTTTCACCAGCTACGGCTATCTCATCCGGGCCAGCAACGCGGATGACAGCGGCCTGTTCGCGGGCACGCCCCCCAGCGGGACGACCGCCCTGGAGAGTTTCGCCCTGCTGACCGCGTACGCGACCGGGGACCTCCGGGCACGCGTCACCGACATGTCGGTGCATTCCCTCGACATCGTGGGCACGATGACCATCTACCAGCGCAGCCAGCCGGGAGCCAGTTTCGATGACCCGTCGTCCTTCCAGGTCGGCACGCCCGTTGCCAGCTACGACATGACGCTGCAGGACGTCCTTACCGTGTTCATGCCTGGCCAGGGTCTCCCCACCCTCACCGGCGACATGCTGCAGACGGCCTCGGCTACGCTGTCAGGCCCCCTGGCCGGGCAGAAATTCGGCCGGCCAGGGGCCCAGTTGCGGTTCTTCGCTACCGGGCTCGGGGCCCTGATCGACCCCGTGAAGCTCCATTCGCAGCTGGAGATTGCCGGTAACTGGTCCATCGAATAGCGGCGAGGCCGTGACGGTACCGGCTCGGATGCGCCCCAGCCGCGTCCCGGTCGCCGTCGTCGGGGCGGGGGTAAAGACACCCGCCGGGAACGATGTCGGCGAACTGTGGGAGAACCTGAGCACCGGCCGTCCGTCGGCCGAGGTGTTCGAGGACGACCGGCTGCCGCAGGGAGCGGCGGCGCTCGTGTGCCGGGTGAGCGGCTTCGACCCGGGCACCTACCTCACGCCCGTCGAGGTACGGCGGCTGGACAGGTCCCACGCGCTGGCCATCGGTGCCGCGGCCGATGCCCTCGCCCAGTGCGGCGAGCTGCCGGTCCCGGCCAGGCGGGCGGTGGTGTGCGGCATCGGGCTCGGCGCCGCGGCGACCTACGAGGAGCAGGTGTCGAGGCTTCTCGAACGGGGAGCGCACGGGGTGAGCCCACTGACCATTCCCATGGTCATGCCAAGTTCCGTCGCCGCCCATCTCTCGCTTCGGTTCGGTTTCGGGGGACCGTGCCTGACCGTGTCCGCCGCCTGTGCGTCGGGTGCCGCAGCCATCGGCGAGGGTGTGGAGCTGCTGCGCCGGGGGGCGGCCGACATAGTGCTGGCCGGCGGCGTCGACTCGCTAGTCAATTACGGCGCGATGTGCTGCTTCATGCGGCTGGACGCGATGAGCCGCAATGTGAGCTGCCCCGGGCTCGCCTCACGTCCCTTCGACACCGACCGGGATGGGTTCGTCATGGGCGAGGGCGCCGGGTTCGTCGTGCTTCAGCGGCTCGAGGACGTCCGCGCGTCTGGGCCCGAGCCGCTCGGGCTCGTCCTCGGGCACGCCTCCTCGGCCGACGCACACCATCTCGTCGCCCCGAGCCCGGACGGCGAGGGAGCGTTGCGCTGCATGGCGCTGGCCCTGGCGGACGCCGGCGTCCAGCCCTGCGACCTCGCGCACGTCAACGCGCATGGCACCAGCACGGTGCTCAACGACCGTGCCGAGGCCGCCGCGCTCACGGACCTGCTCGGGGCGTCCTGCCCCCCGGTCACGGCGGTCAAGGGCTCCACAGGCCACATGATCGCCGGATCCGGGGCGGTGGAGGCGATCGTAAGCCTGGTCTCCCTGCGGCAGCGCCTGGTTCCCCCGGTCGCCGGCCTGCGGACCGTCGACCCGGAATTCGACCTCGACATCGTCCAGCGCACGCCGCGGCAAGGGCCACCGGGCTATGCGCTGTCCAACTCCTTCGGCTTCGGCGGCACGAACACCGCGCTCGTCCTCGCCGCCTGGGGATCAGCTGGCTGACCCCGGGCTCCAGCCACCAGCCTCGCGGCGCTCATCAGGCTGAACCGTACCGGTGCCCGCGACTCGTTCCAATACGTCCGTTCCGGGCCGAGGATCTCAAGCCGGAGGCCGAACAAGCCCATCAGGGCGCGGGCCGGAGCTGACATCATCCCGCAGGCGACCTCGAAGCCGTGCTCGCGCATCGCCAGGTAAAGCCGGCACATGAGGCCGATGAGGGCGGCGTGTTCCAGGCTCTGGTGGCTGCGTGCCACACACATCCGGCCCACGTCGACGACCCCGCCCCGTGGCTCCACGACAAGGCCGCAGGCCTCTTCGGTTGGCAGCCCAGGCGGGAGCACCACGCGGCCCGTGCTCATCGGGACGTCCCCGTCCCACCCGATGACCTGAATGGCACGCTCGTCATACTTGTCACGCTCCATGCCGTCCGGGAGATCATCGGCCCTGCACCAGCCGCGGTCGACCACGGCGCTGCCGCGCAACCGGTACGCGACCCCGCGCTCGGCATCATCGGCCGCCACCCGGTAGTCGAACGGGGACCTCGACAGCATCCGGGTGACCAGGGCATCGAGCGGCACACCATCCATGGCACGACCCTGCCCCGCCCCGGCGGCCACGGTCAACCGTCAGTCAGCTGCGCCGTATCGGTGGTACGCGGGGCCGTCGCGATTACGGCATCGCGGTCACGGTTCCGGGGTGGGCGAGTGCAGCCAGGCGAGCATGTCGGGGGGTGCCATCGCGCTGGCGCGGGCGTGGTAGCTGGCGAGCTCGGCGCCGCTGAGGATCTCGCGGCCCGCGCCGGAGCGTCCCCGGCGGAAGAACGCGGCGTTGTTCTTGAACAGCCCGGGGGCGGGGATCAGCTGGTCCGCGTGGGCCGCCATGTTCTCGAATGTGGCCGCCTGGACGAGCTCGGGCCAGGCGCGCGCCGGAATGGTGATGCCGAGCCGGCTGGCCAGCCAGCGCATCTGGCCGTCAAGGTCGGCGCACAGGTTCTCGTAGTGCACGAGCAGGACGTTCGGCTCGCCGCGCCGGGCCCAGGCGTCGGTGAGGTGGCGCATAAGGCCGGGCAGTGTCTCCAGGTCCTCGGCCGGGTCGGTGTCGTCGGCGATCCAGCGGAGCAGCCAGTCGTGCAGCGGCTCGGGCGGCGGCGGTGGCGCGGGCGGCTCGGGCTCGCCTCTCAGCTCCCGCCACCGTGCCTCGTCCGAGTTGGCGAGGTGGTAGTAGAACGACACGGCCACGTCCAGCGGGTGCCGGGCAGTCACCAGGTAGCTGGCGCGCGGGTCGAGCGGCAGCCCGTCCAGCGGCGTGTGCGTCTTGATGAACCGCCGGTGTTGCTGGGCGGCCAGCAGCGCGTACACCTCCTCGCGCGGCGCGACCAGGTGATCCAGCCACGGCGACAGGCGCCCGAGGGGGGCGGGGAGCTGCGGCTCGCCGAAGATCAATAGCGCGCAGATCATCTGCATCCACGTGGTCCCGGTCTTGGACGGGGTGCTGATCACGATGTCGCCGTCCCGGAACGGGAAGCCGAGCCACCGTGTGCTGTCGCGGCCCTCCTCCTGATAGCGGCGCGGCAGTTTCCAGCCCGGCCGCGGGAAATGGCAGGTGGGGCCGTCGGGATGGCGCTGGAGGTAGTCCTGATCCTCGGCCCCGGCCTCCCAGAACGTGCCGGCCCCGCTGATCCCGGTGACGACCGTGCCGGGCCACAGGCCGGAGGCCTCGACGTCGGCGATCGTGGCCTCGGCGACCCGGCGCTGCTCTCCGTTCATGCAGAAGATCTCGGACCGGTATTCCGCGCCCGCGTCCTCGCCCTGGCGGTCCCTGGTCGTCGGGTCGTGGACCTGGAAGAAGAACTCGATGATGTCCCGGTAGGAGGTCCGCCCGGGATCGAACACGACCTCCACCGCCTCGGCATGGCCCAGATGGTCGCCCTCGGCCGGGTTCTCGGTCTCCCCGCCGGTGTACCCGGCACGGGTCGAGATCACCCCGTCGCGGTGGCGCAACTGCTCCTGCATTCCCCAAAAACAACCCCCGGCGAGGACCGCCGTTTCGGTGTTGGCCGCCATGGTGCTCCTTCCCCCGCGTTTGCGCTGCCGCTATTTGATGCCGACGACCATGGAGTCCGGTCCGGTGAGCGCTTCGGAGTAGCTGTCACGGAATCCGGTGTCGGTCATCCAGGAGCGGCAGTCTGCGAAGGTGTAGTCGAAGCCCGCCTGGGTCTCGATCAGCATGTTCACGCTCATTAGCAGGCCGAAGGTGTTAGCCCGGCGATCGTCGTCGATGATGCTGTCATAGACGATGAGCGCCCCGCCGTCCGGCAGCGCGTCGTATGCCTTGCGGAGCAGGGTGAGCTTCTCCTCCAGGCTCCAGTCGTGCAGGATGTGGCCCAGGACCAGGACGTCGGCGGAGGGCAGCGGGTCGGTGAAGAAGTCGCCTGGATAAAACTGCAGCCGGCCGGCCAGGCCGCAGGCGGCGACGTAGTCATCGAAGGCCGCGCCGGCGGCGGGCAGGTCGAACCCGCCGCCGGTCAGGTGCGGGTACCGCAGCGCGAGCTGGGCGGGCACGCACCCTTCGGCGGCGCCGATGTCGATGACGGTGTGGTATCGGTCCCAGGGGAACTTCTCGGCGATCGCGGCTGCGGCGCCCATGCTCAGCCCGGTCATTGCGTGCAGGAACTGCCGGAGCCGGCCCTGGTCCTGGTACAGGGCGGCGAAGAAGTCCCCGCCGGTCTTGGCCTCGTTTTGCGGGCGGCCGGTACGCAACCCCTCGGTGAGCGAGCCCCAGAACGGATACAGCCGCGCGCCGGACATCTCCAGCATCCCGCCGAGATAGGTGGGCTTGGCCCGGTCCAGGAACAGGTCGGTGGCCGGGCTGTTGGCGTAATGGCCCCCGGTGCGCCTGAGCATGCCGAGCGAGACCAGTGCGTCCAGCCAGTCCGTAGTGCCCCGCGGCTGCAGCCCCAGCTTGGCTGTCAGCGTCTCGCCAGTCAGCGGCCCATCCGCGAGGGTGGTGAACAATCCGAGTTCTACCGCGCTGAGCAGCGCCTTGGAGCCCCAGAAGGCCAGGCCCAATTGCAGGATCGCATCGGGCACCGGCTGCTTGTTCGTCATGGCGGTCCTCCTTACCGGGTCGGCGCGGGACGCCGGGAGATTGCTTGGGCGGTATTGGTGCACAGCCTGCGTGTGCTAAGGGACCGCTCCGGATCGCGCCATAACGAGGTTCCGCCGCCAGTGTTGCCGGCTTGTTGTCATCGTGTTGCAGCGTGCGGGCAGACGGTTAGGCCGGGCTGCGGCCAATGTGGACGGCGATGGTGGCGAGGGCGGCTCTGATCTGCGCGGCGAGCTGAGTGGCCCGGCGGTCTTCGTAGATCCGCAGCGCGGCGCGCAGGCTGGCCGCGGCCTGGTCCGGGGCTTCCGCGAGCCGGTCCACCTCGGCTTCGGCCATCAGCATCTCGGCCTGGGTCAGCGGTGAGCTGGCCGGGGTGATGCGGGCTTCCGCCTCGGCGAGCAGTCTCCTGGCCGCGGGGAACTGGCCGCGCTGGGCGAGCAACATGGCCCGGAGGTTCAGCGCGCCGCTCCAGACGTCCGCGTCGGGCACGTCCGCTGCCTGGGCCTCGTCTGCCATCTGCTGCGCCTCGCCGAAACGGCCCTGGGCGTAGAGCGCCCCGGCGAGCCTTGTGGTGACGACGACGAGGTATCGCCGCTCGCTCATGGCACGAAGGGCCGCGTGCGCTTCCCGCAGATAGCGTTCGGCCGCAGCCGGATCGGCGAGGGCCTGTTCCATGACACCGGCCGGGATCCCGCTTTCGGCCAGGGCGAATTTCGCGCCGAACCGGGCGAATATCGCCCGGCTGCGCGCCAGCGCCGCGCGGGCGTCGGTGGCGCGGCCGAGGTAGGCGTACAGGATGCACAGCGGTTTGAGCAGGTCCGCTTCGGCCCACAGATCGCCGCTGGCTGCCTGGAGCAGTTCCTCGATGCGGGCGATCGCTGTATCGGCCGGGAGTGGCAGCACACGAAAGGTCACTGCGAGCCAGTGGCTGGCGCGCATCTGGGCACGGTGGTGGCCGCTTTGACGGGCGAAGGAGATGGCGCGCTCCAAGGCTTCTGTGGCGGCTGCCGGGTCATCCAGCCAGAATTGCGCTCTGCCCATGACCATCCATGTCTCGGCCAGGCCCTCCAGATCGCCTTCGGCCTGGAGTATGGCGGCGGCTGCCTGGCATTCAGCCAGGGTCTCGGCGTTGCTTCTGCCCCGCATGTTGCGGATATCTGCGAGCAGCACACCGATCCGTGCCTGCAGCGCGGACGCACCAGCCGTTGCGGCAGCCGCAGAACCTTCCGCCAGCACCGCCTCGGCCCGGTCCAGGTCGCCGGACTCAAAGAGCGTTGCCCCAAGCAACCGGAGCAGGCCGGCCCGCAGAGACTGATCCGTCAAAGGTTGTGCGAGCGCGCGCTCCAGCCAGTCCCGCCCCTCGGCCAGCATCCCCCGGGCCAGCCAGAAGCCCCCGAGCGCGTGAGCCATCCGCGGCCCCGCCGGACCGCCCTGAGCCAGGGACCACTCCAGCGCGGCCCGGAAGTTGTCGTGATCGCGCGACAGCGCGGGTAGCCCGTGTTCCCGCTCGGCCCGATGCAGGAAGGCCAGCGCGTGCCGCTGCCGGGCCGCCTGGGTGCCGCCCGCCTCGGCAAGCCGGTCCGCGGCGTACTGCCGCACGGTCTCCAGCAGCCGGTAGCGGGTCCCATCCCCTGCGGTCTCGGCGGTTACTAGTGACTTGCTGGCCAGCCGGTCGATGACGTCCAGCGCTGCTGCCACGTCACCGCCGGTGCACACCTCGGCCCCCTGCGCGAGCCCGAAACTCCCGGCGAACACCGACAGCTCGCCGAGCATGCCGCGCTCGTCAGGTGACAGCAGCTCATAGCTCCAGTCCATGGCCGCCCGCAACGCCTGGTGGCGCGGGTCGGCGGCAGGCCTGCGGTAGGCCAGGAACCGGAACCGGTCAGCGAGATTTGCCTCGATCTCCGCGGCGGACAGCGTGCCCAACCGGGCCGCCGCGAGCTCGATCGCCAGCGGCAATCCATCCAGCTTCCGGCAGATCCGCCCGGCCGCCGCTACCAGTCCCGCCTCAGTCAAAGACCCGCCACGTGCCGCCGAGGCGCGGTCCAAGAACAGCCGGACGGCAGGAGCGGTCGCCGTTCCCGGATCCGCGTCCGGATCCTCCGGAGGCACGGCCAGCGGCCGTACCTGGTAGGTCACCTCCCCAGGCAGCCCGAGCGGCTCGCGGCTGGTCGCCAGCACACGCAACCCTGGCGAACTGCGCAACAGTGCGCCGGCCAGGCCAGCGCATGCGTTAAGCAGATGCTCACAGTTGTCGAGGAGAACCACCATCTCCTCCGAGCCCAGCCGGTAGCGCAGCGCTTCTACCACCGGCACGTCGCCTTCCTGCCGGACCCCCAGCGCCTCCATCACCTGCGCCGCAACCAGCTCGGGGCCGGCTATCCCGGCCAGATCGGCCATCCACACCCCGCCCGAAAACCGTTCAACCGCCCGCGTCCCGGCCTCGACGGCCAGCCGGGTCTTTCCGGCCCCGCCTGGCCCGGTCAGCGTGATCAGCCGCGCCCGACCGAGCAGCCGCTCCAGCCTGGCCAGATCAGCTTCACGGCCCACAAAGCTGGTCAGCGGCGCGGGCAGGTTATGCCGGGAAGGCGGCCGGGCTTCGGGCACCTCCTGGAGCAGCACCGCCCGCTCCAGCCGCCGGAGCTCCTCGCCGGGCTCCAGGCCGAGTTCGGCGGCCAGCATGGCCCGGGCCCGCCGGTAGGCCGCCAGGGCGTCGGCTTGCCTCTCGTCCCGGTACAACGCCAGCACCAGCAGCCGCCACAACCGCTCCCGGACCGGGAACTGCACTACCAGGCGCTCCAGCTCCCCGGTCACCTGCGCGTGCCGTCCCAGCGCGATGTCCGCCTCGATCCGGCCCTCCACCGCAGCCAGCCGCAGCTCCTCCAGCCGCGCGCTCTCCAGCGCCAGCGCCTCCACATCGCACACATCGGCCAGCGCCCGGCCACGCCACAAACCCAGCGCCTCCGCGAACCGGCCAGCCGCAACAGCGGCCTCACCCGCGTCCAGCGCGGCCTGACCCGCTGCCACCAGCCGCTCAAACCGGCCAGCATCAACGTCATCAGCCTGGACGGTGATCATGTAGCCGCCACCGCGCCCGTCTAGCACGGCATCGGGGCCCAGCACCGCGCGCAACCGTGACACATACGACCGCAGCGTTCCCGCTGCCCCCGGCGGCGGGCTGCCCAGCCACAGCTCCTCCATCAGCCGCCCGGCCGGAACCACCCGGCCCGCCTCCAGCACCAGCAGCGCCAGCACCGCTCGCTTCTGCGGCCCGCCCAGCGCAATCTCACGGCCAAGCCTGATGGCTCGTACCGGGCCGAGCAGCCGGACCTCGAACACCCTCCCGCCGGCCACAGGCAGGCAATCCGCCGACATCCAAGCATGATCCGCCTGCGAGGCCGCCCCTGGCAACGACGCCGCACCCGTGCCGGCACAACAGAGGATGGGATCACGGCCCGCACCGAGCCATAACGATCCTGTTGCCAGCAGCACAAGGCGGAGAGATGCTGGCGGTGAGTCCGGCCCTTGCCGAGCCTTGATCCCAGGTGACCTCCCGGTTCCGCAGAGGCCGGATCGGAATCGTCAGCAGCTATGGGGTCTCGGGGTGGATTGTCTATCCCGCGTCTGCCGCCAAAGCCCGCAAGGTCTCGGGAAAGAGGAGATCCATGTCTGTCACGAGCACAAACTCACCGGGTGCCGGTGCGATCCGCCCGTTCCGGGTCGCGATCCCCGAAGAAGCGATCACCGACCTTCGGCGGCGCCTCACCGCGACCCGCTTGCCCAGCAAGGAGCTCGTCGCCGACCGGTCGCAGGGCGTGCAGCTGGCGACGATCCGGGAGCTCGCCCGCTACTGGACGAGCGAGTACGACTGGCGCGCGTGTGAGGCGAAACTGAACGCGCTGCCGCAGTTCACGACCGAGATTGACGGGGTGGACATCCATTTCATCCACGTCACGTCGCGGCACGAGGGCGCGTTGCCGCTGATCATGACGCACGGCTGGCCCGGCTCGGTGATCGAGCTGCTCGAGACCGTCGGGCCGCTGACCGACCCGGTCGCGCACGGCGGCTCCGCCGAGGACGCGTTCCATCTCGTCCTGCCGTCCATCCCCGGGTACGGCTTCTCCGCCGAGCCGACCGAGCTCGGCTGGTACTCCGGCCGCGTAGCGCAGGCGTGGGCGGAGCTCATGCGCCGCCTTGGCTACACCAACTACGTCGCCCAGGGCGGCGACCAGGGCGCCGCCGTCACCGACGCGATGGGCCGGCAAGGCCCTGCGGAGCTGGCCGGCATCCACACGAACTTGCTCGTGACGGCGCTGGGCGGCGGCGCCATGCCGGCCGAAACAGAGCAGGAACGCGCGGCGCTCGAGCAGACCAAGACATTCAGGGCGACCGGCTTTGGCTACTTCCTGGAGCAGGCCACGCGGCCGCAGACGATCGGCTACGCCCTGCTGGATTCACCCGTCGCGCTGGCGGCCTGGATGCTCGACCACGACACCGACGCCTACTACAAGATCTCCCGCGCCTTCACCGCCGGGCAGCCGTCGGGGAACCTCACCCGCGACCACATCCTCGACAACATCACCTTGTACTGGCTGACGGGCACCGGGGCCTCGGCCGCCCGGTCGTACTGGGAGAGCGGACGAGCCCAGGCCCTGGCGGCCGGACAGCCACCTCCGCAGGTCAAGCTCCCGGTCGGCTTCACCACCTTCCCCGGAGAGATCTTCCGTGCCCCGCGCAGCTGGGTCGAGAAGAGCTACCCCACCCTCACCTACTTCCACGAAGCCGGCAAGGGCGGCCACTTCGCCGCCTGGGAAGAACCCGAGCTGTTCGCGACCGAGATCCGGGCGGCGTTCCGGACACTGCGCTAACCCACCCCGCGCTGATTCGTCACGTGCTGACCTTTCGGTAGCCGGGGAGGTGCAGCTGGGCGAGGTAGCTGGCGGCGGCAACGCGGCCGAGCTGGCCACGTATGTCGTGGAGAAGGGCAAGCCGCTTCTCACGCTGGCCGAGTAAGCCAGCGTGCACGGCGACCCGTACAGGTGGATGGGCCCGCCCCCGTTCGGGGGCGAGCCCATCCGCTGAGGCGGCCGCCGATTAGCAGATCGTCGGCCGGAGCGTGAAGTTGACCGTCGTTGTCTTACCTCCCCTGATGCTCGAGGTCGCGGTCTGCGGGATCCACCCGACCGCGCTCGCGGTCATGGTGAACGGGCCGGCGGCGGCCGGGGCCCAGAACGCGTAGTTGCCGTTCTTGTCGGTTGGCAAGGTGAACGAGA